>Ga0247811_1000040_pt1 | contig 49268 bp, 37 predicted proteins | sample UWRJL134311R1_FD_189018 | JGI IMG/M metagenome (GOLD analysis project Ga0247811, IMG submission 189018) | Plant litter microbial communities from Arlington Agricultural Research Station in Wisconsin, United States - UWRJ-L134-311R-1 | ecosystem: Environmental > Terrestrial > Plant litter >...
TATCGTAAAACCATTAAAACTCGATCGTTTTACACAAACCGTTTCGCGTATTGAAGAATTTATGGAAGTCAAACTCAAGGCTTCTCTTTTTGAAGCCAGTATTGGCGGCGATACTATTTATATAAAAGAAGGCCACGAACAAACGAAAGTCAAACTTCATGAAATTTTATATCTCGAAGCGTTAAAAGATTATACTTTGGTTATTACCGATAAAAAAAGGCATTGCGTACTGTCGAGTATCGGTAATCTTTTAAAGGAAGACCACTTTCAGTCTTTCATCAGGATTCATCGAAGTTTTGCTGTACAGAAACAGTTTATCCAAAAAATAAATGCTTCTGAAATTATTTTAAACAACAATATTGCCATTCCGATCGGCCGGAGTTATAAAGAAAACCTAAACCAGTTCTCATGAGAAAAATAGGTTTTCTGCTCTTGTTTTCGATCTGCCTTACTGCTTTCGCGCAGCAAGAACCCAATTTAACACAATACAAAACCGAGACAGAAAAATTAAAAGCCTGGCTAAAATATACTACTCAAATTTTAGATGCAGAAGATTATCCGAAAGTAATCGTGGCCGCTAAAAAAGGAATTCTGCTTTCTAAAAATCATTACGCTTACACCAGTAGATTTTATCTTTATATAGGAACTGCCTATGAATTCAGCAACAACCAATATCAAAAAGCGCTGGTTAATTATGAAGAATCATTGAAATATGCGCAAAAAGTGCATCATCTTAAAAATGAAACCTCGGCATTAATGCGGCTCAATTATATTTATTATTCTGTTCAGGATACCGTAAAAGGAAAATCTCTGGCAAAATATATCAAACAAGTGCTCGATACCACAAAAAGCAATTATACAAAAGCGGTTTTGAACGGAAGTCTGGCAGAATATTATATGAATAATTATGAGTATGAAACCTTTATCGGATATCAATTAAAGGCGATAGCGTACAAAAAACGGCTTAAAAAAGATAAAGTAAACGAAGAGAATATTGGAGTATCGTATCTTCAGATTGGAAGCACTTATACCCGAATGAAACAATACAATAAGGCAATTGAATACCTCAACGAGGCAAAACCTTATGTAAAAAATTCACCGTATGTCAGTGCATTTTTATGCAATTACTACCTGCAGAGTTTTGTTCCGTTACGAAATTCAGACAGTATTCAAAAATATTACAAGCTCATTTACACCTATCCGACCGTTAAAGATTCGCTGTTTCTGAATTTGAGTTTTGCCAACAGAAGTATGTCTGATTATTATATAAACGAACGCCGCATCAATACTGCCTATGATTATGCAAAAAAGGCGGTTTTATTTGGACAAAAATCGAATGACGAAGATATTCAAATGGAAGCCAACACCACAATGGGAAGGGTTTTATATGAAAGAGGAGAATATAAAAAAGCGATTGAAACGCTGAAAAAAGCATCAAAAAATGCGCTTCGGTATGATAAAGAATCGTTTGTCAACATCAATAAAAAATTATCTGAAAGTTATGCCGCACTCGGACTTTGGAAAGAGGCTTTTTATTACAACGAAATTTACAGCAAGCACAATGACGAAATGATGCACGAATCGGCGAAGCAGAATATTGCCAATGCCGAGGCCCGTTATCAGAACAAAACCAAAGGACAGGAAATCAAGAATCTTTCGGCTCAAAATACCATCAAAAACATTCAGATCGAAGAAGCCAAAAAACAGCGGATTTTTCTCATTTCCGGATTGGCATTAGTTGGAATTATCGTTTTATTATTATTCAAACAAAGTCAAAACCGAAAGAAAAGCAACCAGAAATTACAGCTTTTAAACGACGAACTAGACGAAGCCAATAAAACGAAAGCAAGATTTTTTGGTATTTTAAACCATGATTTACGAAGTCCGGTGGCTAATTTGATTCACTTTTTACATCTTCAAAAAGAAAATCCCGAATTAATTGATGAAGCAGCGGCTTTAAGAATGCAGACGAAAGTAATTACGGGTGCAGAGAATTTATTATCGTCGATGGAAGATATTTTGTTGTGGAGCAAAGGCCAAATGGAAAACTTTGCACCTCATCTTCATCATTTCCCGATTGCTGTTTTATTTGAAGAAACAAAAAAACATTTTTCAAGTGTCGAAAATGTTACGCTTTTGTTTGAAGATCCTGAAAATATCATTTTAAACAGCGATGAAAATTACCTGAAAACCATCATCAGGAACCTGACCGGAAATGCCATAAAAGCACTCCATAAAACCACAGACGGCACCATTACCTGGAAAGCCTGGCAGCACAGCAATCAGGTTTTTATTGCTATTACAGACAACGGGCCGGGCGGTACGCAGGAACAATTTAAAGCGCTTTATGATGGTACTGAAGTTGTTGGAATTAAATCTGGTTTAGGACTGCATTTGATTCGGGATTTGGCTGCAGCCATAAACTGCAAAATCGAGGTCGTTTCAAAACCGGATTCCGGAACTACTTTTACTATTATTTTTAAACAAATAAAGACATAACAGGATGTGTGGTTAAAAAGGCGTTTGACTTGCTTCGAAACACATAGCTATGTGAAAACAAATCTACTGTTTAATTTTTCACGCAGATTTAAAAAAGATTTATGCAGATTTGCGCAGATTCTATTTACTAGAGAAAGTTTAGAAAAGATTTAAATACACATTTTTGAATAAATCTGCTAAAATCTGCGTAAAACAAAATCTTTTTAATCCCTTAATCTGTGGCAAGATGTAAGTCCAATTGTCAAACCATTTCAATTTGTGCAAATTTGTGTAATTTTTGGTAAAAAAAGCGCATCAGAATATTTAAACCAATTCAATTCCAGTAAATTAGCAAAATTAGTCGCAAAAAACCATACCAATAAAAAAGGCTTGACTTTCGCCAAACCTTTTTTATATAAATCATAATCTTGCGATTACAACAAAGCGTCTAAACTATCTGCGTAGGTTTGTTTCGGAGCAACTCCTACTTGTTTTCCTACTACTTCACCGTTATGAAATACCAAAACGGTTGGTATGTTACGCACACCATATTTTGCAGCGAATTCCTGGTTTGCATCTACATCGACTTTACCAACAACTACTTTACCTGCGTACTCTTCGCTGATTTGGTCAATGATTGGACCCACCATTCTACAAGGACCGCACCATGCTGCCCAAAAATCTACCATTACTGGTTTATCTGATTTCAAAACTACTTCATCAAAAGTAGCATCTGTTATTGCTAATGCCATAATTTCTTATATTTAATTATTGTTTGATTAATTATGCTTTCAAACTAGAGTACAAATTTAAAGATTAAATACGAATCAATCATCATTCGCAAATTAGTTTTAGTTATAAATGCATTGTCATTTATTATATTAATCCCATGTTTTATAATTATAAGTTTTAACCTACAAAGCATTGAGTGCCATCTTTTTAAATGAACCTCATTTTTTTACCGTACCTTTAATCATCAAGAAAATTGGTACAGATGAAAGAATTTCTTCAAAAATTAAAAAATGGTCTGCAGTCGGCTCGCTTTAAAAAATACGCCAAAGGTTTTGGCTATTTTATTTTGGGACTTATTGCCCTGCTTTTAATTGCCTGTGGAGGATTGTCTGTTTATTTTAACCGAAATAAAACCGAAATCATAGCCAAAATAAACACTAAGATTAATGAAAGCATTAATGGTGATTTTCATGTTGGCGATTTTCAATACAAGTTTTTAACCGGTTTTCCCAATTTTACGCTGGCTCTAAAAAATGTCGAACTCAAAGACAAACAATGGAAAACACACAAACATACATTGCTAAAAGCCAAAGAAATAGAAGTGCGCCTGAACGTTTGGAATTTACTGCAAAACGAAATCAACATTCATAAAATACTCATTAACGATGCCGACATTTATATCTATAAGGCCGAAAATGGTTATTCGAATGCCAATATTTTTAAAGAAAAAAAGAAAAAAACTCCCGAAAGCAAATCAGACCGGGAAACTACGATTGACAAAATCGACCTCAGCGCTGTACATTTTACGCTGGACAATCGCATCGGACATAAATTATTTGATTTTGAGGTTGCCAATTTAAATTCAGAAGTAGATTATTTTGGAGACGATTGGCAGACGTATGTTTTTCTGGATACCCAGATTACCAGCTTGGCATTTAATACCGTTCACGGCAGTTTTGCGAAACAAAAACAGCTCAAAGGCACCTTTTCGGTTTCGTATTTAGCTGCAAACGAAAAAATCAATGTGGTTACCAAGGGACTAAAAATAGGAACAGACGCTTTTGATATTGTCGCTTTTTTTAATCTTGCCAAAGGAAATGCTCTTTTCGGAATTAATATTGCCACAACTATTTTATGGAAAAACGCTTCTAACGTATTGTCTGAAAACATCAGTTCTAAGCTGAACCGTTTTGATCTGAAAAATCCAATCGATGTAAATTGCGATATCAAGGGCGATTTTAATGCCGAGGGCGATCCTAAAATTGTCGTTCAGGCGATTGTTAAGGACAACGAATTGAGCATTCCCGACGGCTTAATTACAGATTGTACTTTTAAAGGCATTTTTACCAATAATTTTAAACCAAAAGAAGGTTTCAACGACGCTAATTCGGCCATAATTCTGAATCAATTTTCAGGTAATTTCAATAATATTCCGATTAAAGTATCGCAGGCCGCCATCAACAATCTCGAAAAACCACTGGCAACCGGAATCGTAAATTCTGATTTTGATGTTACCAAACTCAACGAAGTCAGCAACGAAAAATGGATTCAGTTTACCGAAGGACACGCCACCGCCAACCTGAAATTTCAGTTTGATATTGTCGATTTGTACATTACAAAACCGCGTTTTATAGGCAATGTAAACGTAAAGAATGTATCATTCGATTTTATGCCGAAAAAACTTCATGCCGAAAAAGTAAACGTACAGCTCGACTTTACCGAACAAGCTTTGCTCATCAAAAAAATAACCTACAAACACAAGAAAAATACTTTTGTGATCGAAGGCAAAATCGATAATTTCCTGAATTTATATTACGATGCGCCCGAAAAAATGGTCGTGAACTGGGATATTTACTGCCCTAATATTGACCTCAAACAATTTCTGGGCGTTTTGGCCAATTCGCAGAAAAAGAAAGTCTCGGTTAAAAAAGCCACAATGTCTGACCAATTACGAAATGCAATCGAAAAATGCATTGTCGACATCAACATCAAAGCCGATAAAATCACGTATAATAAACTGACGGCCACCAATACAAAAGCCCAGATTCAGATGATCGATTCCAGATTAGTGATCAAAAACGGATTCCTGCAGACTTCCGGAGGCACTATTACGTTTAATACTACGGTTTCGCCAAATGGCAGGAATTATTCGTTTAATTCGAACGCGCAGGTCAATGGCGTTGCTATTGCGAGTTTCTTAAAATCGTTCAACAATTTCGGAATAACCTCTTTTAATCCCGACAATATCAAAGGAAGACTCAGCAGTCAGGCCAATGTTACGGGAGCGATCAACAGCAACGGCGAACTGATTACCAACTCGATGCACGGAAATCTGAATTTTAACGTCGTTCAGGGCGCGTTATTAAATTTTGAACCCATTGTAAAAGTGGGCAAATTTGCGTTTCCGTTCCGCGATGTCAAAAACATTACGTTCAGCGATTTATCCGGAAACTTAAAAATGCGCGGCGAGCAAATCGACGTTAATACCCTCACCATCAGTTCCAGCGTCCTCAACCTCGACGCACAAGGCATTTATTCCTTTGGCCGGGGCACCAATCTTTTGCTCACCATCCCACTCCGAAACTCCAAAAACGACAGCAGTCTCACCACGCAAGCCGAACGTGATGCCGTGCGCGAAAAAGGCATTGTCCTCCATTTAGTCGCACTGGATGATGAAGGAAAAATGAAAATTAAGTGGGGGAAGAAGGGGAAGTAGAACCTTCTAAACAAGCCGAAGTTTCCTCCATCTTGTCATTTCGACGAAGGAGAAATCACACGCGCAACTCGACAAAGATTGACAACTTTCTATACGGAGTTTCTAGTGTGATTTCTCCTTCGTCGAAATGACAAACTATATCGAAATCTTATTAATTGAAGTTTCAAGGAGCTATTTCCTGCTGTCCTTCCAATCTTTTATGCCGAACCCCGGCACAAAAGGATTTTCCCTCCCATCAGGGCTAGGGGTTTTGGTTTCATGAGAAATTTATATAATTTAGATCCAAAATGATTCGATCTTTTCTGTTGAGAGACCAAAATAAATGCTTAATATCGAGGTTAAAAATTATTATTTAATGAGGTCAATTGTATGCGGGTCAATTATATGCACGAAACTACTTTTATAAATTATGAATATCAAAGAAAAATTCGGATACAAAGTCAAAGAACTTCGAGAACAAAAAGGATACTCAATAGAGTATTTAGCCAATACTTCCAACGTTGACAGAAACTACATTTCTGATATTGAAAAAGGTCAACGAAATGTTTCAATCAAAATAATAGAAAAAATAATAAACGCTCTCGAAATTGAATTTGGAGCTTTTTTTAATAATAACAATTTTAAGAAATGAAAGTGAAAGAGCAAAAAAAAGCATTAAAAGATTTTATAGACTGGTATAATAAACCTGAAAATTCTAAAAAATCTTATGAAGGTTTAGTAAGTTATGAAATTTTAGATTTCTGGGACGAGAATTTTTTTAATGGAACAATATTCAATATTAATAGAAATAACTTTCACGAAAATTATTCAAAAATTGAAAATGCAATTTTAGATAGAAAAAATGAAAAATGGTATAAATATAGTTTTGCAACTAGCAAAGGATCTCCTGCAGCTATAATAGGCGAAAAAAATTATTTGAAATTTTTAAATAATAACTACGACAATAATTTACCGTTAGAATTTGATGAAGATGCCTTAAACTTCAAAGAGTTTAATTATTTGAAATTCTTTGAAGATAATCAAATCAGCAAATTAAATTTTTCAACAAAATTAATCCTTCGCTTCATAGCTTCATTAACTTCTAAGCGTTTTCTAATTCTTAGTGGTTTATCTGGTTCTGGAAAAACCAAAATTGCACAAACTTTTGCACAATGGATTTGCGAAGATACTAATCAATACAAAATTGTTCCCGTAGGTGCAGATTGGACCAATCGAGAACCTTTAGTGGGATATCCAAACGGTTTGGTTACCAAAGAATATATAACTCCTGACAGCGGTGTAATTCATTTATTATTAGAAGCTATAAAAAAAGGGAATGAAAATAAACCTTTCTTTTTAATCTTAGACGAAATGAACCTCAGTCATGTAGAACGTTATTTTGCAGATTTTTTGAGTATAATGGAATCTAACGATACTATAAAATTATATACTGGCAACGCAAGAGAAAGTTTAGACGGTTTACCAATTCCTTTAGAAATAAGTTGGCCTAAAAATGTATTTATTATCGGTACGGTTAACATAGATGAAACCACTTATATGTTCAGCCCTAAAGTATTGGACAGAGCAAACGTAATTGAATTTAGAATTACAGAAGATGAAATAAAAGACTTTTTAGCAAGTCCCGATATTCCCGATTTACAAAAACTAAAAAGTCAAGGAATTGCAATGGCGGAAAGTTTCTTGTCGATTGCTTCCCAAAATAGTATTGTCGAAAATGAAAATATCGCAAAAGAGTTGGTGTTATTTTTTAAACAATTACAACCAGTTGGTGCCGAATTTGGCTATCGTTCTGCGGTAGAGATTATGCAATTAGCAACAAAATTAAAAACGCTAGAGCCTACAATTAAAGATAATGACTGTTTAGACATTGCAATTATGCAAAAATTGTTGCCAAAATTGCACGGTTCTAGAAGTAAGTTGGTAAAAATATTAATTTCTTTGTCAAGCTTATGTGTGGAGAATATAAGCAAAGAAGATTTTGAAAAGAAGTTTGATGATCTGTACAAAAACAACTTTGAGGAAATTAGTAAAAAATATCCAATTTCATTTGAAAAGCTAATTAGGATGTATAAAAATGTGTTGGCTAATGGTTTTACTAGTTATGCTGAAGCATAATCAAATATGGAAAAAGAAGTTTTACATATAAAAATCCCATATGATATTTTTAATACTGATGTTACACTCTCTATTTATCCAGAAAGTAAATGTAGACTTTATGAAATTTCCGAAGAAGAAGCAAATGAAAATGGTGAAAGTATCTTTCAGATTTTGGAAGGAAACAGCTATGAGTATGCTTTTACTAATAACAATTACCGATTAAAATGTTCCATTGAAGGAATAAGATTTGAATCGAAAAGAGAACATTCTGCAGGTAGAATTGTTCCAAATATTTACGTTGGAACACTATCCTTATTTGTCTCTGATATTACTCAGGAAGGAAAAGAATATGCTATCTCTATTGAAGTTTTAGCTACAAAATTCGACACAGAACTCGATAAAAGTTACCGAGAAAACTACAGATATATGTTAAAAGACATAACTGATAAATGTACCGAACTTTTAATGCAAATTAATTCTCCAGTAGAACAAAATTTTGAAACAGATTTTTCAAGAGATAACAAAACCATCTACCAAAGATTTAGTTTTATTAATGCCATAATTGAAAATAAAGATTTTGAAGAAGCAGTACTCAAAATTATAGCTTCTCCTAAAACCAATTGGGATACTGAGGAAGAAGTGATGGACATCCGTAGAATAAAAAGATTCGACTATGCTGCTACTAAGCAAATATCATCAGGTTCCAATAGAGTATATTTACAATCATCACATCCTTTATATAAAATAGGTATTCAGTCAATACCTAATAAAATAAGTAGTTTCAAAAAAATTGAACACACAGATACACCTGAAAATCGATTTACTAAACATGCCTTAGAAGTTTTTTTAAGATTTGCAGAAGATTGTCAACAGTACTTTAAAGATAGAAAATATGTTCGACCATCTAAAGAAGCCTCAAATTTGGTTACAAAACTTGATGGCTATCTAAGTCAATCTTTCTTTAAAGATATTTCCAGACCAACCTCATTAAAATTAAACAGTCCTGTTTTACAAAGAAAAAGTGGTTACCGGGAAGTTTTAAGTACATGGTTACAATTTGACTTAGCAGCTAAATTAATTTGGAAAGGTGGCGACGATGTATATAAAGCTGGTAAAAGAGATATTGCGACTTTATACGAATATTGGTTGTTTTTTACATTGTATGATCTATTCAAATCTAAATTCAAAATAAATGATATAGAGCACGATGAACAATCTTACAATCATTTAATAGAACAAACCAAAGACGGTTTAAATGTAATGGTAAAACAGGGGAAACACACTGCTTTGTTCGGTGACTTCATTACAGAAAACAGAGCGTTAAAAGTAAAATTCTCATACAATCGTTCTTTTAAAGGAGGCATAAAATATACTGATGAGCAGGCCGGTAGTTATACAACTACACTTCGTCCAGATTATACATTATCCGTTTGGCCAGCAATGCTAAAAGAAAAAGAGGCGGAAAAACAAGATCTTATTGTACATATTCATTTTGATGCAAAATATAAAATAACACAATTCCAAATTCAAACTTCAACGGATAATGACTTAATAGAACAAGAAGAAAATAACGAAAGAAAAGGAATATACAAAAATGCAGATTTGTTAAAAATGCACGCTTATAAAGATGCTATTAGAAGATCCGGCGGTGCTTATGTTCTATATCCTGGAACAGAAAAAAAGGAAATAAGAGGTTTTCACGAAGTCATTCCAGGATTAGGTGCTTTTTCTATCAATCCAACAGGCCAAAATAGCGATATAACAGAATTATCTAAGTTTATAGATCTTGTTATTGAGCACTTGATTGACAGAGCATCCCAAAGGGAAAATGTTAACTATAAAGCGCACCATGTTTATCAAATTAGTAAAGAGGATAACAACCTACTTCATGAACCAATTCCCGAATATTTAAATGGATCAAAATTAATACCAGATGAAACATTTGTATTAGTGGGGTATTCAAAAACAGAAAAGAGATTTGATTGGTATAATGAAAATAAAAAATATTTTTTCCGGATGAATGATAACATTGGGTCATTAGAGTTAACAAATGAAGTAGTCAACGCCAAATACCTTCTACTCCGGAGAAACGGCAAGGAAACAGCTTTCAATTTATATAAAATAATAAGCAATGGGCCACAGATTTATTCAAAAAATAGAATTATTGAACTCAATTTTCCAGAGACAGTTGGCTTAAAAGAACATTATTTAAAAATAGATATTGAGAAAGTAACCGATCTAGAATTTGAAAATGTTAGTTGGAATTTTAAAAAATTAGATGAATACAAAAAAGTTTTAGAAACAAACAAGAATATTTATAGCCAAGTAGGGTTGCCTTTTACAGTATCATTAACTAAATTGATGAGGACAAAAGAAATTAAATGATTAGTAGTCAATTAAGTTTCTAAAAGTGATATCTTAAGAGTTCTGGATCAAAAAAATCGAACGAAACATGCAACGAGATATAGAAGTCAACACCTATTTAGAATCTCAAAACTGGAAAATTCTACGTTTCTGGAGCAACGACATCAAAAAGAATCTCGATTTGTGTGTAGTTGAAATCCAGAATGCAATTGCGGAAAGACAAAAACTTTAGTGAGACCATTATTGCGGAGTTACTTACGGAGATTCCTCATTCTTCGGAATGACAAAGCACGCGGAAAAAGTGAATATAAAAAAAAAAGCCACTTTACAGTGGCTTTTCATTTATCTAAATCATTCAACATTCAAATAAGGATTTAAAATTTCGGCTAATTCATTCAGCCAATAAAAACCATTTTCGATATTGATTATTTGCAATTGCAGCGTTTCGTTTTCTCTCATTACACTCAGTGCGACAATATAATTGAGTTGCCGGATGGTTTTGGCCATACTTTTAGGATCGACGGTTTTGTTGAAAAAATCAAGTAAACGGATCTCCGCTTCTCTTGTAAGGGTGTTTGTACTCATAATCTGAAAGTTTAGTGAATATAAAACCCGTACGGGTTAGCTGTCCTACGCCTTTCAGAGCGTTGCAGTTGTTTCCAATACCGCCAGCATACCGCACGGGCAAAAGTTTAGTCAAGTTCATAATCTGAAAGTTTAGGACTGCAAAGATACCAAAAAACATGGGCTTGCAGCATCGACTAAAAATTATCGGTATTTAATTCTTACATTTTAATCTGCTTATTGCTGCGGACTTCTCTTGTCGCGAAGTTTCGGGATCTAAATCGTGCAGCCTGACAAAACTTTTGATAATGTATCATTTTTCGGAATTGACGAACGCAGCGAAAAAACCTCAAAATTTTTCATAATATTTTATTAACTCACTTGGCTTTTCATCTTAAATAAGATAGCTTTGAGAATAATCATTAAATATAAAACCAATATGAAAATTCAAATCAATACAGACAAAAACATAGAAGGACACGAAAGATTAGCCACTTATTTCTCTGAAGAATTAGAAAAAGGATTAACTCGTTTTGAAGAAAAAATTACCCGCGTTGAAGTGCATTTTGGAGATGAAAATGGAGAGAAATTCAGCTTAAACGATAAAAAATGCGTCATCGAAGTGCGTACCGCAAAATTACAGCCGCTTACCGTAACAGAACATTCAGATACTATCGAAAAAGCTTTTAGTGGTGCTTTAAGCAAAATCAAAAAATCGCTTACGACTACTTTCGAAAAAATGAAAGAGCACTAGAAAAAAGGTTCTAAGATGCAAAGTGGCAAAGGTGCTAAGGTTTTTCCTTACTCCTTTGCCACTTTTGTCGTTTTTGCAATTCTGTGCCTTTTTATTTTTTGCTTCTTTGAACCTTTCTCTTTATGATTTTGGTAACGGAGCTCCCACAGCAATATCGCATCGGTGTCCTGTTTGTCCGTGTGGCGGATTCATTCCTTCTGCAGTGGCAACCGGAGCTTCGGTGCTTAACAACGTTGGAACAGCATTATTTGCCGGTGCAGGATTAACGGTAAAGCTTTGAGAACTGCTGCCGCTTGTTGTTGTATTGGCGGCCACTGGTTTTGCAACGGGCTGACTCAATGGCGTTCCTACCGGAATATCGCATCTGTGGCCCGGTTGTCCGTGCGACGGATTCATTCCTTTTCCTACTTTTACCGGAGCGGCAACAGTTGTAGTCACTACTTGCGGCTGATTTGGTTTTACCTGAACGGTTTGTGGCTGCGGTGTTGTTGTCGTAGTTTGAGTTTGTGCCGGCGCCGAATTCAATGGCGCGCCCACGGCAATATCGCAGCGGTGTCCCGGTTGTCCGTGGGCTGGATTTAAGCCTTTGGTTTCTCCCATCACCGTATTTGGATTTGTGGCCGGAGCTTCGACAACCGACTTGACTTTTGCAGTATCTTTTACCAATCCCAGTTTAATTAATTCTGATGTTGGCGTGCTTTCCTGAGGTTCTAATTCTTTTTTGCAGGAAATAAAAAGTAAAGAAGAAATAGCTAACGAACTTATAAAGATTTTCGGATTCATGTTTGTGGTATTTAGAGCACTCAAATATAAAAAATTAAACCATATAAGTGATGTAAGACAATTTAAGTTTTAGTGTGTGGATACTATTGGTTTTATCGCAAAGTTTAAAAAATGTTTCACGCAGATTCTTCAGATTAAAGCAGATTTAATTCAAAAATAAATTATAAATAAATCATCTGCGCAAATCTGCTTAAATCATTTTAAAATCTGCGTGAAAAAAATATCACGCAAAGTCGCAGAGTCGCAAAGTTTAAAAAATGTTTCACGCAGATTCTGCAGATTAAAGCAGATTTAATTCAAAAATAAATTATAAATAAATCATCTGCGCGCATCAGCTTAAATCATTTTAAAATCTGCGTGAAAAAAAAATCACGCAAAGTCGCAGAGTCGCAAAGTTTAAAAAAATATTTCACGCAGATTCTGCAGATTAAAGCAGATTTAAAGTAAATTATAATAATCATCTGCGCCAATCTGCTTAAATCATTTTAAAATCTGCGTGAAAAAATAATCACGCAAAGACGCAGAGGCGCAAACCTTAGTTTTATTTTATTTTAAGCACAGCAGATAAAAACTTTTCGCCTCTGCGACTTTGTGCGAAACTCTGCACAATCCAACTTATATTACTTAAAAAAACACAAGAGACTTACACACAATCCACAACATGAACTTACATCACTTATATGGTGAAAAAACTTTTCTTAACTTTAACCTCAAATAATATCCATCATGAAAAAATCACTTTTACTTCTTTTATTCGCTGTCACTTTCGCCAACGCACAAACCTACAATAAAGACAAAATCAATCAAATGCTTGATTCCTGGCACAAAGCGGCTGCCGACGTAAAGTTTGACGCATACTTTAATTTAATGACAGAGGGCGCGATCTTCATCGGCACTGACGCCACCGAAAACTGGATTAAGAAAGATTTTAAAGTGTGGGCAAAACCTTTTTTTGACAAAGGAACAACTTGGAATTTTACTGCTCTGGAACGTCATGTTTTTATTGATAAATCAGAAAAAATTGCGTGGTTTGATGAATTACTGAATACGCAGATGAAAATTTGCCGCGGTTCCGGCGTTTTGGTGAAAGTGGGGAAAGAATGGAAAATCCAGCATTATGTTTTGTCCATGACAATTCCGAATGCCGAAGTAGATGCGGTTACCAGAATAAAAGCCCCTGCTGAAGATGTTTTGATCGATACCCTCAGAAAAAAATAAAACAAATTCCGGCTTTCTTATTACAATCATAACTTTTATAGGACTTTAGAAAATAAAATATCAAATTAATTATAATACAATTGACAATAATCGCTGTAATTTAGAACTTCAAAATAAGATACTCTCAAAAAAAGTGTTCGTATTTTACAAAATTGACTAAAATAAAAATCTTACCTCTATTTTTACAGCCCTTAAAATCTAAATCTTTATTTTTTTTTAACTTTGACCCCAAAAAAAATAGGGTTCAATAAAGTATTTGAAAAATGAAAATAGAAAAACGCTGGATCATTTCCTTTATTATTATTAGTATTGTCTGCATTACAGGAGCTTTTTGGCCCACTGTTACCGAAAACAATTATGTTTTATCTGAATTTGGCACCACAGATCATATCGTGCCTGCCGATGTCGCCTGGATGCTGACCTCTTGCTGCCTCGTGTTGATTATGACGCCTGGATTATCTTTTTTTTACGGAGGAATGGTAGGCAAGAAAAACGTGATCTCAACCATGCTTCAAAGTTTTATCTGCCTGGGTGTTGTGACGCTTTTATGGGTTACCGTAGGCTTTAGTTTAGCTTTTGGAGATCCAGTTGGTTTTGGTTCAGGAGAGCACTTTTACAGTTTCTTCGGGAATCCAACCACTTTTGCCTTTATGGATTATGTGGGCGTTCTGCCACACAAACAATTGGCCAGCACGATTCCGTTTATGTTATTCGCATTATTTCAAATGAAATTTGCGATTATTGCACCTGCTATTATTACGGGTTCTTTTGCAGAACGCGTTCGTTTTATATCGTACTTAATTTTCATTAGTTTGTTTACGCTTTTCATTTATGCACCTTTATGCCACGCCGTTTGGTATCCTACGGGAGTTTTAGGAAGCTATTTTGGAGTAAAAGATTTCGCCGGAGGAACCGTGGTACACATGAGTTCCGGATTTGCCGCTTTGGCCGGAGTTTTGGTGTTAGGAAAAAGAAAAAACAGCGATCATATTCCAACCAATATTCCTTTTGTCTTATTAGGGACAGGAATGTTATGGTTTGGATGGTTTGGTTTCAATGCCGGTTCTGCACTTGCAGCCAACGGAACCGCGGCTATGGCTTTTGCCACCACCACAACATCATCGGCAGCAGCCATGTTAACCTGGGTTTTCTTTGACAGAATGAACGGAAGAAAAGTTTCGGCATTAGGAGCCTGTATCGGCGCTGTAGTTGGTTTAGTAGCCATTACACCGGCTGCTGGTTATATTTCGGTTCCTGAAAGTATGTTCTTCGGATTTATTACGGCTTTAGTCTCAAACTCTGTCGTAAACTGCAGTTTCTCCAAAAGATTTGATGACACCTTAGATGTTTTTGCCTGCCACGGTGTTGGGGGAATTATGGGAATGATTCTGACCGCTATTTTTGCTCATGGCGAAAATGCAAGTTTATTACACGGAGGATGGAATGTATTTGCACATCACATGATAGCATTGGTTCTGGTTTCAATTTTCACTTTCTTTGGTGCTTATTTCTTATTCAAAGTAACCAACTTTATTATTCCGCTAAGAGTTTCAGAAGAGTCAGAACACATCGGATTGGATTTATCGCAGCACGATGAAACACTTGATCCAAAATCAAAACCAATTACAGAACCACATTACGGGTGATATTAAAAAGTTTACAGCAAATCACACAAATTTCCACTAATTTTTTTGACTTTGCGCATTGCATTAATTTGTAGGAATTTGCATAATTTGTGGTAAAAAAAAGATCCACAAGGTAAAAATTAGCCGCGAATTCACGAATTTTTTCTTCTTGTATCTAATACAGCAGATAATTAAAATTCGTGAATTCGCGGCTAAAAATTTTAAAACCGAATTCAAGCTATTTTCATTCGTTTATATTCCTTAATTTTGCTGAAAATTTTTGTAAAAGTGGGAAGTAAAAATAAACTAAAAAGATTCAGAGAAAACGAAACATTTCAAAACGTTTTCCAGCCAACCAGAGAAGAAGTTGTAGGCGATTTAATGCCTTTGAAGGGAAAATGGAATTCTGATTTCTTTAAAAATGACAATCCGTTAGTTTTAGAATTAGGATGTGGAAAAGGAGAATATTCTGTTGGATTAGCAGAAAGATATCCCAACAAAAATTTTATCGGAATCGATATTAAAGGTGCCCGTTTTTGGAGAGGTGCTAAAACCGCTGTTGAAAACGGACTTCATAATGTTGCTTTTATTCGTACTCAAATCGAATTGATTGACCATATTTTTAACGAAAATGAAGTGGATGAAATCTGGATTACCTTTCCGGATCCGCAGATTAAATACAAGAGAACAAAACACAGAATGACCAATTCTGAATTTTTGAAATTGTACAAAAAAATCCTTAAAAAAGAGGGTGTCGTAAACCTTAAAACCGACAGCGAATTCATGCACGGTTATACCTTGGGATTACTGCACGGAGAAGGCCACGAAGTTTTATATGCCAACCACAATGTATATAAAAACGAAGGAAGCCCGGAAGAAGTTACTGCTTTTCAGACTTTCTATGAAAAACAATATTTAGAAATTAACAAGGCAATTACGTATATTCGCTTTAAAATTAAAGACTAATTTAATTTTAAAAAACCAATTTCCAAACCCATTAAATAACTGAATGGCATTACTTACCCCATTACTTTCAGGTTTTCTTGCTGCCTTCATTGGGATTATTCCGCCTGGATTAATCAACATGACCGCAGCTAAAGTAAATTTGAAAGAAGGGAGAAAGAACGCTTTGTGGTTTGTTGCCGGGGCGATATTGGTCATCTTTTTTCAGGTTTCTTTGGCTGTTTTATTCGCGCAGGTGATCGACAATCGTCCGGATGTGGTAACATTATTACGCGAAGTTGGATTTGCTATTTTCTCTATTTTAACGATCTACTTTTTGTTTATCGCAAAAGAGCCAAAAGCCAAAAAATCGAAGATAAAAAAGCACAGCAAAAAAAGCCGTTTCTTTTTAGGGATGCTGCTCTCAGGCCTGAACTTTTTTCCAATTCCGTATTATGTGGTGGTGAGCGTTACTTTAGCTTCCTATCATCTTTTTGCCTTCGAAAACAACATTATTTTTACTTTTGTACTGGGTTCTCTTTTAGGTTCTTTTGCTGCTTTATACAGCTACATTGGTTTCTTTGGAAGAATAGAAAAGAAAACCGATTACATCATGCGGAACATGAATACTATTATTGGAAGTATTACAGGTTTAATAGCCATTGTAACACTTTTTAATATCTTGAATTATTATTTTGGTTAAAAAATATTTATCTGCAAAATCTGCTTGAAACCCATTTAAAGAATCTTTTTAATCCTGTAATCTGCTGCAAAAACTAACTTATGGCTGAAGATAATTTTTTCGAAAGAGTTTATGTAATCGCCAGACAAATTCCGTACGGAAAAGTAACTTCTTATGGCGCAATTGCAAAGGCTTTAGGCACTGCGCGTTCTGCCAGAATGGTAGGCTGGGCGATGAATGCCTGCCACAATATGGAAGATATTCCGGCGCACAGAGTGGTCAACCAAAAAGGACTTTTGACAGGGAAATTTCATTTTGACGGAACCAATTTAATGCAGCAATTATTAGAAAGCGAAGGAATTAAAGTGGTAAACAATCAAATTGTTGATTTCGAAAAGCACTTTTGGACACCTGAGGTTGCTACCATATAAGTGATATAAGTTTATTTAAAGTTTGTCTTCACTTAGTCATTTAATCTCGCAAAGACACGAAGTCGTGAAGTTTTTTCTTTTTTAAGTTTGTCTTGGCGTCTTTGCGAGATTAAACACAAACAGCTTTACGAGAGCATTCTGCACAATACTTAATATGAACTTATATCACTTATATGGTTCAAAAAATTCTCAAATCAAACAAATAATAAAGTCGGTTCTGTCGCTGTCGGTTTGGTAGCTCAAATAGCCTCCGTGCGCTTCGATGATGTTTTTAGAAAGCGTTAATCCTATTCCGGCGCCGTCTTTTCGAGTCGTAAAAAACGGAAGAAATACTTTATCTCTGATTTCAGGATCGATTCCTTTTCCGTTATCCGAAATGGTGATAAAAAAACGATTATTTTCGGTGTAACCCGACAGAAACATTTTCTTTTCTGTTTTCTCTTTTAAGGCATGAATACTATTGGTAATCAAATTGATAATTACTTGTTCCATTTGGTTTTTATCAATCAAAATACAACGCGAACTGTTTATTTCGTTAATCAATTCAATATTCTCTGCTTTTAGAATCGGTTTCATAATTTGCAGACTATCATCAAAAAGCTCATTTATTGGCGTCATTTTTTTATTGGGAGTTGGCAGCATGGCCAGTCTTCTGTAATTTTCGACAAAAACCTGTAAATGATCGCTCCGGTTTATGATGGTCGAAATACTGCTTTTAATATCGTCGAAATCATCTTCTTCTAATTTTTCCTGATCGACAATTTGCAGTAAATTCTGCGAAAGCGCGCGTATTGGTGTTAACGAATTCATCAATTCATGCGAAATAATTTTCATTAGGTTAATCCACGCTTCTTTCTCTTTTTTCTCAATAACACGCTGAATACTGTCTAATAAAATGATAAAATATTCTTTATCATACGTTTTGGTAAACGAAGTCTGGAGCATAAATGTCTGCAGATCCTGTTCTTCAATTTTAATAGAAATCGCCGACTTTAATTCGGTAAAACCAACTTCTTCAATTTCCTTACAAAGCGACGGCAGATAGTTTTTAAGGTACTTCCACTGGCTGACTTTTGGCACTTTGAACAAACTCGAAAAACAATCGTTCATTATAAAAATATTCCACTCGTCATTTTCTTTTTCCAGAATTAAAGCCGCTGTATCAATACTATTCAAAATAGATAGATAAATGAGTTCCTTCGAAGTTTGCTCTTGCTGTTTTACTTTTAAAGTATCGTATAACAAGTATAAAGTTTCAAAATTATTTCTTTTATTCTCTTCCTGAAAATGGGTCGAAAAATCATTCTGCAAAATTGAAAGCAGGGTTTTATCGTAAAAAACAAGTTGGTTTTTGACGTAAAAATACATTTCTGCCAACATTAAAAAAGCAAAAAACCCAACCAGAATGGCGTTGTAATAAAACATTTTATAAATAAGGAAAAAACAAAAGAAAATGAGCATCATTACAAATAATACCCTTACAAACAAAGCGTTATAGAACTTCCAGTTTTTCATTTTTTATTTTTTTGTTGTCGCAGATTACAAGATTAAAATGATTTTTGTTTCACGCAGATTTTGCAGATTGATGCAGATAGAATTAGATTAAAATCAATGTCTCTTAGTGTTTTCTATCACCACAAATTAAAGGATTAAAAAGATTTCACATAAAATCTGCTCAAATCTGCAAAATCTGCGTGAAAATTTTTTTTATCCTGTAATCTGTGGCAAAACTATGTGTTTTTCAAATCGTATTTTTCAATTCTGCGATACAAGGCAGCGCGCGACAAACCAAGCTCTTCAGCGGTTTTGCTAATGTTTCCGTGATGTTTGAACAAGGCTTTTTCGATAGCACTTTTTTCCATTTCAGATAATGGGTTATCATCATTTTCCTGAACATTTTCAAAATCAAGAATGTCTAAATCGTGTACAGAAATCGTATTATTATCAGCTAAAATCAAAGCGCGTTCGATCTTATTTTCCATTTCACGGATATTTCCTTTCCAGGGATATTTCTCTAAATAAGGCGCTACATTATCTTCAAAACGCCAATTGGCCTGATGGTATCGTTCTGCAATCTGCTCTAAAATAAAATGCGCCATCGGAATAATATCATCTTTTCGCTCTCTCAATGACGGCAGATGAATTTCCATTGTATTGATTCGGTACAGTAAATCTTCACGAAAAGTTTTATTTTTCACTTCAGCTTTTATATCGCTGTTGGTTGCCGAAATTATTCTGACGTTTAACGGTCTGGCTTTGCTTTCGCCCAAACGCGTTACGGTTTTGGTTTGTAAAACGTGTAATAATTTAGATTGCAAATGCAGTGGAATATTCCCTATTTCGTCCAGAAAAATAGTTCCGTTAGAAGCCATTTCAAATCTTCCGGGCGTATCTGTTTTTGCATCTGTAAAGGCTCCTTTTACATATCCAAACAATTCACTTTCAAACAAATTATCACTCAAAGAACCCAAATCTACATGAACAAAAGGCTGGTTTTTTCGCTCTGAATTTTTATGGATAAATTCGGCAAAGACATATTTTCCTGTACCGTTTTCGCCCAAAATCAAAACGTTGGCATCGGTTTTGGCTACTTTTTCTGCAATAGAATACGCTTGTTTTATTTTTAGGGAAGTACCGACAAAATAATTCTTTTCGGTTTTTTCAACGACAGCTTTTTTAGTGTTTTTTCGGCTTTCGACCAAAGCCTTATCAATCGTTTCGAGTAATTTTTCGTTGTGCCACGGTTTCAAAACATAATCAAAAGCGCCAATTTTTATGCCTTCCACGGCGGTGTCAATCTTACCAAAAGCGGTCATTAAAATCACAACGGTTTGCGGCGAAAGTGTTTTGATTTCTTTCAGCCAATGAATTCCTTCTCGCCCATCTTCAAAACCAATTCGGTAATTCATGTCTAATAAAACCACATTTATTTCATTTTCACTTAAAATCGAAATGATTTTTTTAGGACTGTTTGTCGTAAAAATGGTTTCAAAATGCTTTTTGAGAATCATCTTTGCCGAAAAAAGAATCTCTTCCTGGTCGTCAACAATTAATATTTGGGCTTGTTTTTTTCGCATGGTTTCTTTTTTTGTTCGATTCCGAACGGTCAACTGTTCATTATCGAACACTCGTTTTTTGGAGTGGTTTTAAAAGCTTCTTTAAAATCAATGCTTTACAAATAATAAATTTTATGGCACAATATTTACCTATTGACTATCAGTAAATTATTTAAGAAATGGACACGGTAATTCCTCGTAAAAATAGAAAATTTAGATATCTCACAATAGCAATTGGAGTTTTTTTAGCTGTTGGCGCAATCATCTTTTTTTCTTTCAGTACAAAAAGAACTTTAAATGTAAAAGCTGAAGAACTAACGGTTCAGAAAATCGAAAAAGCTTTTTTTGAAGATTTCGTTGTTTTTCAGGCCAAAGTAGAACCTTTGAATGTCATGCTTGTCAATGTTACTGAAGGCGGTTCTGTAAAAGAGATTTTTGTCGAAAATGGCGCCATGGTAACCAAAGGACAATCGCTGGCACGTTTGTACAACCCAAATACGGAGCTTAATTATTTGACTCAGGAAACCGCAATTATTGAGCAGATTAATAATTTGAACACAGGAAAACTAAACATTAGAAATCAGGAATTGAACTTAACGAAGGATTTGGTTTTGATCGAGCACGATTACAATGACGCGAAAAGATTGTACGACATGAATTCGAAATTATTTGATAAAGATGTGATTTCGAAAAATGACTGGAATACTTTTAAGGAAGGTTTACGTTTTCAGGAAGAGCGAAAAAGAACAATCCAGCAAAGCATTACGAAGGAAAAGCAGACGAATCAGCTGCAGATTTCACAAATTAACCGTTCGATTCAAACGATGGAAAAAAGTCTGGATATTTTGAGAGACAATAAAAAAAATTTCCTGATTACAGCTCCTGAATCTGGCCGTTTGACTTCATTTCAGCCCATTTTAGGAAAAACGTTCCAGGCTGGAGAAAGCATCGGAAAAATTGATTCTAAACAAGGGTACAAATTGGCTGCTGATGTTGATGAGTTTTATCTGGAAAAAATAAGGGAGGGACTGAAAGGTCAGGTAGAATTTAAAGGAAAAACGCTTGAAGTTCTGGTGACAAAAGTAATTCCGGAAGTAAAAAACGGTCATTTTATAGTAGAACTGGCTTTTACATCTAAAGAAGATATTGTTTTACAGGACGGACTTAGTTTTGGAGTAAAACTGATTTTGTCAGAAAAAAACAAAACTTTAGTCGTTCCTAAGGGAAGTTTTAATCAGGAAACAGCAGGAAAATGGATTTTTGTAATAAAAGGCAATAAAGCCGAAAGAAGAAACATAAAATTAGGCAGAGAAAATCCTTCGTATTATGAAATTCTGGAGGGTTTAAAAGAAGGAGAATCTGTAATTACCTCATCGTATTCAGATTATAAAGATGTCGAGGAGTTATCGATTAGCAATTCACAGTAAACGCAATCTTATCATTTCTCTTCGTCGAAATGACAAAAAATATAATAAATAAAATAAGAGTTTCATCATCAATCAAAATCATCATTAACAACATTTAACACTTTTAAAAATATGATAACAATACAAAATTTAACCAAAGTTTTTAGAACCGAAGAAATTGAAACAGCTGCTTTAAGCGGGATTACTTTAGAAATAAAAAAAGGTGATTTTTTAACTATCATGGGGCCTTCGGGCTGTGGAAAATCGACTTTACTCAACATCATCGGACTTTTGGACAGCGCAACTGACGGGAGTTACAAATTGTTAGATCAGGAAATGATTCACTTAAAAGAAAAAGGAAGAGCGAATGTCCGTAAAGAAAACATCGGATTCATTTTTCAGAATTTTAATCTGATCGATGAACTTTCTGTTTACGATAATATCGAACTGCCTTTGCTTTACAACAACGTAAAAGCAGCTGACAGAAAACAAAAAATTGAGGCTATTGCCGAGAAATTGAATATCTCACACCGATTGAAACATTATCCGCAGCAGCTTTCGGGCGGACAGCAGCAAAGAGTTGCCGTTGCAAGAGCGTTGGTAAACGATCCGAAAATAATTCTGGCCGATGAGCCAACCGGAAATCTGGACAGTAAAAATGGTAACGAGGTAATGGAACTTTTAACCGATTTACACGCAAAAGGCGCTACGATTTTGATGGTTACACACTCTGATTATGATGCTTCTTTTTCGCAGAGAACGATTCACATGAAAGATGGTGTTATCTTTTCTGAGAAACTAAACCAGAGAAATGTTGATGTGTTTATGGACGCTAAATAATATAAAAATGATAAAATTTATTATAACTGCAATTATGATCCTGGTGGGATTCGTTTGCAAAGTATTGGCCATTATCTAAAAACCTGACAGATTTAAAACCTGTTTTGGTACATCAAAAACAAATCAATAACTAAAAAAAATACGTAATGATTTTTAACTGGTTTAAAATATTTATTTATCATTTAAAACAAAACAAACTGTTTTCCTTTTTAAATGTTTTGGGATTAAGCATTGGGATTGCCGGAGTAATTTTCGCCATTTTATACTGGAACAACGAAAACTCTTATGACCAGTGGAATCCTGAAAAAGAAAATGTCTACGAAGTTCTGAACAAAATTGGCGGCACTGGCGACACCTGGGCCTCAAGTTCTATTCCGTTTGGAGAAGCCTGCAAAGCCACAATTCCTGAAATTAAAGCGATTTGTTTCTTTAACAACACGTGGTACGACAATGCACCGATAAAATATAAGAATCGAAAAATAATGGATGAAAAAATCACATCGGCTGACAGCGGTTTTTTTGATATTTTTCCGTTTCCGATTGTAAAAGGTGCTAAAACGAATATCTTAAAAGAAAACAACAGCGCTGCCATTTCTGAAGAAGCTGCGAAATTACTTTTTAAAGAGGAAGATCCAATTGGAAAAACAATTCAATATGGCACTAAATTTTATATTGTAAAATCAGTTTATCACATTATTAGGCCGTCTTCTATAGAACCAAACTATGTTTTTGGTGATGTACAGCGTGAAGGCGACAAAACAAGCTGGGGGAATTTTAATTATGGATTAATGATTAAAACCAAAAAAGGAGCTGATGCTGATGCTGTTTTAAAAAAAATGCAGCACGTAAACTTTGTAAACAGAACCTTAAAAGACGCCAAAGAAAATGGGCAGACTGTTGAACAATATGTAAAAGAAAACGGTGAAACAACTGTTATAATTGATCAGTTGGCTAAGGCACGATTACACGGAACAAAATCTTCAGCCGGCCGTAATTTTCCGGAAGGAAAAGGAAACTTGCAATTGCTTTATATTATGGTGGGCCTTTCGATTTTGATCTTGGTTTTATCATTGGTAAATTATATCAATCTGGCTACGGCTTCGGCGATAAAACGTGCAAAAGAAGTAGGCGTTCGAAAAATTGTAGGCGCAACAAAAAACCAGATTATAGCGCAGTTTATTTTTGAAACGGCCATTATTGTTATTCTGGCCATCATTTTTGCCCTAGCTATTGTCGAGCTTTCATTACCCCACTATAACAACTTTTTAAAGAAGACTTTGACCATGAATGGCGGCGAATTTTACCTGCAGCTCATTTTTATATTTGGATTAGTAATCATTCTTGCGGGTATATTCCCTGCCATTTATATCTCAAATTTCGAAACTTTAAAAGTTTTAAAAGGTAATTTCTCCAGAAGCAAAAGCGGTATCTGGATTCGAAATTCGATGCTTATTTTCCAATTTGGCATTGCGGCGTTTTTTATCATTGGCGCTTTAATCGTGAATTCGCAGGTAGATTACATGATGAACAAGGAACTTGGTTTTAGCGGCGATCAGGTAATAAGAGTTGCCTTTAATACTCCGGAAAGAATTAAGAGAACGGATAAATACCTGGCGATGAAACAGGAAATCAGAAAAATATCAGGAGTTCAGGAAGTGGCTACTTTTGCCGGATCTTTTGGAAACAGTACCAATTCGAGTTCCGGATTTACACACAAAGGTATTTTTGTGCAGCCAAGAAATGTTGAGATGGATTTTGGCTTTCTTGAAATGATGAAAATCAAAATTGTACAAGGCCGTGATTTATCACCGCAGTTTGCATCAGACAGCGTAAGCAATATGCTGATGAATGAAACACTGGTGAAATTATTGAATCTTAAAAATCCAATTAATACCATCATCACTTCTGGCTGGGGAAACGATAAAACTAATGAGAACATGAAGTTTAAAATTGTGGGCGTTGTAAAGGATTTTCATATTACAGGGCTTCAGGACAAAGTACCTCCAATGGTTTTTATTAATCTTTCGACTTTAAAATGGAATAATTTTAATAATGTGTACATCAAGATTTCTCCAAATAATTTACAGGAAACCTTAGCCCAGTTAAAAGTGTATTGGGAGAAAAACGTAAATGCAGATTATCCTTTTGATTATGAATTTGTAAACAAAGGATTTGCCAAAACCTATCAGGAACAAGTAAAACAGAAAGATCTGTTTTTTATATTGAATCTGGTGGTTATTATTATTGCTGTTTTTGGATTATTTGCTTTAGCATCGTTCTCGATGGAAAGAAGATTGAAAGAAATTGCGATCAGAAAAACTTTGGGTGCAGAAACAGATATTTTATTAAAAGAATTATCGAAACAGTACGTAGTTTTCTGCCTCTTAGGATTTGCAATCGGAATTGTTCCGGCTTATATTTTATTGCAGAAATGGCTTGAAAATTTTGCTTTCAGAATCAATGTTTCTGTCATTCCGTTTAGTATTGCATTAGTCTCTTTACTTGTTTTGACTTTAATGATTGTTTTAGCAAAAGCCTATCAGGTAACTAAAATAGACATTTTAAAATATTTAAAATACGAATAACACTGCAGTCCATTTTTTTTTAAAATACCCGCCAAATTCCAGGATTGGCGGGTATTTTTCATTTGAATTAATAATTAAAAAAGTTATTGCAGTGCAGCAGTATCAGAGTAAAGCAATTTAGCCAGCTGTGTGTCTCTATCGTAAACATCAGGAAAAAAACCAATTTCTCCATCATCGTTCACCCAAGCTGTAAAATAACCAATGTATATCGGGATTTTAGTTTTCAGTTTACAAGTGGTTTCTTTTACGCCGCTCATTGCCTGATCTATTTTAGCAGCCGGCCAGTCAGGATCGTCTTTTAAAATGGCTAGCGCAAGCCCTTTGGCTTCTTTTACATTGATGCATCCGTGGCTGAAAATGCGTTTTTCAAACTCAAACAAACTCTTCGCGGGCGTATCGTGCAGGTAAATATCATTCGGATTGGGAAACATAAACTTAACCAGTCCCAGAGAGTTTTTTGGTCCAGGTTTTTGTCTCACATTCCCTCCATTCCATTCCATATTATGATCGGCCAGATAGTTTTTATCTTCCGCCATTTTAAGTTTTAATTCATTTTTGATGATACTTTGCGGCACATACCAATACGGGCTGAAAACAATCCTGTCCATAGTACCGCTGAAAATAACGGTTTCTGTCATTCTTGTTCCCACAAAAACATCAGAGACCAATTCGTATTTTCCGTTTTTAACATAAATCAATCGAAAGGACGGAATATTAACCATAATATATTCATCTGCTTTTGCCAATTTTGTTGGTATCCATCGGCAGCGCTCCATGTTCAGCATTATGGTTTTGATTCTATTGCCAATAGGTTCATTCATTTGTTTGATGTGGTCAAGTGTCCAGGTGTAATTCAATTTAAGTCCGTATCTTTTTTTATATTTCAAAACCCCGGCCATCATTTCTTCATCATAAATATTGCTTTTAGAATCTTGGTTCAGGTCTCCAATTATAAATAAACGTTCCCTAATTTGTTTCACCGCCACACCGCTGTCAAAAGGTTTTAGTTCTTTATAATTAAGACTGTCAATATCTATTTTTTTCCATTGATTGTTTTTTTCAATAGTCCGGTATCTTTTTAATATATCCTGAAGTTTATAATATTGGCTGAATAAAAGATCTTCGTCTTTGTTCAGTCGTTTTGGATCTTGCATTAGAGAATCTAAAACATTTGTATATGAGATGTTTTTTGCCGGCAGGAACCATCCAATTTTTTTTAAGGTTGCAGGATCAACTCCTGAATAAACATTGCTGGCGTAAAACACGTACATATTCGAGAGCATCAGTTCTTTTTCAGCATCAGGAATATCGTTGGTCACATTTTCATTAAAAATATCATCTACCAGCTCTTTATATGGCATTTTAGCTTTTACGCCCTGTTCATTTAAAAGATTTACTTTTTGATACAATAATGCTCCAAACTCACTTACATCTTTATCATCGTACCAAATCGAATTGTATGCTCTTTTTTGATAAAGATCTTCCACATCTTTTTGATATTTTTTTAGTTTGGGATATTTTTTAAAGAAATTTTGAATCGACGCAGCATCAATATGAAGCATAGATCCATCATTTTTAGCCGTAAAAATGTTTTCGAATTTTACTGCTTTATTTTTTAACTGGCCTTTGTTATTTGCATAACTAAAAGAAGAAAAGAAAAAACCGACAGCAATAAGTACAGAGAAGAAAGTAGTATTACGCATCTTTTTATTGTTTAAATTTTTAAAATAAATTCATCCAAAAAATATCCGAAGACTCGTAAAAAACCCTCAAAAATAAGTTTTCACATATTTTTTAAATAATGAAAATTGAAGTTTTTGGGGTACTCAAATTTAATTAAGATTATCGACAATTGAAGCATCGAACCATAGAAAATAATAACATAGCTGCTATTTTTTTCTTGAAAAAGAAGTTAAAACCCAATTTGGCACTAAAAAATTATGCTCTTTTCTGTAATTAAAGAACCTGATTTGGGTTATAAGAATCATTTTAGGCAATTTCAATATCAACAAATACAATCCAAAAAGCGTTTGAATCCGAACATATTCTGTTATCTTTGCAGTCTGAAATCAGTTTAAATAAACATTATATTCAAATTGTTTTCTTTCAATTGATAATACTATATTAAAAATGAAATTAGATAGAAAAGAAATTCTTAAAGCTTTAGAAACAATCACTATAGCCGGAGAAGGAAAAAATATGGTGGAGAGCGGTGCCGTTGCTAATGTAATTACGTTTGGCGATGAAGTGGTAGTAGATTTAGTACTGCACACACCTGCTATGCACATCAAAAAAAGAGCTGAAGATGATATTAAAAAAACTATTCTTGAATTAGTATCTCCTGAGGCAAAAGTTAAAGTAAACATTAAAGTTGAAACCAAGGAAAATCCAAACGAAATAAAAGGAAAAGCAATTCCTGGAATTAAAAACATAATTGCCGTTGCTTCTGGTAAAGGCGGTGTTGGAAAATCTACTGTTACAGCGAATTTAGCGGTAACATTGGCTAAAATGGGTTTTGCTGTCGGAATTCTTGATGCAGACATTTACGGGCCTTCGATGCCAATTATGTTTGATGTTGAAAATGAAAAACCAGTTTCGATTACCGTTGACGGAAAATCAAAAATGAAACCGATTGAAAGTTATGAGATCAAGATTCTTTCTATTGGCTTTTTTACAGCGCCAAGCCAGGCTGTAATCTGGAGAGGTCCAATGGCGGCAAAAGCATTAAACCAAATGATTTTTGATGCTGATTGGGGAGAATTAGATTTTATGCTTATCGATCTGCCTCCGGGAACCGGAGATATTCATCTTTCGATCATGCAATCACTGCCTATTACAGGTGCCGTTGTAGTAAGTACCCCGCAAGCCGTTGCTCTTGCCGATGCAAAAAAAGGAGTTTCGATGTTTATGCAGGATAATATTAATGTTCCTGTTTTAGGAATTATTGAAAATATGGCGTATTTCACTCCTGAAGAACTGCCGCAAAATAAATATTATATCTTTGGTCAGGAAGGAGCAAAAAACCTTGCAGAAGACTTAGGCGTTCCGTTTTTAGGAGAAGTGCCAATTGTACAATCTATTCGTGAAGCTGGAGACTACGGACGTCCTGCAGCTTTGCAGACAGCATCTGTTATTGAAACTATTTTTGAAGAAATAACCAGGAATGTTGTACAGGAAACAGTAAACAGAAATGACACTTTACCAGCAACAGAAGCTATTAAAATTACAACTATGGCAGGTTGTTCAGCAGTAAAGAAAAAATAGATTTTTAGATCGTTAGATTACTGGACAGCTAGATTTTTCTAAATACAGTAATCTTAAAAATCTAATATTCTAAAAATCAAACAATCTAAATTATGACAACAGAAGAACTAACAAGTAACGTATTATTGGCTCTAGATGAGATCAGACCTTTTTTAAATTCTGATGGAGGAGACATTACGCTAATTTCTATAGACGATGACAAACATGTTAAAGTTCGTCTTGAAGGAGCATGTATTAGCTGCAGCGTGAATCAAATGACGCTTAAAGCAGGGGTTGAAACAACCATAAAAAAATACGCACCGCAGATTGAAACTGTGGTCAACATAATGTAGTAAAAAGAGTTCATTTTGGTGTTTTTTACGTTTTAAACAATTAACAAGAATAATGGTCATTTCGATCATTTTGCTTGAAAAAATCAAAAAAAATACAAAAACACTACACCTTTTTACGATTTTAATAAAAAACAACTTAAAGATTTAAGACTTTTAGTTAAGTAATTGTTACATATTTAACTTAAATTTGTAACATAACCCGAAAATCTTAAATTTTATGAAGAAGTTTTACACATTATTTGTTTTTTTATTTTTTGCCATTGCAGGCTATGCCCAGCAAGCCGCCCCAACTCAAAATTACTATGTTAGCAAAGCATGGGTAAATGAAGCTGAGGAATGGGCTTTTTACGAATATGAAGGTCAGATTGTGGTATCGACAACTCCTCAGGAAGGAAGTATTAAAATTACAAATCGTAATTTTTTATTTGATTTTTGTAATGGAGCGGCTAAATTCGCGGACAAGAACAGTTATTCGAATGCAGAATTCACTAATCCGGTAAAAATTAGTACAAAAACAGACAAACAAGGTGTTGTTAACACTACTTACGAAGGCAAACTTGTTTTTAGCAGTGGTGAAGATTATTATTTTGTACTCGCTGTTATTACAATCCTTGACAAGGGAGACCTTGTGGGTCTTAAAATAAAAGCAAAGAATAAAAACAACAGAGAATACGCGTTTACTTTTAAACCAAATAGTTAACCTAAATCCAGGGTTTGTTCACGTTTTCAAATCCTAAAAATAAAATTCCAATAATTAAAAATGGATGTATTAATAAAGATTAAAGATCGAGAAGGAGTTATACACGAGTTACAGGCTCCGACTGATATGGCAATGAATATAATGGAGTTATGCAAAGCATACGAACTACCTGTTGAAGGAACCTGCGGAGGAATGGCAATGTGTGCCTCTTGCCAGTGTTATGTTCTTAATGATGTTGCATTACCTGAAATGGGAGATGAAGAAGAAGCTATGCTTTCGGAAGCGTTTTATGTTAAATCTAATAGTCGTTTAGGCTGTCAGATTCCAATTACCACAGAATTAGAAGGACTAGAGCTCGAATTGGCTCCAGAATATTAAATACAAAAAAAGCGGGAATTTAGGTTCTCGCTTTTTTTATATATGTTACTATAGTTAACCCGACAGGTTTAAAACCACAAAATAAAGTATACTTTTGAATAATATGATTCTTACTAATTTGTTATGGTAACGACAGCTCCATCAGAGTAGATTATATATTTGAATACTTCCCATTTATGCAATTTCCTTAGTATTGCCTGAAATTCATTCATTTTATCTTCAATGATTTCATAGTTAGAAATTTCTAAAACAGTTCTTTCATTAAAAGTTATGTTTTCATTTTTATATAAATAAGGTATCGCAATTGAATTTTTAGTAAAAGACAACTCGATTTTGTACCAGGATTTTTTAAATCCAAACCACCTCTTTTTGGGTATATTACTAATATAGAATTCAATAATTGTATTTAAAAGATTTTGCAGCTTTTCAGAATCTTTTAAAGTCTGCCCGTCTGGTTTAAGCGGCGCTATTGAGCATTCCTGATCTTTCATTTTTAAGTACTTTATCTACAAAAGTACATTTAAACCCAAAACTGAAATAGCATCCGGAAAGCCATAATAGTAACATAATAAGTCATTTATGAAATCAAAAAAACCGTAATTACATTACTGTAATCACGGTTTTTTCTTTATAACAATCTTCTTTAATCTCGAATTATACCAAACCAGCCTGAATTAAATATTCAGCGATTTGAATCGTGTTTGTGGCTGCTCCTTTTCTTAAGTTATCGGCAACAATCCACATGTTTAAGGTGTTTGGCTGGCTTTCGTCACGACGGATTCTTCCAACAAAAACATCATTTTTACCTTCAGCATACAATGGCATTGGGTAAGTAAATGTGTCCAGGTTGTCCTGAACTACCACTCCATCTGTATGGTGCAGAATTTCGCGCACTTCATTTACATCAAAATCATTTGTAAATTCAACATTTACGGCTTCACTGTGTCCGCCAACAACTGGCACACGAACTGCAGTAGCAGTAACCCGAATCGTATTATCACCAAGGATTTTTTGAGTTTCACGCACTAATTTCATTTCTTCTTTAGTGTATCCGTTTTCTTCAAAACTATCGCAATGTGGAATCGCATTTCTGTGAATTGGATATTTATACGCCATTTCTCCCTGAATTCCAGCATACTCATTTTCTAATTGTTTTACCGCTTTTACACCTGTTCCGGTGATCGATTGGTATGTAGAAACAATGATTCTTTTGATGTTGTATTTTCTATGCAATGGCGCCAAAGTCAAAACCATTTGAATAGTTGAGCAGTTTGGGTTTGCAATAATTTTATCTGCACTTGTTAAAGTATCCGCGTTGATTTCAGGAACTACTAATTTTTTAGTCGGATCCATTCTCCATGCTGATGAATTATCAATTACTGTAGTTCCCGCTGCGGCGAATTTTGGAGCCCACTCTAATGATGTATCTCCTCCTGCTGAAAAAAGGGCAATATCTGCCTTTAGATCAACTGCTGTTTGTAAACCTACAACTTTATATTTTGTTCCTTTAAATTCAATTTCTTTTCCTACTGATCTTTCAGATGCAACAGGAATCAATTCTGTAACCGGGAAATTTCTTTCGGCTAAAACTTTCAGCATTATCTCGCCAACCATACCAGTGGCACCTACAACCGCTATTCTCATTTTTATATTTTTAGTATGAATTAATCTAATTTACTCTGCAAAAGTATACATAATAAAAGTCAAAACAAGACGGTTCACAAAAAATAACAAATTGTTATAAATCAAACAAATCAAAAAAAACCGCCCCAATTAAGGAACGGTTAAGTTAGACGTAGTGCAGCGGTATATATATTATTGTTTATTTTTTAAAAGATCTCTAATTTGCGTCAACAATTCTTCCTGAGTTGGTGCAGCAGGCTGATTTGGAGCTGGCTCTTCTTTCTTTTTAAGACTGTTTAATCCTTTAATGACCAGAAACAAAACAAAAGCCACAATAATAAAGTTGATTACTGCCGAAAGAAATAGACCGTACTTAACGCCGCCAAAAGCTGTTAAATCTTCTATTTTTGACAAATGAGCTGCATCTAAAGCTGGTTTTAATACCAAAGGTGTAATTACATCTTCGATAAATGAACTTACAATTTTACCAAAAGCCCCTCCAATAATTACTGCAACAGCAAGATCAACTACGTTGCCTTTCATTGCAAATGCCTTAAATTCTGAAAAAAATCCCATACCTAATTTTATTTAATTTATTAATCAAATTCGAAATTACATAATTTTATTTAAAATCGTATGAAATTACCTAAAAAACACCCGTTTTACCCGCTGTGAAATGCTGGTCATAATTTCATATGGAATTGTTTTTAAAGCCTCGGCCATTTCAATTACAGTTGGGCTTTCGCCGAAAATAATTACAGAATCGCCTTCTTTGCAGTCAATGTGGCTGACATCTACCATCAGCATGTCCATGCACACGCTTCCTACAATAAATGCTTTTTGATTTTTAATCGTTACAAAACCAGCCTGATTGCCCCATAATCTCGAAATCCCATCGGCATAACCAATTGGGATTGTCGCGATTTTTGTTTCTTTCTCTGCCATAAAACGGCGTCCGTAACCCACGCTGTCTCCGGCAGGAATGGTTCTAACCTGTGAAATGATCGATTTTAATGTTCCCACATTTTCCAGATATTTTTGTTCTGCCGGATCGTTGGAAACGCCGTATAAACCAATTCCCAAACGCACCATATTATATTGTGCCGCAGGAAAATTGCTGATTCCGGATGTATTCAAAATATGACGAATTGGGTTTGCATTTAATTCTGAAATTAATTTTGAAGATAATTTATCGAACAATCGAATCTGCGAAAGCGCAAATTCATAATGATTGAGATCGTCGCTCGTCGCCATGTGCGATAAAACACTTTGAATACGAACTGTCGAATTTCCTTTTAAGGTCTGAATCAATTCGTCGATTGTATTTTCTTCAAAACCCAAACGATGCATTCCGGTGTCGAGTTTAATATGAATCGGAAAATCTTTTAAATGCTTTTCGGCTGCTATTTTCAAAAAGGCATTTAATCCTTTTATGCTGTAAATTTCAGGCTCTAATTGATATTGAATTATGGATGAAAAACTGGTCGATTCAGGATTCAAAACCATTATAGGCAATTTGATGCCGCCATTTTTCAGTGAAATTCCTTCATCGGCGAAAGCCACACCCAAATAATCTACTTTATGGTGCTCGAGTAATTTGGCAATTTCCAATCCGCCGTTTCCGTAACCAAAAGCTTTTACCATTACCATGATTTTTACATCATTGGCTAATTTTGATTTGTAATAATTGAGATTATGACTGATAGAATCTAAATTAATTTCGAGGACGGTTTCATGCGTTTTCTCTTCCAGCAGCGCCACAATTTCTTCAAACTGAAACGTTCGGGCACCTTTTATCAAAATAGTCTCATTCTCGAAATTCAAACTTTCAATTTGACTGGTAAATGATGCTGTATCTGGAAACATTTTGCTATTGGGAAATTTACCGGCAAAAGCAGAAATTGTAGGACCAATGCCAATAACGCGATTGATTTTATTATCTGAAATAAGCTGACTCACTTTAGAATACAGTTCTTCATTAGAGAAACCGCTTTGAAAAATATTCGACAAAATCACTGTTTTTGAGGCGTTCTTTTTCTGCTGGCTTTCCAGGAAATCCAAAGCAATTTTTAAAGATTGAAAGTCAGAGCTGTAACTATCGTCAATAATACTGCAGTTGTTAATTCCGTTTTTAACTTCCAAACGCATCTGCACCGGATAGAGCAATTGCATTCGGTTTTGAATTGTATGCGAATCATATTTAAAATACAACAACACCAACAAACAAGAAATGGCATTTTCTACAGATGCGGCATCGCTGAAAGGAATCTCCAAATCGAAAATTTCATTATTATATTGATATTGCAGCTTCGTGATTTCACTTTTATTTTCTTTTTTCAGAATAAAAACATCGGCGCTGTTATCTGTAAAACTCCATGAAAAAAGTTTTCGCGGATGCATCATGTATTCTGCAGCAAACTGAGTTAAACAGGATTCGACAGGTTCGCTTTTCTGATAAATAATTATTGGGCAATCTTTAAACAAAAGTAATTTTTCATCAATCTTTTGCACTAAATTTAAAAAGCCTTCGTCATGTGCGCTTCCAATATTAGTAAGCACGCCTATTGTAGGTTTAATAATTTTTTCGAGATAAACCATTTCATTCACCGTTGAAATTCCGGCTTCAAAAATTCCCAAATTATGTTTTTCGTTGATCGCAATAACCGATAACGGCACACCTACCTGCGAGTTATAACTTTTTGGACTTCGGATAATATTATAATCCGGGCTGAGCAAAAAGTTAAGCCATTCTTTTACAATTGTTTTTCCATTACTTCCGGTCAGGCCGATAACAGGAAAATCGAAAAGATGACGATAGTAGGCCGCAAATTCCTGCAAAGCTTTTAAGGTGTTTTTGACAACCAGAAAATTGGCTTTTCCTGTGGAATTCTCGGGAATATACTGCACCACAAAGTTCTGAACTCCTTTTTGAATCAATTCAGGAATGTACAAATGAGCATCATGGTTAACACCGGATAACGCAATAAACAAAGTTTGCGATCCGTTTTGTAGTGAACGGCTGTCAATCGAAATGTGATCGACAAAAATATCGTTGTTGGAGCCTGTCCATTCGGCATGCAGAACGGGGATCAGGCTTTTTAAGTTGATGCTCATTTAGAAATTCTTTTTGTCAAATTTAAAAAAAGGTTTGCCATGAATGGCACAAATTTTTACGAATTATTTGATATTGATTTTAGATTGAACTTCAGGTTAAAGCCGCAATAAGAAGGATTAAAAAAGGATTATTATCTCTTAAAATCATTTGATCTATGGCAAAATTTAAATACTGATTCCTGAAATTCACAGCAAAAACATTATTTCATTATATTTGTTATTACCCAAAAAAAATCGTTTTGAAAAAAATACTGCCTTTATTCTCCTATATATTGCATCCGATTTTTATCTCGATGTATGCCACTTTATTTTACCTGTACTGCAAAGATGATATTTTTACGAATCAGGAAAAATATTATGTTTTATTTCAAATTCTGATTATCACTATCGTGGTGCCGGTTTTATTTTTCCTGCTGCTTCGATCGACAGGAAACGTAAAATCGATTATGCTTCCGGAGACTTCTCAACGGCTTATTCCGCTGGTTTTACAATGTTTTTTATATATTTTATTGGTAAAACGAAGCATCGTTATTGTGCGTTATCCTGAACTTCATTTCTTTTTTCTCGGCGCATTGTTCAGCACTATTTTAGCGTTATTATGTTCGCTTTTTAAGATAAAAGCGAGCTTACATATGGTGGCGATTACAGGTTTTACAATTTTCGCCATCGGATTAAACATTCATTTACAAATGCACAATCCGTATTGGGCCGCGTTCCTGATTTTGATGACCGGAATTGTCGCCTCGTCACGATTAATTATGGAAGCGCACACGGGTTATGAGCTGACTTTGGGCTTAATTATTGGGATATTGCCGCAGCTTCTCTTTTTATATTTGTGGTTATAAAATGTAAAAAATCAAACCTATATTCATTGTTTTTACAGCAAGATCCTGCCCGTTTACTGTTTTTACATCTTTAAATAAAGGATTTAAACCGTAATAAAAGTAAACATTCCAGGTGTTGTAACCTGCAGAAATGTAGGGGCCGTACTGAAATTTATTGATGTCAGGATTATTATTGATTCTAAAAGTTGTTTCGCCATCGTCTAAAACCGATCTGCTGGAAAAAACATAACTTAATTTAACACCAGCGTAAATTCTCCAAAATTTATAACTGTCAAAAGTCGAATTTCTCCAACGGAATTCTATCGGAAGATCGACCAAATACTGTCGGTATCTATTCGAAACAAATTCGTTATAATCGTTTACGCCATAAATTCGCGCGCCGTCCTGGCCTTGCGAAATGGTTAAATTCTGAAAATAATTCTGATAGCTCAATCCTAAACCTGCTGCAATGGCAATGGTTCGTTTTTTATTAAGGGGCATGTCACGCAGAAATCCGGCAGAAAGTCCGGCAGAAAATTTATCCTGTCTTAATCCCTGCGGAATTTGAGACAACAAATTATACGTAATTGATATGTAAAACTGATCCTCACGATATAAAGAATCAATTTTTACAATTGGTTCTATTTTAGGTGGTTTTTCTTCTTGTGAGAAAGCGCCGAAAAACGATATTAAAAACAAACAACTATAAATGAAGCGCATATCGTATCGTGGTTTTAAAGAGTTTTTCAAGTAAACGTTTTTTGGTGTAGATTTATTTTACTTACAAATATAATATAATGCCAGTTCAGGACACGATTAGAAAGTAATTATTCTCTTTTTCCTGACGAATAAAAGTAATCGCTGCACTTTTTTCAATAAATCCAGAACAGAATCAAAAAAATGAATCAATTTTTCATTGGGGTTTTATACCTTTGTCGGGTATGAAAAAAAAGCAGCTCATATTAAGTGTTTCTTTCGCACTGACAGTATTATTTTCGATATTGTTTCAGTCGATACACAGTTATGAGCATATTGTAAAACAGCTTTCAGAAAAACAATGCCATCACGATTACAGCGATCCGAATGGCGAAATAACACATCAGCATCATAATTATGATCTTTGTTATGTATGTAATTTTGTTTTAGGAAGTTATATTGTTCCTGAACAATTTGCTTTTCAGTTTCCTGCTTTCATGACCGATATTCCTTATTTTTTCTCTCTTTCAGAAAAAATATATTCCTTTTATGAAAGTCCGTATTTACTGCGCGGACCGCCGCAAACTATAGTTTCTTAATTTCCATTACCCGGAAAAAAAATCAAAATCTTTTATCTGATTCAAAAAATCAGAAGGTTTTCCAATCTTGAAATTTTTCAGGTTTGGAAGGCTTGACTGCTATTTTAATTTTTATTTAAAAGATTCAAATCAATAACTATAGTATCATTTTACAATGAAAAAAATAATATTAGCCCTTATTTTAGGGTTTTCAAGTCTGCTTTCTGCTCAAAACTCGATTTCCGGAACAGTAGTAAATCTTCAAAACCAGCCTCTGCCTGGTGTTTCAGTTTATGCAGCCGAATTACACAGAGGAACCACGACCGACGAAAACGGAAAATACGAATTTAAAAATCTCCCAAACGGAAGCCTAAGACTGGCTTTTGCTTTTGTTGGATTTACTACTCAAAATAAAACCATTTCTAAATTATTAAAAGAAAACACCTTAGATATTACGCTCGAAGAATCTATTTTTGAAATGGATGAAGTAATTGTTTCCACTCCTTTTAACAAACTGCAATCGCAAAACGTAATGAAAGTCGAGCATGAAAGCATTAAAACACTGCAGCAAAAAGGAACTTCCACTTTAATTGAAGGTTTGGCAACCATTCCAGGAGTTTCGCAGATTTCGACGGGAACCTCAATCGGGAAACCGGTAATTCGCGGTTTGAGCGGCAATCGTGTTTTGGTATACTCGCAAGGCGTTCGTATCGAAAATCAGCAGTTTGGCGACGAACATGGTTTAGGACTAAACGATGCCGGAATCGAGAGTGTTGAAGTGATAAAGGGGCCGGCATCTTTATTATACGGCTCTGATGCTTTGGGCGGCGTTTTGTATTTTAATCCTGAAAAATTTGCTGATGCCAATACTTTTAAGGCCAATTTCAGTCAAAAATATTTCACAAATACACAGGGAAGCAATTCTTCTATCGGCTTAAAAACGTCTACAGATAATTGGAAATTTTTAGCACGCGGCAGTTTCAATACGCATTCTGATTATAAAATTGCCGATGGCGACCGCGTGACCAATTCGCGCTATAACGAAACCGATTTTAAAACCGGAATTGGGTACAGCAACGCTTCTTTTTCAAGTGTTTTGAGATACAATTACAATAAACTGGATATTGGAATTCCGGAAGACGGAATTGCTGCACAATCGTCAAGCAAAGACACGCAATTTCCAAGACAGGGAATATTCAATCATTTATTAAGTTTGAATAATGTGATCTTTTTTGAAAACTCAAAATTAGATGTTGATTTAGGATATATTGCCAATGACAGAAGCGAATTTGAAGACAGCAGCGACGCTTCTCTTAGAATGAAATTGAACACTTTTAATTACAACGCAAAATATCATTTTCCGAAATTTGGTAAAATAGAAACCATCTTAGGAGTTCAGGGAATGCATCAAACCAACAAAAATTCTGGTGAAGAATATTTGATTCCGAATGCAACAACTGACGATTTTGGTGTTTTTGGAACTGCAAATTACGAATGGAATAACAGCGTTTTACAAGCCGGACTGCGCTTTGACAACCGAAACATTACTTCTGAAGCACACGGAATTTCAGGCGAAGAAGGTTATTTTGAGGCTTTAGACAAATCTTTCGACAGTTTTAATGCTTCTTTGGGATATAAAACAAAATTAGCAGAGCCTTTAACACTTCGATTGAATGTGGCAACCGGATTTAGAGCGCCAAATTTAGCCGAATTAACATCTAACGGTGTTCACGAAGGAACGAACCGCTATGAAATTGGAAATGCAGATTTGAAAACCGAGCAAAACGTTCAGACGGATTTGAATTTGGAATATAAAAATTCGCATTTTGAATTTTTCGTAAACGGATTTTATAATCACATCAACAATTACATTTATACTTCTCCAACCGGACAGGTTTTAGATGACAATGATGTTTTTGCTTACGTTCAGGACAATGCTAAATTATACGGAGGTGAAATTGGACTGCATTTTCACCCGCATCCGTTAGACTGGTTACATTTTGAAACGAGTTTTGAAACCGTAACCGGAAAAAAGGACAACAGTGATTATCTGCCTTTGATTCCGGCAAACAATTGGAATAACACAATCAGAACCGAATTCAATATTAAAAACTGGCTGAGCGAAGGTTTTGCTTCGTTAAATGTTTCTTCGACTTTTGACCAATCGAATGTGAGTGGTTTTGAAACTGCTTCGAAAGGATATACTTTGGTAAATTTAGGTTTTGGCGGAACGGTAAAACTCGGAAAAACTGCTTTCGACGTTAATTTAAACGGAAACAATTTATTCGATAAAAGCTATATCGCGCACCTTTCAAGATTAAAAACAGACGGAATCCCAAACATTGGAAGAAACATTGTTTTGGGAGTGAATTTTAATTTATAATTTATTTTTTAAACCATATAAGTTATCTAAGTAATTGTAAACAGGCTTTAATTAAATGAACTTACATAACTTATATGGTTTAAATTATTTTTCACACAAAAAGTCCTATTTTTGTTATAACCGTTAAACTTAAACAATGAAAAAAACATTTCTTATAATGGCAATTACAACTGCAGGAATTTCATTTGGCCAGAACAAAATTCAATATCCGGAAACTAAAAAAGGCGAAACTGTCGACGTTTATTTTGACACAAAAATAAGCGATCCGTACCGCTGGCTTGAAGACGACAAATCTGCCGAAACAGGCGCCTGGGTAAAAGCTGAAAATGAAGTTACGTATGGTTATTTAGATAAAATTCCGTTTCGTGAAGAACTCAAAAAGCGAATGGAACAACTTTGGAATTATGAAAAAATAGGCGCTCCTTATACAGAAGGAAAATTTACGTACTATTCTAAAAATAATGGTTTGCAAAACCAGTCTGTCATTTATCGTAAAGACGAGAAAGGCAGAGAGGAAATTTTCTTAGATCCGAATACCTTTTCAAAAGACGGAACTACTTCGCTTGGAAGTTTAGATTTTTCTAAAGATGGAAATAAAGCCGCTTATTCAATTTCTGAAGGAGGAAGCGACTGGAGAAAGGTAATTATAATAGATGCCTTGTCTAAAAAAGTGGTTGAAGATACTTTAGTCGATGTAAAATTCAGCAGTATTTCATGGCATGGAAATGAAGGATTTTATTACTCGAGTTATGATAAACCAAAGGGAAGCGAATTATCTGCCAAAACAGATCAGCATAAATTGTATTTTCATAAGTTAGGAACTTCTCAAAAAGAAGATAAAATAATTTTTGGAGCCGATCAAAAACGAAGATATGTGGGTGGTTATGTTACAGAAGACGATCATTACCTGGTCATTACTGCTGCCAATTCTACCTACGGAAACGAATTGTATATTAAAGATTTAATGGCACCAAACAGTGCGATTATTACGATTGTAGACAATCTCAACAGCGACAATGTGGTAATTGAAAATGAGGGAACAAGATTATTTATCGAAACAGATTTTAATGCGCCTAATAAACGTGTAGTTTCTGTTGACATCAGTAATCCTAAACCAGAGAATTGGAAAGATTTTATTCCGGAAACCCAGAATATTTTATCTCCATCAACAGGAAGCGGTTACTTTTTTGCCAATTATACTAAAGATGCTGTTTCGTTTGTACAGCAATACGATTATAACGGAAAACTGGTTCGTGAAATCAAACTTCCGGCGGTAGGAACTGCAGGTGGATTTGGCGGAAAAAAGAACGACAAAACGCTGTATTATTCTTTTACAAACTATACAACTCCGGGAACGATTTATTCATTGGAACCAAAATCAGGTAAATCAGCCATTTATCAAAAACCAAAAGTTGATTTTAAAAGTGAAGACTACGAATCGAAACAGGTTTTTTATACCTCAAAAGACGGAACAAAAATCCCGATGATTATTACCTATAAAAAAGGTTTGAAACTAAACGGTAAAAATCCAACGATTTTATACGGTTATGGCGGATTCAATATTAGTTTAACGCCAAGTTTCAGCATCTCGAATGCAGTTTGGTTAGAAAACGGAGGCGTTTATGCAGTTGCTAATTTAAGAGGCGGCGGCGAATACGGTAAAAAATGGCATGACGCGGGAACCAAACTGCAAAAGCAAAATGTATTTGATGACTTTATTGCTGCCGGCGAATATTTAATCGCTCAAAAATATACTTCGTCAGATTTTCTTGCAGTTCGAGGAGGTTCGAACGGTGGTTTACTGGTGGGCGCAGCCATGACGCAGCGTCCTGATTTAATGAAAGTAGCTTTGCCGGCTGTTGGGGTCATGGACATGCTTCGTTATCATACCTTTACTGCGGGAGCTGGATGGGCGTACGATTACGGAACTGCACAGGATAACAAAGAAATGTTCGACTATCTGAAAGGATATTCTCCGGTTCAAAACGTTAAAAAAGGCATTAAATATCCTGCAACGATGGTGACAACGGGAGATCATGACGATCGTGTTGTTCCGGCTCACAGTTTTAAATTTGCTGCTGAACTGCAGGAAAAACAAACCGGCGAAAATCCTGTTTTAATTAGAATTGATGTAAAAGCAGGCCACGGAGCAGGAAAATCTGTTGCAGCTACAATTCAGGAAAACGTAGATGTTCAGGCATTCACACTTTATAATATGGGATTTAAAGCACTGCCTAAAAAGTAAACTTAAGTCTGTTTTTTTTATAGCCGCGAATTCACGAATAAATTGTGAGTTCGTGGTTTTTTTTGCCACAGATTAGAGGATTAAAAATGATTTTTCTTCCTGTCGCTTTATCTTTTAACTTTAATAAATTCGTTTCACGCAGATTTAAAAAAAATAGGAAGATTTTATTGATTTAATAAATAAAAATCTGTTTGTATCTGCTTTAATCTTTTTTAAATCTGTGTAAAAAAAAATATTAGTGAAAATTAGTGCAATTCGTGGCAAACCTTTTTTTAAATTTGATAATAACTAAAAAACCACAAAATGAAAATTATAAATTGGGGAATCATCGGCTGCGGGAATGTAACCGAAGTAAAAAGCGGACCTGCATTTCAGAAAACACCAAACTCAGCTTTAGTTGCTGTAATGCGAAGAGATGCAGCTCTTGCCGAAGATTATGCTAAACGCCATAATGTTCCGAAATGGTATTCTAACGCCGTTGATTTAATTAATGATCCGGAAGTTGATGCCGTTTATATCGCGACTCCTCCGTCTTCTCATAAAGAATATACTATTTTATGTGCCAAAGCCGGAAAACCGGTTTATGTTGAAAAACCAATGGCGCTGACTTTTGAAGAATGCAATGAAATGATCAGCGTGTGCAAAGAACATAACGTGCCGCTATTTGTGGCTTATTACAGAAGAAGTTTACCCCGATTTTTAAAAATCAAACAACTGATTGACGAGAAAAAAATTGGAAATATCAGACACGTAAACTGTGTTTTATACCATCCGTTTGAAGCCCGTTATGATGATGATATTAATTTGCCCTGGACGGTTTTGCCACATATTTCAGGAGGCGGCATATTCGTTGATTTGGCTTGTCATACTTTAGATTTTCTGGATTTTGTGTTAGGTCCCATAAAATCGGTTCGCGGGCATGCGAGTTCGCAGCTTTTGGCTTATCCGGCTGAGGATGCTGTTTCGATGTCTTTTTTGTTTGAAAACGGCATTCACGGAAGCGGTATATGGAATTTTGCCAGTTTCGAACGTTATGACAATACAGATATTGTTGGCGATAAAGGAAAAATCTCCTTCTCTACTTTTGGAAATGATCCTATTGAAGTGCAATATGCAAATGGAGATAAAGAAACTATTACAATCGAAAATCCGCTTCACATTCAGCAGCCTTTGATTGAAACTGTTGTGGCAGAAATTTTAGGTAACGAAGGCGTAAATCCGTCAAAAGGAAATTCTGCTGCGAGAACAACCTGGGTTATTGATGAAGTCTTGAAGGAATTTAGGAATTCGAAATAAATTATAATTCCCGCTGTCTTGCCTTTTTAGGATAAAATTATGGAGAAATAATTTCATTAATTAATTCGTTCAAAAGAACAAAAAAAGAGGATATTCTTTCGAATATCCTCTTTTTTATAAACTATAAATTCTAAGAATTATAGGCTGTATTTAAGGCCTAAGGTCAAACCTAAACCTGAAATTCCAACATAAGAGCTTAATTCGTCCGTTGGTTTTGTAGGATCAACAGTTTTGAAAGCTGCATTATTAGAATTAACATCTAAATGATCTTGATAATTCGTGTGAATTTGAGCAGTCGTTCTTCCTGCTAAAGCATCAACGCCATTTTGTTTAAACTCGGTAGTTTCTTTAGTATCTCCATGCACAGTAAAGTTACGGTATTCTAATTCTGCGAAAGCAGAAATGTGCTTTCCTAATTTATAAGAAGTACCTAAAGCTGCAGTGAATCCTAATGTAGGATTTGGTTTTACTTTATCAACGCTGTGAACTGCGACAGTTGCAGGATTTGCAACTCCTGTAGGCGCAATTGCATCTGTTGTGATTTCTAAATCTCCGTGAATTGGAACTAAGATCCCTACTTTTGTATAAGGCTCAAAACCATGAGATTCTCCTAGAAACATAACAAGTGCCGGTGCAATATCAAAAGCAGTGATTTCACCAACTGATTTAAAATTATAGATTGGCTTTCCTCCTGATACAAAAATTGCATCTGTAGTAGTCTGAGCCATTGTTTTTGAATTACTAGAGTAATAATTAGCTCCTAACTCAACTCCTAAACGAGTAGAGAAACGGTAACCAGCTGTAATACCAGTTCTGAATCCTTGTCCAAAAGAACCTGTAATACTCTTCTCAGACACTAATTTACCTCCAACATAAGTTCTTGCTAATGCATCATTTCCTCCTACTGTAGGGAATTCTGTAGAAGCCGTTTGGTTGAAATATGATCCACCCAGTTTAAAATACCAAGTTTCTGGTTTATCTGCTTTTTCTGTTTGCGCCATAGTGGCCATAGAGCAAACTAACAATCCTAATAAAAATAGGTTCTTTTTCATAATTCTGTTTTAATTAATTTATACAAACTTATAATATTTTAACATAATGCTCTAGTCAGTAATAGTAGACTTGGAACGAAATCGTTGTAATTTTGGGCAATATTACTAAAAAACTATTATGCATGCATATTTTTAACATTAAAAAAATACATTCTACTAAATTTTAACTGTTAAAATTTAATTCAGCTTAAAATTAACCTGCATTTTTTCCAATTCGATGAGTAATTCCGTCGAAATTTTAATTTTCAGCCTTCGGCTTGGCATCGATAATTTGGTTACGACTTTTATTTCTTCTATTTCTTTTACTTCCTGAATTTTAGTTTCTTCGATCGGCGAATCAGCTTCATTTTCATTTTCGTCTACAAAAACAGTCTCTTCGGTTTCTTCAAATTCAGTATTAGTTTCTACCTCAACCAGACGCTTTATTTTCTCTAATTCCATAATCTCAAAAGTGACAGTATTGTCCCCTTTATTGGCATTAAATAAATGACTCAGTTTGTGAATAAATTCTGTCTGCAAATCTTTTATATTTAGAAGGAGTACTAATTTTTTGGCAAAAACTTCCAGAATATCCTGCAATTGTCTGATTTCGACAAACTGCATTCTCGGCTCTGATTTTTTTCCGGTGTCATGATTTACCCAGCCGTCTTTTATTACTATTTTCAGGAATGCAAAATTATTCTGAATGAGAAAGTGGCGGAATTTTAAATATTCTTCGCCAAAAATCTTAAACTCAAAACTTTCATCATAACCTTCTAAATTAAATACTGCCCAGCCTTTTCCGTTTTTAGCGACACGATGCTGTACATTATTAATAATTCCGGCAAAGTTTAGATTTTTACCCACATATTCATTCATGCTTTTCAGCGCTTCTAATCGGGCATTGCAGAAATATTTCATCTCAAATCTAAAATCGTCAAGCGGATGACCCGAAATATAAATTCCGACTACCTCTTTTTCTTTGGCCAATTTCTCCATTGTGCTCCAGTCTTCGCACGGAGGGACGACCGGTTCCGCAATCTGAACTTCGCTCGCTTCTCCAAACAAACTTACCTGAGATGAATTTTCGTTTTCCTGAAACTTCGATCCGTAACGCATCGCTTTTTCATAAAACGTGATTCCGTCGCCATCGTCATGAAAATATTGTGCTCTTGTGGTTCCTTCAAACGAATCAAAACCACCGGCAAGTGCTAAGTTTTCGATTGCTTTTTTATTGGCTGCACGAAGATCGATTCGCTTCGCCAAATCAAAAATCGATTTATATCTTCCGTCTTTTCGGCATTCTACAATCGTATTTACAGCTCCCGATCCCACTCCTTTAATAGCGCCCATTCCGAAACGGACCGCATAATTATCGTTTACTGTAAATTTATAAAATGACTCGTTTACATCCGGGCCTAAAACTTCTAAGCCCATTCGTTTGCATTCTTCCATAAAAAATGATACTTGTTTAATATCATTCATATTATTGGAAAGAACCGCCGCCATATATTCTGCAGGATAATGCGCTTTTAAATACGCTGTTTGGTATGCAATCCACGCATAACACGTTGAGTGCGACTTGTTGAAGGCGTAACTTGCAAATGCTTCCCAGTCTTTCCAGATTTTCTCTAAGACTTTTGCATCATGCCCTTTTTTTGCCGCCTGCTCCACAAATTTAGGCTTCATTTTATCCAGTACATCTTTTTGTTTCTTACCCATCGCTTTACGCAAAACGTCGGCCTCACCTTTTGTAAAGTCAGCCAGTGATTGCGACAAAAGCATTACCTGCTCCTGATAAACGGTAATTCCGTAGGTTTCCCCTAAATATTCCTCACAGGCATCTAAATCGTATTTGATTTCTTCTTCGCCATTTTTTCTTCGAACGAAAGAAGGAATATATTCTAAAGGTCCCGGACGATATAAGGCATTCATGGCAATTAAATCTCCAAAAACCGTCGGCTTCAGATCTTTCATGTATTTCTGCATTCCGGGCGACTCGTATTGGAAAATTCCAACCGTTTCTCCTCTCTGGAAAAGCGCATACGTTTCAACATCATCAATCGGAAAAGTATCCGGATCCAGATCAATATTTGTTCTATATTTTACCAGTTTAACGGTATCTTTTATCAAAGTAAGGGTCTTAAGACCCAAGAAGTCCATTTTCAGCAATCCGGCACTTTCTGCAACCGAGTTATCAAACTGCGTTACATATAAATCAGAATCTTTTGCTGTGGTAACGGGAACGAAATTCGTAATATCCGATGGCGTAATAATGACCCCACAGGCGTGAATTCCGGTGTTTCGCATTGACCCTTCGAGGATTTTTGCCTGCTGAATCGTTTCTCCGGCCAAATCATCTTCATTGGCAATGGCGATTAATTCTTTTACATTATCAAATTCGTCTGAACGAAGGGCTTTTTTAACCTCATCCTCGTTTTCAGAAATAAAACGCGCCAGATTCCATTTAGAAGGCATCATTGCCGGAATCAGTTTTGCAATTCTATCGGCTTCAAACAATGGTAAATCAAGTACACGAGCCGTATCACGAATCGCTGATTTGGTTGCCATTTTACCATAAGTGATAATCTGGGCCACCTGATTTTTTCCGTATTTATTGATTACGTAATCCATAACACGACCACGGCCCTCATCATCAAAATCGATATCAATATCGGGCATGGATACACGGTCCGGATTCAGAAAACGCTCAAAAAGCAAATCGTACTTAATCGGGTCAATGTTTGTAATTCCGAGGCAATACGCAACGGCTGATCCCGCTGCAGATCCACGTCCAGGTCCTACAGAAACATCCATATTTCGGGCTTCGGCGATAAAATCCTGAACAATCAAAAAGTAACCCGGATATCCGGAATTAGAAATCGTCAGTAACTCAAAATCCAAACGTTCCTGAATCGATTCTGTAATTTCGCCATATCTCTTTTTTGCGCCCACCATCGTAAGGTGGCGCAAATATTTATTTTCACCTCGAACACCTCCGTCTGCTTCATCTTCAGCCACAACAAATTCTGCGGGAATATCAAATTTCGGCAGCAATACGTCACGGTAAAGCGAGTAAATCTCAACCTTGTCTACGATTTCCTGAATATTGATAATGGCTTCCGGCAAATCAGAAAAGAGTTTTTTCATCTCTTCTGATGACTTATAATAGTATTCCTGATTGGGCAATCCGTAACGGTAACCACGGCCTCGGCCAATTGGTGTTGCCTGCTTTTCACCGTCTTTTACACACAACAAAATATCATGTGCATTGGCATCTTCTTTATTTAAATAATAGGTATTGTTTGTTGCAATTAATTTAACATTGTGTTTCTGGGAAAAATCAATCAGGGTTTTGTTGACACGATTTTCATCTTCCTGATTGTGGCGCATCACTTCCAGATAAAAATCATCGCCAAATTGTTCTTTCCACCAAATCAACGCTTCTTCGGCTTGATTTTCACCAACGTTCAGAATTTTACTTTGGATTTCTCCGTATAAATTTCCGGACAAAACCATGATATCTTCCTTGTACTTTTCGATGATATTTCGATCAATTCTCGGAACATAATAAAACCCGTCTGTAAAAGCAATCGACGACATTTTTGCCAGATTGTGATAACCATTTTTATTTTTGGCCAATAAAACTACCTGGTTTCCATTATCTTTTTTGCTTTTGTCTAAATGGTTGTCGCAAATATTAAATTCGCAGCCTACAATTGGCTTCATTTCCGTTTCTGTCGGCTCTTCACCAGCATCAGCTAAAGCTTTATTCTTTGCAGATGCTGCTTTATTGTGGTTCATTACCGCACTCACAAAGTGAAATGCTCCCATCATATTTCCGGTATCGGTCATGGCAACGGCCGGCATTCCGTTTTTGGCTGTAGCCGCGACAATATTAGCAATTCCTATAGTCGACTGTAAAACCGAAAACTGTGTATGATTGTGTAAATGCGCATATTTTGCCGCTTTAAAATCTGCTTTATCAGACTCTGAAACTCTAGTTCCTTTATCATCAGATTCTAATGCCCGCAGCTGTTCTCTGATTTTATCAGAAGCTGCTTTCAAATTGATGTGTTTTAAACCAATTAACTTGATTTCCTGCGGATTTTTATTCTGAAATTCTCCAAAATAATCCTTCGGAACATCTAATTCTTCCTTGGTAAAAACTTCTCTTCTTATTAACTCTAAAAAACAACGTGTAGTTGCCTCAACATCGGCAGTGGCGTTGTGCGCTTCCGCGAAAGGTTTATTAAAAAGATAGCTGTGTAATTCTGTTAAGGTGGGTAATTTAAACTTTCCCCCACGACCTCCCGGAAGCTGCAATAATGAAGCGGTAACTTCGGTACAGGTATCTAAAACCGGCATGGTGCTCATTGGAGAAGCTACACCTATTCTATGGAATTCGGCTCCCATAATATTAACGTCGAAACCTAAATTCTGACCGACAATAAATTTGGTTTTGCTTAAAGCGATATTGAATTTTTCCAAAACTTCAGCCAGCGTGATTCCGTCGGCTTCAGCCAATTCAGTCGAAATTCCGTGAATACGTTCGGCATCATACGGAATATTAAATCCGTCAGGTTTTACCAAATAATCCTGATGTTCGATCAATTGCCCCATTTCGTCATGCAGCTGCCACGCGATCTGAATACAGCGGGGCCAGTTATCAGAATCGGTTATTGGGGCATCCCAGCGTTTTGGTAATCCGGTTGTTTCGGTATCGAATATTAAATACATAGGTTTAAATAGCAAAAATTAAGCTCCAAATTCCAACTCTACCAATATAAATCTTTGATTTTGTGGATTATAAAAAATTGCTTTATAGAAAATGGAGGAAGTTCAAATTTAAGCTTTTTTTGGAGAAAGAAAAGAGTTTAAACAGCAAAAAATCATTCTTATGAAGTACTCAGTTTTTATCATAAAAATCATAAAATTTCATAAAATTCATTTCTTTGGATGTCGTAGTATTTGGAAGAAAAAACAAAGATTCACAATCATCAAAAAATTGTTTTTTAAAGCTTTAATATGCCATAAAATTTAGTTTTTAAAAATCTGCAAAAAGAAATCAAAACTGAGAATTATTACTTTTTTTATTTGATTTGTTACATTTTTTAGAACAAAACCTTATTTTAAGTAGTGATTTTGAGATAAATTTGCAAACTATTAAAACAAAAAGCAATTGATTCAAAATTAATCTAAAAAAGAAAAGTAAAACCAATTTATATTCATTCTATAATCAAATTTCATTACAAAAAAGCCAATCACAATTTGTATTTTGTTTTGGGTATCGTATATAATGAAATATTGAAATTGATGACCTTATATCTTTTTTTACTTTTGTTTTGCTATTATAATGAACAGGAGAATGCTGTGATTATAGAAATTACAATTAAAAAAAATAAAAAATGAGTAAGACATTATTTGACAAAGTATGGGATTCACATGTAGTGCGTAAAATTGAAGATGGACCAGATGTGTTTTTTATTGATCGTCATTTCATTCATGAAGTTACGAGTCCTGTTGCTTTT
>Ga0247811_1000042_pt1 | contig 49026 bp, 61 predicted proteins | sample UWRJL134311R1_FD_189018 | JGI IMG/M metagenome (GOLD analysis project Ga0247811, IMG submission 189018) | Plant litter microbial communities from Arlington Agricultural Research Station in Wisconsin, United States - UWRJ-L134-311R-1 | ecosystem: Environmental > Terrestrial > Plant litter >...
CTTAAAGTTAAAAGCCGAGTACTTTGCAACGGTTGACCGCGGCCGGCTAAGTTTTGACGACGAACTGAAATTCAGGGCGCATTTCAACGAGCCCAACAAATCTGTAACGGATTTTGTGGACGGCTTCGCTATTTTTATACTTAATAACGCTAAAACACAATAAAAAAGTATATGGCAAAAACAGCATTACAACGACTTAAGGAGTTTTTTATTTTGGAAAATAATAACCCGTCACTTTCGCAAGTTTTAGATAAAATAGAATTATTGGAAAAGCAAGAAACCGCCGATTTAGTGGAAGCATTTAAAGAAGGCAAGCGCAATAATTTCAAGCATCCGCATGAGTATTTAAGCGAAATTTTCGATATGGAATTTAATTAAACAACGCAAAAAAATATGCAAACCACAACAGAAATTTTAAAGGAACTGATCGAGTTGGCTCCGAGTATTTACGAAGGCAACAAGCAACGTGGCTTTTGGGAAAAAGGCGCAGGCGAGTGCAAAACTGAAAGGACGGTACTTATCATTACGGAACTTGCCGAAGCGGTCGAGGCGCATAGGCACGGGAAACAATACAATCCTAAATTACGGAACGATTGGTTCAGGGACATGCCGTACGACGACAACGAAATCGGATTTATTTTTAGAAATAAAGGAAATTACCAAGGTAATTATACTGGTATGTTGAATGTAGAATTATTGGACGAAGCCCAATGGCTTTTTATTTTCAAAAGCCAAGTAAAAGACACGGTGGAAGATGAAATGGCCGACGTGGTTATTAGGTTTTTAGATACATGCCAGGGTTTTAGTTTGGGATTGGCCTCAGCTATGGGCTTTATAAGCGAAGAAGTTTTAAAAGAACCTATCGGGTTTAAAAATACGTCTTTTATAATAGGTATTCATTACTTAATTAATCGGATTTCCGTAATCGCTGGTTACATATCAGACAAAGAAACCGTCAATGATAACGAGGGATATTATTTAAACATACTACAATACCAAAAATCCGCTCTTGCTAATTGTTTTTTAGATATTGTTTGGTTCTGTCAAGAACATAACATTGATATTGTGCAGCATGTCAACTGGAAATTAAAATATAACGCTACCCGTCCTTACAAGCACGGTAAAAAATATTAATCCGTAGTTTCATTCATAAGGATATTGGTAAAGCCGGACGTTTTTACGCCCGGCTTATTTATTTTATCCCGTGTTTGAATTTGTACATTTCGTATAACATGGCGTTTTGCCTGTCCAACTGCCCCGCCACTGCATCATAGTTGGGCGCTTTCGCTTGCTTGATGCCTTTGATAGCGGTAACTATCTTATCAGTCCCGTTATCACTTCTCGTATTACCACCCGTAAACAATGAAGCGGTTTGCGCAAACATGCTGCGCTGCATGGCCTCGTTGATCTGGTCGCTGTTAAATACCTCGGTGCCTTTGCGCAGGTTGCGCACCTGGTCCGTGTTCACGAAGTAAGGTGCAAGCCCCGGCTCGGTTACAAGCTCCGTTTTACCGCCCTCACCGATACGCGCTGGGCCGCCTTCGTGCGGTTTGCCCCTTGTGCCCTTCGCGTAGGCAGGCAGAGGCCTTGCAATTGCTGTAGCAAGCTGCACCGCACCAATAGCGGCGGCAAGCGCGATCAAAACAGGATTAGGCGAAGCTTTGGCAATGGCTACGGCCGTGGCGAACACAATAGACGCTATCGCTTGTGCTTTTTCAAACTTGGCTTCTTTTAACTTTATTTCCCTTTTTTCCCTATCCCTTGCTTTGTCGCGTTCGTCTTTTTCCGCTTCCATCACTTTCAGCGTGTCTGCCTTTTGTTGTTCGGTCAAAGTACTGTTAGTGATGTTGTTCACCTGGCGTTGGTAGTTCTCGTCGTCCTTGTCTTGTTCTTCTTGCAACTGGTTTAAACGGATCTCATAACCCCGGGTTGCAAGGACGTTTATAAATTCGATGCTTTCCTGCGCCAATTTCTTCAAAGCGTCGTATAGTTCTTTGCGCTTTGCGAGTTGCTTCGCTGCCGCGTCGTCCGCTGTTTTTACCTCCGCTTCCGCGCCCTTTTTGACAAGCGCTAAATACTGGTCGTTCAGCCCTTTCAACTTATCATATTTCTTTTGGGCGATGGCCTCTTCTTCCGCTGCCGCCTGTTGTTCTGCGTCCGTACCCGCCATGGCGGTATTTGCCTTTGCCGCTGCCAGTTCTTCGTCCGCTTCTTTAAAAGCGTCCGTTATCCAACCCATTGCCTCGATCTGCTTCTTAACGTCTGCGGCGTCTGAGCGGTTTACTTCGGTATCGTATTTTTCCTTTGCTTCTTTGCGCTTCTTCAAATACGTGGTATAGCTTATCTCGCCTTTGTTAAGGCTAGCGGAAAGAGCGGTTACCTCGCTTGCATAGTTTTGCGCTACCCAAATGTTGTGCCCATTGAACAAGGCTTTTATTTTGTCCAGGTTCTTTACGCGCTCGTCAATTTGCTGCGCCCATTCGCTGTACATAATTGCTGAAATATCTTCTTCGCCCTGGTGCGTGGCAGTTGCCTGGCTGCTGTAGTATTTGGCCGTTAACGCCTTTAGTTGCGTATCGGTAATGCTCTTGGACTTCACGCGGTATGAAGGGTCGGCCAATAGTTTTGCGATTTCTTCTTCACTGATATGCGCCGCCCTTAGTTCGGCTTTATAATCCGCTGTTATTAGTTCCTGTTTGGCATCCTGGTAGGCTTGTTGCGCCTGTAAACGTTGTTGCAAGGTCAATTCTTCAAAGCCTTTCAGTTCTTCGTTTATTTCAACCCTTTTTGCAAACTCTGTTTTTGCAATGTCCACCAGCGCCGCATATTCTTTCAACCGGTAATCTTCATTTTGCTGAAAAAGGTCTTCGTTTAATTGACGGTTGATAAGTAACTTGTCCTGTTTGTATTTCGCATAGGCATTGATAAGGTCTGCGGTCCCTTTCTTTGAAGGGTCGTTCACCACGAACGCCAGTTCTGCTTCCGCTGATTTCTTTTGTGCAGCGGCGATGTTGTTCAACGCTTTCAACCTTTCGTCCAGGGTGCTGGTATCGCTGTTTAAAATACGTTGGTTTGCATCCGTCACCGCTTCGGCGCTAAGCTTGGCACTTTCCAAAGTAACCTTCCGCGCTTGTTCTTCTTTGTAGGTTTGTATTTCAATAGCCTTGGCATTGATTTGGGCTATCGTTTGCGCTTTGTCCTCGTTCAGCTTCACAATGTCCCCAAAAGCAGTGTTTGCGTCTTTGTATTCTTTTTCTGCGAGGTCTTTTGATTTGGTGTATGCTTCGTCGTCAGTATTCTGTTTCCATTGGTTGTAGGCATCGTAATATTTTATACGTGCATCCAATGCCTTTTGTTCAAGTTCCTGCTGCTTGGCATTGTCGGGCAAAGCGGCCTCAGCGCCCACGCCAAAACTTTTGAACTTCAAATCTAATATTTTTTGTTCCTGCAACAATTGTTCGCCCCGACTTTTATTGCCTGCCTGTAAGTATTCAAGTTCGGCACGTGCGCCCCTCACATTGTCTTTGTACTCGTTTTCATAATTGGTCTGCAAAGCTTTCTCCAGTTCCAATTGCTCTTTTAAAGAATCATTGCGCTTCTTTGTTGCTTCGGTTGCCTTAAGGGTCGCTGCTTCACTGTCAAACAAACCGGCTATAAAGCTTGCCACTTTTGTACCGTAAATGGTAAGTAAGGCAATACCGATGTTCAGGGCCATGTTCCAGTTAAAGAAACTGGTCGCAATGCGTTCAATCAAATTAGGCGTTTCTTTGCCTTGTTCCTGTAATACTTTTATTTCATCTTTTGCCTTGCGCACCTCGTCGATTACCATTGGTAGGTTATTGGAAATGGCCAGCAAAAAAGTATTGGCGCTAACTGCCAGCGAGGGCAGTTCACGTGCTACTTGGCTAAAAGAAACCTGCAAACCGTTAAAGGCCTCTTTGTAGTTACCAACGTTTCTTTGGTTTTGGCCTACGGCACTGTCCACGCGCAATAAAATGTCGTACATTTCCCGCGCGTTCTTAACAGCGGCAACGGTCACTGGGTTGGTTTCGCCCAACCGCAATGCATAGTTTTTTGCTTTCAGGGCAGCATCGTTGTAGGCAAGCGACAACTGCTTGTAATCGTTCAAAACTTCTTCTTCGATTTTCTTTTCACGGCTTGCAGCGGTTGCCGCACTGTCTGAAGCCTGCGTTTTAAGCTTTTTGGTTTTGATTGCCTCTTGTTCCGCTTTCTCGTTCAGTATGGTTTGTTTGGTGCTTTCCTGCGTTGTTTTTAACTTCGCTTGTTCTGCTTTTTCGCCATCGATTGTAGCTTTGGTATTATCGTTTTGGGTCTTGGTAAGCCCCGCCAAGGACGCTTGCAGTTCGCGGTTCTTTGCGATCAGGTCGGTAATTGACTTGGTGCTTACCTTCAGGCTTGAAATTTCGTTGTATTTCGCCAGCACTTCTTCTGCATAGGCGATTACCTTATCTTTGCTTTGTTCCGCGTACGCGGTGTCAAAACCTAACTGATAATTTGATTGTGCTAAAACATCGGCCATTATGGTAAATTTAATAAACAGCGCAGCGGTTTGCACCGTTGGCCAGTTCGTTCAATGCAAATATAATAACAATTTAAAGGTACTGGTTATTTCCGGTGAACCTACTGCAAAAGAATTGGCGGAAGCGTGGGAAGCGATCAGCGCCCAATACATCGAAGCCGCCGGCGTTGACATACCAGAGTTTGCCGCCATGCAGGAAATACACAATTTAAAAGTAAAGAAAAACGGGCTTACCCTGCTTTTCCACCTGCAAGATGTTTGGATCGAAAAGTTTGCCGAACCGCACGTAATTGGGTTGGAGAAACTGGCAAAGCACAACGTTAAACCTGTTTGGCGCGGCGATGTTGCCGACTTCGTAAAGCAACTGGACAAAGCGAAGGACCGCAACAAAAGTATTGATGTGCAGATCAGCGAAGCGGAATACAGCCTGGACAATATACGGATTGCGTTGGGCAAAGAAGGCGTAATCAGCGATAGCCGGCAGGACTTCCGCAAATTGTTGATCGAGGTACAAAGGCAAGGATATAAGATTGACGAGGACAAAACCACCGTTGAAGATTTCGGCCTAATGCTGCGGTTGATATTTGAGAAAAATAATGCGGCGAATATGAATTAACCAACACCTAAAACCTCTCTCATTCGCCGTGCAATAATTGGCTTGGTGTAAGATTGTACAAACATGTCGCAATAGTCTTTGCTAAGCCCTACCGTTTCTTTGCCGCTGCGTTTAATCATTTTATCGAACTTGAAATTGTCCGATTGGATTGTAAAAGTAGTTGGGGTTACTTTCACGCGTAGGCTTTTATATAATTCGCCCGTGTCATAAAAAGTCACCCTATCCGTAACGGCACCTAAGCCCACGCCAAATTGTTGTTTGGCAGCAACCGTGTACTTTGTATATTGCGGGTTTATCTGCCTGCCATCGTTGCGCAAACCTTGCGACAACTGATCTGCCTGCAAGTCCGCTACCCGTTCTTTATTATCTTCAATAATAACCTGCAATTCATCTTGAAAGTTAAAGCCCCTGAGCTTCGCCAAATGTTCCTGGATTGTTTGCATGAAATACTTACTTTTGTAGGACAAAATTAATAAAAAAAACATGAGGACACAACCTTGTACTTTTTGTGCACTGGACGACAAAGAAAATTCTTTTAGCCAACATCTATGCAGTAACGGCCAAGTACTTTTACCCGACAACTCATTAGAATGGTTGCAATTAAACCAAGCATACAGTTACCCAAAAGAGCAAGAAAATATAATAGCGCCCGTACTTGCAAAATTTGTTAGATGTTTGAAGTCAGGCGCTATTAAGATAGAAGAATTAAACTATTGATTAAGGGTTGTTAGCTAAATATTGTGTTGCTAACAATTGCCCTAATTGCAGGTGCCCCGCTACTTTTGGATGGACTGCATCGAATGAATTATTTATTACAATGTTTTCACCCGTTGTACCTAAATCGTAAATAAATACGTGCGAGTCCCCCGAAGCAGTTATGTAATCATTTACACCTTGCGTAATATTGGCATTTACATTTGTGCGGTTCGCATAAAACGGCAACACTATATTAATTTGGGTTGTGGTGTTTAATGTGCCGCGTACTGCCGCTAACCAGTTTTGCACTGTTATCGCAGCAACAGCGCCGTTTGTTCCATGATTACAAAAAACAACATCTGGTATAGGGGAGAATTTGCTTGATACCAATCGGCTAACCCCATTTTTATATTTGTCCCAACTTTGGTCAAACCTAGGCACCCCGCCTGCGCTTGTAGATTCCCATCCTAATCCGCCGTATGCTATGATACCTATTTCGGCTTCGATTTCATCAGCTAACACCATCGCATAGGAATCTATTGTCGAGCCTGTCGCAGTAGCCGTTCCGCCTGGCGATAGTGCCTGTTGGGCCAATGATATTGAATCACCATCTACAATTGCTTTTTTAGCAAATACAGTAGGTGCTTGAAAGCTTGCACCAACATTGGCTGTAATTTTTGTTATTCTAATTGCATTTGCATTCCAACTATCGCCAAAAACATAAAGCGCATTTAGGATAATTTTTACATTATGTACCGTATTGGATAGCCCACTAACAGTAGCGGTTGTTTGGTTGTTGGCGAGCGTTATAGAAGTCCTTACGCCGTCAATAATGAAAAGCAATATAGGCGTTTGGTTAGATGCCGCACTTGCGTATTGCGAAGGGTCTAAATTGACTGTTATTGAAGTCCCTGTAAACTTACATTTAACATACGCGCCTGAATTTGCTTCTATATAATCAGTACCTGAAAAACGCCAGTTAGCAGGCGAAGTATAAAGTTTGGAATCGTTAACTAACAATTCAGGAATACCAGCAACACTTAAATTTTCAACTTTAAATTCATCGCCATTCATCTGAACCGGTGAGCCTGTTTGATTAGATAAGCGCATCCCTTGCACACCGGATGAAAAACTGGCATCAGTAGCTAGTACCATGTAATCCGTAGGCTCTGTATCTTCATCTTTCCAAAATTTAACCTTGATAGTGTTGCCTACCGCTTCCATTTTAAAGCAAACCACCTTGCCAACTAAATCACTGAGATCGTGCGGGGCTTCGTTAATTGCGGCATAATTACCGCTTTCCCTTTTGTATATAGAGAGGTAGGTGCCATTCGCCAATAGCAGGTAGTGGTTTTGCCCTGTACCATCATCCCTTAACAACGGCATGGCACCCGGCGCACCATTGTTAAATTTGGTTTTCATAGTAACACGCTGGTCTTCTATATCCTTTCCGGCATAAAGACAAATGTGTCCGTCAGACGAAGTGCTCTCACCTAAACTTTTTGTACCTACAACGGGGCTGTTATTAGTTACGATGAAGTCTGCAGGCGAAATATTTATCCAATCTTCGGGAAGCTCCCCTAATACATCTGTTTCAAACCCATTTTCGTAATTGTCCGGTGGTAAATCAAAAGCAGTAGTATTATACGCCCATTCACTAGCAGGGTGCCCATCATGTGCTTTTTGCCTTATCCTGAAATCGCCGGCGGCAACACTCTGCCCCATTGGAAAAGTACTTGTTAAAAAATCAGGGTCGTTTGCCTGGTCGTTCGTACATGGCACCGTTGTAGCGCCTGTGAAATCGCCCGCTACCCCAATTTGGTATTCTAAAAATCTTGTTTCTATTGATGGCATGTTAATTTGTTGTTGGGTTTGTGACTTTAAAACCTGTTTCTACCGCAAGTATATTACCTGGTGGCGCTGTTATCTCCCCGCCATTAAAGTAACTGCTTATTGCATTCAAAACGCCTTTGAAATCCGTGTCCTGCGGGTTTCCTTCTAAAATAACTTTCATGTTCATTTGTTGCTTGCTTTAATTGGTTAACCTATAAATAAAAAAGCTGCCCACGTTTTATATGGGCAGCTTTTTAATGAACTTTTTTTATCCACCTACCAACTCTGTAGGGTTGGTAACGGTGAACCCTGTGCCGCTCGTAACTACGCCTGTCGGGCTACCAGACGACGGCGTTACTCCGGGATGGTAACACTTAAAATGTTTACGATCTCTATGCCTTCAACGTTATTGGCAAGTAAAGCCGAAGGGCTTACGCCCTGCACGGTCAAAACGCTGCCAGCCGTTTGCGAAGGAATGGTGAACACAATGTTCACCCCTACCGTTGCGGGGGCTGTAGGCGTTACGGTCGTACCGTCCGCTTTCTTTATGATGTAGTTGGCAATTGCACCAAGGCCAGTCCTGCCGGCGATCAAATCTTTTTTAGAACACTCGGCAACGAGGCCCAACGCAATAGAAGTTTGGGTGTTTGGTACCGTGCCCTGTATCAAAACAGCGTCGATCAAACCTTTTAACCCGGTCAGGTCTTCACCATCTTGTTTTAAGATTTTGCTGTTTTCAATGTATTCTTTCGGTGTTACGGAAATGAACAAATTATTCATGTTTACCGTAGTGAAAGTTGCCTTTGTTGGTTTTGGCGAATACATTTCGTTCGGCCTTAAACCGGAGAAAGTACCGTCTGCGTTTGCACGGAAACAAACTTTGCCGTCTATGTCAATTTCGATAAATGAAAACCTGCGGCCGTTAAAGCTTGCCAAAGCCGCTGCCAGGCAATTACCGCCCGTGTTGGTTGACAAAAGCCAGTTATAAACGCCTGAGCGTACAAATACCTGTGCACCGTTGTCAAACGTTTGCGTTACATCGTTTTCATCGCTGGCGGCAAGGCCTTTAATAGAACCGATCAACGGGAACATTTTTTTGGCGTGTATCTGCGTAATGCAGTACTCGTAAAAATCTGCAAGGTCTTCGGCTGTCCACGTCAAAGACGGATCTACCGCAATTATCATTGCAGGTGCCAGCATACTGGCTTCGCATACTACGCCCGTGTTTTTTGGGGTATTTTCTGCGGCACATACTTCTAATAGTGGCATGTTTGTAAGTTTAAAATTTTAACAATCACATTTATTATAATCGAAAAGTAAATCAAAGTCAAAGCGGAACATGTGCCACGGGTGCATGTCGCGGAACTTAAGCCCCTTGCTTACCCGTGCCGCGCTATATTCCTTCAGCACATTTTCAAGCCCTGTCAATTGCTGTTTTGGGATAAACCCATAAAACCTTTTTTCAATAACGTTGTAAACGTCCTGCCATACGGCGGCATCGTTGCGGCTATCGCCCGGCCTTATTTTTTCCAGGTTCACAAAGAATATAAGGTGTACCGTTGTCTTTGCAGTTTCCGCAATGACCGTTTGTACATCTATGCCATAAAAAGACAACACTTTTACTTTGTCGTCCAGTAGGCTATCCTTGTATTCTTTGTTTCCTAGATAAAGTTCGGGCATGTACCCCGTGTCGGTTTGGTTGCGGTAACACCGAGGAAAACATAAATACCCTTTGGGGTCTGCTTCGTCAATTTCCCAAACCGCGCATAATTTCTTATGCAACGTTTTCTGGTGACGGGCGATGTATTTATCGATCCCTTCAAGTTGCTGCCTTTCTACTAACATGGGTTGATTATCCGGGACTTAACCTTCGGAAAAAGGTTTTTGTTGATCTTCTCCAACTCGCGTTTGTACCGGGCTTTTAATCCGGGCATGAATGGTACTTCTTCAGTTGTCCGGGCAAGGTTCACGTCGCGGTAAACGTCACGAAGCTTTTCTTCCGTTATACGCTCCGTTAAATTGGAACGTGTGCCGTACTGTATTTGCTCAATAACGTTTGTTGCAACTTGCAGGCCGATTGCTTCGTCAAACAGGTGCGCGGTGTTTTTGATTAGGTTGGTATAATCCGCATATACGCTTATGTCCGGTAATAGCCCGTAATTTTCATACGTGAAAGGCGTTGTAACCCTGTCAAAGTTATTGTCCGGCAAAACGTCCATTAAAACACCGCTTACGCTGTAGGTATAAGTTTCCTGCCAGCAAGTATTTGCCCGTAATGCCTGCATGCCACCAAGGTCGTCCTGGAAGTAAACCAGGTAAAACCAATTGCTTTTGTTGGTTTGCCCATCATACCGTACAATCCAGTCCGGTAGTTCGACAATTACCTGTTTGTTCGCTTCCGGTGTTACTTCTATCGTGTAAATAGGTTCTGCCGAAGTGTCCGCAAACAAATAAAGGTTGAAAGGCGTGTTACCATCAAATGCCAGCGTTACCGTGTTTATTTGCAGCGCTGTTTTGGTTTTTGCGAGGTTTATCCGCATGCCTGCCACTTTGCCCGTATTGGGCCATTTGTCCCGCACTTGCTGCCAACGTGAATATGACAGGCCGGTTTCGATTAACTGGTCCTGGTTAAACACCTGGTTCAACAAAGTAAGGATTGCGGCATCTTGTACGCCGGTCAAATGGGCATCTAAGGTATTTGCAGGCGGCTCGTCTATATCTTCCCGTGTTTCGTCAATGTTCTTTAACGATACAATGCTGTGGAAGCTCGTATCGTTAAAGAACCTGCCGGATTTGCTCACCTGTGTTTCGGGCGCAAGCTCGTAGCCTGTAGTTTGTTTCCACCCTACCCGCGCCCTTAATAAAGGTAAAACAGTTGATATGTCAAAGCCGTTTGTTAGCATTAGATTTGTGCTACTTCAAATATGGTGCTTTCGCTGTTTGACCCTGTTAATGGCGCTTTGTTAAAGCTCATGTCCAAAGAAACCTCGAACTGCATAAGGTCGTCCTGTTGGCTACCGCCATTACGTGCGGAAGTGTCCGCGCGTTCTGCGTAACCGTGTACGGCAAAGGTTAAGCCCATGCCATAAGGGTCCATCATTGAACCGTAACCACCAAGAGTACTGTTGTAATCGCCGCGGCCTTCACGGTTTTGTTTAGGGATCCAGTCCATTGCGCCGACCGTACCTTCCGGCATAGCAAGCACAACACCGTTAGCGTAGTTTGAATCGTTCAACTCAATACTTTCTGCGATGTTTTTGCCCTGGAACTGGAAATTAAGGTTATTGGCGTTTCCTGCGCCTTGCGCTTCTGAGTATTCGGCAAGAACTGCCAAAGGGCTGGAAGCGATAACGTCCAAACGGCTGCGGTAGCGGTTTTGACGGGCAATAGAAGAAAGGATTTGATAAAACACCGATTTACTGCCTGATGCTACTTCGTACACGTCGTTAGTTGCGTTGAAAGTTGCTCCGGACAAAGTTGGCGGTGCGTACTGCGTACGTTGTGCCAACAAGTAAGCGATAGCCGCTGTTTCCAACCCTTCCAATACGTTCAACATTGCTTGTTGGAATTGGTTGGCCAACATTTCATTAAAACCAAAAATATTGTTGTCCAATTGCTTCAAACTGATTGAAAAGCTGTCGGTGTCAGAAAAGAAGTTGATCGGTACAGCAACACTGTCGCCGCTTGGCCCGGTGTGGTTGTACACACGCGCAGTGCCCGGTGTACGTTTGTTACGGCCGATCATGTAAGCCGTTACGGGCCTGTCGTCGCGTTTGCGAAGGTCGGCGATGTTGGCAATTATGTTTGAGCCGTTTTTTAAAAGCAAGTCCAAAGCCGGGGAAGGCTTGGTGCGCATTTCGGGCGAAGCAAACTTTTTGTTTAGGATAGTTTGCGCTTGAACCAGGTTACTGGCGCTAAAATTAGCCATTGTTTTATTGATAATAGATAGTGCCTACACACCGTAAGCAATAACCCGCGAACTGGTACCTTAGCCGCTTAATTAAACCAAAAATAAGGCTTATTTTGATATTGCAAATAAAATTTTAATAAAGGGCAAAAAAAATACCGGCGATGAACCCGGTATTAAACGTAAACGTACTAAGAATCCGTCGAGCAAAAATATTAAGGAATATGCGGTTGGTCTTTTAAACTTTCAATTGGGACCGCTTCGTATCGGTTTGAAGTTTCAGCAACGGTAAACATACTACCGACAGGTTTAAGGACTACTTGTTTGCCATCCTCCAAAGTGATTACTTTATTTTCAGCAGCATTGAGTTCTTGATCGAAGTCCTCAAAGAAAGCGTCTTTAATCCTTTGCAAAAACATGGATTCCATCAAAATCATGTAATTGATTACATCGCCGAACTTTTCTTTTACCATGGCTTCGCACGCGAGCTTATCGTTGTCCAAATCGTTCACCAGGTCTTTAACCGAACAAATTTGTTTCCATGCCAGGTTCAACAAATACCTTTCACGCGATTGGTTAAGGTCTTTGCTGCCTTCGTTGAAGTTGAACAAAGCATCGTTGTTGCGGCTATACTCGACAGCTTTAACCTTCAGCACTTTTTCTATGTGCAATTGCCTTGCTGCCAGTAGTTCTTTGAACTTATCTGGTGCTAATGGTTTTCTATAGTTTTTCATTGCTTTTTCTGTTTTGCTTCATTAAGAATGCTGTAATACAAAGGAGCCAATAGCAAAACAAGTCGTAAAGACCAATGCCATCGCAAACAATTTAATTCTAAAGTTATAAAACTAAGAATGCCCCACATTGCTAAAAACATTATTAATACCCCTATGAACCCTGCTAATATTTTCATGATTCATTCAATTTAGCGATTAAAATATCCGCTGCTTTGATAGCATCGTCAGCCGCTTGCGTATAATCCATGGAAGGGTGCGCACCGTACAAGGTGGGCAGTATCGCCGCCATAAAATCTCTAGCTATCAATTCACGCACCGTTAACCTCCACTGTAGCATGTTTGGTTCCAGTGGTTCCTGTCTGTCCCTGTTTAACATATTTTCCCAAATGGTTGTTTACGAGGTCAATTATTTTTTGTTTCTTACTGCCTGGCACCCTGAACCTCAGTGTTGTGGTTTCTTCGCCGTATTTTAATTTTCTGCCTACTTTCTGTCCCATAATGCTACAAGTTTTTAAACCCGCACCATATCTTTAATTTGTAGGACAAAACTACTACTTTATTCTGAATGGTACAAAATAAAATACGCTAATTTTTTAGCTTCTTCTTTCGTTAAGTTTATAACCGTTAGACTTGGCGATTCATCAGCATTAGAAGATATGCCGATATTGAAACTCTCGAAATAAGTAGTAACTTCAAGGTTCGTACCGATAGTGTCTACTTCATATTTAGCATTCATAATTTTTAAGTTTATATTTTTTGAGCTCAAATTCAATAATTATGCCTTTCTTTATAAGCGCATGCAAAGTTGAAAGCTTAAAGAAAGTAGGATATTTTTCGCCCATGGTGTTCACTGTTTGAAAGTCAAAATATTGTCTTTCCTGTAAATAAGACCCTTTGTTTTTCTTTAACAGATCGATAACCTTTTGTTGTGCTGGACTTAGTTTATCCTTCATAATCGCGTATTTGATCGTTAAGGAAATCTGCTAGCATACGGGCTTGTTCTACGTCTAATAACATTGTAGATTCTACCGAGTTATTAACTTTTACGATAATCATTATTTCGGCATTTTTATCTAAATCCAACGCAATAATGTTTGTATTATGGTCTGTCCTAAATTCTAACATGGTTATATTTTTTTAAACGTAAAAGAACAATTGTTGCATAAATCCTGCTTTAACCGCATAACCCATTTTATGCTGGTCAAAACCATCCATTTTTCACCACGTGAATTTATTGGCACCGGGCTTTCTACTGTCTTGCCGCAATTATCGCATTGCAGGTAAGTTTTTATTATTATGCTCATTTTCCAGTTGCTTTATTGATTGCGTTCTTAATACTTTCATGCAGTACCGTTCCATATAGCAGATTGCCGCAGGTTATGCCTTTTTCCACCGCTATCAAACACGAGAGCATATCCACCGAGGCGGAAGCCAAAACAGCGTGTTTTTTTTGTTGTGCCAAAGTAAGTTTATCGTTGTAAAAAGTAGCAATCCTTATTTGTTCGCCTTCCAAATTATCCGCGATTACTACATAGTTATGACGTAACGCTGGTTTCCAAATGCCTGTTTCAGGGAATATGGTACGTGTTGATATTTTTTGACTTTTCCGCCTTTTCGGAACTTCAGTAATTAATGTTTTTAGCCTCGAAAGCTGATTATCGTTGCATACTTTCTTTAACTGGTTAAGGCTATCCAATATGTTTTTATCTGTTGGGCTACTGGCAACGGCGCTTCTTGCCAAAACAAAAACTTTATTAAAATCTTCTTGTTTCATGACAGATTATTTAAATAAATTTTCTACTAAAATATAAACCAAAGCCCCTAACCAGGTTGCAAAAGAAAATAGCGGCCACACGATAACCGCCCATATTACAATTTGTAGAATTACCCTTAAATCGTGGCTGTCCAATAGCCCGGCCAATCCGGATATTACCAGGTGGGCTATGTAGAAAACAAAGCTGAAAACAAAGCCGAAAATAAATACGGTAATCACCAATGCGAATGAATCTTTCATACATTTTAATTTTGTCCCACAAAACTACAAAACAATTTTGATTGTACCAAATATTTTACATAAAAAAAGCTTACTGGTTAAAGTAAGCTTTTTGGCAATATATGTTATTTTCTAATCCATTGAAAAATCCGGGTTGTCTTTTACAGCTTGTGATACTTCTGCCATAAATTCAACGCCTTGGATGCTCTTTCCCTGCCCTTCATACTTTGCTTTCATTTCGGCTAAATTTGTCGGTTTAGTGCCTGGCAAGCTGTCCTTGCCGCCCCTGCCGCCTGGTTGCGCCTGTGCTTCTGCAATCAGCTTCTTTTCTTTGGCGTAATTGGTAACAACATCTTTAATGCCGATAGGTTTTGCAACGCTGTCTTTCACCACTTCACCGCCTTTCTTGAATACCAGCGCCTCGCCTTCTTTCGCAAGTTCGTAGCCTTCCGATTTCATCAAAGCCATAACGGTGGACACGTCCGGTGCGTTCTCTCCCAACGACGGAAGTTCGCGGTACAGGCCCAATACATTTGCTGCTTCGATTGCTTTTGATCCTTCTGTAGTTACCGCCGCTTCCAGTTCGGTTACTTTGGTCTGGAGGGTTGTTTTGTCTTTCTCCAACTCCGTAATACGGGCGTTTGGTTCCAGTTTCAAATCTTTTTCTGTCTTGGTCTTAATAGCCGTAACCAGCCCGTCAATTGTCTTGCCGTTAAAGTCCAGGCCGTGTTTGTCCTTGGCTTCTTTTACGGCCATTTCAACGCCGGCAGTTTTGCCCTTGGTGTATTCTTCCGTTTTAACGCGGTCCATATCTTCGGGCGTTGCTACTGTTAGCCCCGTTGGAATGGCGATTGCCACTTCTTCGGGCGATGTCAATGCCGCTGTGAACGTTGCGGGGTCAATCTTTAAAAGTGTGGCGATTTCCTTCGCCTGTTGTCCTGTTATCATATTGTTTGTATTGCCCAAAAAGCCCCGCACCGGTGAAAGTGCGAGGCCGCTGTTATTAATCTTCGGGACTAATATTTTACATAGCCAATTGGGTTGATCTGGCTGGTTTGTCGGTTCAACGTATCGACTGTTTCTTGCTGAAGCTTCACGTTTTCACGCAAAACTTTTGCAACAGACGGATTGGCGGGATCGGTATAATCATACTTCACCTCTTTGTAGCGTTCGTAACCTTCGGCAATTACCGTTGGTTTTGCAACAACCGGTACAATTGCCGGCGTGAACGGCGCGTTTGGGTTGCCCGGCTCTGTCTTCACAACGCCTTCGTCCGCACCTTCGTATTTACCATCTGTCTTGGTTGCATACTTAGCGCTTAGGTCTTTCAACTTTTGGATTTTGTCCGCTTCGGTTGCATCGCTTTTAAGAATTTCGGACATTTCCGCGTCATACCCGCTTACTTTGTCTTCGCCTGTGATCGCACTGCCTGTAGGGGCGTTGTCGCTACCGGTTGGCAACTCGGTATTTTTGCCAGTTGCAAGGTCTTCGTCGTCGCCGAAGTCCGTTTCGTCCTGGTAATAGCCGATTATTTCCTGCACTTCTTCTTCAGGATAATCTTTATTATCCGTGCGAAGTAACTGTGTTGCTTCTTCTAAAGTTTTACCTTCGGCAATCCAGTTTTTTAATTTAATGGCACCTGATTTTTTACGTTGAATATTCATTTTAAATAAATTTTAAGTAAAGTAACTAAAAGTTTGCCGAAAACTACCAAAATGAAAAGCAGACACGTTAGCAACTGCTGTGTTTTTAATTAATGCTCACACCTGCACCTTGTTTTGGTTTATCATTAGATAGTTCGTGCACCGGTAAATGGAATCGAACCATCATATTTCACGGATCTTTAGACTGTAGCCGCCAAGGCTGCAAGAGAATCGAACCTTTTACAATCTGTTAACCTTCTGGCTTTGCCGTTAAGCCTATACCGGTTAAACCATTTTACATACGCTGGGCCGTTACTTAACCGCTCAAATAAAGAGCGGCGGGACTTTGTGTTTAGCCGACGACCGGGCGGCTGTGTCCTTTTGTGGGTATATAAGCCATTTGTACGAAAGACAGGAATCGAACCTGTGTTCAAATTTATTGGTTTTGCCCAATAACACTTCGGCTTTTTCGGCCGGTGCATTCCCACTATGCTACTTTCGTAAATAGTATGTTTACTAAAAATAACCGCTGTAAAAGTCTGTCGTTATTTTGTTCCGCATACTTTCTTTACCGACAATGCCGCCCATCAGTTACAATGCGCGGCGGTAAAATAGAAAAACAAACCCGATGGCTTAATTATTTATCCTTGTACCGATCATTAAGTCCTTTAATGCTTTAGGACAGGTCGTTTCTCCGTTGCCCGTCTTTCCGGGCTGTCAAGCAAGGTTTGACCCTCAGTTTAAATCAACTTATGCATATTGATTTGTAGCAAAGACAGGATTCGAACCTGCATTATTTTATTTTCTGCTTATCTGCACCAATCCAAAATGGCTAAGTGTTCTCAGAACTCGGCGAGGGTTATAAAATTTACGGTGGCCTACCGTAAGGAAACACCTATTGCCTTCTTTGCTAATTTTGTCCCACAAAACTACAAACTTATTTTCAAACAAACAAAATAATTATGCAACTATTTTTTGTTCTTTTTTAGCTGCTTCGGCTTGCATGGCCTTAGCCTTGTCGGCAACGTAGTCGTATAGCAATTTTTTAAGCCCTTCAAGCGGCGTGGTCAACAATGTTGCATCGGTAACGGTCTGGTACCATTCCCCGAAATAAAGCTTTGCAGCGTAGTCTTCGGCAGTTGCGCCCAACGCCTGTATTTCAATTACTTTAAAGTGGACGAAAGGTTCTACCCGCATTGCCTTAATGGCGATTTGCAGCCCTACGTCGTCACCGCTATATTTAACATCGTAGTACTCGATCAATAGTTCGTCCAGTAGGTTTATAGCGCTGCCCGCTGCCCTTGCATCACTGTATTTCTTCCAAATGGTGTCTGCATTTTCCAACATGTAACGCCTGCCGTAATTGACCGAAGCCCCGGCATAGTTGGACTGCAGCAACTGGACTTTTACCTGGTTGTCCACAAAAAATTTATGCCGCTTTTCCGCTGATTTGGATATAGGCATCAGCCTGGCTTCTTCCGGCTTTATCTCAATAACCGCTTGTGTTGCGGTTTGAACGTTTGTTTCGGGCGTACCAGTGGGGCCAGTAGTTTTGATTTCCGACCCTTTGCCCCAAATAGTAAAAGTCATTAAGTTTTCAAGTTGCTGAAGTTCCGTAGAAGATATTTCAAAATAATCTTTAGGAAAGGCAATAAAGCCCGCAACGTTGGGGGCGATAACCACATCGTTTTTGCTGCCCGGTGTTTCCAGTATTTTCAAATCGCCGGCATGTATCATTGCGCTTCTGCCCGTGCTGCTACAAGCCTCGCAATCTTTTGCCCCTTTATATCCTGTGCCTTCACATTCTTTACAAGCGTCGCCATATTCCCAATATTTAGGGAAACCGTGACGGACTTTAGACAAGTTGCGCACACTGCCCGTCAATAGAAAATCGTCAGCAAGTTTGATGACGCTGGCAAACAAACTGTTCACACTCCCCTCACATGTAGGGTCCACGAAATCGCTGTTCAGCAAAGCAGGTACTTTGCCAAAGAAGTTTGTGAATCTTTCCGATTTTATTTCGCTTACATCCGTCCCTTTCAGTTCGTAGTAAGTATCAAGAAGGTCGTCAATAACGCGGTAAACCTTACGGTCGGTATCAATGCCCGCTGCTTTCTTGTCGTTGCTGCTAAGTTCAAAAACAATATAGTCAAGCTCAGCGCCTTTTGGCAAGTAATCGAATACTGTTGATATTGATTTATAGGTGGGGTACACCCTGCCCTTTGCATCAACTTCAAGAAACATCATGCCGCACGGATCGTCTAACCAGTGCTGTTTCCAGTAGGTTTCAATCCATGTTTTTATAGAATAACCGTCGCGTACATTGGCTGCCGCTGCCGAGGCTTTTTTGTCCAGGGCTTCCGACATGTTATAGTACACCGAACCACCACGGGCGCTGAATACTTTATCAATCGGCCGTGCCAGCCTTTCCATTAGGTCCCGGTTGCTTTTGGCGTATTTCCTGCGCACTTCGATCAATAAATCATTTTCAAAACTCTTTATTTTGGTCAAAGTGGTTTCCAGGTTGTCACCGTACATGTGCAGGCGCAATTCCTTATTTTTCTTCTGCCCGTATTCAACCAGTTTCTTTTGCGGGTTGGTCTGTAAAATGGTTTTAACGTCGCTTGTAGATAGTTGCATGTGGCTTATTATATTTCAAAAATATACATTAAAAACAAAAGCCCCAAAAAGGGCTTATTTTTGATTTATAAATATGTCGAATAGTTGGACGTTTGTTGGCGGTTCGTTTTTATTTTATTGGTTTACAAGGCGCACCCATCCGGCTGCTATTTGTTGTTCTATTGTAATGCCGTTCCATGGTAGGGCATAGCCACGTGAGCGTAGGTAATCGGCTGCTGTTATGGTTTCATGGATATTATGAAAACACATTTGAACACCTTTATCAGCATAACTTTTAATAAATGATTTTCCGTAAAATATCCTGTCTTTTTTTGTTACCGATTTTGATAAAAAGATACTAGCCACTCCCAACGCATCTTCATCGCTTATTGAGGATAGGGGTTTAAGTATCATATAAAACGCGGGAATATGGCTTGCTATCAATATTGATATTTCTGTTTCGCTGCTGAAGGCGTAAGTTAGTATGCAAACGGTATTCCCGTATTGCCCTTCATAGCCTACGTATTGACTTAAAAAATTAGCTTTGCTCTCATTATTAATTTCCATATCTTTAATTTTGTCCCACAAAACTACGAACTATTTTTCATACCGTACCAAACTTTCTTTGCTTCCGCTGATTGCCACCGATCGGGAACGGCGGTGCCGCCTTTGCCTGTAAATAATAAATTCGCGTTCTAAAACGGTGGTCAATAAATACCGCAAAGAATCCGTATAGTGACCGTTAAGCTCGTAAGAAATGCCCATTACCTTATCAACAAATTTCTTTTTATCGATACCGCCGTTCATGTCCTCTTTGGTAATGCTGTAATCGTCAATGCTGGTGCGGCAACTTTCGTTTATCTCAATTGTCCAACCGTCAATGTTGCCGGCCAATATCTCGTTGACAAACTCGCCGCTGTCCTTTACAGAAGGGTGCGCACGTTTTATTTTGTCCACTACCTGCCAGTCCTCGCCTTTCAGCACGGCGATAAACTTATCGTAAAAACTCCGTCCCTCGTCATCGTTGGCGTTATGGGCGTTGCCGGCGGGGTCACCATACAAGTTTATCCGGCCTTCGTACCCAATCCGCAACAAATAAAAACTTAATGCCTTTGCGGACCGTAAGGCCGTATTATTTGGGGACTTGCAGGGCAGTTCAAATATTTGCCTCAGCACTTTGTTTGGTATGTCTATCTGCCAGCCAGCAATGGTAATATACGGCTGCCAGTTAACGTCCGTAGTAATGTGTATTGCACCATCTTTGTACGCCGGTAATTTCCGTACGTGTTTGGTTTCATCGAAGTTCTTTAGGAACTCGCCGCCCGTTTTGCGCAGCCCCCATTCGCCAAGGGCATACACCCGGTAATCGTTTTCATTGTGCACCCTGTCATGCTCGAAGTCGTCCAGTACGTGTTGATCGCGGAAGCCAACGTCAGGCAGGCCGGAAGGGTGCCCAACAACGTGGTAGTTGTCCAGGTACGTGGTTTTAATATACAAAAGGTTTCCCTTTGCATTGATCTTAACAAACGATGTAGGGTCAAGTTTGCAATACTTTGTGGGCGCGTCCAGGTCTTCGCGGCTAAGGTCCAATGTAGTAAAGCCGGTACCTTCTTTTTCTTCCAAATCCAGTATCTCGGTCTTTATCCAATGCGTTGACATAATGGGGTTCCAATCGGCAATTATCTTTTGACCAGGCATTGCCCGCAACCTTTTACGTGCCTGCTTAAAATCTGCATGGTCAAACAAAGAAAATTCATTGAAATACAAGAACCGGAAACCGGTAAGCCCCTTTAATTTTTCGCTCTCATCAAGCCCCCGGAAGCGGATAAGGGCATCGTTATTGAATTTGATAAGGTGTTTAATCCGCTTTTGGTATTCGTCCATTTCCAGGTTGTCGCCCACCGTTTTAAAATCAGCGTACACACTGTCGTCAATGTCTACCGAGAATTTGCGCAGTACCATGGTGGACGCTTTTTCTTCAAAAGCCATGCGGCTAAGCAGTTGGACAATGCTAAACGTTTTGCCCGCGGATGAACCACCGTTCACGAAGATATAGCGGATTTTGTCCTGCTTCAGCGCCCACCGTAAAATCCAAAACAACGGATTAAACAGGTACGGGTCGTATTCGTAATATATTTCGTCTGGTTTGTTCAATTAGTCCCGTTTTTTATACCCGACGTTTACCACCGGTTGTTTTTGTTTGTTGTGTTCTTCAAAACCGCCTGTAGCTTTCAGGATAAGTTCCAAAGCTTTTGTCCTGTCGGACATTTTAACCTCAATGCCGTATTTTCCTTGTTTAATGCCGGCGATAGCAGCTAATGCCTTTGGCCGTATATCGGCGGTGTCTTTCACTTTTACCCGCTGGCTTTTCATCTTGACACCTTTGGGGTCGTCAAAATCCGGGTCGAAGTCTTCGTCTTCGTCTTCGTTAATATCTGCGGGTATTTCGATTTCTTCGGTTTCTATTGTCACAATGTCAGTAATATCGTGAAAAGCCAGCCTGTAAAGTTCTTTTATGGCTTTTTGCCGTATTTCTTCGTCTGTTTTTATCTTTTTTTCGCTTCTTTTTTTTATTTCTTCGCGTATGCTAAGCTTCGCTAATAGTTGAGAAGCTTGCTCGTTTGCCGTATGTTCTGAATAACCCGCACGGATTGCCGCTTGCGTTCCGTTGCGGTCTTTCACGTATTCTTTGCAAAAAAGTTTTTGTCTTTCGTTTAACATGTTAAAAAAGTTTTTAACCTATTTCTTTAAAAATGTCTTCCCATTCAGCGTAGTTCCTATGTACCGCCAACTGTTTGCCTAGATATAAATGCCATTCTTTGATAGAAGCCCCAACCAAAATACCGCCGCTTCTTTTAGTTTCCCTGCAAAATCTTTTATACAAACTTTCAATTACGATATCTGCAAATTGCTGCCCATTCATTCCGCTAAACGTTTCCGGCTTATCCTTGCTCATGCCGTCAAGTATTTACTGATTAATGCTTTAGTTGCAACCAACAACCTGTCCTGCCTGTCGCCTTTCATGCTAAGGTTTTCCAAAACCTTTTCGTCCCATGTACCACGGGCAACGATGCGGGTGTTCACTACGCTTTCTTTCTGCCCCTGCCTGTCAACCCTTGTGCACCCTTGTTGGTAAAGTTCCAAAGAATGCGGGCAACTAAACCATGCAACCAGGTTGCTGCCGTGCTGTAGGTTCAACCCGTGCCCCGCACTTGCCGGGTGCGCGCACAACATTGGTATTTTGCCCAAATTCCAGTTTTTAATATCTTCTTTGTCCTTCAATTTAATAGGCTTCAGTTTTTTGAACCTTTCTTCTATCCGCGCCCAATCGTGCTTAAACTGGTAGAACACCAACACCGGTTTACCATTCGCCGCCTCGATCAAATCTTCCAGTGCGTCCAGTTTGTCGTTGTGCACCGTATGCCAGGCACCTGTTTCGTCGTATATCGCGCCATTGGCGTATTGCAACAGTTTGCCCACCAGGCTGGCAGCGTTTACCGCTGTTATTTCCTGTCCGCTGCCGTACATTTCAAGTACCTGGTCCTTTTCAAATTCAAAGTACCGTTTCATGTTGTCTTCCGACAAAGTAACCATCGTCGTAACGTCCAACCGTGGCGGCAGTTCCAGGTAGTCTTCTTTCTTCATGCTTAAACAAATATCCGAAATTTTATCATATATTTCTTGTTCCGCTTCTTCGTTCGCCACTTTGTAGGAAAACACCTGCGCATTATTGCGTTTGTTCGGTACCAAATAAGCCTCACGGTAAGCAGTTACCGTCTTGCCCAACCGTTCGCCCCGGTCGATCAAAAATAACTGGCTCCAAAGGTCTGGTAACCCGTTTGGCATAGGCGTGCCGGTAAGCCCTACTACCCTGCGTACTTTTGGCCTTACGACCTTCAGTTCTTTAAACCTTACGCTTGATGGTGACTTAAAACTACTAAGCTCGTCGATCACTACCATGTCAAAGGGAAAGGCAATGCCGTAATGCGCGGTCAGCCAAGGCACGTTTTCCCGGTTGATAACATAAATGTCCGCTGGTGCCCTTAAGGCCGCCAAACGCTGCTTTTGCGTACCTACCGCAACGGACATGCGCAAATGCTTCAAATGCTCCCATTCTTTTATCTCGTTGGGCCAGGTATCTTCTGCCACACGTATGGGCGCAATTACAAGTACTTTGCTTATTTCCATGTCCACGTTTATCAGCCAATCAATAGCCGTTAAAGTGGTTACTGTTTTGCCCAGCCCCATGTCCATAAAAAGGGCACAACCGGGGTTGTTCAAGATATGTTCCACGCCCGTATTTTGGTAGTGCCACATGTCCGATCTTTTTCTTACGACCATCTTAAATAAGTTAAAAGTTTTTCTAATGTTTCGTTACTGTCCACTACCCATACTTTGAAGCCCAAAGATAACAATATTTTGTGGACAATTTCTTGTCTTTTCCGGGGCTTTTCGCCTTCGCTTTTCAACTCGCAGAACACCGCCCGGCCATCATGTAAAATAAGCCTGTCCGGCAAGCCGGAAAAGGACAAACTATATATTTTTAATGCCAGCCCGCCCATCTTTTTAACCTCGTCCCGCAGCCGCTTTTCAAACGTTTTTTCGCCCATTATTTTAAGTTTTTGATTTTTGCCGTGGTAACAGTGTAACAGTGGTAACAGTGATTTCCTATAAGGGCATACATTTAGGCAGTTAGGCAAAATAAGTAATATTTTATTTATATATGTATCCCCTAATCTGCCTAATTACCCTATTTCCTTATATCTCTCTAACTACTGTTACCACTGTTACCACTGTTACTATACTAGTATAATTATATTAAAATCAATGGTTTATCGCAAAATTTAGTGGTAACAGTAATGGTAACGGTGAATTTTACTGATAGATTATTAAAAAATCTAATTAGTAAAAATCAATTTAACCGAAGCAATTTTCGATTAATTCGTCCACTTCGTTTTTGTCCCGCACGTACCCCCGCGATTTGCCATAAATACCGAAATGCAGGCCGTTGGCAGGCTTCCAGCCGTCCAGCTTTTTTAGTATAGTGTGTATCGGTTTTGTGTTCACCGTGTTCATGTCTTTTACCTGCCCGCGGAACAGTTCCGCCCATATTTCCGCAGCACATACCTTGTGCCTTTTTTTAACGCCCTCTGCCCTTACTTCGTCATCCCCGTTAATATAATTTATGCGTTGGTACGTGCCCATTTCTTCCCAATTTTCGGGTAAAAGCATATCTAAATACTTTCTAATAAGTTCGCCCCTGTCGTCTTGTTCGGAGTGTTCTTTTTGCTTTGCGCGCGCGATATGTTCCACGGCTTCGTCCAGGTATAGTTTTTCCCCTTTCTGGTAAGCTTCCAACGCTTCCGCCCATATCTGTGCGACCTCATGTTCGTTAAGGTGGACGGACGGTATTTTCGTTGGTTTTTGCACATCTATGGTTACCGGCCAAAAACGGCGGTTGCCCCCGTCACCACGAAGGAACCCAAAAGTATTTGTTGTGCCGGCGAAAACGCTTTGGCGGTAAAATTTAGCGGTGTTTTCCCCGTATGCGGGACGGAAAATATCAAATTCTTTGGCAACAAAATGTTTGATGGCCTCAATTTCAGCGTTGCGCATACCGCTGAGCTCCGCAATTTCCACTATCCAGTACCCTTGCAACTGTTCGGCCGCGGCGTTGCCCTTGTCCAATAATTTAAAGCTAAAACTGTCGCTGAACCATTCACCGCCCAACTTGCGGAAAATAGTCGATTTTTGCCGCCCTTCGTCGCCCGTTAAGGTAAATATATATTCGAACTTGATACCGGGCTCGTACAGTCTTGCCACGGCGGCAATCAGCATCTTCCGGCTTACCTGCCGGGTGTACAAACTATCTTCCGCGCCCTGGTAATCAATAAACAGGGTTTCCATGCGTTCCACGCCGTCCCATAAATGTGCTTCCAGGTATTTTTTTACGGGGTGGACTGTATTTTTAACGATTTCAGCGTCGAACACGTCCTTTAAATTACCATTGTGCGAAAGGCTGTACGGTGGTTTGGACAGGTATATGCGCAGTTCGCATTCGTCCTCGTCGGTCAGCCAGTTTGTTTTCCTGGTAACCTTGCGCCAAGGCAGGTCCCCAATAACTATTTTGCGGTAACTGAACTCGTCAAACGCAAACTTCCCCTTTAGGTTCGGGTCGTTCAACAAGATGGTTTGGAAATTGGCACGGCTACTGACGAAATCCAGTTTGTCGTTGGCCTCCATGGTTTCCATCCAGTCGGTGTTTGCTTCCAATTGTTCACCGTTTCCGCTTGCTTCCATGCCCTCGAAGTCACCTGCCACGCTTTCCAGTTTTTCCCGTGCGTTCAGCCTTTTTACCTCGGGCACGGTACGGGCAAATTCTACCATGGCAAGGAAAGAAGGCAATTTGTTCGCGGGCGTATTTTCTTTGCTGTCCTCGTCCTTCAGCCCAAACTTGTGCAGGCGTACTAGGTCAAAGGCATTGGACAGCTTGCCGCCCGCGGGATCGGTCGCGTGGTGGCTGTAGGCGTATTTGTCTTCGTACACTACTAAACCGCCCGAAGTACTGCCGCCCGTGTAAGAGAACCGCCCTTCCATATCGCAGGGAACGTATGTTTCGGGCATAAACTTCGCGATTGCTTCTTCAATTGAAAAGGTACGGCAGAAAGCACCGACAATGCCGGTCTTTTCCAACGGGTCGCCCTGCTTCTTGATACCCCGTAAAATACTTTCATTGTCGCGTATGCTGCGCGGCCATGCGCCCGTGTCCGTCCAGTCGCGGTAGCCCGCAAGTACGCTGTCCGCGTTTAGCCAGTTACCATCCTGTACTTTGAATACGTATTCGCCGTCTTTTGACGTACTGGGCCAGTACATTAGCCGCGAAGGCTGGAACGTAGTGGGGTCAAACAGTTCAATATTCAAGAAACCAGCGATACGCCTGCCAATGGCCTCGTATTCGTCCGGTGGTACTTCTCGGTCAAGTGGGATTATAAGCCGGTAACGTGGGTTGTCGGGCGTGTGTTTGTGGGTACTGTACAGCACGGCGCCACAGTCGTACGCCATGGTGAAATCGTCCCAAAACCCGTAATTGCAAAAGTCCAGGTCGAGGCAAACAAGCTGGCGGTGCGCCACGGTGGTTTTGCTGCGGCTACCGTTCATTAAGTACCCGCCCACGAAGCCGCCAACGTCCTTTATTGCGTCCTGCCGGTCTTTCTTCGCTGTGGCATATTCCTTCACGGTTTCGGCCGTCCGGTGCGTTACCGATAGCTTTTGAACGATCGAGGACCAGGCAACGTTTACGTTCTTCCATTTCTTACCATCGTTGTGGCGGCTTACGCCCTTGGCAATGTCAATTTGCCCGTCAAAGTTCAGTTCCATATAAACAGTTTAAAAATGGTATAACAAAACGTTATACACCTGAAAATAAGTGATTGGTAAGCTTAAATATTTATAAATTTTCTCAATTCAGCGATAAAGAAAGGCGTAAATTTTTGATTGGTATCTATGCGGTAAGTCCCGCCTGTAAACGCACAAATAAAAACCCCTTCTTCAAAGTCGTCCCAAAAGAAACGTGCTTTTTTAACATGTTTTACTTCATTAAAAGCATTCAACAAACCCGCTTCGTCCGAATACCCGTATTGGTCTTGTACGGATTTCAGTATAGTGTCGCGTATCTGCTTTTGTGTATAAATACTGAATTTTAAATAAGGTTTGGTTTCCCCTTTACTATGCTTTGGGAAAATGGTTTTACCACGGCAATCAAGTGCGCGGACAAATAGCTGGAGCGCCGCCCAATCTTCTAAAAGGTCCGGGTATTTCTTAAGAACCTCGGCACTTGCGCCGAAGGGCGCTACTGATTGCAAATGTTTAAAAATATTTGCGATACTGTGTGTTTTAGAGGGCAATACAAATAACCAACCCTTTTTACAGGAAGCAATACCGACGACATAATTTTTAGCCTTAAAGGCCCGTAGGTCCATTACCCGCATATCTCTTAATTTTTGTGTGTAAAATTTAAACCCAATCCAGGAAACTGAAAATATGGGCAATGGTGTCCACCTGCCAGCCATTGCCCAACTTATGCCTTCCACATCGTACACACGGTTTTGCTGGTAAGGCTGGGTACCGCCGCTTTCTTTTGAAGGGTTTATCTGCAATACTAAATTATCTTTGGCGACACTGGTAAGGCAATTGGTCTTGCCCTGTAAATTTGGCTCCAAACGCTGTTCTGTCGGTGCGCCCGGTGTCCGGTCGCTGGTATTTTCCGGGTTCCTGCCACGGCTGGCGACACATATACTTTCGGTAAGGCCGCCCATGCCCTTAAAACTTGGTTTGTTGTTTATGTAATACTTTTCATCAACTTCACTTTGTAGAATATCTTTAAGAAATATGCCACGGTCTTTTGGTTGCTCAACGCCCGGTATGTTTGTCCAGTATAACCTGCGCCTGTTTTGGGCGCATACCAAAGCGGAGTTTATAAGAATTGGGTCAACGCCCATGTACGAAGTGATTACTTTTTTGCTTTCCTTTTTCATGCGCACGTTTTCCAATAAAAACCAAGTTGGCTTTAACAAATCTTTAAGGCGGACAAACTCGAAAAACAAGGCGCTGCGTGGGTCTTCAAAGTTCAATTGCTTGCCCGCAAAGCTAAAACCCTGGCAAGGGCTACCGCCGATGAATAAGTCTACTTTGGGGAAAAAGCCGTCAACACCTAAGATACTGCCTTCGTAAATAGTGTTTGGGAAATTTGCTTTTGAAACGCGCATGGCGTACCTGTCAATCTCAATAGCGTAATAATTGGTGTAAGTGTGCCCGGCTTTTAAAAGCGCCAGTTGGCCGCACGACATACCATCGAAGCAAGATACCACGTTTTCAAAATGCATTCTTTAATTTTGTCCCACAAAAGTATATTTTTAAAAGATAGCTTCCAAATAAATGTGTAAAATATTTGGTATAAAACAAAACCGGCAATTGCCGGTTTATCCTGTTATCCATTTTAAGTTTTCTACCCGTTGCCGGGAAATTTCCACATATTTTAACTCTTTTTCCATGCAAATAAAATTGCGCCCGGTCAATATCGCCGCTTCGGCGGTCGTTCCGGAGCCGCAGCAATTGTCTAAAACAGTCATGCCTTCATTTGTGTATGTTTTTAATAGGTATTCAAATAAAGCAACGGGTTTCTGAGTAGGATGGAAGGTAGATGCATCTCGGTTAAAGCGTAAAATAGAAGTCGGGTACCGTAAACCAGTAGTGTTTTCGTTTGCTGCAAATGTAAAATTAAGGTGTTCAATATATTTTGCTTTATGTTTACTAGGCTTACCTTTCACCATTTGTGGGTTGTACACGCGGGGGTATCTGGTATTGAACACTTCGTCTTGCTGCTGTAAAATTTCAAAAGATGTAAAACCTTCCATTTCATCTATCCTATAATTTTTTATTAAATCTATATAAGTTTCTTGCGTGCACAATGCGTATTGCGTACTGTTAAACCTAAAACAATGATCGGCACGCTGACCAATAGTACTTATAATTTCCCTTTTAGTTCTACCAATAAATTTAAAAACTTGCTCAAAATAAAAACGTTGTGGGTGTTTAAAATCAAGATCATGCGTATACGGGTTTGTAAATACAAGCACGTCCTCGAAGTTTTTCATTGGCATCATTTTAGCCAGTAGCGGGGTAACCCCTTGTGCCTTTTCCCAAATCCATTGATGCGAAAAGTTTTCAAAATTGGAGGCAATCATAGAAGTGGTAAAAGGTTGGGACCCTGTTAAAACAATAAAACCGTTTGGCCTTAATACCCGGTAATACGCTTGCCACAATAAATCGAACGGGATTAATACGTCCCATGCGCAGGCCGTAGTCCCATAGGGCAAATCACAAAGTACCATATCAATACTTCCGTCCGGTATGTCTTTCATCAGTTCCAGGCAATCGCCGTGCAATATTTGGTTAATCATCTTTCTTGTAAAATGTGGTTGTGTAACTTTCTGCTTTCAAAGGCAATCCCAGGCACCAAGGAATAGGTTCGCCCATTATGTCGTTTACAATGTCGGTGTCCGCTTCGTCCAGTGGCACTTCGGGGACTATTTCATCATGTATGTGCATCACTATTTTGAAACCCGCGTCGTCCAACTGCAGCATTTTAAAAGTAAGGCAGTCGCGCGCAATCGCCTGCACGATGTTTTCGACGAGCTTGCCGCCGTAGGTTTCCTGTCTTTCCCATTTGCGGGTTGTTTGGTTCATCCCTTCATAGGTAACTATTTCGCCAAATTTGCCCTCTTGGATCAACGGTCGAAGGTAGGCAAGTGACCTTCCCGAAGGTAATTTGATCCACAGTACGTTTTTCCTTACAAAGAACAACAGTTTTTTGATTGCCACCACTTCGCCCGTCTTTACTGCACGTAGGGCAGCATCGTTAACGGTCTGCCAAAGTTGGACAATTGCAGGGTTCGCGTTGCGCCACATCTTTATAATTGCGGGAAGTTCTTTTTCTTTCAAGCCCATTTCTAAAGCGCCCATTTTAATCAAAGCATTTGGGCCGCCCTGGTAACCGCAATTATGGACTAAAACATTTGATATAGTAAAACGGTGGTTAGGACCGGCGTTTAAAATGTCAAAGACTGCAACCGTACCGCTATCTTGCGCCAGTTCTTTCTTTTTAATGTAACCGCTGTTTTTGCATTTTCTAAAATTTGGTCCCTGGTCAACCCCGCTGAAAGCATACGGGTTACAACTGTCCGGGCGTATGGCCAGTCTTCCGGCACCCATTCCTTTAAAACGGTCAACCTTCGGTTGGATTGGTTCAGAGGCCTTGTAGTAAAATGAAGGTTGCCAACTTCGTAATTTCCGTTGTTGTCTATCCTGTCCACTTCTAATTTTCTGTCCGGTATACCAAACTTTTCGAGCATATACAGCCCTGCTTCCAACACACTGTTGAAATTGAACTTTATGCCCCTGCCCCCATAGTTGTGGTAGCCTTTGTCTTTTGGGTTTTGACAACGTTGTTTTGCCGCTGTTAAACGCCTGTCCAGCCATTTGGGTATCTGACGTGGTTGGTTGCAGGTTTGACAACCTTTTGTTTTGTTCTGGGTAAGTGCATGGTAAAATGTCCATTGCCTTGCTTTGCAGCCCGTGCATTCCGTCAATACCCGTGGGCTTGTCCAGTTCTTTAAATAATACTTTTCCGGTGCTATTATTTTTACTGATCCGTATATTTTCCCCACCATCCCCGGTGCGTTGCAGGCGTGAACATGTGGCGGCGGCGTGTCCGAAGGTAACCGGCTCCTGTTGCCCTTCAATAAAAACGAGGTGGTCGAATGTTGCTGTAAGTCCGTCATATCTTAATGTCTTTTTGTAGCCCTTAAAGATAAGCCCTTCATGAGTTACGAAATTCAAACCGTCCCAAACTTTATTTAAAATACTTATTTTTTCTATTGGGACAAGTCCTGAATCTGTTAAAACTAACTGCCCTTTTGCTATACATGCCAATTCAGCTACTTTACCTTTTGCCCTTAAAGCATATGCCGGGTTTCCCTTAACTATATTTTCTACTGGCACCTTGAACATTTGCGAAGCTGAAGCCTCGTATATCTTACCGTGGGTGTTGAATACTTTTATACGCCAGCCCTCACCGGCAAGCCAGGCGATTACACGGGCTTCAATGGCGCTGAAATCGGCGGGCACCAGCGTACTGCCTTTGGGTGCAACAAGTGCCGTGCGCAGGAGTTGCGAAAGTATTTCGGACACACTGCCAAATGCCCAACGGATAAGTTCGGCGTTGCCGTCCTTTGCCATCGACCGGGCAAGGTCAATGTCCTTTAGACTGTTCTTCTTAAAGTTTTGGATCTGTATGCCCCTGCCGGCGAACCTGCCCGTACGTCCGGCACCATAACACTGCACCAACCCTTTTACGCGCCCATCGGCGCAAAGCATGTCCAACATTTTAACATACTTTGTGATCGACGTTTTGGAAAGTTCCTGCCTTATCTCAATAACCCGTTTTACAATTTTGTCGTCAGACTTTGCAATCAATCCGGGCAGGTCTGTTTTCTTTAAGGTCTTGACTTCTTCGCCCATTTCAGTAGACAACCATTTTTGTAGTTGCTTTGCACTGTTTGGGTTGTCAAGATTGGTTAGGCTTAAAGCTTCTGCCAGCAGTACTTCTTTGTTTTCTTCGTTTATTTTTATGCAGTTTCTTACCAGCTTTTCATCAATCAAAACGCCCAAATCGTTAATTTTCTGGTCTAATACCCACAACCTTTTTTCTTCTTCGGGCATGGTGAAAAAAGCCAGCCGCTTGCGGATGGTTGTTTCAACAACAACGTCCTGCTTATTGTAGTCCAGGTATTTTTGCCACTTCACCGGGTCGTGGTGCGGCAGGTTGCGGGTGCGCATACCGTTTACTTTTGTGGGCTTGCAAGGCGTGGAAAAGAACTTAATCAATGCTTTGCCCTCGGCATCTTTCTCAACGGGCAGGCGCATTGCCTTTGCCACGTTGTCCAACCCCATGGGCAACCCTACCATGGCAGCTTTTACCTGTGTGCACTCCCATTGTTCGGCCGGCATTGGCTCGCCAAAGAAAGCCGCCATACAGGTGCGTTCAAACGGTGCGTTGTAAGCGGTTTTTAATACGTTGGGGTCAAATAAAGCGTCTAAAACTTCTGAAGGCAATAAATGGTTTTTATCTAAATCCCATTCCATTAAGTCTTTTGAACTTTGTTCAAAATCCAAAGTGATTACATCACCGTCGTCGATAGCGTAGGACAACATTAAAATGGTAAATTGTGGGCATTCAACGTATTTATGCACGCCTGTCTTTTTAAGGTCGTACGTGCTGAAGGTTTCAATGTCTATGCTGAGTGTTTGCATTAGTTGTAGGCTTTTTGCATTAGTTTTTCTAACATCATTTCATCACGCATACTTAATAAATACGGTGCTGATTTATGCCATATTTTAAACCTAACAATAGGAGATTCACCGGTAAATACAGAATTTGCGTTTAAAGAAAAACGTACCAGTGTTTTATCGTTTCCATTTTTCAAAACGTGTAAGTAATAGTGCATAATTTTTTACATTTCAAGCGCATAATATAACTCGCGTGTTAAGAAAATATCATAGTCCGCATCGTGCAGTTTACTTTCGTCTACCGGTATGCCTACGTATTTGCAAACGGTGGACAGCTTAAAATTGTCCATCTTGTGCCGGAGCTTCATTAAATACTTAGCTGCCAACACGCGGCAATCCAGTACGTCCGCCCAAAACCACGAACCGAAATACTCGTCACCGTTTTGCTTGAAAAACGCGCGCAGGAACATGTCATCAAAGCCCGCGTTATTATAGCCGCAAGTGAACATTTTGTCCTTTTTATCGTACTTGTTGACGTATTTGGAAAGCATGGTAATTATAAGAAAATACACGGTGTCCATTGTTGGGTAGGTCATTACCTGTGCTTCGGTTACCCCGCCAATTGCCAAGGCCTCCGGGTCAATCAAAGCCTTTGGGTGCGGGCGTACAAAGTAGTTGAATTTTTCCTTTACAACGCCGTCAATATCAATGCAGCCAGATATTTGGTGAATGCCGTGTTTGTAGTGCTTTACGCCCGTGGTTTCCACGTCATAGAATAGTATTTTTGGCAAAATAAAAGGTTTAAAAAAGGCCACGGCGCAATACCGTAGCCTTATATGTATGAAAGGTAAGAATAAATTAAAAGTCCTGGTCTTCGTCGGTATTAGCTTCATAACCGTCAAAGTCCGCAACAACGTTCCCACGCCCTGCAAGTGCTTCGCCGTCCGAGAATTTCATCAACCCGTTAAGGCCAACTGCAATACCCTTGTTGCCTTTCATTTTGAAGCCGTAAAAGTTTACGCTTACGTGGCAATAACAACCGCTGTAAATGTCGGTTTTACTGGCTATTTCTTTTTTGTCCTTACCAAGCAAAGTTGGTTTTTCCTTGCTTTTTGCCGCAACGTAATACATGCCCTTATAGGCTTTGTATTTTTCCGGGTCTTCTTCAAATTTTTCGTCACCGTCGCGCAATGGCGGGTCTTTGTAAGTCTTTGGCGCTACTTTTTCCCACTTGGTAGCAAGTGCGGCAGCGGCCGCTGCTTTAATAGCTGCCTGTACGGCTTCTGTTGTTTTCTTGTCTGTCTTCGGCCATAACACGCTGCAAGAGTACTTTTCCTCTTCGCTGTCCATTGCCTTAACCGGTACATGTACGTTTGCGTAACTAAGACGCGCTTTAGGGATGGTTACCTTTGTTGATTGTTCTGCCATTTTAGCTGATTTTTAGATTTTACTGATTATGTAATTTGTAGGACAAAATTAAAGTATTCAATTAAGAATACCAAATATTTTACATTAAATTTTTATGTTTGCAAGTGAAAGGGATTCTAAAAAATTAACGTCTTTTACGACTTCTTCTAAGTTAGGCCTTACCCTTTCAAACATCTTGTACATCAACTCCGGTTCGGCTTCTTTTTCCAATAACACTATTGTAGGTTTGCCCGCGCCTTGCATGTAACCTGCTTCACAATGTGCGGACCTTCCGCAAGGCATTACCAAAACGCAAACATCTGCTTCCCGCATGCCTTCAAAGTCAGAAAGAAATCCGTTTGCAGCGATTGGGTTGTCCAAAGCAGTAAGATACTCGCTGACTGTCCAATTTTTCCAATTAGGATCTATCTCTGACCAGGAAAAACCGGTTTTGTTTGGCGGATTTCTAAAATCATAAACTTTATGCCCGGCTTTTCTTAGCGCCGCCACTACTTCAGGTTGGCGATCATTGCGCCACGAACTGGCAACATATACCTTCATAAAACTTGATTTTATTGTTATTAAATTTCTTCGTCACTATCGAACCCGTCAAAATCGGCGGATGCATCGTTGAACTCGGCGCGTTTGTCGCTTTCCGCTACTAAAGTGGGCTTGCCTTTAGGTTTTATTACAAGCGGGGTAAGCAAGGAATTAAATACATTTTTGCCGATGGATTTTTCCATTTTGGTAATGCCCAAAACTTCCAAAGGTTCAAATATTTTAATTTCTTCAATACCTTCTTTTCTTAAAACCTCGATTACTTTTTGTTCATCGGCATACGCCCGGTTACTGCGCCCTTCCACCAGTTTAAGGCCTGGCCACTTAACGCCCGCCAAAGCTTGTGCGAAAGCATAATCGCCCACGCCTTTTAGCCAGTCGGTAAAGAACTTGGACTTTAGTATTATATCGCTGATTTCATCCGGTTCTAAAAGGTCCGGTTGTTTGAAGTCGTGCTTTACAATGTCGAGGTTGTACTCGGCAAGCGTACGGCACGAACCTTTCGCCTTGCAAAACTGGCAATGCGCGCCGGGCTTGAACTTGCCATCTCCGGCGTACGCAAGTGCGGCCAACGGTTTAAGCTCCATTTCCGCCCATGCGGTAAGGTCCTTTGCGCTTATCTCGTACGTACTGGAAGCGTTTAACCTGGGCTGTTTAATGGTGAGGTGCAATTTGTCTATGCCATAGGCAAAGTCGTGCGCAAGGAAAGAACCAAGGCCGTACAACATAAGTTGTTTGTTTTCTTCCGCTTCTACTTTTACGCCCTTGCCATACTTCAAATCGATTACCCACATGTTGCCGTTCGCGATAATAACAACGTCTGCCGTACCATCGCATTCAACCGCGTAATCGTACATGTACACGCGTTGTTCAAGCATTATGATGGCATCTTTGGAAATGGCCTGCGCTTCGCTGAACACCTCCAAAACTTCGTTCACGTATTCCTTAACGTAATCGAACATTTCTTCGTTGTACAACGCGTCTTTCTTGAACTCGAAGTGTTCGAGGTTGAATTTAGCGGCGGTTATGCGGCCCAGTTTGTACAAAAGTAATTGTTCGGCAATGGCGTGCGCCAGGGTGCCTTCTTCGGCGGCTTTCCCCGCACGGTCCTTGAACTTTTGTTCAAGCCGTGCAGAGGGTGTGCAAGCCAGCCAACGCGATGCGCCCGAAGGCGATAGGATTGCGTGTTTTGCCATGGTTAAAGGTCGGTGTCTATAAGGTGGGCAACTGCCTTTTTGAACGGCTCGACCTGGCTTTTCTTAATAAGCGGTATGCTGTCCGCATAGGTTTTTAAGATCTTACGGAACTCGTCCTTTCCTTTTTGTTCGGCAGGGATAAGTTTACGAAGTTCCGCAATTTCGTCGGGCGAAGCCGGTTCGTCGCTTTCTTCGTCGATAGAAATTTCTTCGGCTTCTTCGGCCTCGGTAATAACGATAGGGGCAACTTCTTTAACCGCTTCCGGTGTTTTGGTTTTAGGCTTCTTTGGCTTTTCTTCGATAGCTACTACAGGCGCTTTTGCTTCCGCTGTTTCTTCAGTAGTTAGCGTGGCGGCGGGTACTACCTGCGCTGCCAAAGCAAGCCCTAAAACTTCTACAATAACTCTGCCGCTAAAGGTGACATTCAAATTAACGTTCATTGTGTTTGATATTTAAAATTGAGAAAAAAAAATTATTTGCGTGATGGTAAATACAACGCCAGGAAAAGGCAAGCAATAACAACCATAAGTACTATTTTAACCTTGAACAGATAACGATAACCAAACCCGCGAATGCAGCCACTACAAAGAAAAATAAAACGTAATTGTCGGTAGGTGCATAAGGGTTAAAAACGTATAACAATGCGGTCAGGCCTATTGGTATTACAAAAACTAAAATGAAGCAAAACAGTAGTAAATATTTGATGTTTGGCATGTCGGGTATTATTATTTAATTACGCCTTTTGTTTCACTGTACCCGCCGTTAGATTCACTGCTAACAATTAGTTCGCCGCAAGCCGCGGATAAATAAACAGTGTCGGCAATCTTAAAAGTTTCTGAGGTTGAGGCAAAAACGGTAGCGCCGTTAGCAAGACTTTTAACCGTATAAATATTGTTGTTGAACTTTTGGCAAGAAGCCAAAGAAACCAAAGCAGCAATTAAAGAAATAAATATTTTTTTCATGTTTTTAATTTTGTAGGACAAAGATAAACATTATTTTTATTCCACCAAATATTTTACGTAAAATAATTAATTTTTTATTTGCAGGCTGTCAATAACAGCGTTCAGTTTTTTCACATGGTCGTCGGTGAATTTATGTGGATAGCCGCCAGTGCCTTTCTTTTCGTTAATTACCTTCCAAACAATGTTGTTGGTACCAAGGTCGGCGGCTTTGTCCCAACCGCGCAAACTGAACAGGTGCTTATGTTTGCGGATATAATCGATTACCCCTTTTCTGTCCAAAGCCATGTATATTTATTTTGTGGACAAAACTAAATTAAAGAATTTAAAACACCAAATATTTTACACAAAAAAAACCAGCTTAATCGCCGGTTCGAATTACAGTGATTGCCACTGCCTGTTTTAATCAATTATGTATGTTTTAAATAATTGCCCTTCGCAAAGAAGTGCTTTACCTTCAATTAATTTTTTTGCTTCTTTTACTGATATTGCTTTTTTTACTTCCCCTTTCAAATTTACAGAGGTTGGTACTTTTGTTGTTGTATAAGCTGTTGTTTTTTTGCCTGCGAAATTCAATGATACTGTGTTCATTTTTTTTGTTTTGTTTTTGTGAGGCGGTTAACCCGCCGTTACTTTGATAGGACAAAGATAAACAATATTTTTATTCCACCAAATATTTTACGTAAAATAATCAAAAAAAAATAGCTGATGTATATTTTAAATACACCAGCTATCCACAAAATTAAAGATATAAGATTCGGGTGCGACAAAAATACTTTTAATTATGTTATCTGCCAAATTTATAATTCCGGGTGTTCCAGGTTAAACCCTAAAATTTGGGTTAACAAATGGGCGTTGTCGTTGTACTGCCCTTTCAGTTGCTCAATCAAAGCCTTTTTGTTTTCAGGTGTCGGGTTGTCCAGCACATATTTTATTGCCATTCCCCAGAGGGTTACCGGCTTCACTTGCGCCAGCCTTTGCCACGTCAGCACTTCTTCCGGTGTTTCTACAACGTACCAACCGTCTTTTGGGTAGTAAGAGTCGTTTAAAAGGTTTATATCTACTAAGCCGCCTTTAAAAAAGTATATAGTCCCACTATCTAATAAAATACTATCAGCAAGGTATGGGTGAGCAATATGGGCTCCTTGTTTAAGAGCTTTTATAGCTTGTTCTTTTGTTAAAAATGGTACAATTGGCTTACCTAATAGCCCTACTATAAACCATCCATTTTCAAAAGGCGTACGTCGGGTAATCCAAAAATCTTCGATACTTATTTCTGCACTATCTTCAAAAATATAGTGTAATTCGTCCAGTTTTTCCACCCATTCGTCTTTACTAAAATACGTATGGCTTAGCCTCGCACCGTGGTTAAGTGCATCTATGGCTTGTTCTTTTGTTAGATATTGCATGTTAATCTTTTCGAGTTGATAAATAAAGAAGTACTAAAAGAAGGATCCAAAATATAGGGTCGTTTTTCATGGTCTAAAGTTTTTAGATTGTTCTTTGATTTTTCTAAGCTCAACTACGCAGCCAGCGAACAACGCAAGGCTAATCGGTGTGCATGTAAAGAATAGCCAAATTGGTAGCTGGTCTATGAAGTATGCCATTGTGATTTGCGCGTTACAACCGCGCCCCTGTGTTGTTTATAAGTTAGAGTAATCAAAATTTCTATCCCATATTTTCATACCGTTTTCAAATGGTTCAACTGTAAATCCGTCTGCTTTTTCTTCAAACAAATCCAAATCTGCACGATTCCAGTATTTTACACCTATCCAACCAATATTCATATCGCGTAAAAGCAATTCAAATGCTTTATAAGAAATTACTTTGCTATCTGTGCCTTGTAAAAATTGTTGAATAGCTGTTTGAGTTGTCATGTTATTTGCTTTTGTTACACAAAGATAAGCATTATTTTTATTCCACCAAATATTTTACGTAAAATAATAAAAAAAATCCTGCCGAAGCAGGATTAAACAATCAAACACTATTTAACTAACAATTAAAATTTAGCAAGTTCAAAGTGCATACCATCTTTGCGGTTCTTAAAATTACCGCCCCAAAGGAAACCGGCATCTATGAAACACTTTACAAACTCTTTACTGAGCTTAGGCGTTGCGCCCAAAGCGTTTTCGGCTGCGTTCACATCAACGGCCAGCCCCCAACTGTGGGTAGATTGCACCGTGGCGCCACGTTGTGGCCGGATATGATAAACACCGTCCCAGGTCTTTAGTTCGCTTGCCAACCCTACCGCAATAAGGTTCCTTAACGCTTTTTCCAAAGGCGCAACGATATGTTTGTTGCAATACACTTTTTTAGGGAAAGCAGAAATGCCCTTCACGTGCGCAAAGGCTTTTTGTAGGTCTGCCGGCAGTACCCAAAGCGCCATGTATTTAGGTTCGTTCGCTGGTGATGGTTGCCCTAATTTGGCAACAATTTCATTTATAGTCATAACTTTTATGGTTTGGTTTCTGCGTAAATAGCCTGTACCATGGCGATAGCTTCGCCCAATTCCTCAGCCGTTAATTTGCCGTCGCTTGCAGCGATCAATAGCCAACCTGAAAATTCGCGCCAGTACATGCCCCTTTGTGTTGCGGGCAGTGTTTTAAGAAAGTCTACAAATACTTTTGTTGCATCTTCGGTAGTTTCAGCACTGGCAAGCCCCTGGACAACGGTAAGGTTGAACGATGCAACATTGATCCATTCCCTTGCCTTTAGTAGCAAAGCATCGTCCGCACCCGTTTGCGTTAAAGCGGTAAGCAAGTCCAAAGCAGGGTTGTTAACGATTAGTTTTACCGCGTTCACCAAAATAACAACCTGTTCGGCTTTTGGTTTAAGGAACTTAAATATGCTACCAAGTAAATTACCGATAAACGAAATAAGGCCTTTTAAAAGCTTGTTCATTATTTATGATTATTGATTAAAGTTTTTGCCGCAGCACTTGCAACTAAAATTTACTATTGCGGTCGTAGAATTTGATTGAGTGTAAACCGATGTTTGCCATGTATGCTTTTTACAAGGCTTAATTACCCTCACAAATGGAACACTGACTATGCGCATGTTTTAGTATTTTATTGTTTTGTGTACACGTCTTTTTGAAGTTCCGTTAGTATCTCTACTTTCTTGGCTTCTGCTTTCTTTTCGCTTGCCAAAGGCTGGCCTGCAGAGTTGGAAAAATAGTTTTTCATAATGTAAACAACTGCGGAACCGACCGCTGCTTTTACTGCTTCTGCCAGTTGCATTTTAAACGTTACATTTTCTATCGGGTTTCCTTGCAACCAGGCGTTTATCCATGGGTACAACGCACCAACAAAGGCACCAATAACCGCCATTGCAAAGGCTTTTACAAAATCGTTTTTGGCAAGTGAAAATATTTTAGCTTTCATAAACAGTTTTTACGAAGGTAAAATTTATTTTTTATTTGGCCGGGTTTTAAATATCCGGTTAAAAAAGTCATCTATGCCGGGGCAAAGGTTAAAACAAAATTTAATTATGAAAGCCCCGCAAAAAGCGGTTAAAGCTTCATAAGGCTGATGCCTGGGCAGGTATATAACGCCTAACATTATATACGCAAATTCAGCGTAATGGTAAGAGTTCATTAACAGGTTTCTAAACCGGTTATGGTCATCGTCCAACATAGCCAGGGCAACGCGCTTCATTATTAAAAGCCCTACAACAAAAAAAGAATCGTATAAGTAAACATTAAAAGTCATTGTCGGTGTTTTAGGTCGTTTCTAAATTCATCAAAAGACTTTTGCAGGCTAATCAAAACGCCGTTTGTTTGAACGGTGAGGGTGCGGAGGCTTTCGTTTTGGTTAAGTATAATTGTATCTTTCTTATCGATGCTTTCTTTTAATTCCGTCATTTGCTCAACGAAAAAAGCCCTGTCTTTTGCCGCTTGTGCGGTAAAATACTTATACATAAAATAAGCCACAAAAATAAGTACGACAATTAGCGGGGATTGTTTGAATATAAATTCTTGCCAGAGGGTTTCATGCATCTTTTTTGAGCTTAAATAGTATAGTAAAAATGATTAATAAAAGACAGGAAAATAAAAAAGAAAGCCATTTTGTTAAAGGCTCCCAACCATTCCATGGACTGAACCAAATACCTAAAATTTCCATTAGCAATAGCAGCCCAAAAACACCGCCCCAAACAACAGCAATCGCAAACCTGAGGCCTTTAACATCGAATAAAACATTTATGGCTAAAATAACAAATGTAAATTTTTCCCAAAGATAATAGGATTTGCACCAAACAGCGCTATTGTAGTCCGTACTATAACGCAAATAGCACCATGTCAACACGGTGCTATAAACGCTTATTAATAATAAGTACTTCTTAAACGTTAGGCGGTTTTGTGGGGTGTCCATTTTCATCAAACACAAATATAGTATTTAAGTTTGATTGGATTGTGCTTCCCGGAAAATCCGCAGCTAATACCCACGCCCTTTCTACCGCATCAACTTCGATAGTTGTGCTTGTTGGCGTAAAACTAATGTCGTCGTAAAAATCGCTTATGGGCGAAGGCAGTGGCGATGCGCCGTTATCAAACATGCTGCCGACCTCTGTACTGGTAAGTGAGTAGATTGCCATATTATTCTATTGGTTTTTTAACTAAAGTTGCGGTGTATGCGTTTTGTGGTTTTATGCCCAGTTTGTTTTCCAACGCTATTTTAATTGCGGTTTCAACATCAGCGGCATAGTGCGCCGTATAGCAATAGGCATCGCACAAAGCGACGGTCGTGCCGTTGTTTATTACAAGGTCGGTAGTTGCAAAGAACGTCCCTTGTTGCGGCTCCTGGTCTTCCGGCATTTGTCCCGGTAGCTGCTTTGCGAAGTATAGCCGGCGCATGGCGATTGCCAGGCTGTTGTACTCAATTTTATCGCCCAGGATAACGGCTTGCGAAGCGGCAATGTCCGCGCCCGTAACGTTTACGGTGAATGTCTGAGGTTCTGAAAAAGGCATATAATGAGTGGTTTTAAAAGTCAGGACGGTAATAATATTTACTTACGACGCTTGCACCGCTGCCGGGCAAAGTCCCGCCCCATTGCGCGGTAATGTCCAATGCCTGCGTTACCGACATGTCTACGGTGGTATTGGTAACAAAATTACTGTTGGTAGAAGTTAAGGTAATTATACCGCCCTGTGGTTGCCTTATCTCTGTAATCGTTACCTGGTTTGCGGTGCCCGTAGAAATTATAATTCCTTCGATAATCAAAGCGCCTGCCGTTATGTTCCCTAAAATACTGGCGCTTGTTGCTACAGCGATAGAGGTACCGCCTAGTTTTACGCGTACGGTAAGGGTAGGCAGTAAAGCCAAAGTAGGCGTTGTGACCACGGAAGCCAGGGTAAAACGGTAAGGTTTGAAAGGCGCAAGCGTGTTGCTTTTAATAGTATCTTTTACAACACCCAACAATGATGTTTCAGTTGTGGTATTGCCTATAACAGTCACACCTGGCATGTACGATTTTACGGCACCTGTTGGGGTAAGTTGCGGTTTGTTTAAGTTCCCTGATTGGGCATAAAGCGACCCAAAAGACACCAATAAAACGAATAATAAGCCTTTCATACTTTTGCAAAAACAAATATCGTGCTATAAAGGCGTTAAAGTACCCTGCAAAGAAGAAATACTCCAATAATTTTCTACCGTGCTGAACCTCAATGTTACGGTGCTTCTTTGTGGCCCGGACAAGCTTGTTGTAGCGGTAACACCTACCCCGTATATAGGGGTGCCGTTGGTAAGGACTGACCAACCGCCTGCACCAACCCCAACCACCTGCACCAACGCGCCATTAACAGGACTTGAAGGCAAGGTTATATTTGTCAACGCCGCGTTGTGTGGGTAATAAAGTACGTTTGGGTTAGTCAACGCACTTTGGCTGGTGCCCGTAATATCTACTATTTGCGTTTGCCCTGCTTTTAAAAGGGCCAAACTATCTTGTAATTGTTGCAATACCACCGCATGCATTGCAGAGGTTGCCGCAATAGTAGTGACGTTCCCGCCTACCGACAATGTTTTTTTTATTTGTACCCATGCGCCCGTTGGGTTGGGCGCGGACTTAGAACTGTCCGAAAGCATTATATGGCCGCTGCTGTCCTGGTAAATGTTACTATACCTGCCCATTAATTGCACTATCCTAAACCCCTCGATTAAGCCATCGTAATATTGGCCCGCCCCTAACTGCATGTAGCCTTGCACATTGGTAAAAATGGGCGAATTAATTTCAACACGTGGAAACTGCACTGTATAAACACTATTGGGGGTGGACAGTTGTAAAGGGGAACGTGGGATAACGGCTAATATAACCGAACCCGACCGTTGGTTTAAACTGTCCCTGTGCTCCATCAGCACATATATTTTACTTTTACTGGTATCTATGCTAGTTTTATAAACTACTGCCCCCGTATCGCCCCTGTTTACCGGTATTAACTGATATATTTTACCGTTAATAGAAAGGTTTGCGTTTTGAAACGTGTCTTTTTGGTTAGCGATAGTCCTTAACTTGACGGTATCTAAAACCTGCGCCCTGTTGCCAGCTATGGCGCTATCTATTTGCGCCATTGTATAGGTTGTGGTGCCGGTCGATAATGGTTGCCAGCCAGAGTTGCTTAAAGTGCCTTGAAGCACATAAAACAAATTTGTAGTGGTGTTAAAAAACAACATGCCCGTGTCCCTAAAATTAGTTGGTATATTGTCCCTTACTGTATTATTTGCCCCAAACTTGATTTGTCCCTTTACGTATTTGCCTTTTACAATTGGGTAGTTCCCTGAAGGTGCCAAATCGCCATCAGCAGTAAACGAACCTTGTGAGAACCCGATAACCGGTATTAAAAAAAGAAGTATTGCTATTATTTTTTTCATGTTAGTTTGTTTGAATGTCCCCTGCAACTGTTTGCGCTTGTGTGTTCCAATAAATATAAACCGGATAAGTGTACCCTTGTGCGTTGGTGAAGTTGCGAAGTACATAATTAAAAGCAGGTAATGCAGGAATGTTGTTTACTAAAATGCTGGTTAAAGGCCCTGAACTGGCATCGTACACAATTACGTTAAATTGGTTTGTTGGTGTCGATGTGAACGTAAAGGCTTTTGATGAAGAAAGGTTATTGTTAAGCCCCTGAATTGTTGCGTTGCTATAACTTGTGGTTCCAATGCCGGTGGTATCTGAAACAAGCCCATAGTACCGTTTTACCTGCGGCGTGTAATACATTGGCGGACTGGTTACCGTTCCTGAATTTATACGCCCAACGCAATCCAATGCCCCTAAATTGTTGTTTTTACAAGCCCCCTGTGCGTAAGGCGAACTAGCTGTAAAATATGTTTGGGCTGTGAGCGTAAAAGTATCAACGTTGCTTAGCATATCGCTTGTACCGTTTTTTGTAAACAATACTGCCCCCGCTGCCCCGCCATCATTTTGCGCATAAACAGAACTTAAAGTAGCACTTATAAAAGTCCCTGTTTCGTATAGGCCACCGGAAGGCGAACCGCTGATTGTCCTTGTAGGTGCTACATAGGTCGGGTGTATTGCCCGTTGTGTAATAACCCTGAACGCGGCATCAAGCCCCAATCCTGTGACCGGTATTGTTTCCCCATTGACCCAATAACCTAGTATTGTGCCTGCCCCGCCATTTAAAACAATATCCTGTGTAAATACCGGCGAACCGCTCCCACCGCTTCCGGTAGCTGACCAACCACCAATAGAAGGATAGTAAACATATAGCGTATTGCCGCAGGTGTCCGCATAAATAGCGGACTTGTGCAGGTCGTGAGCCCTTAGCCCGGTTGGGGCGCCGCAACCTTGCGGGATCCCTAAAAAGCTGTCCACTATACGGCGCTTGTCTATTTGGCCATACGCGGTGCCAGGTGCCGGCCAACCGCCTTGCGCATGGCAAATAAACGGCAATAGGAATAGGGCAAGTACAAATAATCTTTTCATATATTTTTAAGTTTGGTTTTAACGCCTGATGTACCTGTTTTCGGTAACGTTCTTCGGTTGGGTCAGTTCTGAGCCATACGTTTGCGTTACGCCGGCAATTATAAGCCTGTCCACCCCACCACCATGGGTAAGGTTTGCGGGCGTACTGCCACCGCCGGGCGAACCTGCGGCGTAAATGTCCGCGCCAAACCCGTGCCCATGTCCTTCAATGGATTGTTCGTTGAAAATACCGGCCACAACACCTGCCTGTGTCTGTTTGATATGCATACCGCGCCTGTCCGGTAAAAAGAAGTTGCCAACGCTGTCAGCGGTTGAAAACTTATATTTATTATCGCCCGTGGCATGGTCCGCATAACTGCAAACTTGCCCTACCGGCAGTTTTACAACATACGCGTAATATAACCGGGCGTTCTCATAATAGTTTGTTTCGGTGCCGTCCAGTGCTACTTTGTTGATGGTATTGGCTATTACGGCATCTTCGTTCAATGCTTCGCCCACGGTGGTAAGGTTACCGGTAAAGCTATGGACCCGCCAAACATCGTACGTACTTGTTTGGTGCCGGTACATCATAAGCGTTTCACCGTTGCATAGGTATATGTCCGGTTGCGAGGCGGCAGGAAAATTAATGTTGTTCCCTTCCATGCTGGCCACCTGCATACAGCTATGCCCGCCCAGGCCGCTTTCAAAGTAAACCAACCTGCCCGGCACAACTGTGGCGATTGGCGGTAAAGTTACTTTCACAAACAGGTTACTGGTAACACCTTCGATAATTATCTTTTTGCCCATGTCGCCTGCCGTCAAAACGGTATCTGTTCCGATAACCCGTATACCGTTGAAAATGTCCCCTTTTGCTTCATCAACCCCGCTATTGCCCAACTTGTTTAAAAACGTGAACGTGAAGATTTCGCCGTCCATAAAAGTATCGCCACCCGCCATAAGCTCCAAAACGCCCGTGCCTGTGTCGAACCGGATATTTGCCGGCGCGGTGCCGTCGCTTTGTGCCTCGATCCGCATAAGGCCATAGCCGTCGCGGTTAACGGTCTGCAAGTCCCACCCTATGAAATCGGTAAAGGTAACTGTAGGCAACCCACCGTCCCACGTTGTAGTTGTACCGGGCAGCTTTGACAAACTTACCTGTAGCATAACGGGGCGTTTGATCGATACGCCCGAAGTGCCAACAGAGAACGTAAAGTCGTCAAATACCTGGGTAACCGAGCCCCCAACTACCTGCACGATAAGGCAACGGTATGCAGAGTTGCCGGCTATATTGAACGTCCAATCTTCCTGCCCCGTTGGCAAGGTTTTAAATTGCTCGTAAGCAATAGCCCCCGGTGCGGTATTTTTATACAGCCGTACATAAACCTGCCCCGTAGTTTCCGGGTAAGGCCGCGTAACTAAATTAAAGGTTGCCATGCGTTTGTTTTATTCTATTATTTCAGCACTTTCAACGCCCGGTGCCTGTCCAAATATTTCATTGTCGAGCATGTAAACGGCCGTCCTGTTGCCTTCCGGTACATTAATATCGTTAACCGAAACACCGTAAATGTTGAAAGTCCTTTGCAGTTTTATTTTATAAATATCCATTGGCGCGCCCAAACGTTTTTCGCTTTCCATGTCGCCGCTGTCCTCAGGCCTTGTATAGCGTTTCCCTTCTACTGAAGTACTGTCGAGCGAGGTAACCGCGTTCAGTTTGTTGGCCAGGTAATCGGGTATGCCTACACCGTTGCCCATCGTGAGCACTTCTATTTTATAAGGGTCTGCTTTCGCCTTTTGTTTGCTTTCGTTGCTGTTGGTATAATCAACGGAAGACATTTTAAAATCAGGCGTTTGGAACATCGCTTCCACCCGTATGGCAGGCCGGAAGTTGCGCGGCAACCCGTCCGTGTCCGTAGTGTTGAAGAAAGTATTTTGCGTGTTATAGCTGTTAAAATACTCGATCAAATAGGTTTCGGGCAAATCGGTTTCAACCATTTGAAATTCGCTAACGAAAACGATCTGCCCGCTGCTTACAAGGGCAAACGAATAACAACCGTTCGGCAAAAGGCCCGCTGAAAACGAATTTTGGTTAAGCACGTAGGGCAATTCCACTTCGCTTGCTGTCAGCACGTCCATGGGGACAGTTAACACCACTTCGCCCAGATTATTGTAAACGTGGATTTCCAAATTACCGATTTGCGCCGTAATAAACTGGTTTGCGATTGGGTCGGTTACCTGCCATTTTTGGTGATAGTTCGGCGATGAAACAAAACGGGTGTAACGGTTTTTGAAATAGTCACCGTACAAATCTTTGTGGTGGTATTTCGGTTCGGCCACTTCATCGAAGGGCAACCAATGCACTGAATTTAGATCTGCCGCTAATATCATGTTATTTGTATAGTCAAGTGCAAATATACCCTCTTTGGACAAAATGGCAAGCCCTGCCAAACTGTTATTTGGCGCTATTAATAATTTCCAGGTTTGTTCGGCGTTGTCAACGCCCTTGCTTACCATTTCACCAATGGGTAGGCAGTTGACCGGCCTGTTTTTAAAGGTAAATTTAATCAGCCCGCCTGCCAACGCTTCCAACATTTCCGCGAAAGTAACCGGTGTTTTTACCTGTATTTCCGCGATGTATGGCAAGGCCAGCGGTGTGCCCAACGAGGTGACGGGAACGTCCGCCGCTTCACTGGTAACCACGTTGTTTAAAACTGTTACCAGGTCCTTGTTTTTGTCCGCCGTGCTTACCTTTATTTTAGCGAACATTGCCGCCTGGTACAGCCTTAACCGAAGACTGGCGGCATGTGCAAGCAAAATACGTTTCGGTGTCATTTCTTCGATGTTGTAAACTGAGGCGGTAGGGATGCCTACAGGCGGGCTTACATCGTAGGTTTTCCGGTTTAGCAGGTAATTGCCGTTTGCATCTTGTTCATTTGAAATGTTCACGACAAATACTTCGTTGTCGCTTTTTGCGTCGGTCGTTTCATCGTCGCCGGCCAATGCCCTTATAAACTCCATGCCGTAAGGGTCCCACCGGTAAACGGTGTCTGCCGAGTAAACTTTTGACGAATTGCCCGGCAAAGTGTATTCAACGCGCGCGTTTGTTTCATACCTGCCATTGCGCTTGCTGTAGGTTTGTTTTGGCAGGCCTACTATGAACTGCCCCGCGAAGTATTCTTCGGCTGCAAAGATTTTGCACTTTAAAACTTCGCCAAGGTCAAATATAAGCCCGTTGTTTACATTATATAGTTCGGTCTTTTTCTCCAGGTAAACGACATTGCCCACTACTTTTAAAGCAACGTCTTTTAACACATCGAACGCATTAAAGAAGTCTTTAAGCGATGTTTTTAAAAGGGCTTTCGGGTTGCCGTCCGTCCCCTTCAACTGGCGCAGCGCCTCACCGCCTGTCAGTACTAAATTGCTGCTGGCCGTTAGCAGGTTACTCGCACCTACATACCTACCTTCGGTCAAAGTGGAAATAAGCCATTGCCATACGGTCAAAGGCCTTTCGCAAACCACAACCGACGCGGGCTGGCGGCTTGTAAAAGCAATCGTAAGGAAACCTGTGTTTTTAAAATTAATAACGGGCAGGATAAGAGCAATGTCATCGGGAGTTCTTTTTACGGAACACCCTATAAACAACCTTTCATTAGCTGCCAAAGCGATAGTACCTGAAAACAATTGCGCATTATCGCCTACGGGTTTTATTTGTTCTGGCAGGATAGGGATAAACCTCGGTTGTGGGTTTCCCGTACTCGGTTCAATGCCGTCCTGGACATTGGTAAAAAAATAAAAAGATATTAGCCCGCCTTCCGGCAAAGCTTGTAAATCGTAATCTAATTTTAACTTTAGGTCGATAGTTATAGGGTTAACACTGAGGTATAAATAATTTGAATTTCGGTTTGCATAGGCGAAAACGTCCCCGTAAGAAAAGCCCATAGGGTCAGGGTAGCTGTTGCCCGGCACAATGCCGACGCTATCGCCGTTATTGTTTAAGTAAACAATAGGTACGCAAGAGAACTGCCCGTATGCTTCATCGTTCGGCATTTGGTCAAATGTACTGGCTTCGGTTACCTGGTAATTCAGGGTATCGAAAAAGTCCAGGCCGTCAAACAAAACATTTATAGTTGTCGTGCTGGCTATCAAATCTTTTTCAAGCGTCTGGTCGTCTTTGGCGTTGATGTACATTTGTGGCCCACCTTCCGCCACATCTACTGTTACCCCTAAATCCGGGTCGTCCTCGAACTTTTCAAAGTTAATCTTTCCTTTATACTCGCCTTTGTAGTACATAAGGCGGTTGCGGTCCTGCCGCATAATGATAACATACAGTTCGGTATTTGCCCCACTTACGTTGTACATGAAGTGCCGCAATATCTGCGCGCCGTCCCTTACGAACTGCAGCGGCACGGCAAAGGTGCGGGTGAGGCTGAAATATTGTTTGCTGGTCGTGAACGAAGTCTGTATCTCGTCCCAACCAATAGGGGCGTTGTCCAAAGGTTTTTTTTGCGATACCTGCACCGCACCGTTTACTACTGAGTAGGTACGGCCGTCCTTGTCGGCAAGAAAGTACAAATATTTTTTGTTCGGCAGTATTTGCGGCATGGTGGCGAAGTTAGCAAATGGCTTTTAAAATAAAGTATGTAAAATATTTGGTAGAATGGTTTTATTGATTAGTTTTGTGGGACAAAATTAAAAATACATGGCAGAACTGCACTTTGATATGTTTGCATATCATTTTGAATTAATGCGGCGCACCTTTATAGATTGGAACCCGTCTATGTACAACGGCGCACCTATAGTAGATATTAAGAGGCCTTACGGAAATAAATCTACTTTTGAAGATATAGCGGAAATTATGGGCTGGCCGGTAGACGCACAATCTGAAAACCCTTTATCTACCGATACTTTACGCAGGTGTAAAGAAATCCACGAAAGTATGGCGACGGCCATTCAGATAGTTTTATGCACAAATTCTTTTGAAACAGGCAGGTATGTTAAAATCAATCCGTTCAAAGACACGTCTTGGAAACTTGATAAACTTTAAACATGAGCAAAACAGATGACGAACTGGAGAAAAGAGATTTGCTCACCTTTAACCAAATGTTTGAATAATGAAATACGAAAATTTAAAAAGGGCGGTAACCCTCGCTAACGAAGAAAATACTATTATTTTACTAAAATCTAATTTGTCCGGTATTGGTAAAAAGTTTCTTGTAATTTATGAAAATGCCGATACTGAACCCGAAGCATCTTTAATGTCGGCGTTAGGTATCGCAAATATTTACGGGTTTAGATTAACTGACGTAGTAAATGCATTGGGAAGCTTAGAAAAACTTTAAATATGGAAGGCGATAAACTGGTAATCATGTCCTTAGATGTTAGCCCTGATTTTGGGCTGGTGAATAACGTTGTTGAAGAAATAAACAGGGTTATGGAACTTAAAAAGTTAAAAGCCGAGTACTTTGCAACGGTTGACCGCGGCCGGCTAAGTTTTGACGACGAACTGAAATTCAGGGCGCATTTCAACGAGCCCAACAAATCTGTAACGGATTTTGTGGACGGCTTCGC
>Ga0247811_1000043_pt1 | contig 48695 bp, 46 predicted proteins | sample UWRJL134311R1_FD_189018 | JGI IMG/M metagenome (GOLD analysis project Ga0247811, IMG submission 189018) | Plant litter microbial communities from Arlington Agricultural Research Station in Wisconsin, United States - UWRJ-L134-311R-1 | ecosystem: Environmental > Terrestrial > Plant litter >...
CGACATCGCCACGGCCGGCACCATCGTCTCGGGCGGAGGCCCCGGCTACGCCCCGTTCTACCTGCTCGCCGACGACGGCGAGACCCTGGTCGGCAGCGACGTCGAACTGCTGCGCGCGGCCGGCGACGTGCTCGGCGTCGACATCGAGTACCAGGCCCTCGGCTTCGACGCGCTGATCCCCGCTCTGCAGTCGAACCGCATCGACATGGCCGCGGGCGCCTTCAGCATCACCGAAGAACGACTCGCCGTCGTCGACTTCGTCAGCTACTTCGCGGGCGGCACCTCGCTCATCGTGCCCGCCGGCAACCCGAAAGACATCGCCCTCGACTCGATGTGCGGCAAGACCATCGCCGTGCAGCAGGGCACCGTCTACGCCGACGACTACATGCCGGTCTTCAACGACGAGTGCGTCGCGGCGGGCGAAGACGAGATCACGATCTCGATCTTCCCGACGCAGCCCGACGCGACCCTCGCGCTGACCGCCGGCCGCGCCGACGCGAGCATGTCCGACTACGGGCCGCTCGTCTACGTGGCCGAGCGTTCCAACGACCAGCTCGAGGTGCTGCAAGAGAACTACGACCCCAGCACGTGGGGTTACGGCTTCCCGCAGGGATCCGAGCTCTCCACCGCCGTCGCCGCAGCGTTCAACGCGCTGATGGCCGACGGAACCTACGCGGCGATCCTCGACAAGTGGGGCGTCAGCGACGGCGCCGTCACCGAGGCAACGGTGCACACGAGTGTCGAGTGAGACCGGCGCGGCGCCCACCACGGGCGCCGCCTCCCCCACGCCGACACACCCCGAGCCGATGACCGTCGTGCCCGTGCGGCACTACGGCCAGTGGATCGTGACCGTCGTTATGGTCGTGCTGGCCGCGGTGCTCGTGCAGTCGCTGCTCACCAACCCGCGCTTCCAGTGGAACATCGTCTTCGGCTACTTCCTCAACGGCCAGATCCTCAAGGGGCTCGGCACCACGATCGCGCTCACCATCATCGCGATGGTCGTCGGCGTCGTCATCGGCGTCGTGATGGCGCTCGGTCGAGAGTCGCGCAATCCCGTCGTCGCCGGGGCCGCATCGCTCTACGTCGGGTTCTTCCGCGGAACCCCGCTGCTCGTGCAGTTGATCTTCTGGTTCAACCTCGCCGCGCTCTACCCGGTGCTCTCGCTCGGTGTCCCCTTCGGACCCGCCCTGCTCTCGGGCGACACGAACGTGCTGATCACCCCGTTCGCCGCCGCGATCCTCGGCCTCGGGCTCAACGAGGGCGCCTACATGTCCGAGATCGTGCGCGCCGGGCTGCAGTCGGTCGACCCCGGACAGACGCAGGCCGCTCAGGCGCTCGGCCTGAAGAAGCGCCAGGTCTTCCGTCGCATCGTGCTGCCGCAGGCGATGCGCGTCATCATCCCGCCGACCGGCAACGAGACCATCTCGATGCTCAAGACCACGTCGATCGTGAGCGTCATCGCGATCCCCGAGATCCTCTGGCAGGCGCAGGCGATCTACTCGAAGACCTACCAGGTGATCCCGCTGCTCATCACCGTGAGTCTCTGGTACCTGCTGCTCACCACGGTGCTCAGCGTCGGCCAGCACTATCTCGAGCGGCACTTCAAGCGCGGAGATCTGAGGGCCTCCGAGGCATCCGTCTTCACCACGATTTTCAGACGGATGCTGCCCCGGCACGACCCGATCAGCACACCCGCCGACACGGGGCCGATCACAACCGAATCAGCGAGCACCGGACGGGAGCCACGATGACGACCACGACGACCGCGCCCATGGTCGAGGCGAAGGGCGTGCACAAGTACTACGGCAGCAACCTCGTGGTGAAGGGCATCGACCTCACGGTCGCCCAGGGCGAAGTGATGTGCCTGCTCGGGCCGTCCGGTTCGGGCAAAAGCACCTTCCTGCGCTGCATCAACCACCTCGAGAAGATCAACGCGGGCACGATCAGCGTGGCCGGCGAGCTCGTCGGCTACCGCGAACAGAACGGCCGCCTGCACGAGCTGCGCGACGACGAGATCGCGAGCCGGCGCAGCGACATCGGCATGGTCTTCCAGCAGTTCAACCTGTTTCCGCACATGACCGTGCTCGAGAACCTCATCGAGGCGCCCGTGCAGGTGCGGCGCGAGAAGGTCGCCGTCGCGACCGAGCGCGCCCGCGGACTGCTGGCCAGGGTGGGGCTCGCCGACAAGGCCGACGCATACCCGCGCTCGCTCTCCGGCGGACAACAGCAGCGCGTCGCCATCGCCCGGGCGCTCAACATGCGTCCGAAGCTGATGCTGTTCGACGAGCCGACCTCGGCGCTCGACCCCGAGCTCGTCGGAGAGGTGCTCGACGTGATGCGTGACCTGGCCGCCGACGGCATGACCATGATCGTGGTGACCCACGAGATCGGCTTCGCGCGCGAGGTCGCCGACACCGTCACGTTTATGGACGGCGGCGTGGTGGTCGAGAGCGGCCCGCCCGAGCAGGTGCTCGGCAACCCGCAGCACCAGCGCACCCGCGCGTTCCTCGCGAAGGTGCTCTAGCGGTGCTGGTGCAGAGACGGGGCGACAACGCCCACGAGATGTCGTTCTACGGCGGCGACGGAGTGCTGCAGGTAGAGCGCTACTTCGCCACAACGACGGCGTTGCCGGCCCAGGTGATGCTGTACGACTTCGAGCCGGGCACGGCCGAGGGCGAGCACCTGCACCTCGAGGGCCACGACGACAGTTGCTCGGCCACCAGCTCCGACGAAATGTACGTCGTGACCGCGGGCGAGGTCGTGATGACCGTCGACGGCGAGCGCACCGTTTTGAAGGCGGGCGACTCCGCGTACGCTCCCGCCGGCAGCCTGCACGGCGTCGCGAACGAGAGCGACTCCCCCGCCCGGCTCGTGCTCGTCTACGGCGAACCGAAACTTCGAGAACCAACCAGCAACGGAAAGTGAACAGCACCATGGAAACATTCGACGTAGCCGTCGTCGGCATGGGCGCGCTCGGAAGCGCCGCCGCGTACCACCTCGCCCTGAAGGGCGTGAACGTCGTCGCGTTCGAACAGTTCGAACTCGGACACGTGCGCGGCGCCTCGCACGACACCTCCCGCATCATCCGCACCTCCTACGGCGCCCCCGAATACGTGCGTCTCGCGCAGTCCGCCTACAAAGACTGGGCCAACTTCGAGGCGGTGGCCGGCGAGCAGTTCGTCACCGTGACCGGCGGCCTGATCTTCATCCCGACCGACGGCCCGTACTCGGCCGCCGACTTCACGACCGCGCTCGACGCCGAGGGAGTGCCCTACGAGCTGCTCGACCCGGCCGCGGTGAAGGCGCGCTGGCCGCAGTTCGACCTGCCGGCGAACGTCGAGACCGTGTTCACGGCCGACTCGGGCATCGTGCACGCGGCACGTTCGGTCGCCGCGTTGCAGATGCAGGCGCGTGCGCACGGAGCCGTCATCCGCGACCGCACCCCGGTGCTGAAACTGACGCCCGGGGCATCCGGAACCGTCGTGCACACGGCGACGGGCGACGTGCTCGCCCGGAAGGTGATCCTCGCGGCCGACGCCTGGACCAACGCCCTGCTCGAACCGCTCGACGCCGACATCCCGCTCATCACGATGCAGGAGCAGGTCACCTACTTCAAGCCGGCCGACCCCGAGGCCTACGCCCGCGAGCTGTTCCCCGTCTGGATCTGGGAGGACGTGGAGTGCTACTACGGCTTCCCGACCTTCGGCGAGCCGACCATCAAGGCCGCCCGCGACAAGAGCGACAACCTGATGACGCCGGCCGAGCGCAGCTACGTGCCGTCGCCCGAACTGCTCGAGCAGCTCACGACGTTTATGGGCTCGACCATCCCGGGCAGCGGCGACGCCCTGCGCACGGTGACCTGCCAGTACGCGATCACGCCCGACCGCAACTTCGTGCTCGGCCCGCTCGAGCGCTACCCCGACATCATCGTCGCCCTCGGCGCAGGCCACGCGTTCAAGTTCACGCCCGCGATCGGCCGCATCCTCGCCGAGCTCGCCGTCGACGGCGTGACGAGCGACGACATCTCCACCTTCGCCGTGCCGTCGCGTAGCGGCGTGCCTACGGCCAGCCCGTTTCCCGTCTCGTACTAACTAAGGATTCATACCATGACCGCATTCGTCGACGTCGCCAATATGGTGCGCTGGGTGGCCGGCCGGGGTGCCGGCACCGTCATCCGCGAGATGGCCGACTACCTCGAGGCCGACTTCCGCCGCTGGCAGTCGTTCGACAAGAGCGAACGGGTGGCCAACCACACCCCGTTCGGCGTGATCGAACTGATGCCGATCAGCGACCCCGAGCTCTACGCCTTCAAGTACGTGAACGGTCACCCGTTCAACCCGTCGCGCGGTTACCAGACGGTGACCGCCTTCGGCGTGCTCGCAGACGTGCACAACGGCTACCCGGTTTTCCTCGCCGAGATGACACTGGTGACCGCGCTGCGTACGGCCGCGACATCCGCCCTCGTCGCCCGTGCCCTCGCGCGCCCCGACTCGAAGGTGATGGCGATGATCGGGTCGGGCAGTCAGTCGGAGTTCCAGGCCATCGCCTTCCGCGAGCTGCTCGGCATCACGAAGCTGCGCATCTGGGACACCGACCCCGCCAGCATGCAGAAATTCGTGCGCAACCTGGCGCCGCTCGGCTTCGAGATCGAGGTCGCGACGAGCGGTGCCGACGCCGTGTGGGGCGCCGACATCATCACGACCTGCACCGCCGACAAGGCGAACGCGGTCGTGCTCGCCGACGTCGACGTGGTCGCCGGCGTGCACATCAACGCGATCGGCGGCGACTGCCCCGGAAAGACCGAGCTCGACGCCGCCATCCTGTCGCGCTCCACCGTGTTCGTCGAGTACCCGCCGCAGACCCGCATCGAGGGAGAGATCCAACAGATGGATGCTGCATTCCCGGTCACCGAGGTGTGGACAGTGCTCGCGGGGCTGGCCGAGGGCCGAACGTCGCCGGAGCAGGTCACAGTGTTCGACTCGGTCGGCTTCGCGCTCGAGGACTTCTCGGCGCTGCGTTACGTGCGCGACCAGACCGAGGGAACGGCGTTCTCGCAGAAGCTCGACCTGGTCGCCGACTCCGACGACCCGAAAGACCTGTTCGGGTTCTCGAACAGCCCGATTCTGGTGAGCTGAGCGAAATCGCGCCGGGACGCTGTTTGCGCTCCCGGCGCGAGTAGTGTCAGCCGGGTGAGCACACAGCCGCCACCCGAGGGTCCGCCCGAAAACCCGACCGCCGGCATCCCGCCCGTCGTGATCCCGCCGGTCGTCATCCCGCCCGTCGTCTCGCTGCGGCAGTCTGCGCGCGAGACGCCGCCGAGCACGCTCACCAAATGGCTGCTCGCCAACCAGGTCGCTCCCGCGGGACCCGAGGCGGGCGAGAAGAACCAGACGCACTCCTGGTGGAAGGTGATGACGCTCACCGGCGTCGACTACTTCTCGACCCTGTCGTACCTGCCGGCGATCGCCGTGCTCGCGGCCGGCGCCCTCTCCCCCGTCGCGACGCTGCTCATCGTGCTGCTCACCCTGTTCGGCATGTTGCCGATGTACCGCCGGGTCGCAAAACAGAGCCCGCACGGGCAGGGCTCGGTGGCGATGCTCGAGAAGCTGCTGCCGTTCTGGCGCGGCAAGATCTTCGTGCTCGTGCTGCTCGGCTTCGTCGCGACATCCTGGATCATCACCATCACGCTCTCCAGCGCTGACGCGACCGTGCACCTGCTCGAGAACCCGTTCGTGCCCGACTCGCTGCGCGGGATGAACGTGATCGTGACCGTCGTGCTGCTGCTCGTTCTCGGCGGGGTCTTTCTGCTCGGCTTCAACGAGGCCGTGAACGTCGCCATCCCGCTCGTCGCGATCTTCCTCGCTTTGAACGCGGTCGTCATCGTCGTCTCGGTGGCCGCGATCGTCGCCGACCCCGCAAGCCTCGAGCACTGGCTCGAGCGTCTCACCGCCAGCAGCGGCAACTTCGGCGACGTCGCGCGCACCGCCGTGTTCGCGTTCCCGCTGCTCGTGCTCGGACTGTCGGGATTCGAGACCGGCGTCAGCATGATGCCGCTCGTGAAGTCCGAGGGCTTCACCGAGTTCCAGGTGCTGGCCTCGCGTGTGCGCAACACCCGCAAACTGCTCACCACGGCGGCCGCGATCATGAGTGCCTATCTGCTGGCGACGAGCGTCGTGACGACGGTGCTCATCCCGGCCGAGAAGTTCGAAGAGGGCGGCGAAGCCAACGGCCGCGCCCTCGCCTACCTCGCGCACGAGTATCTCGGCGAGGGTTTCGGCACCGTCTACGACATCAGCAGCGTGCTCATCCTCTGGTTCGCGGGCGCTTCGGCCATGGCCGGGCTCATCAACATCGTGCCGCGCTACCTGCCGTCGTACGGAATGGCGCCCGAGTGGAGCAAAGCGATCCGCCCGGTCGTGCTGGTCTACACCGGCATCAGCATCGTCATCACGATCGCCTTCAACGCCGACGTCAACGCGCAAGCCGGCGCCTATGCCACCGGCATCCTCGCGATGATGGTCTCCGGCGCCGTCGCGGTGACCATCGCGGCCGCCCGCAAACGCGAGCGCCGCGCCACGTTCGGCTTCTCCGTGCTCACCGCGGTGCTCATCTACGCGCTCGTCGCCAACGTGATCGAGAAGCCCGACGGCATCGCCATCTCGAGCCTGTTCATCGCCGGCATCATCACGATCTCGATCATCTCGCGCGCCTACCGTGCCACCGAGCTGCGGGTCGAGAAGGTGGAGTTCAACGCGACCGCGCAGCGCCTGATCGCCGAGGCGCTGGGCGCCGACGGACGGCTGAACGTGATCGCCAACCGCCGCACGACGGGCCACGCCGACGAGTACGCCGCGAAAGAGGCCTCGCAGCGCGGCATGAATCCCGTGCCGCTCACCGCCAAGGTGCTGTTTCTCGAGGTCGACATCGTCGACCCCTCCACGTTCACCGAGTCGCTGAAGGTGCGCGGCGTCGAGGTGGGCGACTTCATCATCCTGCGCGTCGACAGCGCCGTGGTGCCGAACACCATCGCGGCGGTGCTGCTCGCCCTGCAGGACGCGACCGGCGTGCGCCCCGAGTGCCACTTCGAGTGGGCCGAGGGAAACCCGATCGCCTACCTGTTCAAGTACCTGCTGTTCGGCCGCGGCGACACTGCGCCGCTCGTGCGCGAGATCCTGCGCGAGGCGGAGAAGGACCCGAAGCGCCGCCCCGGCATCCACGTCGGAGGCTGACCCGGCTACACCTTGATGTCGTGCAGCAGCGTCACGCCGAGGCACGGCACGACGACGAGGTCGCCGGCGGCGATGTCGCCGGGAAGGTAGGTGGCGTAGCCGTCGCGCCCGGTCGCCCGCGATTCGAGAACGACGGATGCCGGGCTCCTCACCGATGCCCGCCCCAATAGCCGGGCCTCCTCCACGATCGGCAGGCAGCCCGACAGCTCCGCGTCGATCACGACGTGCAAGCGCAGGTCGCTGCGCCACTCGACCGAGATCACCCGCGCGGCCACGACCGACGACAGCTCGGACTCCGACGGTCGGCCGCCGCTGTTCGGGATCGCCGAATCGGCGGTGTGCACACACGGGGTGCCGCACCACTCGACGAGCCGGCCGATCGACAGCGCCGCGATGACGACGTCGTCGTCGGAGTGGGTGGTGAACGCCGGCCAGCTGTCGGTCGTGAGGGGTTTGGTGCGCAGTTTCATGTCTCCCAGCATCCGGCACCCTCGACGGCTTTCCGCGGGCCCTAACGACCTCGATACGCGGGCGACCGTTTCCCTAACGCGATCCGTGCGGTCAGTCCTGCTGCTCGCCATCGGGGATGAACCGGTAGCCCATACCGAGCACGGTCACGAGGTACCGCGGGCGCGAGGGGTGCGGCTCGAGTTTCTTGCGCAGCTGGGCGAAGTACAGGCGCAGGTAGCCCGTGTCGGCGGAGTGGTGCGGACCCCAGACCTCGGTCAGCAGCGACTCCCTGGTGATGAGGCGCCCGCCGCCGTGCACCACGATGTCGAGGATGCGCCATTCGGTCGGGGTCAGGCGCACGATGTGGTCGCCGCGCCGCACCTGTCTCGCCGAGAAGTCGACGGTGACATCGGCGAACGAGACGACCGGTTCCGACTCCTCGGAGGGAAGCCGGCGGGTCAGCGCCCGGATGCGGGCCAACAGCTCTTCCATGGAGAACGGTTTCGTCACGTAGTCGTCGGCTCCCGCATCGAGCGCCTCCACCTTGTCGGTCGCGCCGGTGCGGCCGGAGACGACGAGGATCGGCACCTGGGTCCACCCGCGCAGCCCCGCGATCACCTCGATACCGTCGAGTTCGGGCATACCGAGGTCGAGCATGATGAGATCGGGGTGGTGCGCGATCGCCCGGTCAAGAGCCTCGACGCCATTTCCGGCGGTCACGATGTCGTACCCGCGGGCGCCGAGAGTGACCTTCAACGCCCGGAGGATCTGAGGGTCGTCGTCGGCGATCAGAAGCTTCATGCTGTGCCCTCGATGTCGGGGATGGTGCCGGATGCTGCGGGGAGCGATATGACCATGGTGAGGCCGCCGCCGGGGGTGTCTTCGGCGTGCAGGCTGCCCGCCATGCCCTCGACGAACCCTTTGGACAACGCGAGCCCCAACCCCAGCCCCGTCGTGTTGTCGGTGTCGCCCAAGCGCTGGAACGGCACGAAGATGTCGTCCTTGCGTTCGGTGGCGACGCCGGGGCCGCGATCCGCGATCCGGATTTCGATGGTGCCCGCGAACGAACTCGCCGAGAGTCGAGGCGGAATGCCGTCGGGCGAGAACCGCAGCGCGTTGTCGAGCAGGTTGACCAGAACCCGCTGCAGCAGTCCGGCGTCGGCGACCACTTCGGGCAGACCCTCCTCGATGCCGAGCTGCACGTCGGCGGGTCCGAGGCCGAGCTCGTCGAGCGCGGGCAAGACGGCGTCGGCGACATCGAGCGGGCTCGACAGCACGGCCAGTGCGCCGGCCTGGAGCCTGCTGGCGTCGAGCAGGTCGGTGACGAGCGCTGCAAGCGAGTCGAGGGATTCCTCCGCGGTCGCGAGCAGCTCCGACCTGTCGGTGTCGGACCACTGGATGTCGGTCGAGCGCAGCCCGCTGACTGCCGCCGTGGCCGCGGCCAAGGGGCGGCGCAGGTCGTGTCCGACGGCGGCGAGCAGCGCGCTGCGCATCCTGTCGGCCTCGGCCAGCGGGCGGATCTCCTCGGCCGTCTTGGTGAGGGCGTTGTGCTCCATCGCGGCATCGATCTGCGCCGCGATGACCGAGAGCAGGCGGCGCTCCGACGACAGCAGGTCGGGACCGACGAGCTCGAGGGTGCACCGGTCGCCGACCGGCATCGTGGAGACATGCTCGTCGCCCCGCGTCTCGCCGACCGAGTAGAGCACGTTTTCGCCGTCGACGAGTCGCACGCTGCTCAGCCGGAATGCCTCCTGCGTGCGGGTGAGCAGCGCCTGCAGCGCGTCCTGCCCCCGCAACACGCTTCCGGCGATGGTCGCGAGCAGTTCGGATTCGGCGAGCGCGCGCACCGCGGAACGCGATCGTCTCGCGGCCTGGTCGACGACGTAGCTGACGAGCACCGCGTTGACGATGTACAGGGCGAGGGCGAGCGCGTGCGGAGGGCTGGCGATCGTCACCGTGTACAGCGGATCGATGAAGAAGAAGTCGAGGGTCAGGCCGGAGAGCACTGCCGCGAACAGCGCGGGCCAGATACCGCCGACGAGAGCGACGATCACGACGAGAAGTTGGAATCCGAGGACGTCGCTCGCAATCGACTCGTCGCTGCGGAACGATCCGAGCAGCACGGTGAGCGAGGGGCCGCCGATGAGGGCGACGAGCATGCCCAGGATGCGGCGTTTGAGCGTGAGTGCCCCACCGAGCCGCGGCAGTGCGAAGCGACCGCCCGCCGCCTCGTGGTTGACGATGTGCACGTCGATGACGCCGGATTCGCGGATCACCGTCGCACCGATTCCGGGCCCGGTCAGCGCGGCGGCGACGCGGCTGCGCCTGCTCACCCCGATGACGAGCTGGGTCGCGTTGGAGGCCTTGGCGAAGTCGACGAGGGCTCGGGGCACGTCTTCTCCGACGACCTGGTGGTAGCTGCCGCCGAGTTTTTCGGCGAGCGACCGCTGCGCGGAGAGCGCGCCGGGGTGGGCATCGCTGAGGCCGTCCTGCCCGCTGACGTGAACGACCAGCAGTTCGCCGCCGGCCGAACGAGCGGCGATGCGGGCACCACGGCGGATGAGGGTTTCGCCTTCCGGGCCGCCGGTGAGCGCGACGACGACCCGCTCGCGCGCTTCCCACTTGTTGTCGATGCCGTGTTCGGTGCGGTAGGCCTTGAGCGCACTGTCGACCTCGTCGGCCAGCCAGAGAAGCGCGAGCTCACGCAGGGCGGTCAGATTGCCGAGCCGGAAGTAGTTGGACAGCGCCGCGTCGATGCGGGCGACCGGATAGACGTTGCCCTCGGCGAGCCGGTCGCGGAGCGCTTGCGGGGCGAGGTCGATGACTTCGATCTGATCGGCGCCGCGGAGGATCTGATCGGGGATCGTCTCGCGTTGCGGCGCTCCGGTGATCTGCTCGACCACGTCGCTGAGCGATTCGATGTGCTGCACGTTGACGGTCGAGATGACGTTGATGCCGGCGGCGAGCAGCGCCTCCACGTCTTGCCAGCGTTTCTCGTTGACCGAGCCGGGCGCGTTCGTGTGGGCCAGTTCGTCGACGAGCGCGACGCCCGGGTTGCGGGCCAGCACTGCGGCGAGGTCCATCTCGGAGAGCTGCACCCCCCGGTGTTCGATCTCGGCGCGGGGAAGGATCTCCAGCCCCTGCAGCAGCGCGGCCGTGGCACTGCGGCCGTGGGTTTCCACGACCGCAATGACGACGTCTTTGCCTTCGGCGCTCAGGCGGGCGCCCTCTTCGAGCATGGCGTAGGTCTTGCCGACACCGGGGGCGGCGCCGAGCAGCACTCGGAGCCGCCCTCTCTTCACTGTCCCTAGCCCTTCAGCGCGGCGAGAGCGATGTTCAACTCGAGCACGTTCACCGTCGGCTCTCCGAGGAACCCGACGTCGCGCGCCTGGATCTTCGATTCGACGAGGTCGCTCACCGTCGCGACCGGCAGGTCGCGTGCCTCGGCGACGCGTTCGACCTGAAGTCTCGCGTACTCGGGGCTGATGTGCGGGTCGAGGCCGGACGCGGACGCGGTGAGGGCGTCGGCGGGGATGTCGGCGGGGTCGACGCCCTCGAGTGCGGCGATCGCCGCCTTGCGCTCGGTGATCGCGGCGACCAGGTCGTCGTTCTCCGGTCCGTAGTTGCTGCCGCTGGAGGCGGAGCCGTCGTAGCCGTCGCCGGCCGCAGACGGACGCGACTGGAACCACTCGGGCAGGGCGGCGCCGTCGGCGTCGGTGAACGACTGGCCGATGAGGCTTGATCCGACCGTCTCGCCGCCGGCTCCGACGAGGGAGCCGTTGGCGTTCGCGTTGAAGGCGAGCTGACCGATGCCGGTGATGACGGCGGTGTAGCCGATGCCGAGCACCGCCGTGAAGATGAGCATCGCCCTGATCGCGACCCAGTACTGGCGGGCTGCTGTTCGTGTTGACATGTGTGTATTCCTTCCAGTTCTCAGAGGGTTAGAAGCCGGGGATCAGGGAGATCACGAGGTCGATGATCTTGATGCCGACGAACGGCGCGATGATGCCGCCCAGGCCGTAGACCAGGATGTTGCGGCTCAAGATCTTGGACGCAGACAGCGCCCGGTATTTCACGCCGCGCAATGCCAGCGGGATCAGCACGACGATGATGATCGCGTTGAAGATGATCGCCGACAGGATGGCCGAGGCCGGCGAGTGCAGGCCCATGATGTTGAGCAGTCCGAGCCCCGGGAAGACCCCGGCGAACATGGCCGGGATGATCGCGAAGTACTTGGCCACGTCGTTCGCGATCGAGAACGTGGTGAGTGCGCCGCGGGTGATGAGCAGCTGCTTTCCGATGCGCACGATGTCGATGAGCTTCGTCGGGTCGGAGTCGAGGTCGACCATGTTCCCGGCCTCCTTCGCGGCCGACGTTCCGGTGTTCATCGCCACGCCGACATCCGCCTGGGCGAGAGCCGGGGCATCGTTCGTACCGTCGCCGGTCATCGCGACCAGGTTGCCGCCGTCTTGCTCCTTGCGGATGAGGGCGAGCTTGTCTTCGGGTGTCGCCTCGGCGAGGAAGTCGTCGACGCCGGCCTCGGCCGCGATGGCCTTGGCCGTGAGCGGGTTGTCGCCGGTGATCATCACGGTGCGGATGCCCATCGAACGCAGCTCGGCGAACCGCTCGCGGAGACCGTCTTTGACGATGTCTTTGAGGTAGACCACTCCGAGGATGCGGCCGGAACCGTCGGCCGACTTCGTGGCGACGACCAGCGGTGTGCCACCGGCGTTCGAGATCGTCTCGATGTACCCCTCGAGCTCTTCGTGTTCGCTGCTCGCGAGACGCTTGCTCTCTTCGACCCACGCGATCACGGCAGAGCCGGCGCCCTTTCGGATCTGCGAACCGTCGGCGAGGTCGAGCCCGCTCATCCGCGTCTGGGCGGTGAACGGCACGATCTCGCCGGAACCCGCACCGGTCCCTGAGCCTGTCGAAGGGGTCGAAGGGGTCGAAGGGCTCTCAGCACGGAACCCCTGCGCCACGGCGAGGTCGACGATCGACTTGCCCTCGGGCGTCGGGTCGCTCAGCGACGAGACGGCCGCGGCTTGCACGAGCTCGCCGCGGTCGACTCCGCCCATCGGGGTGAACTCGGCTGCCTGGCGGTTGCCGTAGGTGATCGTTCCGGTCTTGTCGAGCAGAAGCGTGGTGACGTCGCCGGCAGCCTCGACGGCGCGGCCCGACATCGCGAGCACGTTTCGCTGCACGAGACGGTCCATGCCGGCGATGCCGATTGCGGAAAGCAGCGCGCCGATGGTGGTCGGGATGAGGCAGACGAGCAACGCGATGAGCACGGGAACACTCACCGACGCGTCGGAGTATCCGGCGATCGGGTTCAGCGTCAGCGCGACGACGACGAAGATGATCGACAGGCTCGCCAGCAGGATGTTCAGGGCGATCTCGTTGGGCGTCTTCTGGCGCGAGGCGCCCTCGACCAGCTTGATCATGCGGTCGACGAAGGTCTCGCCGGGCTTGCTGGTGATGCGCACGACCACGCGGTCGGAGAGCACGCGCGTTCCGCCGGTGACCGCGCTGCGGTCGCCGCCGGATTCGCGGATGACCGGAGCGGATTCGCCGGTGATCGCCGACTCGTCGACCGAAGCGATACCCCAGACGATGTCGCCGTCACCGGGGATCAGCTCTCCGGCCACGACCACGACCACGTCGCCGAGGGCGAGGTCTGCAGACGACACCGGCGACATCGCTGCGCGCTCTGCGGCAGCATCCGACACCGCATCGTATGCGGCGACCTTGTTCGCGGTCGTGCTCGTGCGGGTCTTGCGCAGGCTCTCGGCCTGCGCCTTTCCGCGCCCTTCGGCGACCGATTCGGCGAGGTTGGCGAACAGCACGGTGAGCCAGAGCCAGATCGCGATGCCCCAGGTGAACGACGCGGGCACGGCGGATCCGCCCGAGTCGGCGGCACCGCCCATAAACGGTTCGGCGATCGCCAGCACGGTCGTGTAGGCGGCCCCGATCTCGACGATGAACATGACCGGGTTGCGCCACATCTGGCGGGGGTCGAGCTTGCGCAGCGCGCCGGGGACGGCGGCGACCAGCTGGGCCGCGGTAAAGGCACTCTTCTTGGTCGAGGAGTGTGCGTCGTCCGGTTTCTGTTCCGGAGCGCGGGTAGGTGTGTGTACGGACATGGTTTAGTGCAGCCCTTCAGCAAGCGGTCCCAAGGCCAAAACGGGGAAGTAGGTGAGCGCGGTGACGATGACCGACACTCCGAGGAGCAGGCCGACGAACTGCGGCCGGTGGGTGGGCAGGGTTCCGGCGGTGGCGGGAATCTTGTCTTGAGCGGCGAACGAGCCGGCGAGGGCGAGCACGAAGACGATCGGCAGGAATCGGCCGAGCAGCATGGCGACGCCGAGCGCGGTGTTGAACCACGGGGTGTTCGCCGTGAGTCCGGCGAAGGCCGAACCGTTGTTGTTGGCCGCCGAGGTGAACGCGTAGAGCACCTCGCTGAAGCCGTGCAGCCCGGGGTTCCAGATCGACGTTCCGAGCACGTCTTCGCGCACGGCCGGGATCGCGAAGCTCAGCGCGGTTCCGACGAGCACGATGGTCGGCGTGATCAGGATGTAGATGCTCGCGAGCTTGATCTCCTTCGGGCCGATCTTTTTACCCAGGTACTCGGGCGTACGACCGACCAGCAGGCCGGCGATGAAGACCGTCACGATGGCGAGCACGAGCAGGCCGTAGAGGCCCGATCCGACGCCGCCCGGTGCGATTTCGCCGAGCATCATGTTGAGCATCGCCATCATGCCGCCGAGCGAGGTGAACGAGTCGTGCATCGAGTTGACGGCGCCGGTCGACGTGAGAGTGCTCGTCGAGGCGAACAGGGTCGAGCCCCAGATGCCGAACCGGTCTTCCTTGCCCTCCATGGCCGCGCCGGCGAGCCGGGTGGCCGCACCCCCGGTGAGCGTTTCGAACAGGGTCATCGCGGTGAGGGAGACGGCGAAGATCGTCGCCATCACGGCCGCGATCGCGTTTCCTTGGCGCTTGTCTCCGACCATCCGGCCGAACGTACGGGGAAGCGCGAACGGGATGGCGAGCATCAGCACGATCTGGAACAGGTTCGTCCAGGCCGTCGGGTTCTCGAACGGATGCGCGGAGTTCGCATTGAAGAAGCCGCCACCGTTGGTGCCGAGCATCTTGATCGCTTCCTGCGATGCAGCGGGGCCGCCGGGCACCGTTGCGGTGCCGCCGGTGAGGGTGGTGACGTCGGTGAAGCCGGCGAAGTTCTGGATGACACCGCCAGCGATCAGCACGATGGCACTCACAGCGGCGAGCGGAAGCAGCAGCCGGAGCGTGCCGCGCGTCAGGTCGACCCAGAAGTTGCCGATGGTGCCCGACCGGCGCTGGGCGAGGCCGCGGATGAGCGCGACCGCAACGGCGATACCGACGGCCGCGGAGACGAAGTTCTGCACCACGAGGCCGAGGATCTGCACCGAGTAGCCCATGGTGACGTCGGGCGAGTACGACTGCCAGTTGGTGTTCGACACGAACGACGCCGCGGTGTTGAACGACAGCCCCTCGGGGATGGCCGGGAATCCGAGTGCGTACGGCAAAATCTCCTGCGCGCGCTGGATGCCGTAGACGAACAGCACACCGATGAGCGAGAAGACGAGCACGCTGCGCAGGTACGACTTCCACGACTGGTCGCTCTGCGAGTTGACGCCGATGAGGCGGTAGAAGCCGCGCTCGACGCGGAGGTCGTTCTTCGACGTGAAGATGTGCGCCATGTAGTCGCCGAGGGGGCGGTACAGCGCCACGATGATCGCGACGACGGTGAGAATCTGGAGAATCCCGAAGAGAACAGTCATCAGAATTTCTCCGGTTTCACGAGAGCGAACACGAGGTAGACGAGGGAGGCCACGGCGAGAGCCGCCGCGACGATGTCAAAGGCGATCACAGCTTCTCCACCCCCCGGGCGACCAACGCGACGACCGCAAACACGGCTATCGCGACGAGGACGTACACAATGTCGAGCACTGACAACTTCTTTCGTTCAGACGCAGAGGTGTGTTCCCAGGCGGGATCCACAGCAGTCGAGTAGACACCCCCGTCGGGGCGAAACCCGCTCTCCTCACGGAGTCCTTACGGCCTCGTGCGCATCCCTAACGACTTCCTAACGCGGTGCGGAATCCGAGCACCCGACGGGCGGCCGTGAGGGTGTCGTGAGGATGCTGCGGGCGAGCGTATGGACCCCGTTAGGGTCGGCCCGTGGTCGACGTTTCCGGCGTAGACCTGCACCATGACTCTCACCCGCCTACTGCCCTCACTGCGGCGTACGCTCCCCGACCCGATCACCCTCGACCTCTGGCCGGAGGCGACCGTCGCCACCACGACCGACGTCGTCGTTTCGGGAATCTCGCTGCTGCGCCTCGTCGAGGTGTGCGGTACACCCTGCATCCACAGCGGTGCCGCGGTCGTGCCCGGAACGAACGGGCGACCCTCCGACACCGCCAAGACCGCGGTTCTGGTGGTTCGGGTCACGGACGTGCTGCAGCACGCGTCGGGCAAGACGGTGATCGAGACGGATGCCAGGCTCGACAACCTCCGGTTGATCTGGTCGGAGGCCCGGCTGATCAATCGGGCTTCCACTGCGCACAGCGGGACCGTGTTGATTGCTCGTCGCCCGGTCGATCCCGACCTGGCCTTCACGTCCGACGTATCGTCCGTCGACCTGCCGCTCGATGTGCAGGTGGGCGACTTGCTCGCCATTCCGAGTCGTCCGATCACCACCACTTGGGCACTGCGCCCGCACCCGCTCACGGGAACCTTCGACGCGGCGCCGGAGATGCCGCAGAGCACGAGCCGCTCATACCCGGGCGGCCAGCCCGCGTGGCTGTCGGATCTCGAGTAACGAGCGGGCCGGTCCCGCTGTCCGGCTCGAGCAATGAGCCGACCCCTGTGGCTGTCCAAGCTCGTGTAACGGGCGGTCCGTATTGGGCGCCAGCCTCAAATTACGGGCCGGCCCGTACGGCCGCTCTAGCTCGAGTAGTCGTAGGAGCTTCGGCCGCGACCGCCCAGATCAGCGCGGGTTCACGGGCTCACCTCCATCAGATAGGGTTGCGGCTCGAGTGCGACTTCGCGTCTCAAGTCACGCATTGCGGCGCTCTTCGACGGCATCGGTCGGGGTGTCCGTTGCGGGTCGACATCGGGTGGGGGGACGAGCCAGTAGTCGGTGCCGACCCGGTAGATCTCCCATCCGTTGTTGTGGATCAGCAGGTGGTGGAATTTGCAGAGCAGGATGCCGTTGGCGAGGTCGGTTCTGCCGCCTTTGGCCCAGGGGATGATGTGGTGGGCTTCGCACATCGAGGGGTCTTTGTCGCAGTCGCTCACCATGCAGGCTCCGTCGCGGGCGGCGAGGGCGATGCGTTGTTTCGGGGTGAAAGTGCGCTTCTCATAACCCACGTCGAGCGGCGTTCCGAAACTGTCGACGGTGATCTCGGTGGTGGCCCCGTCGCAGGAGAGGCGTTGGATGCTCGCTGCGGTGAGGGGTGCGCCGGTAGATTCGATGCGGCCGTGGCCGGACGGACCGGCGGAGGCCGCGACACCGCCGGACTCCAGGGTCTTTTCCGTCACCAGTACGCGGATCGATGCGGCGCCAGTGCCGAGCAGGTGCGAGCTGTCGGCGTCGGCTCCGGCCTGCAGCAGGCCGAGGAACGTGTCGGAGGCGAGCTGCCCGATCGTGCGCGGGTCGTTCAGGATGCGTTCCGCGGTCTCAGCGTCGTCGCCGCCGACGAACCGGACCCCGCGTTTCGGCGAGGTGGCCCGGGTGTTCAGCTCGAGGAAGACGGCGTAAGTCTCAGGGTCCATGTCCCAGATCGCACGGCCCATCCCGTTCGCCAGCCGGAAGTGTTTCAACGACCGCTTCTCGAACAGCTCCCGCTCCCGGTCAGCGATACCCGCCTCGTCGAGATCGTCACGCAACTCCCGGGCCCTCTTGAGCAGCCGGTCGACGTCGAGCGACACGGCCACGGTGCACAGATCGGCGGCTGCCGAAGCCAGGGTGTCGGCCGAAACGTTGTCCGTCGGTGTGCCGAGCCCGGTGCGGATCGCATCCGCCGCCCCGACCGACAGAGTCCCCGCCGCAACCGCCGTAGCGACACATGCCAGCCACGGTTCGGCAGCTTCGAACAGCTCGCCGGACGCAGGATCGACAGAACCAGAAGTCGCCGCCTCCCGCACCAGCGTCCCGACCCGAACGGCCGTGGTCGCCTCCCGCCCGCTCGACCCGGTCGTCACCTTCAACAACTCCGAGGCGTTCCTGAACCCCTCCCGCTGCGCCAGCCCAGAGTGCCCGAGTTCGCGACCAGACCGGGCCGCGATTTCCCCGGCGATCAGCGCGAGGTGCGCCTCGGCGAGTTGCTTCTCGCGCGCGGCGAGTTTCGACAGCGCGACGAGCTCCGTGTCATCCGCCGCCTGAAAATCGGCAACCTCACACGACACCGCGCACGCGGCCGCCACAACAGCGTTGAGCTGCTGGGTGAGGTCGGTCGTTGTCATGCCTCAATTTTCCCACTTTCGAACATACATTCGAGAGAATCGGGCGAAACTGTGGAAAGAAAACCAGCCCCTGTGGAGAACCGCCTAGCTCACGTGCACGTCGGGCCGACGCACACGATTGACCTCGGCCCGCCGCAGCACCTCGCGGGTGACGGGCGCGACTTCGCCGGTTCCGGTGATGAGGAAGCGGAACATGTTCGAGATGGGGTTGCCCTCGGTCCACTCGAAGTAGATGTCGGGCACGATGCCGGTGTGGTCGCGGATGGCGAGCATCACCGAAGCAATCGTGTTGGGCACGTTGCCGCTCTTCACCTGCAGCACCCGGTAGCTGTGCTGCACCGTTCCGCGCACGACGAGGTCTTCTTCGAAGTTGGATGAATCGCCGGAATGCACCTCGAGGAACAACACGGGCGCGCGAGCCGGGATGCCGCTGTCGCGCCGTTCGTCGTGCAGCTTCATGCGGTACTCCTCCGACGTGCCCGCGCTCGGCTCGTGCGAGATGACGTGGATCGACCCGTACTGGTCGGCGTCGGCCGTCACGAACTGTTGTGCCATCGCGTCGAGCGACACCGACGTCGCGCGCAGCTGGAACGACCGCTGCACCCGCGACACGATCGAGACGACGAGAATGCCGAGGATGAACAGCGCCGCGATCCGCACACCGTCGGGCCGCTCGACCACGTTGACCACGGTCGTGTAGACGAAGACCACGGCGATGATGCCGAATCCGACCGTGCGTTTGCGCTGCTGCTTGTGGAAGGCCGAGAGGGTCACGGCGACCGAGGCCGACGTGATCAGCACGAGCACACCGGTGGCATAGGCGCCGCCCTGCGCATCGACGTCGGCGTTGAACGCGACGGTGATGGCGAACGCGATGACCGTGAACACGATGACCAAGGGTCGCACCGCGCGCGCCCACTGCGGCGCCATGCCATAGCGGGGCAGGTAGCGCGGAACCAGGTTGAGCAGGCCGGCCATGGCCGATGCGCCCGCGAACCAGAGGATGCAGATGGTGCTCACGTCGTAGAGCGTTCCGAAGCCGTCGCCCAGATAGGCGTGGGCGAGATACGCCAGCGCACGGCCGTTCGCTTCGCCACCCGCCTGGAACTCTTCCTGAGGGATGAGGAAGGTCGTGACGATGCTCGACGTGATGAGGAACGCGCTCATAATGAGCGCCGCCGTGGTGAGCAGACGTTGAGCACCCCGGATGCGCCCAGCCGGGTTCGCCTCTGTGTCCTGCGCGCCGCCGGTGATCTGCGGCATGACCGCGACGCCCGTTTCGAAGCCGGAGAGGCCGAGCGCCAGCTTCGGGAACACGAGCAGCGCGATGCCGACCATAAGCAGCGGATTGCTGTGCTGGGCGGTGAGCGCCGACCACCAGTCGTCGACCACGGTGAAATCGCTGCCGATGTGGAAGAAGGAGACGACGATCACGATCGCGTTGAGCAGCAGGAAGACCGCGACGAGCACGACCGCGATACTGATCGCCTCCTTGAACCCGCGCAGGAAGACGGCGGCGAGCAACGCGACGAAGACGAGGGTGATCAGCACCTCGTTGCCTTCGAACCACGCCGGGGCGAACGGGTTCTCCACGGCGTGGGCCGTGGCATCCGCCGCTGACAGGGTGATGGTGATCATGAAGTCGGTCGCGGCGAATCCGAGCAGCACCAGCACGAAGAGTTTGCCGCCCCACCAGGGCAGCAACCTCTCGAGCATCGAGATCGAGCCCTCGCCGCGGAAGCTCTCGCGAGCCACCCGGCGGTACACAGGCAGGGCGCCGAAGAGCGTCAGCAGAACGAGCACGATCGTCGCCAGCGGCGAGAGCAGGCCGGCGGCGACCGCGGCGATCGCGGGCTGGTAGCCGAGCGTCGAGAAGTAGTCGACGCCGGTGAGGCACATCACGCGCCACCACGAATGGGTCTTCTCGACCGACTCGGCATGTGGGCCGGGGTGGGACGCCGCGCGCTGCGGCATTCCGCTCAACAGCCAGGCGCGCGACTTCGGAAATCGCACACCTTCACGGCGCGCGGACTGCGACGCCTCGTCGGTCTGCGGCAACGACTGCTGTGACACTGTTCAACCCATGTTTCTACGCGAAACTCCAACGCTATGTGCCGCACGCGGCGCTGAGACGCCCTCGGGCGTAAGGATTCCGTAAGGATTTGCGGAGTCGCCCGCTACTGCGCCTCGCTGAGGCGCACCATGGCGTCGTACAGCTGCTTCTCGGTCATCGGCGGCGCGGGCAGCGGGTGCGCCCGGTCGGCCCGGTAGGCGTCGAGCATGAGGTAAAGCTGGCGCTTCCAGGCGTCGGGCGCGGTGACGCTCGTGGCATAGATCATGCGGCCGTTCGACCAGATGAGGTTCACGATATCGGCCAGGGCGATGTCAGGGCGCACGGCACCGGCCTCTTGCGCCCGGGTGAGGACGTCGTCGATCTGCTGGCACATCTGGTCGTGGATGCGTTCGGTGTCGGCGCTGCCAGGGAAACGACGCGAAAGGAAGTCGTTGAAACCCCGGTCGCCGGCTTGAACACGGAAGAGGTTCTCGAGGTAGGAGACGAAGCCCTCCCAGGGATCCTCGAGCGCCAGAGCGCTCTCGGAGCCCGCGGCGAACTCGGCGAGGCGCGGCTCGAGGGCGGCCAGCAGCAGGTCCAAGCGGGTCGGGAAGTGGCGATACAGGGTGCCGATGGCGACCTCGGCGTCGCGAGCAATCTGTTCCAACGAGGCATCCACGCCCCTGCTCGCGAATTCGCGTCGCGCCGCGGCGATGAGTCGGTCATGGCGTTCCTGCGCGTCGCGCCGCCACGCAACCCGGGTCTTCGCCTGTTCGCCGATGCTCATCGGGCCAATCTATCCCAGCGGTGAGGCGGCCTTCCGATTCGTGCCGTCCACAAAATCGGTTGGCCCTGGTCGGAATACGTGAGGCACCCCTCCAGTTCTATCCGATAACCGGAGGGGTGCCTCACGTCATCACCCGGCGATCCACTACCGAAACTATCGAGGAGCAGTTATGAGCAGCATCAGCATCATCGGCGCAGGAAATATGGCGAGCGCCATCGGCACCCTGGCCCTCAGGGGCGGCAATTCCGTCGAGATCATCGGTCGGGATTCGGCGAAGTCCGCATCTCTGGCCCGAGCGCTCGGCGACGGCGCGACGACCGGAACATGGGCCGTCGCCCCAGCCGGCGACATCGTGATTCTGGCCGTCCTCTTCGAGAGCGCCGTGCAGGTCGTCGGCGAGTTCGGGGAGGCGCTGGCCGACAAGGTCGTCGTCGACATCACGAACCCCTTCAGCCCCACCGGCAGCGGACTCGCCGTCGCCCACGACACCTCGATCGCGCAACTGGTCGCCGACGCAGCCCCCGCGAGCACGAGCGTCGTGAAGGCGTTCAACACCCTGTTCCGCGACGTGCTCGCCTCGGGCGGCCCGCGAGACGTATTTATGGCCGGCGACGACCAAGACGCCAAGGCCAGCGTGTCCGCCTTCATCACGAGCCTCGGACACCGCCCACGCGATACCGGAGAGCTCGGCATGGCGCACTGGCTCGAAGGGGCGAGCCTGATCGAGATGGGGCTCGCCCGCGGCGGCCTCGGGTTCGGCCTCTCCCTCGGCGTCGACCTCGAAGCGAAGAACTGATCATGGGAAAGCTGGACGGCAAGGTCGCGGTTATCACCGGCGCGACGAGCGGTATGGCATTGGCCGGCGCCAAACTGTTCGTCGACGAGGGCGCGCACGTCTTCATCACCGGCAGGCGGCAAGACTCTCTGGATGACGCGGTCGCGCAGATCGGCGGCAATGTGACCGGCGTTCGAGCGGATGCGGCCGACCTCGACGATCTGGACCGGCTGTTCGAGACCGTCAAGCGCGAGAAGGGTGCGATCGATGTGCTGTGGGCGAGCGCCGGAGGAGGCGAGTCGAGCAGGCTCGGCGAGATCACCGAGGAGCAGTTCGACACCGCCTTCGCACTGAACGCCAAAGGAACGCTGTTCACCGTGCAGAAGGCACTGCCGCTGTTGAACGACGGAGGTTCGATCTTCATGACCGGGTCGAACGCCTCGGTGCGCGGCTACCCCGACTGGAGTGTCTACGCCGGCAGCAAGGCGGTGCTCGCAGCATACGCACGCGTCTGGGTCGCCGAGCTGCGCGATAGGAAAATCCGGGTGAACGTGCTCACGCCCGGCTCAGTCGCCACCCCGATGATGGGCGACGCGTTGAGCCCGGAGATGATGGAGATATTCGCCTCCGTCATCCCGCGGCGCGAGATGGGCCGCCCGGAAGAGATCGCGGCGATCGCGCTGTTCCTCGCATCCGACGACTCCAGCTACGTCAACGGCCAGGAGCTCGTCGCCGACGGCGGCACCACCGTGATCTGATCGCCCATTACAGCGAGCGGTCGAGGAACTCTGTGGGAATTCTGCGCGACTCCGCCCCACGACCTTCGATCAGATCCACGAGTGCGGAGACTCCGAGCCGCCCGACGGCCGCTCCGTCGTTGCGCACGGCGCTGATCGGCGGCGAGGCGAATTCGAACCAGTCGAGGTCGTCGAACGAAACGACGGCGATCTCGTCGGCCCAATCCCGCCCCAAACGCTCGCGGAGCGCACGCACGACACCGAGGGTGGTCGGACCGTTCGCCCCGAAGACCGCGGTGGGGTGCACGCCGCGGTCGAGAATGCGGTGCATGGCCTCCGCAGCGCCGCTGGGCAGGAAGTCGCCGGTGTCGATGAAGGCGTCGTCGGTGTTCAGGCCGTGGGCTTCGCGGCCCGCACGAAATGCCGCAAGCCGCTCGGCTCCGGTGGAGATCGTCGAGGGTCCGCCGACGAACGCGACATCGCGATGTCCACGGGCCTGCAACCAGTCGAGCACGCTCGCGACGCCGCCGCCGTTGTCGGTGCCGATCATGGGAGCGTCGAGCCCCTCAACGGTTCGGTTCGCGAGCACGAGCGGGAGGCCGCTGTCACGCAACGCTGTGAGCTGAGGGGACAGCCCGCCCTGGGGAGAGAGCAGCAGGCCGTCGATTCGCTGCGAGGCGAAGATGCGCAGGTACTCGTCTACCTGCGCCTGGTCTTCGTTCGCGTTCGCGAGGATGACCGTGTAGCCGAGTCGGCCGGCCTCCTGCTCGGCGGCGTGCGCGAGTTCGGAGAAGAAAGGGTTGCGGATGTCGGAAACCAGCAGCCCGAGAACTTGGGTTCTGGCCCGTCGCAGCGAGCGGGCGGGGCCGTTGGCGATGTAGTTGAGCTCTGCCGCGGCCGCGAGAACGCGTTGCCGCGAGTTTGCCGAGGTCTGGGTGCTGCCGGTGAGCACCCGCGAGGCTGTGCCGAGCGCGACGCCGGCTCGCGCTGCAACGTCTTTGATGGTCGCCATTGAACCCTCTCCTCGGTGGAAACGTTCCCATCATGGCACGACCGGCCTTGCGCGAACGAGTTCCGTCATGCATCATGGTCTTCACCGTATTTGGAAACGTTTCCATGGCAACGTTTCCACGACCAACCACAAGGGGGTGCACGATGGCAGCGACGGTATTCGTCTTCGGCAGCATCAACGCCGACACCAGTTATCGGGTCGCCGCACTGCCCGGTGCCGGCGAAACGGTCATCGCAGCATCCGCGAGTTCTTCGCCCGGTGGCAAGGGCGCGAACCAGGCCATCGCCTCGGCCGCGGCGGGCGCGCCCACCCGCCTGATCGGTGCCGTCGGAACCGACGTTGCCGCGACCTCGCTGCTCGAGGCGCTCGGGTCGCGCGGCGTCGACACCGCCGCGATCGCGCCCCGCACCGGCGCCCCGACCGGAAGCGCCGTCGTCTACGTCGACGACGCGGGCGAGAACTGCATAGTCGTCCTGTCCGGCGCCAACGAACTGCTCGACGCGGAGGTCGCCTCGAGCGGCCTGTCCTCGATCGGCGCCGGCGACGTGCTCGTGCTGCAGAGCGAGGTACCGGCGCACGCGAGCCGCGCCGCCGCCGCCATCGCGCGCACGGCCGGGGCCTCGGTCATCTGGAACGCCGCTCCAGCTCCCGCCAGCAGGTCGGACCTCGTCGGCGACGTCGACCTGCTCGTCGTGAACGAGACCGAGCTGGTGCAGATCGCCCGCCTTCTCGGGATCAGAGGGGCGACGGATGAACCGGAGACCGCGAACCTCGCCGGGTTGTTGAGCGCGACCGCCGCGGCCCTCGAAGCCGACGCGATCTGCACCCTCGGTGCCGCGGGAGCGATCTACGTCGTCGCCGGCAGCTCGGGCCGTGTCGCCGCTCCGAAGGTGCGCGCCGTCGACACCACCGCCGCCGGCGACACCGTCGTCGGCTATCTCGCCGCGCATGCGCAGCTTCCGATCGTCGAGCGCCTCCGCCTCGCCACGAGCGCCGGCGCCCTTACCGTCACCCGGGCGGGCGCCTCCTCTTCTATCCCCCAGCTCACCGACGTCGAGCCGATGCTCGTCGACCTCACCGAAAGGACTCCGGCATGAGAGTTGCAGTAGGAGCCGACCACGCGGGATTCCCCGTCAAACAGCGAATCATGGATGCGATCGAGAAGCTCGGCCACACGGTGATCGAGCGCGGTGCGATGAGCACCGACCCGGTCGACTTTCCCGACGTGACGCAGGACACCTGCGCGCCCGTTCTCGACGGGACCGCCGACCGCGCCGTGCTGGTGTGCGGCACGGGCGCCGGCGCGATCATGGCGGCGAATAAGATCCCCGGCATCCGGTGCGGTCTCGCCAACGAATCGTATTCGGCCCACCAGGCCGTCGAACACGACGACGCCAACGTGATCGCCCTCGGCGCGTGGCTCGTGCCGCCCGCGTTCATCGACGACATCGTCGCCGAATTTCTCGCCGCGACGTTCGACGACGACGAAGACACCCGCCGCCGGGTGAAGAAGCTCAACGCCCTCGACGACCTCGTCCCCGAATCCGCCAGCTAGACCCACCTACCCTTATCGATCAAAGGAGATCCACCCCGTGACGACCACCACAACGCCCGCCCCTCAGAAATCGGCGCTGGGCTCGAAGGACCGCAACAAGACGGCGTTCGCCGCCGCCCTCGGCACGAGCGTCGAGAACTACGACTTCATCGCCTACGGCACCGCTTCGGCGCTGTACTTCAGCGCCGTCTTCTTCCCCGAGAGCGACCGATTCGTCGGCACGCTGCTGTCGTTCGCCACTCTTGCTGTCGGATTCCTGATGCGCCCGCTCGGCGGTGCCGTGGGTGGCTACCTCGCCGACAAGTTCGGCCGCAAGCCGGTGCTCGTCGGGGCCATGCTCGTTATGGGCGGCGCGACCTTCCTCATCGGTCTGCTGCCGACCTACGCCCAGATCGGCGTGATCGCGCCGATCCTGTTGGTGATCATCCGCATGATCCAAGGACTCGCGTTCGGCGCCGAGTGGGGCGGGGCCATCACCATGGCCTACGAACACGCGCCATGGAACCGCCGCGGCATGTACGCCGCCATCCCCCAGTCGGGCAACCCGCTGGGAATCGCACTGGCCAGCGCGATGTTCCTGATCTGCGCCAACCTCGACGGCGACTGGGCCTGGCGCATCCCGTTCCTGCTCAGCGCCGTACTCGTCGTCGTCGCGCTCATCGTGCGCTCGCGTCTTTCGGAGTCGCCCGAGTTCGAGGCGGCCAAGGCCGAGGGCAAGATCGAGAAGAACCCGTTCCTCACGACGATCCGCCGCGACTGGCGCAGCATCCTGCGCGTCATCGCACTGCGCATGGTCGAGTCGTTCGCCTACTACTCCACCGCCACCTACCTGCTGAACTATCTCTCCGAGCGGTTCCCCGACATCCGGCCCACTGCCCTCGGCGCGATCACGGCGGCCAGCATCATCGCTATCTTCGTCACGTTCATCATGGGGTCGCTCACCGACAAGGTCGGCCGCCGGCCGATCTACATCATCGCCTGCCTCGTGGCGATCCTGTTCGCCTTCCCGATGTACCTGCTGACGAACGACGGCACCCCGGCGCTCGTCGTCGCGGTCTTCGTCTTCGGCATCGGCTTCATCCACGCGTCGCTCACCGGCGTGCAGGGATCGCTGCTCACCGAACAGTTCGGCACCTCGACCCGCACCTCGGGGGCCTCGCTCGGCTACCAGATCGCCGCGGCGATCGGCGGCTTCGCTCCCCTACTCGCCGCCCTGCTCGTCGGCTGGATCGGCTGGCCCGGCGCCTCGCTGCTCTACATGGGTGCGGCGGTCGTCGGCCTGATCGGCATCCTCGTCACCCGCGAGACCTACGGCCGCGCAGAGCGTACGCGGGTCAACGCCCTCGTCGCCGAGGAGAAGCGACAGCTCTCGTAGCGGTGCCGACTTCGGGAGCCGATCGTCCGATCGCTCCCGAAGGTCGGTACCGCGCGGAGTCCGCGGCACGCGGCCTCGACCACTCCTCCGCTGCGGAATACGAACGAAGCTGCCAGCGGCCGCGCGGAAACTGCCAAATCGTCGACGATCATCGCGGTCGGCCCGAAGCTCCTCGAGCCGAGCCCTATCGTCGTGGAATGCCAGAACTCGCGCTCTTGACGCCACCCACCCCGACCGCCGCGCTCGCCCGTGAAGTGGTGGAGAAATGGGCCAGTCCCGCGTTGGTCAACCACTGTCTGAGGTCGTGGGTGTGGGGATGCCGCCTCGCGGAAACCCTCGGGCTCGAGTACGACCCCGAACTGCTCTATGTCGCGGCGATGCTGCACGATCTCGGTGTCGTCCCCCACTTCGATGCACTCACCGTGCCGTTCGAGGACGCGGGCGGGGCCGTGGCCTGGTCGTTCGCGGCCGGAGCCGGTTGGCCGCCGGCCCGTCGCACCCGTGTCGAAGAGGTCATCCAGAGACACGCGTGGGCGGCTGTCGACCCGGAGGAGGACGTGGAAGGGTATCTCCTCGAAGCGGCGACGTCGCTCGACGTCTCGGGCAGCGGCGCCGAGAACTGGGACCACGCGTTCATCGTCGAGGTCGGCTTGGCCATTCCACGGTTCGATTTCGCCCGTGAATTCGGCGCCGCGGTGCACGACCAAGCACACCGCAAGCCGCAGTCCGAGGCGGCCCGATTCCATGCAGGCGGAGGAATAGACCGCGGCGAGCTCTTCTGGCAGACGATCGTGAACTGACGAGCGCGTTCCGGGCGCGCCGGGCGCTGACTGTTTCCCTCAAGATGTCTGGTGGCGGAGCGCCTGAGCGGGTTATTGATTGCAGCGGGGCAGCATCAAGGCACTGGCTTTGTCATCGTCTCACCAATCGGTCTCGGAAGGATCCTCGGTTCATGCCCAGTGATTTGCCCGTTTCGCTCCAACGTTTCCTTGAAAAACCGAATCCGGCCGTCATGGCAACCACCACGAAGGACGGGCGCCCGGTCACGGTAGCCACCTGGTATCTGCTCGAGCCTGACGGTCGCATCCTGGTCAACCTCGACGCCGAGCGGGTCCGACTGCGGCACCTGCGCCGCGACCCGAGGTTCGCGCTCGACGTCCTCGACGCCGGCAACTGGTACACCCACGTTGCACTCCGCCTCGATGTCGCGGAAATCGTGGACGACACGCACATGGCCGACATCGACGCGCTCTCCGAACATTACGTCGGATCGCCGTACGACAACCGCACTCGACCGCGAGTCAGCGTGCGCGCTTCGATAGCGGACTGGATGGGGTGGAACACCTCTCCGGAGGACTGACACTGGCGGCCTTCGGAAGGCCGCTGCAGCCCACCGCGACATCACCCCGGTTATGACACCGTACTCGGAGTCGGCGTCTCGGTTGTCCGGCGAGTAGCCATCGGGAGAGATCTCCCCGCTGGATTTAGTCGGCAGTCGGCGGGACTGTTATGTATCTGGCGGAGCTGTCGAGGCGTGCGGGATCCGCCTTTGGCGCGCCGGACCGAATCGACTATTTGTCCCAGGCGTTTTACGAGCTCCTCCGCGCGACGGCGGTACAGGAATGCGGATCCGAACGTCTGGCCTTTTTCGAAGTTCTCGGCTGTGAACGGATGGTCGGGTTAGCGCCAGGCGGTGAGGATGATGCTGGTCAGCAGGATGCAGATGAGGAAGTAGGGGGCGTTGAGGATCGTGTAGAGGAAGGGGCGGGGGAAGTTCGGGTTCAGTGCGATGGTCAGGGTGTGGGCCGTGAGGTATCCGATACCGACGATGAGGCCGAACGCGATCGCGTCTCCGATCGTGACGACGTTCAGGGCGCGGAGAAGGACGGCGCTGGTGATGACGACGATCAGGTTCGGGAGCAGTGGACCCGCCGTGAGAAGGGCGCCTCCGGCGGGCATGTCGCGGTTCTGGTTGCCGAGCGCTACTTTGTAGGGTTTTGCGACGAGGAAGGTGAAGTAGACGTAGCCGAGGACGGCGAAGACGAGCAGGGATGCGATGACTGCGAGCCAGTTGATGTCGGCGAAGACGTTGAACATGGGTACTCCTTGGTGATGTGTTATCGATGTGCAGATTGCGGGTATGGAAAGTTCAGGGGCGGGCGAGGACGGCGGGCAGGAGCACGTCGTCGAGGAGCGCGGTGATGAATTCGGCGGTTATGGGTTTGCGTTCGAGTCCGCTGCGGGCTGCGCAGATCGCCGGGATGACCCGGGCGAGAGCGTCAGCATTGGCGGACGGCCGGCCTTCGCCGCGGTCGATGGCGCGTTGGATAAGGAATCGGTTCGCGGTGATCCACTCGCCGACGTTGGCGTCTGTGACCGCCTCCCCGACGCCTTCATGGACTGCTGCCATGGAGACCAGGCCCGCCAAGATACGCAGTCGACGGTCGGCCATCTCGATGGATTCGGGACGGAACATGGCGAGGATGTCGCCCCGCAGAGTCCCGGTGTCGGGGAGCGCGTCGACGTCGACGTCCCGGCGTCCCATGTGGGCGACAGCATCGATGACGAGCTCTTCCTTGGAAGCCCAACGCCGGTACATGGCGCCCTTGCCAGCCTTGGCCTTTGCCGCGACCAGAGTCATCGTCATCCCGGCGTACCCGGTCTCGGCGAGAACGTCGAGGGCCGCGTCGAGGATCACCGCATCACGTGACTCGTCGAGCTTGCGGCCACTCTTCGCGGTGATCGCCGTGCCGTCGTTTTCGAGCTCGTCCATACCTAAACAGTAACATGCGTTACCGGTATTATTGAGTACCGGAACCCGAGATTACCGGCTTGTTAGGATCAGCCATATGCAACGCCTCTTTCTACTCGGCGGCCGACCGCAGGCTTCGGCACCCGGATCTTGCCGATCGAGTTGGACGTGAACGACAGGGCAGCGGCATTCGCCGCCGTCGAGGCCGCCCACGCGTACTTCGGCGATCTCGACGTCGTCGTCAACAACGCCGGTTACGGACACTTCGGGACGGTCGAAGAGCTCACAGAGGCGGAGGCCCGTGCGCAGATGGACACGAACCTCTTCGGTCCGCTCTGGGTGACCCAGGCTGCCCTGCCGGTGCTGCGCGGACAGGGCCACGGACTCATCGTCCAGGTGTCGAGCGTGGGCGGCGTCGTCGCCTATCCGGGCATCGGCATCTACCACGCGTCCAAGTGGGCGCTCGAGGGCCTGACTGAGGCGCTGGCGCGAGAGGTCGCCGGCTTCGGGATCAGAACGATGATCCTGGAGCCCACCGCGTTCGCCACCGATTGGGCCGGAGCATCCGCTTACCGGTCCGCCCCGATGCCCGAGTACCAGCCCATCCGCGACTACGCGGCCGCCTACTTCGACGGGGCTGCATTTCCGGACCCCGGCGCGACCGTCGCTGCGGTCCTCAAGGCCGTGGATTCGGCCGAGCCGCCGGCTCGCCTCGCCCTCGGCGGTCTGGACACGGTGATCAGCACGTATGAAGACCGGATCAAGACGTGGCGCGAGTGGGAGGATGTCAGCCGGTCGGTCTCGGATCACTGACGCCCCGAGCGGCAGGGCGCTCTCCGCTGTGATGGGAAGACGTCGCGACGACTCGTCGAGAGCTTCGTGAGGGATGCCTGAACCGGCCGCCGGGACCGGCGCTGAGCGGCCGGTCCCGACGGCCGTCGCGATCGTGAACTGCATCGACCCCGACGGAGGCGTAGTGTCGACGCCCCCTCCCCCGAACCCGATGCTGACCATCAGCGAAGTACGGAAGACCCGGATCCGGGATCCGGGGTTGAACGGGGTGTGGTTCGCCTGTTTCTGCCGGCTGACACTGGAGCCATGAACATCACCGAGACCAACACCGTCTTCATCCCCGGCGCCACGTCGGGCATCGGCCTGGGCCTGGCCCTGCGTCTGCACGCCGAGGGTAACGCCGTGATCGTCGGCGGCCGCCGCAGCGATCTGCTCGAGCGGATCGCCGCCGAACACCCCGGCATCGACACGATCGAGATCGACACCACCGATGCCGACTCCATCGCGCACGCCGTGGCGCAGCTCGCAGAACGCCACCCGGCGCTGAACACACTCATCACCATGGCGGGCATCATGGAGCCCGAGGACCTGCGCGACCCCACGTCGATCGACGTGGCCGAGCGCACCATCACGGTCAACCTCCTCGGGCCGATCCGCCTCGTGAACGCGTTCCTTCCCGGCCTGCTCGCCCAGCCGAAGGCGACCATCATGACGGTCAGCTCGGGCCTGGCGTTCGTGCCGCTCGCGGCGACGCCGACCTACAATGCGACCAAGGCGGGCATCCACTCGTTTACCGAGTCGCTGCGCGTGCAGCTCACCAAGAGCAACGTGCAGGTCGTCGAGCTCGTGCCGCCGGCAACCCAGACGACGCTCATGGGCCAGCAGGACAGCCCGATGGCGATGCCGCTCGAGGAGTTCCTCGACGAGGTCATCGGGCTGCTGAAGAGCCGGCCCGAGGCCGACGAGGTCCTCGTCGAGCGGGTCAAGTGGCAGCGCAACGCCGAGGCGGAGGGCCGCTACCAGGACGTCCTCGGCGTCCTCAGCGCCCGCTACCGCGACTGACCCGTCCAGGCTGCACGGCTCGGTACCTGAAACGGTGCCGTGCCGCTGCACCGGCACCGCCCCTGAGACAATGTGAACCTGATGCCTCGATTTCAGCAACAACAGCTCGGAGAGTTCCTCCGCGCCCGCCGCGACCAACTGCTCCCCCGCGACGTCGGACTGACCGCCGGTCCACGCCGCCGCACCCCGGGACTCCGGCGCGACGAGGTCGCGATGCTCGCGAACATGTCGACGGACTACTACGAGCGCATCGAACAGGGCCGCGGCCCGCAGCCCTCCCCCGCGATGCTCGGAGCGATCGCCCGCGCACTGCGCCTGACCCTCCCGGAACGCGACCACGTCTACGTGCTCGCCGGCCACCCTGCCCCCGAATCCAACGTCAGCCTCGGATACGCGGACCCCGGCCTGATGACCGTGCTCGACGCCCTGGCCACGAGCGTTCCGGCCCTCATCGCCGACGACCTGCAGAATGTCGTCGGCCAGAACCCGCTGAACGTCGCCCTGCTCGGACAGCTCGTCGGACAACCCGGGTTCACCTCCAACTTCCTCTGGCACTGGTTCAGAAACCCCGACTACGCCGTGTTGTACGGACCCAACGACCGGGAGCAGCTGGGCCGCAACTACGCCGCCGAACTCCGCGGCGCGGCCGCCCGCCGCCCCGACGACCCGGCAGTCGGCGCGCTCGTCGACGAGCTGCGCACAAACAGCGCCGACTTCGCCCGCATGTGGGACCTCAATGAGGTGGCCACGGTGACGAAGACGCGGAAGTTCCTACAACACCCGCTGGTCGGCCTGCTCGACTGCGAGTGCGACGTCGTCATCAGCCCGCCGTCGCAACAACGCCTCGTGCTGTTCCGCGGGACACCCGGGACAGGCACCGGCGAACGGCTCGCGATGCTCCAAGTTCTCGGCACCCAACAACTCGAACCCGACCACGCATATCAGCACGGTGAATCATTGGAATGATCATGTGACCGGGTTGTCGTCGTCCGCCCAATGGGGACGAATGAACCCGCTCTCGTATCCGAACATGGCGGCTTGGACGCGGCTACGCGAACCGGTCTTCGCGAACACGCTGGCGATGTGGGTTTTGACGGTTGCTTCGGCGACGTAGAGCGAGCGCGCGATTTCGAGATTGCTCAGACCCCGCGCCATCGCACTCAGGATCTCCCGTTCCCGGACGCTCAGACTCTCGAGCCGCTCCGAGTAGTGCCGGAGCAGGTCGTTGTCTACCGCTTTCCCCATCGTCCGTTCGAGGAGGCCCCGGGTCATCGCCGGGTCGATGAGTGCGTCGCCCCGGTATGCGCTGCGCACGGCGGTAGCCAGCAGATCCGGGCCCGCGTTCTTCATCAGGAATCCGGTAGCTCCAGCTTTCACGCTCTCGCGCAGGTATTGCTCGTCGTCGAAGGTGGTGATCATGAGCACGGCGCGCGCCGTACCGGCGCTGACGATGCGACGGGCGGCCTCGATACCGCCCATCCCCGGCATCCGGATGTCCATGAGCACGACGTCCGGGCGGCGCTCCGCTGCGAGCATGACGGCCGCTTCACCGTCGGCCGCTGTGCCGACGACCGTGATGTCGTCTTGGACGTCCAGCATCATCTGCAGTCCTGCGACGATGACGGGCTGGTCGTCGACGACCAGCACTGTGAGGTTGCCCCGGATCATGCGCTGCCGCGGCCGTCCATCAGCGGCAGCAGTGCGCGGACCGACCAGCCGCCGCCGGCCCGCGGCCCGGCGGACAAGCTGCCGCCCACGGCGAACGCGCGTTCCGTCATCCCCCGAACCCCGTTTCCGCCGCCCACCAGCCCGGTCGACGCCACGCCGGGGCCGTCGTCCTCCACCGTCACTCCCACCGAGTCGGTCGATGCGGAAAAGCGCACTCTGATATCCCGTGCCTCGGAGTGCAGCAGCACATTCGTCAACGCTTCCTGGACTATCCAGAGGACGGCCACCGTGGCACGCTCGCCCGCCTCCGGGATTTCGCCCTCCACGTGCACCTGCCTGCCGCTGGAGCGGAGTCGACCCGCGAGCACCTCCACCGCGGAGGAGAAGGCTGCGGGTTCATGCACGAGAGTCAGGGAATCGGACCGCATCATATGGACCGCGCGCCGCATGGCCGTCAACGCGTCGTTGCCGTCCGCGACGATCGCCTGCACCGCTTCGCGGAGCCGCTCCGGCTCCCGGTCGGCGACGCTGTCCGCCGCCTGGGCCCGGACCACCATCGCTGCGACGTGGTGGGCGACGACGTCGTGGATGTCGCGGGCGATCGCGGTGCGCACCTCGGCGGCGACACGCTCGCTCTCCGAGGCCTGCAACACCAGGAGTTCTTCGTTGCGAGAGGCCAAGTCTCCGGCGGCGACTCTCAGCCGTTTGATAGCGAAGCCGAGAGCGAGAATCACCGTCAGCACCAGGACGATCATCGCGTGCCGCGAAGGGTCGGAGATCCACTCGACGACGATCCGGTTGCTCGGCGCCCACTCGAAGTGGATGCCACCCCCGCGCGTCTCGGTCATCATCGTCGCCAGCGATCCCGCCGGCAGCAGCGCGAACAGCGCTGCACCGGCCGTGACCGGCACCACGAAACGAACCGTGCTGCCCATCGCAGCGGCGCGGAATCCGGCCACGGCCAAGGGGAGTACCCGGATCTCGAAGTCTCCGTACCCCCAGACGAACGGCGCAGCAACAATCACCGCCGCGACGCCCAGCACCGTCTTCGGGAGAACACGCGAGACAGGCCAGGCGATCGCGCTGACGATCAGCGCGAACACGTATTTCCACGGCTCCTCGGGGTACCACGCCAGAGACAGCGCGACTCCCATCACGACGAGGGCGAGTACGAGCGCGGCCCCCGCTGCGATGACATCGTGCGCCGACAAGCCGCTCTTCCTGAACGGCGTGAGCATGCTCCGACCCTACCCGCGGCGTGAGCGCCACCCAATCATCTTTTCGGTTGATCTGCCTCACCCCTGCACCCGATGGCAGGACCCTCCGAGTCGCGAAAACTGTTGGACATGCTGAAGAAAACACCGCTGACAATCACCCTGCTCGTAGCCGCTGCCGTGACCCTCACCGGGTGCTCGAATGCCGGAAACCCGGACTACCCCACCGCTCCCGAAACCGCCGAACAGGACGTCGCGACTTCGACAGCAGAAACGATTCCGCCGTTGACCGCCTACCTCGACTCGCTGTACGGGCTCAGCGGCAGCCCCGACGAGCAGGCCCAGCAGCGCGCCGCCCGCCGGATGGAGCAGGAGGAACTCATCTCTGCGTGCATGAAGCGGGAAGGGTTCGAATACACCCCGGAACCCGTGGACGCCGACTCCTTCGGCCGGGAGGCCGGGCCGAGCCAGGCGGACCTAGATTCGCCCGACTGGGTCGCCCAATACGGCTACGGCGCCCTCGAGACGCCGGAGGGGCGAGTCGTCGACTCAGCCGTGCGACGGGACACCACGCCGGCGGACGACCCGAACCGGGTCTACGAGGAATCCCTGACCACGTCCGAGAGGACGGCCTACAACACCGCGATGAACGGTCAATCCGCCGACAAGAATGCGGACCTGAATATCGTCGACGACTGGGAGCGGATGGGCTGCCAGGGCGAAGCCCGCCACACCACGGGTACCGGAGCCGACCCCCTCGGCTCGACCGCCGGCGCCTCGGTGCAGAGCACGATCGACGACTTCTACGACAGCTCCGCCGACTGGCCCGGACGCGCCGACCTCGATGCGGCATGGGCAGGCTGCATGGCAGAGAACGGATACGCCGGGTACGCCCGACAGGGTGATGCGGCGACCGAGATCACCGCGAAGATCAACGAGGCGATGGATGCGGCGGGCAGCGGCAACGAGCCGGCCGACGCGGAGGCCCTGCTCGAGCAGGAGCGCGAGACCGCCGTGGCGGATCTGGGATGCCGGGAGGACACGGACTTCCGAGCCACCGTACTCGAGGTGACGATCGCGGCCGAGACCCGGTTCATGGAAGACAACCGCGCGGAACTCGACGCGTTCGCGGCATCCGTCGAACAGGCCGGCGCACGATGACGGTCGGGAGAGTCCGCGCGCTGATCAGCCGCAACCGACTCTTGTGGGTCGGCGCGGCCGGCGGCGCCGCGGTACTGGTCGTGGGTCTCCTCGTCGGCCGTTTCCTGGTGCCGGCATCCTCCGGGCCGGCCGAACTCACGGCGGGCCTCGCGACGGTTCCCGTCGCCTCCGGCCAGCTGGTCAACATGCTCACACTGCGCGGAGAGGCCGGATATGCCGACCCCGTGGAGGTGACGATCGACACGGCCGCGCTGGACGGACCCGCGATCGTCACCGGCATGGTTCCCGCTCTGAACGCGGAGCTCGCTCCGCTGTCGGTGGCGCTGGAAGTCGGCGGACGCCCGCTGATCGTGCTCCCGGGCGCCCTCCCGATGTACCGCACGCTGCAGATCGGTATGTCCGGGCCCGACGTGACCCAGTTCAAACAGGCGATGCAGAGCGTCGGAATTTCCGCGGGCGCCCTGGACAGCGACGTCTTCGACGAGAGCGCCGCGGCTGCCATCGCCACCTTGTACTCGACGGTCGGCTACTCATCCCCCGCATCCGTCGAGGGCGCGGCAGACGCGGTGGAGGAGGCGAAGGACTCGGTGCAGTCGGCGCAACTCGACCTCGCCGGCGCCAAACACATTCTGGCGGTCGCCGGAGCCGGTCCGACCGTGGTGGCCGTGCGCGAGGCCGACAACAGCATCGCCAGCGCTCAACGGGCTCTCGCAACCGCCAAGAACGAGAACCCTTCCGCGCCAGCCGAAGTGGCCGACCTCGAGGATGCCCTCTCCCTCGCGGTACTCGCCCGTGCCGAACTGAACGCACCCGCGGACACGACTCTGGAACGTCTCGCGGTCGACGCCGCTTCCGCGTCGCTGACCACCGCGAACGCGGCTCTCGCGACGGCCCAGCAGATGGCTCTGCCGGTAGCGCCCGCGAGCGAGCTCCTCTACCTCGATCAGCTCCCCCGCCGCGTCGACGTGGTGAATGTCACTGTCGGAGCACAACCCGACGGAGCGGCGATGACCGTCTCCGGGGCCACCCTCGGACTCAGCGGGACGATCGACCCCGACGACGCAGGCCGCGTGGAACCCGGTGGCGCGGCGAGCTTCGACCTGCCCGACGGCACCGCGCACGCGGCTGTCGTCTCCGACGTCACACCGGGAGTGGACGCCCAAGACCGACCGACGGTGCACTTCACCCCCGATCCGCTCAGCCCCGAGCAGGCCGAACTGCTCGCCGGCGCCAACGTCAAAGTGGAGATCCCGATCAGCGCCACAGCCGGTGAGGTGCTTTCGGTCCCCGCCGCCGCGCTGACCGCGGGACCCGGCGGGGAAACGCGGGTGGAGGTCGTGGACGGCGATCCCCGCGACGGCGCCCAGGCGGAGACGCGGCAGGTCGTCGTCGAAACCGGCCTCGCTGCGGAAGGCGCGGTCGAGGTTCACGCGGTAGACGGCGAGCTTGCCGCCGGCGATCTCGTGGTGGTCGGACGATGAGCACACCCCTGATCCATCTCCAAGACGTCACCCGGTCCTTCCCGGGTGTGCCCGAGGTGCAGGCGCTCCGCGCGGTGAACCTCTCCATCGATCGCGGGGATTACGTGTCGATCATCGGCCCCAGCGGATCCGGTAAATCGACGATGCTGAACATCCTCGGCCTGCTCGACCGTCCCACGGTCGGAGAATACCGGCTCGCCGGACAGCTCACCGGCGCACTCGACGAGAGAGAACGCGCTGCCGAGCGGTCGCGCAGGATCGGATTCGTCTTCCAGGCGTTTCACCTGATGCCGCGGCGGACCGTGCTCGAGAACGTGATGATGCCGATGCTGTACAACGGCACACCCCGATCCGAGCGGGCCGCCCGAGCCGAGCAGGCACTCGACCGGGTCGGACTCGGCCACCGCGCACAGTTCTCGCCCACGCTGCTCTCGGGCGGCGAACGTCAGCGCGCCGCAATAGCGCGGGCCGTCGCCTCACAACCGAGCCTGCTCTTGGCCGACGAGCCCACCGGCAACCTCGACGAATCCACCGGCGTGGAGATCATGGGTCTCTTCGAGGAGCTCAACGCCGACGGGCTCACCCTGGTCATGATTACCCACGACGGAACACTCGCACGACGGGCCTCCCGCACCATTCGCATCGCCGACGGCCATCTCAGCGAGGCACCATGACCATCCGGAGCAGGTTTGGGTCTCTCGCCTCGACGAGGCGACGACCAGGCAGCCCGAAAAACGACGGATTCGGAATTCTCGACCTTCTCGACGAGGCGACACGTGACATCGGTGCCCGCCCGGCCCGCTTGGTGATGACGGTAGCGGGGACGGTGCTCGGGGTGGGCGCGCTCGTGGCGACCATCGGATTCGCACAGACCTCGGCCGTTCAGATCGCTGACCAGTTCGACGCGGTCACCTCGACCCAGGCGGTCGTTGCGCCGGCCCGCGAACCCGGCGCGGAGCCCGATGCCGAACCGCTGACGCTACTCCCCTGGGACGCCGCGAATCGAATCCAACTGATCGCAGGAGTAGAAGACGCGGCCCTGCTGTCGGAGATCTCGGGCGACGGCAATCCGATCGCCGCGGCAATGCTCGACGACCCGTCCGCACCCACCCTCGCCCAACCGCACCTGTTCGCGGCGTCCCCGGGCATCGTCGGCGCCGTCGGCGGATCTATCACCGCCGGCAGGATGTTCGACAGCGGGCACGACACGCGCGCTGACCGGGTCGCTGTGATCAGCGACCGCGCCGCCGATACGCTCGGCATCACGGACACCCGGTCGCAGCCGTCGATCTTCATCGGAAACGACGCCTACGCCGTCATCGGCCTCTACGGCGGCGGTGCCACTCAGGGCGACCTGCTCGACGCGGTCATAATCCCGAACGGCACCGCGCGCGCCGACTTCGGCCTCACCTCGCCCGGCGAGGTGCAGGTGCATCTGAAAGTGGGAGGCGGACCGATTCTCGCTGCACAGGCGCCGCTGACCCTGTCCGCAGATAGTCCCTCCAGCATCAGTGTCTCCGCGCCGGGCGCACCATCCGACCTCCGGGAGAACATCCAATCCGACATCAACTTGGTGTTCGTCATCCTCTCCATCGTGGTGCTGCTCGCCGGCGGGGTCGGCATAGCCAATGTCACGATGCTCTCCGTCATGGAGCGCGTCGCCGAGATCGGCCTTCGCAGGGCCGTCGGATCGACGCCGGCACAGATCGCCGCCCAGTTCATCGCCGAATCCGTCATCATCGGCGTTCTCGGCGGCTTGATCGGCTCCGCTCTAGGAGTCGCCTCGATCGTGATCGTCGCGGTGACGCAAGGCTGGACCCCGGTCACCACCCCGGCCGTCGCGATCGGGGGCGTAGCGGTAGGCGCGGTTGTGGGGCTGGTCGCCGGAGGACTGCCGGCGCGACGCGCAGCTCGCGTCGAACCTGTCGACGCCCTTCGCGGAGAGTAGCCGGCCGGGTTTCAGGACGGTAAATCGTCCAGTCGCCGTTGGAGCATGATGCGCTCACGATTCAGCCGCGCCAGGCCCGGCAGGCCGAATACCATCGTGATGATTTGCTGACTCATGGTGGGGAGGTCCCTCTCCCGCAGTTCGGCGGCGACCAGTCGTCGGTCTTCGACCTGTGATTCTTTGACGATCCGGCGTGCTTGCTGCATGCGGGGGTCCATGAGCGGGTGCGCTGCGATCCGTTCTTGAACGCGCCGCAGGCGGGCCTGCGCCTTCTTGTTGTTCACGGGGTCTCCTCTATTCGGACTCGGAAAAGGCGGCCACGGCAGCAGACGGGCGGAATGCGCCCAACCATGCGCGGAGGTCGCTGCTGCCCTGGATCAACGCGCGTGACGCACTCAGGTCTGCCCTGTACGCGGACCCGGCGGCGAACCAGCGGAACATCGCCTTGAGGTCTTCGTCGTCGCCGAGGTAGTCGAGCGGGATCGTCTCGAATCGCGCCGGCACCCCGAGGACCTCGCCGACTTGTCGGGCGACCTCGTGGAGGGTGAGCTCGTCCGCCGCTACCTCGATCGCGTTGCCCTCGATCGCCGCAGGGTCGGTCAGCAGTCGCGCTGCGGCGCGTCCGATGTCGCGGACGCCGATCATCTGCATGGGGATATCGCCGGGCATCGGCATGCGGATCACGATTTCCCCGTTGCCGTCGGGCACGAGCTGTGGAGTGAGGTTTTCCATGAAGAAGACCGGGCGGAGGATGGTCGATGGCACGAGGCCGCCGAGGTAGGTCTCCACTCGGTACTTGCTCTCGAAGTGCGGGATCCCGGTCGAGCGCTCGGCACCTCCCACGGACGAGTAGACGACGTGTGGGACACTCGCCCGTGCGGCGGCGGTTGCGACCGCGCGGCCGCGGCGGGTCTCGCCTTCGGTGCCGTCCGCCCCTTCGAAGGTGGTCATGTAGAAGAGGCTGCTGACGTTGGTGAGCGCTTGCTCCAGGGACTCGGGGTCCTCCTGGTCTGCCTTTACGACGTCGGCGCCGGCGGCGAGCAGGTCGCGGCCTGCGGGAGAATCCGGGTTGCGGACGAGAGCGCGCACAGCGACCTCGAGTTCGAGGAGCGCGTCGACGACGCTGCGACCTTGTTGGCCGGTGGCGCCGATGACGGCGACGGTTTGCTGGTGGGGGGAAGTCATTTTATTTCTTTCGTTTTGTGGTTAGTGAGGATGACGCGTGGCGAGGTGGCGGGTGCCGTCAGAGTGACTTCAGCGCGCGGACTCGGTCGGCGATGGCTCGCCGGGCCACGTCGGAGTGCGGGGCGATGGAGTCGAATTCGTGAGGGACGCCGGGGCGTAGGTGGAATTCGACCTCGACGCCGGCGCGGCTGAGTTTCGTCGCGTAGGCGATGTCTTCGTCGCGGAAGACGTCGAGCTGGCCGACTTCGATGTAGGCGGGCGGGAGTCCCGTGGCATCTTCCAGCCGGGCCGGGGCTGCAGTGGCGGCTACCCCGTCTTTTCCTGCGGCGTCGCCGAGCAGCGCGGGCCAGGCGGTGAGGCTGTCGTCGTAGGACCAGATGAGGAAGGGTTCGATGTCCGGGTCGCGCGTGACGGTGCGGTCGTCGAGCATCGGCATCAACAGGATCTGGCGTGCGATCTTCGGACCGCCGCGCTCGCGCGTGAGGATCGTCAGGGCCGCGGCCATGCCGCCCCCGGCGCTGTCGCCGATGACGCCGATCCGGTCGGTATCGACGGCGAGCGTGTCGGCGTGGTCGTGCAGCCATCGGAGCGCGTCGTACCCGTCCTCCACCGGCGTCGGGTACGGGTGCTCGGGCGCTCGTCGGTATTCGACCGACAGCATGGGCACCCCGCTCGCCGACACGTACCGGGATACGGGGCCGTCGAACTGGTCGATCTGGCCGAAGATGTACCCGCCGCCGTGGAAGAACAGTGCGGCCGGTCCCGCCGGTGCGCCGGTCTTGGTGTACCAGCGGGCGGTGATCGTCGCACCGTCACGGACCGGGATGTCGACTTCGGTCATAGTGACGTCGTTGGGGATGGGGAGTGCGGTGCTCGCGGCCGCGAGGATGGGTTCCCACATGGCCCGCCGGCCGGCGATGTCACCGACCGCCGGCGGAGTGGCGGCCGCCATGGCCTCCCCCATGGGGGCGAGCGCTGCGGCGAATTCGGGGTCGAGTGTGAATGGCATGTCGTTTCGCTCTCTCGGTCGATTCGGGGTCAGTCGGCGTCGGGGACGGCGACGATTTTGCCGTGGACGGCGCCGGCGGCCGCCTGCGCGTGGAGTGCGGGCAGTTCGCTGAGCGGCAGTCGCCGGGCGATGTCGACGGTGAGTTCGCCGCTGTCGACGAGTGCCACGAGCTGTGTAAGTTCGTGCGCATTGGCCGTGACGAAGACGCCGGCGGTGCGCACCCCGCGCGTGTCGTCGCCGGGAGTGGTCATCCACGCGGTCGTCGCGACGACGATGCCGCCGTCGCGGACCAGGGCGACGAGGGCGGCGAATTCGTCTTCCGCCAGGGGCGCCAGATTGAAGAGCACGTCGACCTGCTCCGACACCGTGCCGATGACGGTTTCGGTGGTGTGGTCGATGATCTCGTCGGCGCCGGCTTTCGCGACCGCTTCCCGGCTGCGCGGGCTCGCGGTTGCGATGACGTACGCCCCGGCGCGCTTGGCGAGCTGGATGGCGTATCCGCCGACCGCTCCCCCGGCGCCCGTGATCAGGACGCGCTGGCCGCTCTCGAGACCGCCGAGGTCGAAGAGACCCTGCCAGGCCGTGAGGGCGACCGACGGCAGACCCGCCGCGTCGGCGAGGTCGATGGAAGAGGGGGCGGTGACGAGAGCGTCGGCGGGGGCGACGACGTACTCCGCCGCGGAGCCGTCGGCTCCCATCGGAAGGAATCCGACGACGGCTTGGCCCTTCTCGAAGCCGGTCACGCCTTCGCCGACCGCCTCGACGGTGCCGGATACGTCGTAGCCGGGCACGTGGGGAAGGGAGACCGGGAACGGCAGGGTGCCTCCGCGGATGCCGGCGTCGGCCGGGTTGAACGCGGAGCCGGCGACGCGGACGAGGACCTGGCCTGCACCAGCGGTGGGCTGGTCGGCGTCCTCGTAGCGGAGGACCTCGGGGGAACCGAATTCGTGGAAACGTACTGCCTTCATGATGATCTTCTTTCTCTCGATTGCTTCGAATGTGAAGCACTTGTTAGGACTGTAACACTGCTTTGAGTTTGAAGCAACTGCTTTGAAATCGAAACAACTGGTATCGTGTCACCATGACCGAGAACCCGCGTGCCCTTGTCCCGGCGGAGCTCGGGGCCTACCTGTCGCTCATCGAAGTGAGCAGTCTGCTGAGACACGCGGTCGAGCAGCAGCTGCGCGATGCCGGCGACCTCAGTTACGTGCAGTTCCAGCTGTTGGCCCGCTTGGGCGACTCCGCCGAGGGCAGCCTCCGCATGACGGATCTCGCCGACGGCGTGGTCTACAGCCGCAGCGGACTCACCTATCAGGCGCAAACGCTCGAACAGCGCGGCCTGGTCACGCGCGCCCAGTCGATCGACGACGAGCGCGGCACCACCGTCGCCATCACCGAGCAGGGTCGCGACATCCTGGCCGCGGTTTTCCCCGGCCATATCGCCCTGCTCCAGAAGATGCTGCTGGAGCCGCTCACATCCGAGGACGTGACTTCCCTCGACGACGTCTTGGGCCGGGTGCGCGACCACATGCGATCCGCACCGCCGCGTTCGGCGACACCGCGTAAACGCAAGGCCCGATGATCCGAACGCACCGCGGACGGTCGCGCGGCGATGCCGTCGGCAGGCCGCATCACCGCGTCATCCTTCTCTGACAAGGTCGAGAAGACGCGAACGGCGGATCCGTCGTTCAGGATCCACGCGGTCTGCAACTTCCCGTGCGAGCTCGAGAACGTCGGGGCGGAGTGCCGACGGGGCCGTCGCCGCGGCCTCGAACCAGGACCCGGGGGCGACTCCGGTGTCGGCATCGGCCCAGGCCGCGTGCATCGCCGCGAGTCCCGCGTCGATGCGGGCCCGGTCCGCCACCACCAGCGATCCGACGGCGTGATAGATGAAGGAGCCGGGAGGGGTGACGACGGCACCCGGCCGACGGGTCGGGGCGCCGGCGGTGTGGCGGAGTTCGACCATGACCAGCGGCGAGTCTCCGGTCGCGGCGGCGGTCATAATCCGCTCTGCCGCATCTGGCGTGGAGTCGTCGAGCCAGCGGGCATCGCCCACGCCCGGGGAGGCTCCGGGCGGGTCGAGGTGGATCCGGGCGAGTCCGGCAGAGTCCTTGGGCCCCCAGTCGTCGACGACCGGGGTCGCGACGGCGCGCATGGCGTCGAGGAGCGCGGCGGCCCCGTCGGGTCCGTCCGGGTCTGCGACGGCCAGGTGGACGGCGACCTGCCCGTGGAGCTCCTCGGGGAACGGGGGCACCGGGGGCACGTGCATGACCGCGATGCTCGTCGACACGCTCGGCCCGAGCTGCTGGAGGCCGCTCCTCCACGCGGAGATCAGTTCCGTGAGTGCGGAACCGTGCCAGAGGAGCAGTCCGGCGTGGAGGTCGGGAACGGGGACGAGATCGATTTCCAGAGTGTGGGCGATCCCGACGCCGCCGGCCCCGCGGAAAGCCCAGATGGCGTCGCGGTCGACCTGGTCGGCGGCATCGTCTGCGGCGATACGGTACTCGCCGCGGCCGTCGACGTAGTGCACGCGCCTGAGGCTGCCGCTGGCGAGACCGTCGCGGCGCACCAGCCAGCCGATCCCGCCGGCGAAGGTGTAGCCGGAGACGGAGACGCTCGGCGCGGAGCCAGCCAGACCGAGCAGGCCGTGCTTCTCGGCCTCGGCATTCACAGCCCCCCAGGTGGCGCCCGCGCCGACTGTCGCCACACGCGACACCGGATCGACGACCACGTCGGCGAGGGATGCCGTGTCGAACAGAACGGTGTTTTCGTCGACCGCGGCGCCTGCACCGTGTCCGGTGGCTTGGATGACGATCTCGAGCCTGCGCCCGAGAGAACGCTCGAGGGCCGCCACATCGTCGAGGGCGGCGGCTATGTCTGCCGGCGTACCGATTCGGGCGACTGCGGCGGGACGCTGGGTGGAAGCAGAATTGTGCGGGCGAACCGCGGACGAGTATTCAGCACTGCTGTCATTGAAGAGCATGGGCCCGACTCTAATATTAAACGGACGATTTCGTCCGCTTCTTGGATGTGCCGTTGATGAACGTTGGGCGATGCCCTATGGTGACGCGGGTCCCGCTATCCCCCGCAGGAAGACCGACCGTTGCTCCGCCGCACTCTCGGCCCACCCGTGGACGCTCGACATCGGTTGCGCCAACATTGCGCCGAACCTGACGACGGTCAGCCCGGTGATCTCGGGCCGGAGGGTGCCGTCGGCGTGGCCGCGGTCGATCATCTCCGCGATCAGCCGCCTGAGCTCGTCGCGGAGCCGCGCCGACTCTGTGTTCTCGGATCGCGGCGCACCGTGCAGGGGAAGCACGAGCTCGTCCCGGTGCTCGAAACTCTGTCGCAGGTACCTGTCGACCGAGTCGAGCCCCGAGCTGCCCGAGGCGAGGGCGTCCACGGTTTCGGCGATGAGAATCCGGTAAGCACGCTCTTGCAGCGCCTCCACGAGCGCCGCCCGATTCGGGTAGCGCCGATACAAGGTACCGACACCGACACCCGCATCGGCGGCGATCTGGGCGAGAGGTACGTTCTTCCCCTCCGCGAGCCCGGATCGGACCGCGGCGGCCATGATGCGCTCGGCATTCACCATCGCGTCACTGCGGAGCTTCTTCGGCTGATCGGACGACATGATGGTTCATATCGTATGCTCCGAACCCGACACCCCTTCCGGTTTCCGCGGCCGAGCACGACCGTCATGGAGCTTGGTCGACAACCGTGGTGGAGACTGCGGTGTATTCCTGTTCGGTGCCGGCAGGGACCGCTCCTGTTGCTATGGCCGTCAGAGTCCGCTCTCCGATAAAGAGCCCGGTCGTGGGGTCGACGATAATCTCCCGGGCGCCGGGATCCGCATCGAGGCTGAACGCGATACCGGTGCGCCCGTCGAGCACGGCGTTCCCATCGGTGATGCGGATGCCGGGAAGCAAAGCCAGCGCTCGATAGAGGACAGATCGTTGACTCGCAGGCATGGTGCCCTCGCGGAGGAGTTGAGCAGCGTAGGCGAGTGCGCCGTCGTCCGTTCCGTCTCCGTAGGGTCCTTCGTGCAAGAAAACAAGAGTCTGCTCGGGCGTATCCGGCAGAGGAACGTCGGCGATCTCGCCACCCAGTTCCTCGGACTGGGCGAAATCGTCATCAGCAGCTCGCGCCACACGCACAACTCCACCGCGAACCGTCTCCTCCCAATCCCGTTGGGCGGCAGCACGGGACGCCTCGCCGTAGAACTCGGTCGCCGGTTCGGCCGTCACCTTCTGCACCCAGTCCTGGCCGGACTCGTACGGGATATAGGTTTCCGTCGTCGATGGCGACAGGTACGCGCTGAGCTGGCCGTCGGCGTCGGACTCGTACGCCAGATAGGCCGCCTCCGTCGTCACTTTCAGATATTGACCGGGACCGACGAGAGGATCGCTCGTGGTGATGCTCACGTCGGCAGCACTACGGAGGGCTTCGGCGGCCGTCGCACTGTCGGAGGTCGGCCACATCACCACGGCGGTAACCGCGACCGCAGCGGCGACGGGTATCGCGATGAGACCCGTGAGCAATCCGGACCGGGCTCCCCGGTGCCGCACACGGGCGCCGGGGGGCGCGGTCTGCTCGACGTGCTCGATGAGAATGCGGCGGAGGGCGGCACTCTGGGTGGGGTCGGGTGAAATCATGGTTGTGTGCTCATTTCCAGGTCAGGGGTGTGGGCAGGTTTGTCGAGCAGCCTCGCGAGGGCTTTCTTGGCCCGGTGCAGTCGCGACTTCACCGTGCCCACAGGAAGCCCGAGTACGTCGGCAGCCTCCGCTTCGGTGAGGCCTTCGAGCACGCACAGGGTCACGACATCGCGGTGCTGAGCGCTCAGATGGCGAAGAGCTTGCACGGCGTCGCCATCATCGACGAGCTCGTCGGGGCCGGCGACGGTTTCGGCCGGGGGTACCTTTGCGAGCAGGTCCCGAAAACGGCGCGAGGACCGTGAGACGTTTCTCGCCGAGTACGAAGCCGTCAGCAGTAACCACGGCAGCAACGAACCGTCGACGAAGCGCACGGAGGCGCGCTTCCGCCACGCTTCGAAGAACGTGATGCCGACGACATCCTGCGCATCCTCGCTCCTCGACACGAGCGCGAGGCTGTGACGGTACACGCGGTGATGATGACGGTCGAAGACGCGCGCAAAAGCTTCGCCGTCTCCGTCGAGGGCGAGTTGCCATTCGGCGTCGTCGCTTTCAGAGTTGCTCATACCTGTTATGTCCGACACGGCACGGAAAGTTCCCCATCTCTGGCCTCGAAAAGAATACGTCCGCAACCCGAAGTTCCAAGACGACGCCGACCGGGTTCAAGAAGCAGCGCCCATCTCGAACGTCACACCGAGCCCGGATGTCGTCGCCGCGGTCGAGAACACCGCCGCGCACCTTCGTGTTCTCAGACACGAGGTCGTCACCGTGAACGTCGATCTGACCGGCGCGCATCCCATCGCGACCCCTCGATGAAGCCTCGTGCGCAAACCCACCAGCCGGCATGCAAAAACCCGCTAGATCTCGGTGATCTAGCGGGTTTCGAAGTGCGGAGACGGAGGGATTTGAACCCTCGGTACCCGTTAGGGTACTCCACCTTAGCAGGGTGGTGCACTAGGCCGAACTATGCGACGTCTCCCTAGTTGTTCGTCAGCAATCATAACCAATTGCGGGGCCCGGTTTGTACGCGGGCCCCACAATCGCCGACGACGGGCGAACTAATTCGCGATCGAGCAGGTGTAGTCGGCCGCGGTCTGGCCCTTGATGTCGAGGGTCTCGACGGGCGCCGCGGGCGGTGCCGTGGCGGTCGCCGACGGGTCGGCCGTGGCGGCCGGGTCGGGAACCGGCGCCTCGACGACGGGGGCGTTGGGGTTCGTGGTGGAACCGGCGTTGTCGCCGACGGCCGCGAGGGCGAACGGGGTGTCCGACTTGATCAGGCTGAACAGCTGCTCGGCCTTCGCCTTGACCGGCGCGACCTTGCCCGAGTAGACGCCGTCGGCGCCCGTCGTGCCCGGGTACTGCACGAACGTGACCGACTCGAGCGGGATGTCCTTGAGCGCGAGCGCGATCGAGGCGAGCGTGTCGAGGTTCGAGAAGCCCTGCGACAGCGTCATGTTCGCGGTCGCGGCCTTCGCCAGGTTGTAGATCTTCAGCGGGTCGCCGAGGGTCTCGCTGCTCTTCAGCGTGCGCACGAGCGACGAGAGGTAGACCTGCTGCGACGAGATGCGGGTGAGGTCGCTGCCGTCGCCGACACCGTGACGGGTGCGCAGGAAGGCGAGCGCGTCGGCGCCGCTGAGGTTGTAGGTGCCGGCCTCGGGCAGGTCGAGCCCGGTGTACCGGTCTTTCACGGGGCCGTCGACGCAGACGTCGACACCGCCGACGGCGTCGGACATCTGGATGACGCCGTTGAAGGTGATGAGCCCCGCGAACTGGATATCGAGCCCGGTGAGCGACTCGACGGTGAGCACGGTGCAGGGCAGGCCGCCGTAGTAGAGCGTCTCGTTGATCGGTCGCGCCGACATCGCCGAGTTGGTTCCGGTGCCGTCGGCCTGCGGGCACGACGGGATCGGCACGACGAGGTCGCGGGGGAAGCTCACGGCGACCGCGTTGGTCTGGTCTTCGGAGACGTGCAGCAGCATGGTGACGTCGTTGAGGTTCGCGTCGCCTCGTCCGTCGCATCCGGAATCGTCTTCGCACTTGTCGCTGCCGACGATGAGGATGTTGAATCCGCCATCGAACGCGCCGATGCTCGGCGGGGGCCCCTCGGTCTCGCCGACGAGGGCGACCGTGGTGATGGAATCCTTGATCTGCGAGAAGACGAGAGCGCCGACGGATGCTCCGCTGACGAGAACCACGACGAGGGCGGCGCCCAGGAACTTGAGGATCGTCGGCCACGGGCTCGACTTCTTGAGACGCCCATGACGGGCGATGCCCGCCGACGTCGTCGACCTGTTCGATCGTGGACGAAGTTCACTCATCGCAGATCCCTTCGGTAATCAAATGGGGGAAGACAAAATACGCGGAGGGCGTGGGATTCGAACCCACGAATGCTTTCACATCACCAGTTTTCAAGACTGGCTCCATCGGCCGCTCGGACAGCCCTCCAGAGAAACCAAGTCCCGAGTGTACTTGAAGGACAACCTTCAACCCTGAATATAAGCCTGTTGTGCGCGAATCCCGTTCAGAGGGTGGCCAGCACGTGGGCCACGCCGGAGTCGAGGTCGGTCTCGGTCGACTCGTTCGCGGCGTCGACGACCTCGGCGGGCGCCTGCCCCATGGCGACTCCCCTGCCCTCGGCGGCTGCCCACTCGAGCATCTCGATGTCGTTGCGGCCGTCGCCCACCGCCATCACGCGCGACCGCGGAATGTCGAGCAGTTCGCGCACGCGCTCGAGCGCCGTCGACTTGTTCACGCCGTCGGGCGCGATGTCGAGCCAGGCGGTCCAGCCGACGTTGTAGCTCACCTTGCGCAGGCCCATACGTTCGACGACCGAGAGGAAGTCTTCGATGTCGTGCTCGGGCGAGATCACCACGACGCGGGTGGCGTCGTGCACGAGCAGTTCGTCGAACTCGACCTTGATGCTCGAGGCGCCGAGGGTGCCGTCGGGGAAATAGCCGGTGAAGCGGTAGAGCCCGTTCTCGTCTTCGACGGCGTAGTGCGCGGCGTCGAGGTTCGCCTTGATGGTGGTGAGCACCTCGCCGGGGTTGAACGTCTCGACGATGTGGCGCGAGTAGCCGAGCGGGGCGTCGGTGTCGCGCTTCAGCGTGATCGCGCCGTTCGAGCAGACCAGGTAGTCGGGGGTGATGCCGAGGCGGTCGAGAACCGGGAGGGTCATCGCGACCGAGCGGCCCGTCGCGAGCATGACCTCGTGTCCGAGCGCGCTCGTGCGCTGCACCTGCGCGAGCACGTCGTCGCCGAGCGTGCCGTCTTCGTGCAGCACTGTTCCGTC
>Ga0247811_1000044_pt1 | contig 47968 bp, 59 predicted proteins | sample UWRJL134311R1_FD_189018 | JGI IMG/M metagenome (GOLD analysis project Ga0247811, IMG submission 189018) | Plant litter microbial communities from Arlington Agricultural Research Station in Wisconsin, United States - UWRJ-L134-311R-1 | ecosystem: Environmental > Terrestrial > Plant litter >...
GCAAGCATCCCGCTGCGGCAGTCACGGAGGTAAGGCAGATCATGAAAATCGTAGTCATCGGCGGCACCGGTCTCATCGGCTCGAAGGTCGTCGGCAAGCTCGCCGCGCACGGTCACGAAGCGGTCGCCGCGTCGCCCAACTCGGGCGTCAACACGCTCACGGGCGAGGGCCTCGCCGAGGTGCTCGTCGGCGCGCAGGTCGTCATCGACGTGTCGAACTCGCCCTCCTTCGAAGACGACGCGGTGCTGAACTTCTTCACCACCTCGACCACCAATCTGCTCGCCGCCGAGAAGGCCGCCGGGGTGACCCACCACGTCGCACTCTCGGTCGTGGGCACCGACCGTCTGCCCGACAGCGGGTACTTCCGCGCGAAGGTCGCGCAGGAGAACCTGATCAAGCAGTCGGGCCTGCCGTACTCGCTCGTGCACGCGACCCAGTTCTTCGAGTTCGTGAAGAGCATTGCCGACGCCGCCACCGACGGCAACACGGTGCGGCTCTCGCACGCCCTCATCCAGCCCATCGCCGCCGAAGACGTCGCCACCACGGTCGCGCGCACCGCGGTCGGGGAGCCGTTGAACGGCATGCTCGAGATCGCCGGTCCGACGCAGCTCGGCCTCGACGACCTCGTGCGCACCGGGCTGTGGCTGAAGGGCGACTCGCGCGAGGTCGTCGCAGACGCAAACGCGCCCTACTTCGGAGCCATTCTCGCCGAGCGCACGCTCGTTCCCGGGCCGGATGCCACGGTGTTCGAGACCACGTTCGAGCAGTGGCTCAACGCTCAGGGCGTCGCCGCGAAATAGAACGCGGTCGGGCGGCCGGATGCCGCGAATCATCGTTCGGCGACATCCGGTCATTGACGCCCGCCGTGGCCTCGGCCAAGATGTGTGTCGTGACACATAATCCGATCCGGTCCGTATCCGTGGTGAGCACCGGCAGCGTGAGGATCCGCCCGCAGCACGCACGGCGTGATGGAACCCCGCTGCTCTGGTGGTTGACCACGTCGCGCGAATGGACTGACCCACGGCCGATCAATGTCTTCGTGATCGAGCACGAGCGAGGTCTCGTGCTGTTCGACACCGGTCAAGACCGGCGTTCGATCACGGATCGCCGATACTTCCCGGGCGGGGTCGCCGGCTACCTCTACCGGCGTCTGGCCCGATTCGACATCGCCGAAAGCGACACTCTCACGGCTCGGCTGGCCGCCATCGGATACGACATCCGCGACGTGCACACGGTCGTGTTGTCGCACCTGCACCAGGACCACATCGGCGGTCTGCCCGAGCTGACTCACGCCCGCATCGTCGTCGACCCGGCAGAGCGCGCGCAACTGCGCAACCCCGTCGCGGTGTTCGCCGGCATCATGAAGGCGCACATCGATCTCGCCGGGTTGCGGTGGCACGACGCGGCGTACGAGCCGACGGCGGGCATCGAACCGTTCGGTGCCGCGTTCGACCTCTTCGGCGACTCCTCCATGCTCGTCGTGCCGACCGCGGGCCACACGCCCGGATCTGTCTCGCTGCTGGTGCGACAGCCGAGCAAACCGTCGATGTTGTTCGTCGGCGACCTGACCTACGACATCGACCTCATGCCGCACGAACACGTTCCCGGCGTCGGCAAGCACGGGCAACTGGCGGCATCGACGCGGCTCGTCAACGACCACCGGCGTCTGCACCCCGACCTGCGGGTGCTCGCCGCCCACGATCCCGCGGCCGCGCGCCTGCTGATCGGAGCGACGGCGTGAGGCGCGCCGAGCAACTGCGCTACCTCGTGCTCGCTGCACAGCGCGAAGGCAATCGACAGCTTCTGCACGCACTCGCGCCGCTCTCGCTGACGCCCTCGCAGGCCGAAGTGCTGCGTATCGTCGGCGACTATGCCCCGCTCAGCGTTTCGGCACTGGGTGGGCTGCTGGTGTGTGAGAGCGGCACGAATCCGAGCCGTCTCGTCGAACGTCTCGTCACGGCCGGGCTGATCCTCCGCCAATCCGAGCCAGGGGATCGCAGGCAGGTCGCACTCTCTCTGACGGATGCGGGGCGCGCCGCCGAGGCCTCGGTGCGGGAGATCGAAGAAGCCCTCTACGCCTCGATCGACGGCGTGCTCTCCGGTTCCACCGCGGATACCGCAGACCTGCTCGAGCTCTTGCGGCGACTGACCGCGGGGTCCCCCTCCGGACGCGCCTATGGCAACCGGGTTACCGGCATCCCGAAGCGGCGTTAGATTGACAGGCAGAAGCCACGCGGTTGCTCATGCGCACTCGGCACGCAGCGCAACCGGTAACGTAATCGGGGTGAGGAAGCTATGACATCGGGTTCATTTCCGGCGGCGATGGACGCGCTCAACCAGCAGTCCTCCAACGAGTCGGCCCTGTCCTTTCCTTTTCTCGATGTGTTCCCCGTTACCGGGGTGGCCGTGTCGACGCTCGGCGAGTTTCTCGGCAGCGAGACGGTGTCGGCGAGCGATGCGCAGGCTGCACGGCTCGACGAACTGCAATTCGATCTGGGCGAGGGGCCGTGCTGGGACGCGATGGCGACCGCGCGCCCGGTGTTGGCTCCCGACCTGCGGGCGCATCCGTCGTCGTCCTGGCCGGCCTTCTCCCGCGCGATCGTCGACGACCATCTCGGGGCGATCTTCGCCTTCCCCCTGGTGATCGGTCCGCTGCGCATCGGTGCGGTCGACCTCTACTCGGTGCGCCCGACCGAGCTGACCGAGGTGCAGTCGCGGCAGGCGACCGAAATGGCCGGCATCGTCAGCCGGCGGGTGCTGCGCCGCGCGATCATGCGGATGAACCAGGACCTGGGCAGTGACGACAAGAGCAGCAACGCGTTCTCGCGCCGTGTCATCCACCAGGCCACCGGAATGGTGCTGAGCCAGCTCGACGTGGCGATCGACGACGCCCGCCTCGTGATCGAGGGGCACGCTTTCGCCTCCAACCGGTCGATGATGGACGTCGCCAGCGACATCGTCAACGGCACCCTGAACTTCTCGATGCAGCGCGACGGGATCGAGGCCTCCGAATGAGTCTGGATACTCGCGAGGGCCAATTTCTGCAGACCTTCGCCAAACTCGCCGACACACTCGTGGCCGGCTACGACGTCGTCGATCTGCTGCAGATGCTGGTCGACTCGTGCCGCGACCTTCTCGGCGCCACCGCGGCCGGCATTCTTCTCGCCGACGAGGGGGGCGAGCTCGAGGTGGTCGCCTCGACCAGCGAGTCGAGCCGGCTCGTCGAGATGATGCAGCTCGGCGCCGAGGCAGGCCCCTGCATCGAGAGCTACTTCACGGGGCAGCCGGTGATCGTGACCGACATCGCGACCAGCCCGCCCGAGTGGGACCGATTCCGCGCGAGCGCGATCGAGCAGGGATTCGGCGCCGTCAGCGCGCTGCCGTTGCGGCTGCGCGAGACGACGATCGGCACCCTGAATCTGTTCCAGAACGCCCCCGGACCGATGGACGACGACGACCTCACCGCGGCGCGCGCGTTCGCGGATGTCGCCACCATCGGCATCCTGCACGAGCGGTCGCTGCGCGAGAGCAACGTCGTGAAGGAGCAGCTGCAGAACGCACTCAACAGCCGCATCCTGATCGAGCAGGCCAAAGGCGTGATCGCGCACAAGAACACGGTCTCGGTGGACGACGCCTTCACCCTGCTGCGCAGCTACGCCCGCAGCAACCAGAGGGGTATAGCCGAGGTGGCCGCCGACATCGTGAACCGGCGGCTCTCGATCTAGATGTGCACGGCCGCGGCCTGGCCGTGCTGCGGCAGCAGTTCGCTCTTCTTGCCGCGGATCAGGAACGCCGCGATAACCGACGCCGCCACCATGGTGATCGCCGAGGCGATGAAGACCGACGAGTAGCCGTCGGTGAACGCCGCGAACTGGGCGCTTCCGGATGCTGCGGAGTCTTCGGCCGCACGGGCGTAGATCGCGGTGAACACGGAGATTCCGATCGAGCCGCCGATCTGCGTGGCCGCGTTGACGGCGGCGGATGCCGCACCCGCGTCGTGCGGTGCGACGCCGGTGAGGGCGAGGTTCTGCAGCGGAACGAACAGCGCCGCGAGGCCGACGCCGAGCAGCACGAGTGCGGGCAGCACCTGCGTGAAGTAGTTGCCGTCGGGGGTGATGAAGCTCAGGTAGAAGAGTCCTGCCGCGGCGAACAGCGGGCCGACGATCATCAGCAGACGCGGGCCGATGGCGGGCAGCTGCTTGGTGAGGATCGGCACGGTGATCAGGATGACGACGGTCATCGCGACGTTCGCGAGGCCGGCGACGAGCGGCTTCATGCCGAGCACGATCTGGAAGTGGAACGTGAGGTACAGGGTCGCGCCGATGAGCACGCTGCCGACGATCGCCTGGATGATGAAGGCGCCGCCACGCACGCGGTTCAGGATGACGCGCAGGGGCAGCAGCGGCTGGGCGACGCGTGATTCGATGAACACGAACAGCGCGAGCAAGCCGACACCGAGGGCGAGGAAGCCGATCGTGTTGATCGAGCCCCATCCCTCTTCGGCCAGGCTGAAGCCGTAGACGAGCGAACCGAGGCCCAGAGCCACGGTGACCGTGCCCCAGATGTCGTAGCGGTTGTCGCCGTCGGCCTTGCTCTCCTTCAGGAACAGCGCACCGCCGATGACGCCGACGATGACGAAGATCACGTTGACCAGCAGGCACCAGCGCCAGCTGGTGAACTCGGTGAGCGCGCCACCGAGCAGCAGGCCCACGGCCGCGCCGCTTCCGCCGATGATGCCGAACACGGCGAAGGCCGTGTTGCGGTCACGGCCCGATGCGAAGGTCACGGTCAGCAGCGAAAGGGCCGCGGGTGCGAGCAAAGCCGCGAACAGGCCCTGCAGGCCGCGCGCGACGATCAGTTCGATGCCGGTCTGGGCGAGTCCGCCGAAGGCCGAGGCGAGGCCGAAGCCCACCATGCCGACCATAAAGGCGCGCTTGCGGCCCCAGTAATCGGCGACGCGGCCGCCGAGCAGCAGCAGAGCGCCGAAGACGAGCACGTACGCGGTGACGACCCACTGGCGTTCGACGTCGGTCAATCCGAGTTCGAGCTGCGCCTCGGGCAGCGCGATGGTGACGATGGTCGCGTCGAGTACGACGACGAGCTGGGTCAGCGCGAGAACGGCGAGCGTCCACCAGCGGCGGTTATGGGGCGGAGATATAGACAAAGCGAAACCCTCCAGGCTTCTAGAAAACGAAGTGCTGGAGGTTTCAAGCCTCGGACTGGCAGCGCACTAATGCCTGCAGCCTTCCCCGAACCCGCGTGGTCGGTCAGAACTACATACTAACGCATCGTGTCCACACTCGGCGGTCGATCGCAACTCGCGACCGGTCGGCCGTTAGCCGAAGAGCTCGCCGAGCCAGTTGTCCTTCTTTTTCGGGCGGTAGCCGTCGCGGTTGTCGTAGCCGCGGTCACGGTCGTTGTATCGGTCGCGGTCACGCTCGGCGTACTGCGGCGCGCGAGGTGCGGCGGGGGCGGCGGCCGGCGCGGCCTTGGCGAATTCGCTCTCGGCGCGGTCGAGGATCTTGTCGAGCTCGCCACGGTCGAGCCACACGCCCCGGCATTCGGGGCAGTAGTCGATCTCGACGCCGCTGCGTTCGCTCATAACGAGCGTTGCTGAGTCGTTCGGGCACTTCATAGGGTCCTCCAAGACGTGGTGTGCGTCGATTTTAGACAGCGCGCCCGAGGCGATCCTGAGAGGCCGGTTAGCGGGGGAGGTGGCTGAGCAGCGCGAGAACCGCTTTCGCCGAGCGCTCGGCCGCGTCATCCACGTGGGTGAGAAAATCGTCGTGCGCGACCGGTCCGCAGAGGTCGGAGACGCCGCGCACCGACACGAACTCGCGGCCGTGCACGTACGACGTCTGCGCGATCGCGACGGATTCCATGTCGGTTGCCAGAGTGCCCGGCAGCGCGGCGCGGATCGAGAGCGCGCGTTCGGGCGTGACGAACGAGTAGCTCGACGCGATGAGTCCGAAATGCACGGTGGATGGCGAGACGTCGTCGGAATGGCCGCTTTTCGCAAACGCCTCGATCGCTTCGCTCGACGCGCTGTACGAGGCCGGCATGCGCGGAACCTGGCCGAGCACGTAGCCGAAGGCCCGGGCGTCGGCGTCGATGTTGATGTAGTCGGTGCCGACGACGATGTCGCCGACGCGTACCCATTCGCCCACGCCGCCCGCGGTTCCGGCGCTGATCACGAGCGCTCCCGTCTCACCCTCGGCGGGTGCGGACTCGAGGATCGCCGAGGTTGCGGCGCCGGCGGCGTTGACCAAGCCGATGCCGGTGCGCACGAGCAGCACGCTGCGGCCTTCCAGCTCGACGTAGCGGTGCACGGCGAGACCGACCGACACGGGTTCGCCGACGGTGGTGGCGCGTTCGAGAAACGGGGCTTCTTCGTCGGGCATGGCGACGAGCACGACGGCGGCGATCTCGCGCACCTCGGGTGAACTGGCGGGACGCGCGATATTCATGGGTACCTCAATCATCGCCCACGTTGCTGGGCGCCGCCCGACGATGGCAGGTCGGCATCGGCGATGCGCTGCATCACGTACGCGGCCTCGAGCAGCACGGCCCGTTCGTGCGCCGAGAGGGTGTCGAGCTGCGAGTCCAGCCACGCGACGCTGGGCGCATTGGTTTCGGCGGCGAGGCGCGCGCCCTCGGGGGTGGGGGTGAACAGCACACGACGGCCGTCGTCGGGGTCGGCGGTGCGCACGGCGTAGCCGCCGGCGGTGAGGCGGTTGACCGTCTGGCTCATCGAACCGGGAGTCACCCGGGCGTGCTCGCTCAGTTCGGTGAGGCCCCGCGGCCCGAACTTGCGCAGCTGCAGCAGTACCGAGAGGGCGGCGTCGCCGAGCTCGCCGTCGAGACGTTCCGAGCGGAACCGGCGGTAGACGCGGCCCACGGCGGTGCGCAGCTCGGCGCCGAGGTCGGGGTCGTTTGTATCGTCGCTCACAAGTGATTAGTATACCTAAGTATCTACTAAGTAATACTAAAGAAAAGAGCTGGATGTCTACGCGCGAGCAGTCGATGCAACGCGCCGCGTTCGGGTGGCGGTTCACCTTCCCGCTGCTGCTCGGTTCGACGCTGAACCCGATCAACACCTCGATGATCGCGACCGGTTTGGTCAGCATCGCCGCCGACTTCCACACCGGACCGGGGCCCACCGCGACCTTGGTCTCGGTGCTCTACCTCTGCAGCGCGGTCATGCAGCCCACCTTCGGCAAGTTGTCGACCATTTTCGGCCCGCGCCGCATCTTTTTGATCGGCATCGCGATCCTGCTGCTCGGCGGCGTGATCGGGGCCCTCGCCCCGGCGTTCTGGCTGCTGCTCGTGTCGCGGGCTCTCATCGGTGTCGGTACGTCGGCGTGCTACCCGACGGCGATGGCGCTCGTGCGCGCGCGGGCCGACCGGCTCGCGACGGGTGTGCCCAGCCGGGTGCTCGGCAACTTCTCGATAGCAGCGCAGATCACCGGTGTGGTGGGGCTGCCGCTCGGCGGCATCTTGGCCGGCGCCTTCGGTTGGCGCGCCCTCTTCCTCGTGAACGTGCCGCTGGCGATCGTCGTGTTCGCGTTCGCCTACTTCGGTGTCGACCGCGACCGGCCGGTCGCCCGGCTCGGCAAGCGTGCGCTGTTGACCGCGATCGACCTGCCCGGAATCGCCCTGTTCGCGGCGACGGTCATCACCCTCATCGTGTTCCTCGGCGACCTCACCCGCCCGAACTGGTGGGTGCTCGCACTGGCGGTGGTCTTCTTCGGTGCGCTCGTGCTCTGGGAACGCCGCGCGCTTCAACCGCTCATCGACGTGCGCACTCTCGCAGCGAACGGGCCGTTGCAGCGCACCTACCTGCGGCAGATGCTCGTCGGCCTCGCGACCTACACCGCGCTCTACGGCGCGAGCCAGTGGATGGAGGAGGGTGCCGGGCTCTCGTCCACCGCCGTCGGTCTGCTGCTTCTTCCGGTGTTCGCGGTCAGCATCGTGGTCGCCCGCATCAACTCGAACCGCGGCTGGGTGCGCTGGCCGCTCGTGATCGGCGCGGTCTCCGTCATCCTCACCGGGGTGTCGATGATGCTGATCGACGGCTCGTCGACGGTGCTGATAGCGGCGCTGCTCGGCCTGACGGTGCTCTTCGGCGTCACGAACGGCTTCAGCGGGTTCGCCAACCAGGCGGCGCTGTACATCCAGTCGCCCGCTGAGACTATTGCCGTGGCATCCGGTCTCTTCCGCACCTTCAGCTACCTCGGCGCGATCTTCTCGGCGAGCCTCATCACCATCGCCTTCGGGCCCGCCGTCACCGATGCCGGGTTCCACCGTCTGGGCTGGGCGATCCTCGGTATCGGGGTGCTCGTCACGGTGCTCACGGTCTTCGACCGGCGCATCCCGACGGTGACAAACAAGGGCTAGCGCGGTTCGTGGAACTCGCTGATCGTGAACTCGGCGCCCTGCGGGTCGCGGATGTCGGCGAGATCGGCCCAGACCTGGTCTTCGGTCGCGAGAACCGTGCCGCCCAGCCGCTCGGCCAGCGCGATGCTGTCGGCGCGGCTCGCCACGCTGAACTTCACCCGCCAGCGGTCGGGCTGCCCGGCAGGGGCCGCGTCGACCGCACCGATCACGTCGGCGAAGCCCTCCGGTGCGCCGGCCTGCCGCTCGTAGATCTGCGGATCCGAGGTCGAGGCGAGGTGGTCGCCGTAACCCGACACCGCGATCATCGACTCCACCGTGGGGCCGAAACCGAGGTAGTGCCAGCCGAATACCCGCGAGTAGAACCGTTTCGCGGTATCCGGGTCTGTCGACTGCAGGTCGCTGAAATTCCACGTTCCCGGGGAGTTCACGGCCTGTGACCCCGGGTGGTCTTTCGCCTGCCAGAGCCGGAACTCGGCACCGAGCGGGTCGAGCACGGTCGCCGTTCGGCCGTCACTGCCCGCGTCGCGCGGTGCGGCGAGCACGGTACCGCCCGCCAGCTCGATCTCGGCGGCGGTCTCGTCGACGTCGTCGGTGGCGACGAAGGTGACCCATCGTGCGAAGCCCGAGGCGCCGGTGACGGTGATCGCCCCGACGTCAGAGCCGTCGAGCGCGGCCATCAGGTAGACGGGGGCGCCCGGCGGCACGATGTTGCGGAACGTCCAGCCGAAGAGCGCGCCGTAGAACCTGCTCGCCGCCTCGGGGTCGGGCTCCTCGGCGGCGATCCAGCAGGTGACACCGTTCGGGTAGGTGCGCTGTTCGGGCATGTGGTTCCTCCAGCGGGTTCGGCGCCGTCGATCTGCTCGTCAGAGTAGACCTCGGGTGGGTTCGTCTGCGAGACTCTTGCACGTTCCTGTCCTCCACAGTTAGGCATTCCGGTGAAGATCGTCGACGGTTTCGCGCAGTCCGCGCGCTGACTCGACCCGCGCCCAGCGGATCCGATGTCAGTGCTCCATCTGACAACTCCGGAGACGCATGTCTACCCCCAAGAACCCCGCTATCACCCTGCTCGACGTCGGCCTCGACTGGCCTGACGGTTCCACCGCCCTGAGCGGCATCACCGCGACCTTCGGTATCGGCCGCACCGGTCTCGTCGGCGCCAACGGCTCGGGCAAATCCACCCTGCTGCGCCTCGTCGCGGGCGACCTGCCGCCGACACGAGGCCAGATTCTCACGACCGGCGAGGTCGACTACCTGCCGCAGACGCTGACCCTCGGAGTCGACGCCACGGTCGCCGACCTGCTCGGCATCGCACCCAAGCTCGCCGCGCTGCGGGCGATCGAAGCCGGCGATGTCGCGACCGAGCACTTCGACGTGCTCGGCGACGACTGGGACATCGAGGTGCGCGCCGACGAGGCGTTGCGCGAGATCGGGCTCGCTGGCGGCGACCTGTCACAGAGAGTCGGGCAGATATCCGGCGGAGAGGCCGTGCTCGCGGCGATCGCCGGCGTGCGGCTGCGGCGCGCACCGATCGCGCTGCTCGACGAGCCGACCAACAACCTCGACCGAGACTCACGGGCGAAGCTCTACGACCTGGTCCGCTCGTGGCCGGGCACGCTCGTCGTCGTCAGCCACGACGTCGCCCTTCTCGAACTGATGGATGACACGGCCGAACTGCACTCCGCACACCTCAGTATCTTCGGCGGGCCGTACAGCGAGTGGCGCGAGCACCTCGACGCGTCGCAGGCCGCCGCGCTGCAGGGTGCGCGCACCGCACAGCAGGCGGTGAAGATCGAGAAGGGACAGCGCGTCGAGACCCAGACCAAGCTGGCGCATCGGGCCCGAAGCGCACAGAAAGCGAACGAGAACCGCACGGCGGCCAAGATCGTGATGAACCAGAAGGCGTCGAACGCCCAGGTCTCGGCGGGAAAGCTGCGCATCCAGGCCGAGAGCAAGGTGCAGGCGGCGCAGGCCGCTCTCGACGCGGCCGACGCCCTGGTGCGTGACGACGCGCATATCCGCGTCACCCTGCCCGACCCCGATGTGCCGAACAGCAGGCGCATCGCCGAGCTGCGTGGCACCGAGGGCACCTTCGTGATGCAGGGACCCGAGCGGGTCGCGCTGGTCGGGCCGAACGGCGTGGGCAAAACGACGCTGCTCGAGCAGCTGGTCTACCGTCGGCCGCCCGTCGCGGATCGCGCGGCCGGCGCCCTGCACACCGACCGGGTCGGCTACCTGCCGCAGCGCCTCGACGGTCTCGACGACGACGCCACGGTGCTCGACACCGTGCTCGCCGCGGCACCCGCTGTGCGCCCGGTCGAGGTGCGCAACCAGCTCGCGCGGTTCCTGTTGCGCGGCGCCACCGTCGAACGCCGTGTCGGTTCGCTCTCGGGCGGCGAACGCTTTCGGGTATCGCTCGCCCGGCTGTTGCTCGCAGACCCGCCGCCGCAGCTGCTCGTGCTCGACGAGCCGACGAACAACCTCGACCTGCAGAGCGTCGGCCAACTCGTCGACGCGTTGCGCGCCTACCGCGGCGCGGTGCTCGTGGTGAGTCACGACGACGTGTTCCTGGGCCGGCTGGAGCTCACCGCGACGCTGGAGCTGGATGCCGACGGCGGTCTCGCCCGCGTCGACTAGCGCGCGACCCGCGAACGCCTCAGGCTGCGGCGGCGACGGCGGCGATCACGGCCGCGCGGTGTCGCGCTTTGCGCGCGGCCTCGTCGTCGCCGACAGGATTGCGGATGCTGCCCGCCGTCGAGTTCCACGACTGTGCGGCCGCGAGTGCGAACATCATGGCGTCGATGCCGGCCTCGAGCGTGATGCCGCGGGCGTCGGCGAGCGATTGCGCCTTGTCGAGGTGCGCGGCCAGTTCGGCCTCGGAGGCACCCGGGCGCTCGAGCGCTTTCCACTGAGTGAGTCGCACGAGCCCGGGGTCGGCGTCCAGCCGGTCGAAGAGAGCCCCGGTGTAGGCGGGCAGGTCGTGCGGAGTAAACGGCACGAGGTCGGCGAGCACGCGCAATCGGGAGTCGAGCACGGCGTCGAAAAGTGCGTCTTTCGAGCCGAAGTAGGCGTAGATCGCTTGTTTGTTGGCCGAGGCGGCCGAGGCGATGCGATCGACCCGGGCGCCCGCGAGTCCTCGTTCGACGAACTCGGCGTACGCCGCATCGAGCAGTCGGGAACGGGTGGCGCCGGAGTCGTAGGACATGCTGCGATTCTAAACCAACCAGGTAGTTGACAGGCTCGGATGGTCGGCGTAGGTTAACTAAACCATCCAGTTGGATTAGAAACGGAAGAGACTATGCCCACCACAACACCCTTCGGCCCGACCAGCACGGCGGCCGAGGTCGTCTCCGGCGTCGACCTCACCGGAAAGCGCGCGATCGTCACCGGCGGAGCATCCGGAATCGGTTATGAAACTGCGCTCCCCCTCGCGACGGCCGGTGCCGAAGTCACGCTCGCGGTGCGCGATACCGAAGCAGGGGAGCGCGCTGCCGAGCGGATGCGGGCGCTTGCCGGCGGAGAGGTGAGCGTCGCCCTCCTCGACCTGGCCGACCGCGCGAGTATCGCGGCCTTCGTCGCCGGCTGGCGGGGTTCGCTCGACATCCTGGTCAACAACGCCGGGATCATGGCGCTGCCCGAGCTGAGCAGAACGAGTGAGGGCTGGGAGGCGCAGTTCGCGACCAACCACCTCGGTCACGCCGCTCTGCTGCTGGGGCTGCACGACGCTCTTGCCGCGGCTGGCTCGGCTCGCGTGGTCGTGGTCAGCTCGTCGGCGCACCTTATGGCACCCGTCGACTTCGACGACATCCAGTTCGACGAGAGGCCGTACGACGCCTGGGGTGCTTACGCCCAGTCGAAGACCGCGACGATGCTGTTCGCGCTCGCCGCATCCGAGAAGTGGGCCGCCGACGGCATCACGGTCAACACACTGCACCCGGGTGGAATCATGACCAACCTGCAGCGCCACCTCGACGAAGCGGCGCTCGATTTCGTCGGGGCGAAAGATGCCGACGGCAAGACCCTCGAGGTGCCGCCGGGCTGGAAGACGCCACAGCAGGGAGCTGCCACCTCGGTGCTGCTCGCCGCGTCGCCGCTCGTCGAGGGCGTCACGGGCCGGTACTTCGAAGACGCCAACGAGTCGCCGGTCACCGCCGAGCCGACAGTCGGCGGAACGGGCGCCGCCTACTGGGCCGCCGACCGGGCGGCGGCCGAGCGCCTGTGGAACGTGACGGTGGCGATGCTCGCCGCATAGCGGCGCCCGCCCGTACAGTTGGCCCATGGCACTTCTGCACAAGGCGACAGTCACCCCGTCCAAGCTCGAACTCGTGCGTGACTGGCTGCCGTCGCAGCCGTGGTTCGCGGGCGAGAAGGGTGCCGACCTCGAGCTGGTGGCGGCCTACCGCTTCGACGACCCCGATGGCGAAGTGGGTGTCGAGACTCTTCTGGTGGCGGCTCCGGATGGCGCAGTGCTGCAGGTTCCGCTCACCTACCGCGGCGCACCGCTCGACGGTGGCGACGACTGGCTGATCGGCACCATGGAGCACTCCGTGCTCGGCTCACGTTGGATCTACGACGCACTGGGCGATCCTGTCTACCTCGCGACGCTCGCGCACGCCGTGCACACCGGCGGCCAGCAAGCCGAGGTATTCATCGAGATCGACGGCGAGATGGTCCAGCGCGAGCCGACCGCCGTCGTGCGCGGCAGTGGCTCGGACGCAGGCGGCTCGACGGTCACCGTCGTGCGCTACCCGGCGCCCGGCGTGGCATCCGACGGCGACGTCTTGACCGGCACATGGGGCGACCTGTCCGAACCGGTATTGCTGGTAGCAGTCGGCGGCTGAGTCACGCCCGCGGGTACTCGGGATCCGACGACGACATGCCGATCTGCAGCCGGTCGCCACGCAAGCGGATGAACGCGACGTCGAACACTTCGGCGTCCATGGTGAAGAGCACCTGGTCGAGCGTGATCAGCGGGGCCTTGACGGCGGTGCCCAGAATCTCGGCGTAGTTCGCGTCGACGAGTGCCGCGCTGATCGTCGTCTTCGCCTGCCCGACCCGCAGTCCCGAGCGGTGCAGAAATTCCCAGAAGTTCGAGCCCAGTTTGCCGGTGGCGATCACTTCGGCCTCGGGATACCGGAAGTAGTGGGTCGAGACCGCGAGGGTCTCTGAGTCGCTGTGTACCGAATACTCGAACTCGAGACAGCGCCCTCCCGTGTCGGTCATGATGGCGTGCACCGCGTCGGGGGTGTCCACCACGCGCCGCGACAACAGCGTCGTGCGTGCGAACGCGTCCCACACGCCGCTCTGTGGAACATGCTCGAGCCCGCGGAAGTTGACGAGGTCGCCCACCTGGGGCAGCTGCAACGTGTAGGTGCCATACCCCTGAAGCCGGTCGATGATGCCCTCGTCGCGCAGAAGGTCGAGAGCGTCGCGCACGACACCCCGCGTCACGCCGTGGCCCGCCATCAACTCGGCCTCGCTCGGCAGCCGGGCCGCGGGATAGCGGTGGTTGAACAGATTCGACCGCAGGATGTCGCGGAGACGCCGAACCTGGTTGCGGCGCTCGGCGGCCCGAAGTTCGGCGAGGCGATGCGTCGGGTCGGTCACGGGCTGAGCATAGCGTGTCTGTTTTTTCGTCAATTCTGGCCCGCACGTGGGGGCGCCACGATCCACCGGCGGCGAGTCTGGAGAGACCACCATCCGCCCCTCGAAAGGAATCGAAATGCCCTACATCAAGGTCGACACCGAGAACACCATGGACATCGAGCTCTACTACGAAGACCACGGCACCGGACCCACCGTCGTGCTCGTGCACGGCTACCCCCTGAGTGGAACTTCATGGGAGTTGCAAGCCCGGGAGCTCATCGCGGCGGGCTACCGGGTCGTCACCTACGACCGCCGCGGTTTCGGCAGATCCACCCACGCCGGCTTCGGTTACAACTACGACACGTTCGCCAGCGACCTCGACGAGTTCCTCACCGCGCTCGACCTGACCGACATCATCCTCGTCGGATTCTCGATGGGCACGGGAGAGCTGGGCCGATACGTCGGACGCATCGGAACCACCCGGGTGAAGAAGCTCGTCTTCATCGCCTCGATCGAACCCTTCCTGGTCGAGGCCGAAGGCAACCCGACCGGAGTGCCGCGACCGGTCTTCGACGGCATCATCGCTGCCGCAAAGGCCGACCGGTACAAGTGGTACACCGACTTCTACAACGACTTCTTCAACCCCGACATGAACCTCGGCACCCGCGTGAGCCAGCAGGTCATCGACGCGGCCTGGGGCGAGGCCGTCGCCTCCGCGCCCATCGCGGCGTTCGAGGTCGTCACGTCGTGGATCGAAGATTTCCGTGCCGACGTCGAGAACATCCGCAAGAGCGGCATCCCCACGCTGATCCTGCACGGCGAGTTCGACCGCATCCTGCCCATCGACGCGAGCGGCCGGCCCTTCCACAAGGCGTTCCCCGAGGCGGAGTACGTCGAAATCGAGGGCGCGCCGCACGGTCTGCTCTGGACCCACGCGGCGGAGGTCAACAGGATCCTGCTCGAGTTCGTCACCCGCGAGAGCTAGCCGGAGTGGCCGGAGGCGGGTCCTGACGACCGCCTCCGGTAGGCCGACGGCGACTCTGCACGATGCGCGATGAAAGCGCGGCGTAGGTTCTCTGATGACCCGAAGCCCGAGTTCTCGGCGGCCCTCGTGACGCTGTATCCGGCATCGAGCAGGCGTACGGCCACGTGCAGCCGTGCCAGCTCGACGTATTTCGCCGGCGTTGTGCCGAACTCCCGGCGGAAGAGACGCGAGAGCGTGCGTGAACTCACCCGCGCGGTCTCGGCCAACGACTGCACCGTGTGTCTGCTCGCGGGGTTGTTCGCCACCGCTGCGACAGCGGGACCCAGCTGCGAGTACCGCATCATGCCGTCGTCGCGAAGGAGGGCCCTGACCACCTCGACACCGGCGTTCGGTCCCGCCGAGGTGTACACCGGGCCGTCGGCGAGCACGGCTTGCACGGGTGTGACCGTAATTCGCGGATACCGGCTCGCCAGTTCGCTCACAAAACGTCGATCGGTAGTCGCGCGCCTGCCGTCGAGAACCCCCGCGGCCGCGAGCACGAACGAGCCCGTTCCGATCGCCGCTGTGCGCCGCGCCTTCGCCGACAACAGCCGCACTGAAGCGACGACCGCCCGATGCGCCGGGTACCGCGGCAGCAACGTCGAGCCCACGACGATCACCGTATCCACGCTCTCGACCCGCGCAGCGGAACGGGACACCGGAATGGCGAATCCGATAGACGAGACGACGTCGGCGCCGGTCACCGACACGATGCTGACGGTGCGCCGCCGTTCGAGGCCCTCGGCGTCGAGCAGCATCTCGGTCGCCCCGACAGCGTCGAGCATCCGCGCGCCGTCGTATACGACGATCACGAAGTCGCGGGGCTGGTCGGGAGGCATTTCGCAACCATACGAACGCTCGAGATTCGCCGGGTTACGCCAACGTCACGATTGTCCTGACCTGCAACCGGGCGGAGCGACGGTGGTCATCACGCGAGATTCGCCGTCTGGCCGAGCAGATGCGCCGACGTTTTTCGCGGGGGTCAGCCCTCGACGACGAGAAGGATCATGGATGCCACGAAGCTCGCGACTCCGATCGTCGCGGTGATCGCGAACAACACGAAGACCGCGCGCTCAGCCTCGCTGCGGCGGGCGAACCGCGCGTTGTGCGGCGTGCGGCGGTTGTAATAGACGGTGACGCTGTCGAGCGCGCCGATCTCGAGCCGTTCGTGGTGGTCGAGCTCGCGCGTGTGCAGGGTTCCGTCGTCGGCCATCCAACGTGCGCTCGCCCGGTCGTCGGTGGGCAGAATGATCGCCGTCGTCTCGAGCAGTGCGCTGCTCGATCCGCGCATCAGCAGCCAGACCACCAGGCAGACGCCCGCCGAAACGAATCCGAGCAGGATCAACGTCTCCAGCACCAGCCCGAAAATATCTCCGCCACTCACTCCGCAATGCTATCTATCCTCGGGCGGCAAGACGTGTTTAGACTATGCCTCATGTCTCTCCTGGCGCTGCTGATCCTCGCTATCGTCGTCGGCGCGCTCGTGGACATCATCACGCGACCCGAAGACAGGGTGAAGCACCTGCCCAAGGTCGGCTGGATTCTGCTCGTGGTCTTCCTGCCTCTCATCGGCAGCCTCGTCTGGTTTATGGCCGGTCACGACTACGGGCCGCGCAACGAGTACGTCAGCTTCGGCGACCCGCGTCGCCGCGAGCCGCAGCCGCAGCAACAGCCACAGCCGCGCTGGAATGCGCCGACGGGCTACCGGACGACCGAGCTAGAGCTCGCCGATCTCGAAGCCGAGATCGAGTTCCACGAGAAGCAGGCGCGCATCGACCGACTCGAAGCGCGGCTCACCGAGAAGCGGGAACGGCGCGAAGACAGCTAACCGTCTACGACGGTCGCGTCGCCGCTGAGCACGGCGGCGGGGGAGACGTACGCCGAGTCGTGAATACTCGGTCGCGCGCCGCGGTGTTCGATCAACATCTCTCGACCCTAGGCCCAGCCGGCGAAGGCCCGCAGAGCGGCGGCGGTGCCGGCCGCGGCGATCACGACCACGATGAACGGCGCCCGCAACAGCAGCGCCACGACCGCCGCGAGCAGGCCGGCGGCCCTGGCATCCAGAATCAATTCCGAACCCGTCGTGAACGTCTGCATCACGACGAGGGCGGCGAGCAACGCCGCGGGCAGCAGCGTGGTGATGTGCGAGACGCGCGGCTTCTCGAGGAACGACGGCGGCACCGTGTACCCGGCGAATTTGAGCGCGAAGGCGATGACCGAAGCGGCGACGATCGCGATCCAGAAGGTCACAGGATCGTCCCGTCGGGCTGCTGCGGGTCGGCGGTGCGCGCCCGGGTGAGCAGCCCGAACACCACGGCGACAGCGGCCGCCGCGATCACGGGGATGCCGACCGGCACGACCGGCACGAGCGCCGCCGCCACGACGGCGGCCGCGATCGCCACGGCGACGGGCTGCCGCGACTTGAGCCGCGGCCAGAGCAGAGCGATGAACGCTGCGGATGCGGCGGCATCCAGGCCGTACTGCTTCGGGTCGCCGATCGCGTCGCCGACCAGGGCGCCGATGAGCGTCGTCAGGTTCCAGCCGGCGTAGATGCCGATGCCGGTGACCCAGAAGCCCAGTCTGCGGTTCGGCACCGTGTCTTGTGCGATCGACACCGCCGTCGATTCGTCGATCGTCAGCTGGGCGACGGGCACGCGCCACAGCCCACGCGGTGCCATGGTCGGGGTGAGCTGCAGGCCGTACAAAGTGTTGCGCACGCCGAGCAGCGAAGACGCCGCGATGGCCGCGCCCGCGCTTCCGTCTCCGCCGAGCACCCCGATGAGTGCGAACTGCGAGCCGCCGCTGAACAAGAGCAGCGATGTCACGCAGGTCTGCCAGATCGTCAGACCGCTCGCGACGCCGAGCGCGCCGAAGCTGATGCCGTACAGGCCGGTGGCGATCGCGACCGACAGTCCCTGACGGATGACCGCCCGACGCGCGGGATCGGTGGGAGTCGCCATACAGAGACGCTAGCGCAGGGCTACGACGCGCGCGGCCGGTAGCTCAGGTACACGACGCCGTTGCCGAACCGGTGTTCGTCGACGAGTTCGAGGTCGACCCGCACGTGGTCGGGTAGATACTTCGTGCCGCCGCCCACGATCACCGGGTTCACGAACAGGCCGAACTCGTCGACGAGTCCCGCCGTGATCGCGAACCCGGCGAGACGCGGACCGCCGATAGACAGGTCGCTCTCGCTCGACTGCTTCAGATCCCGGATGCTGCCGGGGTCGAAGCCGTGCTCGAGACGTGTCTTCGGCGTGCTCACCTCGGTGAGCGAGTTCGAGAACACGATCTTGTCGGCCGCCCGCCACAGCTCGGCGTAGTCGGCGATCTGCGGAGGCTCGCCCTCGCCGGTCATGGTCTGCCAGACGCGCATGACCTCGTAGAGCCGTCGACCGTAGAGGTAGGTGCCGATCGGCCGTTCGAGGTCGTTGATAAACGCGTGCACCTCTTCGTCGGGTTCGCTCCAGTCGAAGTTGCCCTTGGCGTCGGCGATGTAGCCGTCGAGCGAGGTGATGCCGGTGTAGACGAGCCTGCCCATGTCGCGCCCTCCGTGTCGCAAGATGCCCACACCATTGTGCGGAGGGCGCGACAGAGCCGTCAACGGGTCAGATAGGCCTCGATGCGGTCGAACGCTCCGACCCAGGCGTGCTGGGTGAAGAAATCGCGCATCTCGACGTTCGGGAATCCGCTCTGCGTCACCGTCATCAGGGTGCCGTCGTCGTGCGGCTCGAACGTGACGACGATCTCGGTCGTCATCGTCATGCCGTCGGGTGTGCTGCCCGTCGAGGTCGTGACCAGCCGGTTCGGCCGGTCGATCTCGCGGAAGACCTGGGTCTCGACGAAGAGCTCGTCGCGGCTCGGGCCCCACTTGGCGGTCTGTTCGCCGCCGACGCGCAGATCGACGTCGATCTCCACGATGCCCGGCTCGGTGTCGAGAATGCTGAACCAGATCTTCTGCTTCTCGGCGTCGGTGTAGGCGTCGAACACCTCGTCGGGCGAGGCCGGCAGTTGCCGGCTCATCGTCAGCGAGAGGGTGTCAGTGTCGTTCGTCATTGTTTCTTCCTTTCTCGAGGGTGAGGAAGGCCTCGAGCCCGTCGAGTCGACGCTCCCAGAGGCCCTGGTAGAGGGTGATCCATTCCATTGCTTCGTCCAGCCGTTCGGTGCCGAGCCGGCACTGCCTCGACCGGCCCACTTTCGCGGTGGTGACGAGTCCGGCATCCTCGAGCACCTGTACGTGCTTCTTGAGTCCGGTCAGGGTCATGCCCGCGGGTTCCGCGAGCTCGCCGATCGTCGCCGGTCCGGCGCCCAGCCGCGCGAGGATCTCGCGCCGCGTGGCGTCGGCGAGAGCGGCGAACGTGCGGTCGAGGGTGTCTTGCTGAACCATGTGGTTCAGTGTATATCACTGAACCGAGCGGTTCAATATCAATTTTCCCCGAGACGGGCGAGAACCGCGGCCTCGTGCCGGTAGCCGAGCACCTCGTACCCCACCACCACGACGATCGGCGCGGCCATCACCACGAGCAACGCGGTCGCCATCGAGGCGCCGTTCGAAACGAGAATGACGGATGCTGCGAGGGTGGCGAGCACACCGGCCAGCAGTCCGTAGTGGAACGCGTCGATCGCCCGCACCATGTACGAGTAGAGCCCGAAGAACGCCAGCATAAAAACGAGCACCGGAATCACGACCGCCCAGATCGCGGCGACCTCGCCGACCGCGGCGTGGTGCTCGATGACGTAGGCCGCCACGTGCAACCCCGCCCCGGTCGCGGCGATCGCGGCGTAGATCAGGATGTGCACGTAACTCCACACCGTCGACCGACCCCGGCGCACGCCGAGCACCTCCGCCGAGGGCAGCATGAAGTAGGTCCACCACGTGCCGAAGGCGAGCCCCGTGCCGGCGACCACGAGCACGACCGCCTCCTTCGACCAGTCGTCCTCCTCCACGATCGCCGAGACCGACGCGACGGTTCCGAAGATGCTCTCGCCCAACGCGATGATCAGCAGCAGCCCGTAACGCTCGGCAATGTGGCCGGCGTTCCACGGGGTGCCGCCGCGGCGCTCGCCGATGATCGGGGCGCCGAAATCGAGCACGACGGCGATCACGAGCAGCGGCACGTACACCCACGGCGAACCCAGCCGCAAAAAGAACGCCGCCACCCAGGCCACCTGGGCGACGAAGATCAGCCCCGCGTAGGTCAGGTTGGTCTGCCGCCGGGCGGGATCCTGCGCTGCCGCCCGCAACCACTGGGCGACGATGGCGATGCGCATCACCACGTAGCCGGCCAACATGATGCTGTTGTCGAACGGGGTGCCCTCGTCGATCGAGACGAACAGCCGGGGTACGCCGAGAGCGACGATGAGCACCCCGACCATCTGCACCATGGTCAGCACCCGGAACACCCAGTCGTCGGTGTCGTAGGCCGACGCGAACCAGCTGAAGTTGATCCAGGCCCAGACGACCGCGAGCATCGCGAACCCGAAGCCGCCGAGCGCGGTGAGAATGTGCCCCTCCGCGACATAGTGTGCGAGCTGGTCGGCGGCCTGGCCGAAAGCGACGACGAAGGTGAGGTCGAACAGCAGTTCGAGCGGAGTCGCCGCACGATGCCGTTGGTCGGGGTCGCGGCCGGTCATGCGGCGTAGACGGTGGTGCAGAGCCGAGGCGGTAGGCATCGAAGTCATGCCCATACAGTGGCATAGTGCATACGGTACGCACGATGGTGGGAGCGCAATGATGTGGCAGATCCGATGACAACGGTGAGCACCGCCGAATACGACGCCTTCGGCCCGTGGATCGACGAGGTCGCGTCGGTAGACGAGGTGCCGCGGATGTACCGGAGCTACCCCATCGACTTCGCTTCGGCCCGCACCGTGCTCAAGTTTCCCCGCGACATCCCGCGTCGCGAAGCGACACCGCAGATGGACCTGTACGACCACCTGGTCATCGTCACCGACGACCGGCTGACCATCCTCAGCCGCACCGGGGAGACGTTCGCCGAGGTGAGCGTGCCGCACGACCGGGTGGCGGCGATCACCGACTGGGTCAACCTGCTCGACGCGCGGATCGTCATCCGCACCCTCGACGGCGATGTCGTGACCGTCGCCTACAACGGCTCGTCGAACGACACGGTCGTGGCGCTCGTCGGCCTGCTGCGCCAACTCGCCCACCGCGCGGCGCCGGTTCACCGGCAGCGGGCCGTCGTGCTGCCGCCGCTCGGCCTCGACGACCTCGGCAAAAAAGACGCCCTGATGGTCACCACCTTCCGCGACCTCGCCCGGCGCGAACCGGGCGTGCAACTGGTGGCGGCGCATGGCCGCAGCGTGGTCACGAGCCGGTCGGGCGCCGTCGCGAAACTGCTCGACCTGATCGTTCCCGCGACGCTGCACGCCTGCGTCGTCGGGGTGAGCGACACCGAGCTGCACATCATCGCGCGGCGCGAGTGGATCGTGCGTGGCGGCGCTCCCGTCGTCTCCCGTGCACACACGGTGGTCGCCCTCGGTGTGTTGACCGCGGTCACGGTCGACCAGCATCCGCGGTACGTCGGAGTCAGCGTTGTCGCGCTCGAAGCCGGCCGCGCCCGCATCGACGTGCTCGTGCCCGACGACTCGGTGGCGCGCACGGTGCTTCTCGCTCTCAAATAGCACGCTCGAAGGCAAGGCCCTCAGAATTCACGCGGCCGAAATCGTGACTGGCGTAGGTTTGCCGGGATGACCGAAACGACGGCCCCCGCTCCCGCCCTGACCGACCGCGCCAAGTGGCAGGCATTCGCCGTCGCGGTGAGCGTTGCCGCCCTCACGATCCTCGACCTCAGCAAGGTCAACGTGGGCCTGCCGTCGATCGAGAAGTCGCTCGGCGCCGGCGCGACCGAGCTGCAGGTCATCGTCGCGGGCTACGCGCTCGCGTTCGGCCTCGCGCTCGTGCCGTCGGGCCGGCTCGGCGACATCTACTCGCGCAAGCTGATGTTCGTGATCGGCCTCAGCGGATTCACCGCGGCCAGCCTCGTCTGCGCGCTCGCGCCGAACATCGAGACGCTGGTCATCGGGCGCATCCTGCAGGGAATCGCTGCCGGCGTGCAGATGCCGCAGGTGCTGGGGCTCGTGCAGCAGCTGTTCCAGGGGGAGGCACGCGGCCGTGCGTTCGGCGTCTTCGGCGCCACGGTCGGCGTCTCGACGGCATTCGCGCCGAGCCTCGGCGGACTGCTCATCCTGCTCGGCGGCCCCACCGACGGCTGGCGCCTGCTGTTCTGGATGAACATCCCGCTCGGGCTCGCCGCCATCTTCTTCGCGCTCAAGCTGTTGCCCCGCCGCTCGGGAGCGCAGAAGAAGTCGAACCTCGACCTGTTCGGCGTGCTGCTGCTCGGCATCGCCACGTTCAGTCTGCTCTTCCCGTTCGTGCTCACGACGGGCGGCGCCGACGACAGCCCGCTGCGTTGGTTCTGGCTTCTCTCCGCGGCCGGATTCGGCGCCCTGTTCGTGCTGTGGGAGCTCGCCTACCAGCGGCGCGGCAAGTCGCCGGTCGTGCACTTCGCCCTGTTCCGCATGTCGTCGTACCGCAACGGGCTGCTGCTGGCCACGGCGTACTTCGGCGCTCTGCCGGCCGTGTTCCTGATCAGCACGCTCTACCTGCAGGAGGGTTTGGGGCTCGAGCCGGTTTTCGCCGGACTGGTCTCGATCCCGTTCGCGCTGACATCCGCCATCACCGCCTTCGTCGGCGGACGTCTGGTGCAAAAGTACGGCAGAAAGCTCGTCGTCTTCGGACTCTGTTTTGTGATCGTCGGGTTCTCGCTCGACCTGCTGCTCGCCATCACGCTGCCCGCCGAGCTCGCGCCGTACGGCATGGGGGCCGGGCTTTTCGTCGCGGGCATCGGCGGCGGTTTTGTGATCTCGCCCAACCAGACGCTCACGCTCGCCGAGATCCCGGTGACGGAGGGCGGCGTGGCCGGCTCGATGGCGCAGCTCGGCCAGCGCATCGGAACCTCGATCGGCGTCGCCGCAGCGACATCCACCTTCTTCGCCACGATCCTGCGCGAGTCGGGAGGCGAGATCAGCCTGGCCGCCTACCGTGACGGCTTCCGCAACGCGCTGCTCATCTCGATCGCGCTCATCGTCGGTGCCCTGGCGCTCGGCGTCGTCGACCTGGTGGCGCGGCACCGGCAGGCGGCCGACGCCCCCGCCGAGGTTGCGTAACTCAGGCAGGACGAGACTCGCGGATGCGGCGGGGCCCGGTTTGGCGCGGCGGTGGCCCGTGGCATCCACGGTCCTGCCTGAGTTGTGCCGTGCTTTAACGGCGGCAGGCCCTCTCGCCGAAGCGGGAGGGCCTGCCGGGGGTGCTGCTTAGCGGCCGAGGACGCTGTCGAGTCCGAGCGAACCGGTCACGTCGCCGACAAGGCCGTCGACGTCGGTGACGCCGTCGACGAGGTCGGAGACGCCGGCTCCGATGTCGGAGCTCGTGTCACCGCCGGTGACGGGAGCCGTGACGGGGGCCTCGACCGGGGCGGTGACGGGCACGTCGTTCGTGATCGGCGCGGTCACGGGAGCCGTGACGGGTGCCTCGACCGAGGTGTCGTTGCCCGAGGCGACGGGAGCGGTGACCGGAGCGGCCACGTCGTTGCCGCTGAGGATGTCGCCGCCGAGCACGTCGCCGGTGGCGACGTCGCCCACCTGCGGGGCGATCACGATGGGGGACTGTCCGGCGAGCGAGACATTGCCGAAGAGATCGGAAATGTCACCGAAGAGGTCGGTGCTGGTGGTGGTGTCGGTCGAGCTGTACTCGCTCGACGAGTCCGACGTGGTGTCGGCGGACGCGGGACCGGCAAAGCCGACGACGGCGAGAGCGGCCGCAGCAGCGGTTCCACCGGTGGCGAGCAGGGTCTTCTTCGTGATGTTGTTCATTGCTGAACTCCTTCAAGTCAGCCCTCGAATCTCCCCGAACCAGTGAGGCCGGTCGTTTCCGAGTGCACTGAGGGTCCGGAGGCGGGCGGCCGATCGGATTGGCGGCAGACCGGGTGTGACCCCCGTTCGGGGCAGAACGCAGCCGATTTCGAAAAATTCTGGGCGGCATCCTGCCCCGGAGACTCGCGGATGTCACGGAGGAAGCGACGAGAACCTGAGCGAGTGCTGGCAGTGCTTCTCACGCTTTGTTGCTACCCGCGCGCGGAGCCCGATTCACTTCCGCGGCAGCCGCGCGAACACCCAGTTGTGCGGCTCGGCCGTGTGCGGCAGCGTCCAGCGTCGTCCGAAGAACCCGGGCAGGCGCTGCCCGGTCTGCAGCACCTGGAATCCGCGCCGCTCGAAGAAGGCCGCCGTGGGCACGCTGTCGGCGCCGCGGCCGATGCCGCCGAAGAGCACGCGCACGCCGCGCCCCACGAGAACGGGCTCGATTGCGGCGAGCAGCGCCGTAGCGACTGCGTGCCGGCGCTCTGATTCGGCCACCTCGACATGGTCGAGGAACGCCACCCGGTCGAGCTCGTCTGCGTAGTCGACCGGCTGCATGCCCTGCTCGAGCGCCTCGAAGTAGGCGATCGCCATCGGCGCCCGGCGCGCGAGTACGGTACCGACCAGGCGGCCGTCGGGGGTGCGGGCTTCGAACGAGACCGGATGATCGTGGTCGCCGCCGCGCGACGCGGGCACTTCGGCGATGGTGAAGGCGGGAGGCATCCCTCCACGCTAAGCCGTTCGCGCGGGCTACGCCTGCGCGCTGCCGGAGATGTTCACCAGCCAGTTGATGCCGAACCGGTCGACGCACATGCCGAAGCTGTCGCCCCACGGCGCCTTCGCGAGCGGTTCGGTGACCTTGCCGCTCTCGGCGAGCTTCTCGTAGTAGCCGGTGAGTTCGGCCTCGTCGTCGCCGCTCAGCGAGATCGAAATGGACGACCCCGAGGTGTAGTCCATCGAATTGGGGGTGTCAGAGCCCATCAACACCAGGCCGCCGGGGCTGGTGAGCTGCGAGTGCATCACCTTGTCCTGCTCGGCGGGGTCTTCGCTCGCGTGGAAGTCGGCGAAGGTGCTGACGGTGAGCTCGCCGCCGAACACCGACTTGTAGAACTCCATGGCTTCACGGGCGGTGTCTCGGAAGCTGAGATACGGGTTGAGTGTCGTGGGCATAAGAAAACCTCCTCGTTTTATCGTGCAGTCACATAGTGGCCCCGCCCACGGCCGGTCGGCAATCTCCCCTTAACAATCGACCGATAGGTTGGTGCCAAATGACTACGAAATTCACCGTCTCCGCCGAAGTTGCCGCCGCTCTCGAATCGGGAAGGCCCGTCGTGGCGCTCGAATCCACGATCATTTCGCACGGTCTGCCGCGCCCGCGCAACCACGAGGCGGCGATCGAGTTCGAAGAGATCCTGCGGTCCGCCGGAGTCACTCCGGCCACGATCGCCGTTCTCGACGGTGTCCCGCAGATCGGCCTCGACGCCGAGGGCGTGCGGCGCATCGCCGAAGACGACCTCACCAAGGCCAGCGTGCGCGACCTGCCCATCATCGCGGCCGCGGGATTCAGCGGAGCGACCACCGTCGCGGCGACCGCACACCTCGCGGCACTCGCCGGCATCCGGGTCTTCGCCACAGGCGGCCTCGGTGGCGTGCACCGCGGGGCGAACGAGACCTTCGACGAGTCGGCCGACCTCTCCACCCTCGCGGTCACCAACATCACCGTCGTCTCGGCGGGTGTGAAGAGCGTGCTCGACATCGCCGCGACCCTCGAGCGGCTCGAGACGCTGAGCGTTCCCGTCGTCGGCTTCGGCACGACGGTCTTCCCGAGCTTCTGGTTGCGCGAGTCGCAGTTCACCCTCGACTGGTCGGTCGACACGGCCGCCGAGGTGGCGCGCGTGATGCAGGCTCAGGATGACTTCGGGCACGGTCAGGGCATCGTTGTCGCCAACCCCATCCCGCTCGCCCAGCAGTGGGATCCCGCCGAACACGACAAGGTGCTCGACGAGGCGCTCGCGCTCGCCGAACGCGCGGGCGTCACCGGCAAGGCGGTCACGCCGTTCCTGCTGCTGAAGATCGTGGAGCTCTCCGGCGGACGCAGCCTCGAGGTCAACCTCGACCTCGCCCGCAACAATGTGCGCGTGGCCGGCGAGATCGCGACGGCCTGGTCGGCCCTGCGTGCCTGATCCCGTGCCCGGCGCCCGCACGCGCGTCGTGGTGATCGGAGACGTGATCGACGACGTTGTCGCCGTGCCGCACGGCCCCGTGCGCACCGACACCGACACGCCCTCGTCGATCCGGTTCACGGCGGGGGGTTCGGCCGCGAACACCGCGACCTGGCTCGGCACCCTCGGCGCGGCGGTCGATTTCGTCGGGCTGGTCGGCCACGGCGACGTCCAGCGCCACGCCGACGGACTGCGGGCCGCCGGCGTCACCCCGCACATCGAGACGCACCCCACGCTGCCGACCGGAACGATCATCGTCATCGTCGACGGAGAGAACCGCACCATGTTCACCGAGCGGGGAGCGAACGCCGCCCTCGACCCGGATGCCGTCACCGACGCGCTGCTGTCGAACGCGGCGGTGCTGCACCTCACCGGCTACAGCCTGTTCGGCGACGTCGATGCCGCGCCGTTCGTTCGGCTCATCGCGCGGGCCCGCGCGGCGGGGGCCCACGTCTCGTTCGATCCCGGTTCGGCCGGGTTCATCAACGACTACGGCGTCGACCGCTTTCTCGCCGACATCGCGGGCGCCGACATCGTCTTCCCGAACCTCGAGGAGGGCCGCGTGCTCACCGGCCTCGACGACCCGTTCGATATCGCGGCCGAGCTCGCCAAACGTTTCGCTATCGTCGCGCTCACCCTCGACGCCGGGGGAGTGCTCGTCGCCGAGCCCGGCGAAGATCCGGTTCTCGTCGAGGCCGTCGTCACCACGATCGTCGATCCGACGGGCGCCGGCGATGCCTTCTCGGCGGGCTTCATCGCTGAGTACCTGCGCACCGCCGACACGGTGCTCGCGGCGGCGGCCGGGGCCGGCGTCGCGGCCCGCGCTGTCGCCTCGATCGGCGCCCGCCCGCTGCCCTAGCCGAACGCCGAGGGGCAACAATCCGCTGCTGAACGGTGCCGTAGACGTCGAAACGTCGCCCCTCTGCCCGCTGCGCTAGTCGACCGGGGTCGTCGCCGTCGCCTTCATCGTGTCGTACGCCTTCAGGGCGTCGCGCCGCGACTGGGCCAGGTCGACGATCGGCTCCAGCGGGTACTCGCCGGCCGCCAGTTCGGGCACCCAGCGCCGGATGTAGCGCCCGCCCTTGTCGAACTTCTGTGCCTGCAGAACCGGATTGAACACGCGGAAGTACGGCGCAGCATCCGCCCCGCTGCCCGCCACCCACTGCCAGTTGGCGGGGTTGTTCGCTTCGTCGGCGTCGACGAGCGTGTCCCAGAACCAGGCCTCGCCCACCCGCCAGTCGACCAGCAGGTTCTTGATCAGGAAGCTCGCGGTGACCATGCGCACGCGGTTGTGCATCGTGCCGGTCTCCCACAGCTCGCGCATTCCGGCGTCGACGAGCGGCACGCCCGTCTTGCCGTGACGCCAGGCGTCGATCTCCCACTCGGGGGTGTCGGCCCACGGGAAGGCGTCGAACGCCGACCGGTAGTTGTCGCGGTGCAGTTCGGGGAAGTTGTAGAGGATGTTCCAGTTGAACTCGCGCCAGCCGACCTCGCGCAAGAACTTCGCCGCATTTTGCTTCGCGGGCGCCGGCACGGCCCCGTGCAGCCGGTGCCAGATCTGCAGCGGGCTGATCTCGCCGAAGCGCAGGTGCGGGCTCAGACCGCTGGTCGCCTCGATGCCGGGCTCGTCGCGCCGGTCGTAGCTCTCGAGCACGTCGTCGACGAAGCCCTCGAGGCGCTCGTGTGCGTTGTTCTCACCGGGTGCACAGTGCTCGCGCAGCCCGCTGGCCCAGTCGGGCGCGGTCGGTAGCAGGCCCCAGTCGTCGAGGTCGTCGCTCGCGGTGTCGAAAGGCCGGATGCTGGTGGGCGCGTCGAGCGGATCCCTAGCGACGCCCTGCTCCAGGCAGGTCTTCCAGAACTGCGTGAAGACGCGGTATGGGTTGCCCTCCTGCGTCGTGACGGTCCACGGCTCGAAGATCAGGTTGGCGCGGAAGCTCTCGACCGTCAGCCCGTCGTCGCGCAGGCGCGACTTGAGGGCGGCGTCGATGTCGCGGGCCCGGCCGTAGCGGCGGTTCCAATAGACGGCTCCGGCATCCGTCTCGCTCACCAGCTTCGGGATCTCGGTCTCGGCGTCTCCGCGGCGCAGCACGAGCGAGCCGCCGCGCGCCTCGATGTCGGCGGCGAGGGAAGCGAGGCTGTGGTGCAGCCACCATTTGACGGCTGCGCCGAGGGGCCGGATGCCACGGCTCACCTCGTCGAGAAGGTAGACGACCACCACGGGCGCACCGCGTTCGACGGCAGCGGTGAGGGCGGGGTTGTCGGCCAGGCGCAGGTCGTCGCGCAGCCAGACGATGGACGGGCGCTCGGTCTCGGTGGTGGAAGTCACTTGCCGCCGAGTCGCAGTTTCTCGGTGAGGGTGGTGAGCTGGCGCAGCTCGTCGGGCGTGAGAACGCCGCCGACGCGGTTGCGGATCGACTCGGCGTGCACGACCGCGACCCGGCGGAACAGCTGGTAGCCCTGGTCGGTGATGCGCACGATGGTGCCGCGCCCGTCGCCCGGGTCGCTCTCCTTGGTGACGAACTGGCGCTGCACGAGCCGGTCGACGAGGCGGCTCACGCTGGGCTGGGTGAGCAGCAGGTGGCGGTTGAGGTCGCGGATGCGCAGCGCGTGCTCGGGCTGACGCGTCAGGTTGAAGAGCACGTCGTATTCGTTGAACGACAACTCGGCCGACGGAAACTCGGCGTTCAGCTGGCGGAGGACGGTGACCTGGGCGCGGAACAGAGATTCCCACGCGTCGACAGCTAACGATTTATCACTCACAGGAGCAACTCTATGCATCTGCACCGATAGCCGCGCAATGGGGGTGACTTTGGGCCCACATTTAGAATCGGCCCCGAGAACGAGAATCGGCCGCAGAAGGAATAGGCGCTTAACAGGATTGAGGGTCGGTTTCAGAGGCTAGAAACCGACCCTCTCCCTTGCACCAAGAGTGTCCTGCAATCACATTCCGCATCAGCTGCCACAGCAAACAACTTCTGCCCTTGAAATATATAACGGGAAGGTAACGGAGCGCTAGTTATCGAACCGTTATATTTCTGCGAGTTTGCCGAGTGACGTTTCCGGCCCACGAAATCGCTGGTTCAGCCGACGACATTGACGTTGAACATCGGCTTGCCGACGGCCTGCAGCGTAGCGAAGAACAGCGGGATGTAGTGCTCCGGGCCGACGGCTGTGGCGATGCCGCCGAGGTCGAGCTGGCCGGTCTCCGGCCAGCCGAGATCGGTGAGCAGCGACTTGACGACGGTCTTCGCGCCCTCGTCGTCGCCGGAGACGTATACCGTCGTAGCGCCGATCGCGGTCGGGTCGGTCATGACCCCGTGGAACATCGTGCTCAGCGACTTCACTACCTTTACGTCGGGGAAGCGCTGCTGCATCAGTCGTCCGACGCTGTCGTTGGGATAGGCGAGCGTGCCCTCGCGGGTGACGGCGTTGGAGACATCGAGCACGATCTTGCCGGCCAGCACCTCGTCACCGATCGACTCGAGCACGGGGATGGACGACGTGCCGGGGAGCGCGGTGAGGATGACGTCGGCGGGCGCAGCTGCATCCGCGGTGAGTGCGACGGGGGCGGGGAGCCCGGTCTTGTCGGGCGAACGCGAGCCGAAGACCACGTCGTGGCCGGCGGTGGCGAATGCGGTGCCGAGAGCGATACCGACCTGGCCGGTGCCGAGGATGGCGATTTTCATGAGTTTCTCCGTAGTTGTCTGGGGTGAGTGAGGTGGCTAGGCGCCGTGGGCGGGCGAGTCGACGGGGATTACCTGCGCGACGCGACTCCGACTGCGACGCCGACCGCCCACGGTGACGGCCGCGACGATCGCGGCGAGGGCCGCGAGGCCGCCGCCGGTGAGGAACGCGGCCTGCAGTCCTGGGACGAAGTCGCCGCTGACGGATCCTGTCGCGTAAACGGAGACAACGATCGCGATGCCGAGAGCTCCACCGATCTGCTGCACCATCTGCAGCATTCCGGACGCGGAACCGGCGTCGTTATCGGGAACGCCGTCCATCGCGAGCAGCGTGCCCGCGGTGAAGATGAGCGCGCAGCCGAGGGCGTGCACGACGAGCGGGATAACCACGTGCCAGTAGTTGCTCGTCTCGCCGAGCGTCGACCAGCCGAGGAAGCTGGCGACGAGCAGGGCGCCGCCGACGATAAGCAGCGTCCGCGGGCCGAAGCGTGCCGCCCAGCCCGGAACCCACCTGGTGACGATGAAGATCGTGGCGGTGAGGGGCAAGAATCCGACTCCGGCGAGCAGTGGGCTGAAGTCGAGCACCCGCTGGAGGTACTGCGCGATGAAGAAAAGCATCGACGCCTGGGCCCCGAGCGTCAGACCCATGTTGACGAGTGCCCCGACGCGAGCCGGCTGTTTGAGCAGATGGATGGCGATGAGCGGGTTCGCCGCACGGCGCTCCACGAGCACGAGCAGGATGGTGAAGGCGACTGCGGCACCGAAGAATCCCGGCGTGCCGGCCGAGCCCCATCCGTTTTCGCCCGCGTTGACGAATCCCCAGACCAGCGAAACCGAGCCGAGGGTCGCGAATACCGCTCCGAAAACGTCGAACTTGCCGGAGGCGTGGGGCGCACCGTCGTGGACGATTCTTCTGACGACGAGGATGACGAGGATTCCGATGGGGACGTTGATGAGCAGCCCCCACCGCCAAGACAGCAGGTCGGTCAGCACGCCGCCGAGCACGAGACCGGCGGAAGCGCCGACCGCCGATACGACGGTGAACGAAGCGAGCACTTTACGTCGGGCGTTCTCGTCCTTGGCCATGGTGGATACCAGGGCCAAGACTGCGGGTGCGGCGGCGGCGGACGCGAGTCCTTGCACGACGCGAGCGGCGATCAGCACCTCGGGGGAGGTGGATAGCCCTCCGACGAGCGACGCGACGACGAAGAGCGCCGTTCCGAGCAAAAACACCCGGGTGCGGCCGAAGGTGTCGCCGATCCGGCCGCCGAGGAGGATGAGCCCGCCGAATGCGATCGCGTAGGCGTTCGGGATCCAGGACAGTGCCGACGGGCTGAACCCGAGGTCGCGTTGGATCGACGGCAGTGCGACCGTCATGACCTGCGCGTCGACGGTGAGCATGAGCTGAAGCGTGAGAACCGCGGCCGTCGCGATCGCGGTCGCCCGGGCGGACAGGACAACCGCTGCGGGAGTGCCGGTGACGCTCATGCGCTGAACCCGCCGTCGATGTCGATCGACGAACCGTTGATGAGCGCTGCGTCGGCGCTGGCCAGGTACGCGACGAGCGAGGCGATCTCGGTTACCGTTCCGTAGCGGCCGATCGGGATGAGCGAACGCTGCAGGTCGGACGAAGGTCCGTCGCCGGGGTTGGCGTCGGTGTCGACGGGGCCGGGCTGCACGTTGTTGATCGTGATGCCCTTCGGGCCGAGCTCACGCGACATTCCGCGGACGAACCCGATGAGTGCCGAGCGGTCGAGGGCGTGGATAGCCATGGAGTCGAAGGGTGTGTAGTGCGCGTTGGCGCTGCCGATCGTGATGACCCGGCCGCCGGTGCGCATGTGTGGCAGCGACTCCTTCACGAGGTTGACCGTGCCGTTCACGGTCGTGTTGATCATCTTGTCGATGTCTTCGTAGCTGATCTCGCTCAGGGGCGCCAGCACGCCGCCGCCGGCGTTGCTCACGACGATGTCGAGGTGTCCGAGGCGCTGAGCGGCGGTGGCGACGGCGGCGACGACTTCTGCGCGATCGGCGCTGTTCGCCTGCACGGCGGACACCGATCCGGCGTCGCGTCCGATGCTCCCGATGAGGGCGTTAGCGGCGTCGATATCCGCGGCGTAGGTGAATACGACGTCAGTTCCTTCGGTGGCGAGGCGGCGCACGATCGCGGCGCCGATTCCGCGGGAACCCCCTGTGACGATGGCGGTACGGCCTGTTGATTCCGACATGATGATCCTTCTGGACAAATTGCGGAGACCCTCTCCGTATGTTGGGTTCAATCGTGTGGATCGCGGAATTTATTCCCAAATGGAGAGGTTCTCCGTGTAGTGACTCAAACAATCAAGATCGACATCTGGTCCGACATCGCATGCCCGTGGTGCTATATCGGCAAACGCAAATTCGAAACCGCCCTCGGCGAATTCGAGAAGACCGACACGGCCGCTCCGGTCGAGCTCGAATACCACTCCTTCGAACTCCACCCCGATACCCCGATCGATTTCGTGGGCAACGAGTACGACTTCCTCACTCGCAACAAGGGCATGCCCGGCGACCAGATCGCGTCGCGGCTCGTTCAGGCGGCGGGCATCGCTGCGGCAGCCGGCCTCGTGTACGACTACGACAACCTGCCGCACATCAACTCGATCAAGGCGCATCAGTTCGTGCACTACGCGAAGGCCAGGGGGATGCAGGTCGTTGCCCTCAACCGTGTGCTCAAGGGCTACTTCCAAGAGGGCCGGCACCCCGGCCATATCGAGGATCTCGCCGACTTGGGCGCCGACCTAGGCCTCGACCGCGACGACGTCATCCGGTCGCTCGAAGCCGACGAGTATCTCGACGCGGTGCGCGCCGATCTACAGCGAGCGGAGGATCTCGGAATCCATGGCGTGCCGTACTTCGTGATCAACGACAAGTACGCGGTGTCCGGCGCCCACGAGGCGTCGTCGTTCCTGAATATGTTGCAGCAAGTCGCTGCCGAGAATACGGAGGTTGGAAAGTGACCGGAATCGACTTACAGGAAGCCAGCGCTGCGCCCGCAGAAGGGGAGGCGCCTCTCGCGACGCTTCTGCCCCTCCTCGGCGGCGCCGGAATGATGTGCGACGGGGAGAGCTGCTCGTTCTAGCCGTGTCGGCGGTTGGGGGCCGAAGCGATTCGGACCGCGACCGCCGAGAGCGTCTCGACGTCGCGCTAGATCCCGCCGATGTCGAGCTGACGCGTCAACTCGGCAAATGACGAATCGACGGCCGCATCGCTCAGCCGGGCGAGCCGCGCGAGCGCTTCGGCGCTCTGCGACCCGGGCGGTGCAGTGAGCAGCGTGAGTTCGAGGCCGGGTGCACCCCGGACGTCGAATCGCTGGTGTGCGAGGCGGAGCAAGCCCACTGTCGGGTGCTCGATGACGCGTGAGGTCGCGGGAGCGCCGGTGATGTTGTCGTCGTTCCAGAGCGCGCGGAACGGAGCGCTGTTCTCAATGAGCCTCTCGACCAAGGCGACGACTTCGGGGTGTGGTGGCGCGTAGCTCATTGCCAGACGCAGCGTGCACACTTCGGCCATCGCGGCGTTCTCCCAGTCGACATAGAACTGGCGGGCACCTGCATCGAGGAACAGGGCGCCGACGAGCGTCTCGTGCCCGCTCATCGGTGCGAACAGCGCCGTGGCAGTGGCATTGGCGGCGAGGACGCGCGATGCGGCGTTGGTCACGAACGCGGCGGCGTGGGGGAACGCGTCGAGGGTCTGCTGCAGTTCGTCGCTGACGTCGGTGTCCGAGCTCAGCGTCGACGGCGACAGGCGCGCGAGTCGGAAGAGGTAGTCCCGGCCGTCGGGGCCGAGCCGCAAGGCCGCGCTGATGGCCTCGGCCACCTGTGCCGACGGGGTGCGCTCCCGCCCCTGTTCCATCCGCGCGTAGTAGTCGGCGCTGACCCCGGCGAGCACCGCGACCTCCTCACGGCGGAGACCACGAACCCGGCGGCCTCCGTTCGCGGGGAGCCCGACATCTTCCGGGGTGAGTTGCGCGCGCTGAGCGCGCAGGAAGTCGCCCATGCGGTTGGCGGAGCTGTTGACGTCCATTCCCTCAGGCTACGTCCGGTCGCAGGCTCATGGTCGGCGTGAGGGTGGGTGCGTTGCACCCTCTCCCGCGGTCGACCCGGCCCTTCTTGCGTCGAAGCGGCGGACGCACTCTTGATCTTGCGACACCGCAACGGTGCGTTCCGGCTCCGAAGCGGCGCCGAATCGTCTCCCGAATAGGAGCAATACATGTCAGAAACCAACAGAGCCATCGCTCTCACGTTCTTCGAACGCCTCTACGCGGGAAACCTCGACGGGGCGCTCGACCTGATGTCACCCGACGGCGTGTACAAGGTCTTCGGTGACCCCGCGCAGTTCCCGCTCGCCGGTTCGTTCGACAAGGACCACATCGTCGACCTGCTCGGCATCATCGCTCCGACCGTGCCCGCCGGCGCTAATCCGACGATCACGTCGACGTTGGCCGAGGGCGACGTTGTCGCCGTCATCGGTCACGTCGAAGCGCTCGCCGTGACCGGGCTCCAGTACGCGAACAACTTCGTGTTCCTCGTCACCCTCCGCGACGGCCTCATCACCGAGGTCGACGAGTACATCGACACGCTTCACGCCAACCGGGTTCTGTTCGGTGGCTGAAGCCCCCGCGCTCAATCTCGAATATCCGAATCATCCGATAAGTAAAGGAAAGACAATGTCAGACAACATCGCAACGATCACTCCGGCCGACGAAGCAGAGATCAAGCTGGTCATCCGCCGGTACTCCGAGCACCTCGACGGTCGGCAATTCGCCAAGCTCGCCGACGCCTACACCGAGACGGGATCGCTGGTGAATTCCTTCGAGGAGTACATCCCCGGCGGCGAAGCCTTCACCGGCACACTCGCCAGCGGCGCAGACGCTGTCGCAACCGCTGTCGGCAACCTCATGGGCCCGCTCGACGCGACCCAGCATCTCTTGGGCGCGATCATCATCGACGCTACGGAGGAGGGCGCGCGAACGCAGACGCAGGTTCTCGCGCAGCACCACCGCGCGGGTGGCTTCTACGATGTCGGCGGCACGTACATCGACAGCTTCGTGCGTACGGACAAGGGATGGCGCATCGAGGTGCGCGAGCTCCACACGCTGTGGCAGAAGGGTGAGGCGAGCGTCGTCTCGGGCGACTGACCCAACGGGCTACACACAGCGGCGGTGCGGGATCGAAATCCCGCACCGCCGCTGTGCGTGTGTCAGCGGGGGAGGATCCTGAGCGTCGCGTCCACAGCGTCAGCTGCCACCATCGGATCGACATTGCTGCTGCCGAAGCGGTCGTACTTCGCGTGGTAGGCAGCGGTCACCGCGGCGTCGACCGACGAATCCGCCTCCGCGAAGGCGACGTCACGGGTGATGCGGTCGGCGGCGATCGAGCCGGCATGACGTATCTGCGCGCGGCGGAACCACGGATTCGTCCGCCCGTAGCCGGAGCGGACGAACAGGTCGTCGCCCACCCTGACCACCCAGATGGTGACGGGCGGCCGCAGTGTGTCGTCAGTACGCAACGACGACAGGTGGAGTTCCTGTGCGTCGCCGATGGTGTCCAGCTCGTCGCTCGTCCAGTTGGTCACTTTCTCGGTCCTTTCATCAGTCATGCCGCTATGGGGTCGAAGTCGCCGCTGCCGGTGACCCAGGACTCCCAACCGGCGCGGATCAGCGTCGGCACGGCTTCGAAACGCACGCCGTAGAGCGTGGCGGGGTCGAAGTACGCGCCGAGGTTCGTGTCGCCGTTGCGCATCACGGCCTCGGTGCCGACCCCGAGGGCGGCGAGGTGGTCGATGAACGCCGGAGCGTCAGCGATCCAGCCGCCGATGTGGTGCACGCCGAAACCGTTCTGGGCTCCGTACACCCCGTCGCCGGCGGCCTCGATGAGCTCCAGGTGCGGTGCCTGGATCGAGTAAGTCACGTGCACTTCCCATTCGTGGCTGATCCCGCTCTCGTCGAGTTGCGGGATCGTCGAGCGGCTCGGCTCGGCGAAGTCGAGACCGAGCACGTCGTGGAACCGTGCGATGGCCTCGTCGAGGTCGGGCACGAGTATGCCGACGTGGAAATACGGTGCTTCGGTCATGGGGGTCTCCGTCAGTTGGTCGATGTTCCGTCGAAGCGGACTTGGTCCAAGTCTTCGTTCGGATGACGCGGGTATGGGTGTCGCGGGAATCCGGGGTCTGCCGGACCCACCCACGACACCTGCATAGTATTTTCCAACTCAGGGGTCTAGACTCCAAAACATGACCTTTATCGAAGATTTCAAACCCACGCACCTGAAGCTGACCGTCGAGTCGCCCACCTTCTGGCGCGTCACGTTCAACAACCCGCCCATCAACGTCGTCAGCACCGAGATGATGCGCGACGTCAAAGAGCTGCTCACCGAACTGGAGCACAACGACACGGTCAACGTCGTCGTGTTCGACAGCGCCGACCCCGACTTCTACATCGCGCACTACGACGTCGAGATCGACGGCGAGGCATCGGAGGCCCTTCCCGGCACCACCGGCTACACCTCGTGGGTAGACATCACCGTGCGTCTCAGCAAGCTCAACGCCGTGACGATCGCCGCCATCCGCGGCATCACCCGTGGCGCCGGAAGCGAGCTCGTGCTCGCGATGGACATGCGTTTCGCCAGCCTCGAGAAGGCCAAGCTCGCGCAGGTCGAGATCGCGCTGTCCGCGGTCACCGGCGGAGGAGCCAGCGGACGACTGCCGTCGCTCGTCGGCCGCGGCCGCACGATGGAGATTCTGCTCGGCGCCGAAGACTTCGACGGCGCGCTGGCCGAGAAGTACGGCTACGTCAACCGCGCGGTGCCCGACGCCGAGTTCGAAGAGTTCATCACCAATTTCGCCAAGCGCGTCTCCGGCTGGGACCACCAGGCGATCGTCGAGGTGAAGGAGTTCATCAACAAGTACACGCGACTGCCCGACGCCGAGTACCCGCTGCACTCCGACGCGTACTGGGTAGGCGTGTCGCGCCCCGGTGTCGGCGACCGCGTCGGCCGCCTGATCGAGGCGGGCATGCAGAAGCGCAGCCCTCTCGAGTACAACCTCGCCGAAGACATCGCGGCAATCGCACAGCAGTAGGTTCGAGCGGGTCGCGGGGCACCGTCCCGCGACCCGTGCACGCGCCTGATGCCCCGGCCCTCGGCGGGTAACCTGAGGGAACGATCGAGAGGGAGGCCGCGTCGATGCCCATTTCAAAGCTTCGAGACAGCTCGTGCTCGGTCGCGCGCAGCCTGTCGGTGCTGGGGGAACGCTGGACCCTGCTCGTCGTGCGCGAAGCCCTCTCTGGAACGACGCGGTTCGAGACGTTCCGCGAAAACCTCGGCGTCGCCGCCGACGTGCTGAGCGACCGCCTGACGACTCTGGTCGACTGCGGCGTGCTGCGCCGCGAGGCCTACCAAGAGGCGGGGCGGCGCACCCAGTTCGAGTACTTCCTCACCGAGACGGGCCTCGAGTTGCACGTCGTCGTGGGCGCGCTGCAGCAGTGGGGAGATCAGCACCTTCCGCGACCCGAGGGTCCCAGCGTCATCCGGCAATCAAAATCGACGGCCACGCCGGTAAAGGTGGCGTTCGTCGACGAGTCTGGTCGCGAGATCCCCGAAGACGACGTCGCGATCGTCGACGTCGAATCCCGGATGACGCAGCCGGCCTAAAACCCTTCGTGGTCCCTCGGCGTGTACGGCACGTGGCGTTCGGGAGACGCGCAGGTGATGACCGTCGCGCTGCCCAGTATCCAGCGCGAGCTCGGATTCTCTGCGGCCTCGCTCGCGTGGGTGCCGAATGCCTACACGCTGGCGTTCGGCGGCCTCATTTTGCTCGGCGGACGGCTCGGCGACAGTCTCGGAAGGGCGAGGGTCTTCTCGATAGGGACGGTCGTCTTCGTGGTCGGCTCTCTCGTCGGAGGGCTCGCCTTCAACCCGGCAATGCTCATCGGCGCGCGAGTGCTGCAGGGAATCGGTGCCGCGATCGCGGCACCGAGCGTTCTCGCGCTTATCGCCACGATGACGAAAGACGAAGTTTCGAAGGCCAGGGGCCTCGCGTGGTTCACGTCGATCTCCGCCGTCGGGTCTTCTGTGGGGCTCATCCTCGGGGCCTCCTCACCGACCTCGCCTCCTGGCGATGGGGCCTGCTCATCAACATTCCGATCGGTGCCGTCGTCTTGGTGCTCGTCATCAGGTTGGTGGCGGAAACGGCTCGCCGACGCGCTCGCGCTTTCGATGTGCCCGGCGCGATTCTCGCCAGCTTGGCGTCGCTCGCCGTCGTCTGGGCGTTTATCAACGCGGGGGAGAACGGATGGGCGCACGTGCCGCGCGTCGGTGCTCTCGTGAATATGGGGCTCTTCGTCGGCGCCCACTTCGCCATGTTGTTCTTCATCGTCCAGTTCCTCCAGCGGGTGCTCGACTTCGGTCCTTTCCTGGCGGGCCTCGCTTTCCTCCCACTCACCGGCACCGTGTTTATCGTCACCCGGTGGGTTCCCGGCCTCGTCGAGCGATTCGGGGCCCGCATCCCGCTCGTCATCGGCGGCGTCCTCGTTGTGCTGAGTTTTGTTCTCTGGGTGCCGTTGAGCGAGTCGTCGACCTACGTCGCGGTCGTCATCCCGCTCGTGCTCCAGGCTCTCGGAGTGGCATTGGTTTCCACCGCGGGCACGCTCACGGTCATGAGGACCGTTCCCGAGCAGGACACCGGATCGGCGTCGGGCATGCTGCAGATGGTTCAGCGGGTCGGCGGTGCGGTGGGAATCGCCGTAGCGGTGTCTGTGTACGCGTCCGGGGCCGTCGAAGGAGAGTTCATACCCGGCTTCGCTGGAGCGATGCTCGCGGGAGCCGCGCTGACCGTCGTCGCGACGGCCGTCGCCCTGTTCGCCGTAGGCAAGCCGGTCGCCCAGTTGAAGGTGTGACGGGATGGCCGGAGCTAGAATCAGAGCTCGTCGACATGGTTGAGAAGGTGCGAAACATGCGGTCGGATGCCCGTGACAACCGAGCGAAGATAGTCGCCGCCGCCATCGACATCATCGAGCAGCAGGGCACGATGGCGTCGCTGAACGAAATCGCGAAGCGCGCCGGCATCGGACCCGGCACCCTGTACCGCCATTTCCCGACTCGGGACGAGCTGCTCGCCGAGGTTCTTGTAGCCTGGGTGGCCCGCGTCGAAGCGGCGGCGGACGCGACTGTGATCACGTCGAAGAGCGATCTCGTCGATTGGCTCGACCGCCTGGCACTCGTCTCGAACGAATATCGCGGGCTCGCTGCAAGCATCGCGGCTGTCGCCGACGACGCAGACTCGCCCCTGCAGTCCGCGCACTCGGCAACCCTCCGTGCGAACGACCGCGTGTTCGCCCAAGGTCGCGCGATCGGGCTGTTCGAGGGCCCCGTTGATGCCGGAACCGTCGGGCGACTCGTCACCGGCGTCGCGATGGTCACGGAGCAGGCGGCTCTGTCAGCGGAGCAGACCAGGGCCATGCTCGAAGTCGTGCTCGACGGCCTCCTGGTGCGTGCCGCCTCAAGCGTGCAGTCGTAGCAGCCTTCTCGAGCGCGGGCTGTAGGGCGTAGGTCCCTTTGGCGACCCTTCGTACAGAAGGGGTGTGCCCGTGCGAATTCGTCACGGTGCGTTCTGCACTGCCAATTCTCGTGGGAAATTTCGGCTTTCGGGAATTCTTCCGGGCCGCTGGTTGCTGTGACAGATATCAAACGGAGAACCTCTCCGATTGACGGATCTGTCCGCGAAACAACCAGAAAGGCACCATCATGGTCGACACGACCGCCAAGCCCACAATCGTCATCGTGCACGGAGCCTGGACCGACGCGAGTTCCTTCGGTCGAGTCGAGGTGATCCTCTCGAACAACGGCTACGACGTGCTCGAATTCGCCAACCCGTTGCGGTCGCTCGCCGGCGACGCCGACTACCTGGCGACGTTCCTGCAGACCCGCACCACCGGTCCGGTGATTCTCGTCGGACACTCCTACGGCGGAGCACTCATCGGCGCCGCTGGCCTCAAAGCGTCCAACGTCGTCGGCCTCGTCTACGTCGCCGCGTTCGTGCCGATCGAGGGCGAGAGCCTGCTCGACCTGCTGAACAGCGCCGGTCCCGTCGACCCGAGCCAGCTCTTCGACATGGTGCCCTACCCCGGCGCCGCCGAGGGCGACGTCGACCTGTTCATCAAGCAGGCCGCATTCGAGCCCGCCTTCGCCACCGGCCTCGTACCAGAAGTTCAGGCGAGCTACTACGCCCGCCAGCGACCGATCACGTTCGCGGCGGTCGGAGCGCCGGCCTCCCCCGACCAGGCGTGGGAGAAGATCCCCTCCTGGTACGTCGCCGGCACGCTCGACGGCAGCATCCCGCTCGAACTCCAAGTGGGAATGGCCGATCGTGCGGGCGCCAAGGTGACCGAGGTCGAAGCCGGCCACCTGTCGATGGTCAGCCACCCGCGCGAGATCGCCGACGTCATCGAAGAAGCCGCGACAAGTACCCAGCGGTAGTCCCCCTCACAGACCAGCCGACCGAGACGCAAACCGAACAACGGAATCGCCTCCGCTCGGCACATCGACGCCACAACCGTGCGGCGCCTATTTAGAAGAAAGAGAAAGATGATGACCCTATTAACTAGCTCTACCCGCAGCACCAAGCGGCGCTTCATCACGATCGCAGCAGGAATCGCAGCGGTCGTAGGCGTCACACTGGCGAGCACCGCCGGCGCGGACAGCGCGACGGCCAAGCCGGCGAAGCCCACCGTCGTGATCGTTCACGGTGCCTGGACCGATGCCAGCTCGTTCACCGACGTCGAGAAGATCCTGACGAAAGACGGCTACCCCGTGCTCGACTTCGCGAACCCGCTCCGCTCGCTCAGCGGCGACTCCGAGTATCTCGCGTCGTTCCTCGCCGCACGCACCACCGGTCCGGTGATCCTCGTGGGTCATTCCTACGGTGGAGCCGTCATCGGCGAAGCGGCACTCAGCGATTCTGATGTTAAGGGTCTTGTCTACGTCGACGCGTTCATTCCGGCAGAGGGCGAGAGCCTGCTCGACCTGCTGAACAGTGCCGGTCCCGTGGACCCGACGCAGCTCTTCGACACGATCCCCTACCCGGGAGCGCCGGAAGGTGATGTCGACCTGTATCTGAAGAAGGACGCATTCGGCCCCGGCTTCGCCAACGGCCTGTCCAAGGCACAGCAGGCGTCGTTCTACGCCAAGCAGCGCCCGATCACGTTCGCGGCAGTGAACGAGAAGGCGTCCGCGACCCAGTCGTGGAAGTCGCTGCCGTCGTGGTACGTCGCGGGCACTCAGGACGCGAGCATCCCGCTGGCGCTTCAGCTGCAGATGGCTGAGCGCGCAGGGTCTACCGTCACCGAGGTGAAGGCAGGACATCTCGCGATGGTCAAGGAGCCCAAGAAGGTCGCGAAAGTCATCGAGACCGCGGCGACCAGCACCAAGTAACACGCTGGGAACAGGAGAGGGCCGCGCGGATGCGCGGCCCTCTTTCGTTGTGCGGCCTACTCGTCGGCGAGATCCCTGAGAACGTCCATGGCAGCGGCGCTGCTCGCATCCCGTGCGACGTAGGTGACCAAAATCTCGTCGGAATCGTCGGGGAAGGCGAGCGTCTCGTAGTCGAGGATGAGCAGTCCGACCGTGGCGTGTACAACGCGCTTTGTGCCGTGGGACTTCACCTGCACATCCTGCTGGGCCCACAGATTCGTGAACGCGGGGCTGGCGATGCTGAGCTCGCCGATAAGTCGGGCGAGAACCGGGTCTCCGGGGTGCACGCCGGTCTCCCAACGCAACGTCGCCGCGGTATCCGCGGCGACTTCGTCCCAGTCGAGGTAATAGTCATGCGACCGCGGGTCGAGAAAGACGAACCTTGCAGAGTTGGACCCTTCGCGGAGTCCGTCGGGCAGCACTTGGGCGCCGAGTGTGTTGGTGGCCAGAATCTGCTGCCAGCGGCCGGCGACGAAAGCCGGCACATCTGACATCGAGTCGAGCAGGCGGCGGACACCGACCCGAACATGTTGTTCGGGCATCGTGCTGTCCTCCCTGGGCGGTCTGGCGAGCAGCATCAGGTGCGCGCGCTCGATGTCGTCGAGGCCGAGCACGTCGGCGATGGCGCTCAGTACCGAGTCGGAGACGGACTCCGCCCGCCCCTGTTCGACCCGGGTGTAGTAGTCGGCGCTGACGCCGGCGAGCATCGCCAGTTCTTCGCGGCGGAGACCTTGGACTCGCCTGCGGCCCGACGTCGGGAGTCCGAAATTCTCGGGGCTCACGCGAGTTCGCCGCGCTTGAAGGAATTCGCCGATGTCGCTGCTCATGCATCACAGTCTGACACCGGCGCTCGGCTCGTGACTGGGTCTCGCAGACCCCGGATTGGCAGCACTCCGGAACATCCGAAGGGCCGGAGCAGGCTCGAGACATGACAACCTACAACGAACTCTCCAACCGAACCGCCGTCGTCACCGGTGCCGCGAGCGGCATGGGTGAAGCGACCGCCCGTCTGCTCGTCGCCTCCGGAGCGCGAGTGGCGCTCGTCGCCCGTCGCGCCGACGTGCTCGGCGGCCTCGCCGCCGAACTCGGCGACCGTGCGCTCGCCGTGCCGACCGACCTCACCGACGACGCATCAGTCGCCGACGCCGTGGACACCATCCATTCGGCCTTCGGCCGCGTCGACCTCGTGGTCAGTGCCGCCGGGGTCATGCTGCCCAACCCGATCACCGAGAAGCGCGAGGACGAGTGGACGCGGATGATCGCTACGAACCTCACGGGCACGCTGCGCATCGTCAATGCCTTCGGCGACGATCTCATCGCGGCGGCCACCGAGGGCGCCACCGCCGACCTCGTCACCATCTCGTCGGTGGCCGCGCACATGCCGATGAAGGAGTACGCCGTGTACAACGCGACGAAGGCGGCACTGACGCATCTGACCGCATCGCTGCGCCAGGAGTTCGGACCGCTGGACGTGCGGCTCACCAACCTCGAACCGGGGCTCACCCGAACCGAGCTCGGAAACCACATCGACAATGCCGAGCACTCGGCAGTGCTGGCCGGAACGTTCGAGGTGCTGCCCGGACTCGCGCCCGAGGACATCGCCGACCTCATCGGCTATCTGACGAGCCGCGCCCGGCACATCAATCTCAGCCAGGGAGTCATCGTGCCCACGCAACAGCCCAGCTGAGCCGATTGCGCCGCACGGGAATTTGCCGGGCGGCGCGGGTGCTGAATCAAGCGGAGATACTCTCCGAATATTAGACAGGACGGCACGACAATGCGGCTCGCGGTACTCGACTACTCACCGATCGACGAAGGACACACGGCGGTCGACGCCCTCGCGACATCGACACGACTGGCCAAGGAAGCGGAAGCGCTCGGGTACTCGCGCTACTGGGTCTCGGAACACCACGGAATCCCCGGGTTCGCCGGTGTCAGCCCGGAGGTCGTGATGGCCCACCTCGCGGCGAATACGTCGAGTATCCGGATCGGCTCCGGCGGCGTGATGCTGCCGCACTACAGCAGCCTGAAAGTCGCGGAGAACTACAGGTCACTCGACGCTCTGAACCCCGGACGGATAGACCTCGGATTCGGCCGCGCACCCGGTGCCGACCCGCGGGTGTCCGCGGCGCTCAACGACGAAAAGGCGGGCACGCTGCCGTACCCGGCGAAGGTCGCAGACCTCGTGGGCTTCCTCACGGGAGACCACGTCCCCGGTTCGGACTACGCGGGTATCGCGGCGTCGCCGATCGCTACGACCATCCCGATACCGTGGGTGCTCGCGGCCAGCGGTACGACGTCGGCCCTGGCCGGTGCGTTCGGCCTCGGCTTCACGTTCGCGCACTTCATCAACGCGTCGGGCCGCGGGGTGGCTGCGGCCCGGCAGTACCGCGAGTCATTCGTGCCCAGTGCTTTTCTCGCACAGCCCGCCGTGATCGTGGCGGTATTCGTCGCGGTCGGGGAGACCGAAGAAGAGGCCGCTGCGCTTTCTGACGCATTCCACCTGTGGCTGACCACGGCCGAGACCGCGACGCCGCTGGACCGCGTCCCATCGCTGGAGTTCGCGGCCGCCCACCAGTGGACCGACCATCAGCTGGCGGTGCGCGAGCGCAACGCCGGGCGACTCGTGTCCGGCACCGCGGCGCAGGTCGCCGACCAGCTGCGTGGCCTCGCCGAGCTCTACGAGACAGACGAGGTGATGATCAACCCGATGGTGCCGGAGGAACGCAACCGACGGGTGGCGCTCGAAGGCCTGGCCCGAGAGTTCGGGCTGAAGCCGGTCGATCCCGGATCGCACGACCGGGTGTGGGCGAGCGCGAACGACCCGACCGGGTGTTCGTGACCACTGCATCAATCGCCCGTGGGAGTCGCCCTCACGTCGTCGACATCGGCGGCGCCCTTCGACTGCCACGGCCAACGACCCGTGATCTCGAGCTCGAGCGAGAAGCTCAAGAACGTGCGGATCAGGATGATGGCTCCGAGCACCGCGACGCTCTCGAGTGTCGGGCTGACGGCCACCGTGCGGATGATGTCTGCCGCCACGAGAAACTCGAGACCGAGCAGGATCGACTGACCCAGCATCCGCCGGAAACCGCGATAGGCACGATCGCGTCGACGGATGACTCGGACTAGCGCGATCACGCTCGACACGAGGGCGCCCGCGACGATGATCCCGACCCCCGCGCCCTCGATGATGCGGGACGCGATTTCGACGACATCTTGAAACGACATGCGGGGAGCCTATGGCGACGCCGCATCCGGCGCGCGGCATTGACGTTTCACCCCGCGGCGGTGAACCGCTCCCGGTAGGCCGTCGGGCTCACGCCCGCGTGCTTGTGCATCTGCGCCCGCAGGTTCGCCGAGGTGCCGAGCCCGCTGCGCTCGGCGACGAGCTCCATGCCCAGGTCGCTCTGCTCGAGCAGCCGGCGGGCGAACTGCACGCGCTGCAGGGTGAGCCAGGCGAGCGGGGTGGTGCCGACTTCCGCGCGGAACCGGCGGTGGAGCGTCGTCGGGCTGACGTGGGCGTGCTGGGCGAGAGCCTCGACGTCGAGCGGCTCGGCCAGACGCTCCTGAGCCCACTCGAGCGTCGGGCCGAGAGACGAGGTCGCGGCGTGGGGTACCGCCTGCTCGACGAACTGCCGCTGGCCGCCGTCGCGGAACGCGGCGAACACGAGGCGGCGGCTCACGAAGTTGGCGACCTCCGAGCCGTGGTCTTTGCGCACGATGTGCAGCCCCAGGTCGAGGGCCGCCGCGCTCCCCGCCGAGGTGAGCACGTCGCCCTCGTCGACGAACAGCACGTCGGGCTCGACCCTCACAGACGGAAACCGGGCGGCGAAGTCGTCGGCGAGCTGCCAGTGCACGGCGGCCGAGCGCCCGTCGAGCAGCCCGGCCTCGGCGAGCGTGTACGCGCCGGTGCACAGGCCCACCATGCGGGCGCCGCGGTCGTGGGCTCGCACCAGGGCCTCGAGCAGCGCCGTTCGGCTTGGGTTGTCGACGTCGGGACGGTTGGGGACGATGACGGTGTGCGCCGCGTCGAGCGCCGACAGGTCGGAGGCGCCGGTGATCGTAAAGAGCGAGTCGCGCATGGTGATGGATGACTCGGGCGAGACGAGTGTCAGCCGATAGGGCTCGAACCCGATCTCCGGCCGACGGCGGGCGCCGAAGATCTCGCAGGCACAGGCCATCTCGAACGGATTCGAGCCCTGGTCGACGATCAGGGCGACCTCGATGGGCGTGCGGGAAGGCTGACCGGATCGTTGCGACATGTGCCATTCCTAGCACGGGTGCGCTGACGTGCCCAGTCGTAGTTTCGAGAACATGGACAAAGTAACGCTCGCAGACGAAGCGGCAACGCTCACCGAATTCTGGTCGCAGAAGGTCGTGGCGACCGGCAACGGCCAGCTCTTCAAGGTCGCCAAAGGCGTCGGTTCGACGACGTGGCACTCCCACGACGACCAGGACGAGATCTTCCTGGTGATCGAGGGGCGGCTTCGCGTGCAGCTGCGCGACCGCAACGTCGACCTCGACCCCGGAGACCTGTTCGTGGTGCCGCTCGGGGTCGAACACTGTCCCGTCGCCGAGAACGAGGCCCGCTTCCTCATCATCGGCAAGAGCATCACCTCGAACGCGGCGGGCGGCAAGCCGCAGTGGAGCAATGACGGCGGCGCCCCGCTCGTTTTCTAGGCGGCGGGGGTCAGGCCGAAGAATTCTTCGATCTCCTCGCCGGCATCCAGATCGTGATGCGACGGGCCCACGAAGCGCGGTGCCGGCGACGTGGTGCGGTTCGGGATGACGTGCCCGACACCGAATTGGGTGACCTGACGCACGCGGCCCCAGTTCGCGCGCTCGATGTCGCCGTGCCTGGCCACCACCGGTTCGGCGTGCGGAGCGTAGCTCTCGGCTGTCGCGCGGGCCGACCGCACCGACCCCCGCGTGCGGCCGAGCAGCTTGGTCGCGCCGCCGTCGAACGGCACGACGGGATCGGCCGTACCGTGGAAGAGCAGAACCGGAATCTCGTCGGGGCTGGTGCCGACCAGGGTGAAATCGTCGTCGACGGGGAGTCCCGCCGAGATCAGGGCGGCGCCTACGAGCAGGCCGTGCCTTTCGCGCAATACGCGGTGCAGCAACTGGCCGCCGTTCGAATACCCGACCGCGATCGTGGGGCGGCCGAAGTGGTGCACCACGGCGCTCACGAATCCGACGTCGTCGACGTTCTTTTTCTGCGCGGCCGATGTCTTGAGCCGGCGGGCGTCGTTCCACGCCCGCCGGTGCCCGTCGAGATAGACCAGATCGGCGCCGATGCGTTCGGCGAGGGCGTCGAGCGTGCCGCCGCTGAAGCTGCGCATCGCGCGCGAGTTCTGGGTCGTGCCGTGAAGCGCGAGCAGCAGTGGCGCGCCAGTCCGTGGGGAGGTCGGTGCGATTCGCTCGAATGAGCGCTGCCTGCCGTCGATGGTGATCTTCTCTTTCGTCATGACGTCACCGTAGCATTAAGTGGATGATGTATCCGATTCGATGTTTCATCCGGATCTTGCCCTCGAGGCCTAAGCTGGCAGCATGGCTACTCTCCGTCGCGACGCCGCACGCAATCGCGAACGCATCATCACCGCCGCGCGCGAGCTGGGCGCCAGCGGCGAATCACTGCAGTTGAACGCGGTCGCCCGCCGTGCCGAAGTGGGCATCGGTACGGTCTACCGCCATTTCGCGTCGCCGGAGGCGCTCTCGGAAGGTCTGGTCGAGCACCGGTTCGCCCAGCTCATCGCCGACGCCCGGTCGGCCGCCGAGGATGCGGATGCTCTGGGTGCGTTGCGCGGGTTTCTCTCGAAATCACTGGAGGTCTTCGTCGACGATCCGGCGTTCGCCTCCGCGTCGGTGAATGCGAGCCCAGTGAGGGAAGAGACCCGCGAACTCCGTGACCAGCTGATCGAGGCGTTCGCGGCACTGGTCTCACGCAGCGAGTCGAGTCTGCGGCCGGGACTCGATGCGCTCGACCTGATGATCCTCACCTGCGGTCTGGGCTACTCGGTGCGGTTGCGTCCAGAGCGCGCCGCCGTCTACCTCGAGGCGATGCTCGACGAGGTGCTCGTCACAAAGTCGTAAGCAGGCCGTATCGTCATCTCATTCGCAGTGGCCGGCTGCTTCGTCTTCATCGAGTAGCAACCGTGGAAGTACCCCGTTGGCAGCCGCCCTGGCCGATGATCGCCGTGTCGGAGTGCGAGTGGCTGATCGTGCGCGACGATCCGGCCAAACCCGCGGCCGTCGTGCGTTTTCTCCCCGACGGCCCGAGCGGCCGCCGCTACCGCGTCGTACGCTGGGCGCCGAAGTCGGAAGACCGTCGCCTGTTCGAGTACCTGCCGACACTGGAGAAGGCCGACATGGCGGTGACGTTCGTCGAGCGGGAACCGCGCGGCAGCACCGCTCCGCTCACCGACGACCGCCCGGCCGACTGGGAACGGTTCGAGCGCTGGTTCTGGTCGCAGGCATCCGACCGGCTCGTACGCGACTGCGGGCCGGCGTGGGTGATCCGGGAGCGCCTGCTGCGGCGGTCCGGCTAGCCCGCGTGGCGGTTTGCCCGTGTCGCGAACGGCGGCGACTGCGTGCCGGCGACGGGAGCTGCAGCATCCGCAC
>Ga0247811_1000045_pt1 | contig 47744 bp, 41 predicted proteins | sample UWRJL134311R1_FD_189018 | JGI IMG/M metagenome (GOLD analysis project Ga0247811, IMG submission 189018) | Plant litter microbial communities from Arlington Agricultural Research Station in Wisconsin, United States - UWRJ-L134-311R-1 | ecosystem: Environmental > Terrestrial > Plant litter >...
AATCCACGGATCTTATCCTCAGGCTACAGGATTAAATATTGCTAATCCGTTAGCAACTATTTTATCTGCAGCGATGATGTTCGAAGATGCTTTTGGATTAAAAGATGAAGCCGAAGCTATCAGAGCAGTCGTAAACAAATCATTAGAACAAGGAATAGTTACAGAAGATTTAGCAACAAAAGGATCAAAAGCATACAAAACCAGCGAAGTTGGAGATTGGCTTGTAGAGAATCTATAGTTTTATTTGTTTCAGGTTTCAGGTTTCAAGTTATTGTTGGAACGTGAAACCTGAAACTTATAGTTAAATTTCGTTTCATTTAAGGCGCACTAAATGCGTCTTCGCTTTGCGTTAGATGCACTGCTGTGCATCTCTACGGAAAAATATCCTTAAAAATGGCAAACAAAATTGTTAGGTTTTCCAACTTGAAACTTGAAACAAAATAAACATGAAACAAAATTTACCCACAAAAAAAGGGATCAACTTGCGTTGATCCCTTTTATATATTTAGAAAAAAATATTAATATCCTCCTCTGTTACCACCACGGTCATTTCCACCACGGCTGTTTCCTCCACCATAACCTCCGCGTGAATCTCCACCACGACTGTTATTGTTGAAGCTTCTTCTTTCGCCTTCTGGTTTCGGTTCAGATTTATTAACCACAATTGCACGACCTTGAACAGTAGCTCCGTTCAATTCATCAATTGCTTTTTGAGCTTCTGCATCGTTTGGCATCTCTACGAAACCAAAACCTTTGCTTCTTCCTGTAAATTTATCAGTAATAATTTTAACTGAATCTACTGCTCCGTAAGCCTCGAAAGACTCTCTTAAATCTGCTTCCTCAATACTGAATGGAAGGCTTCCAACAAAAATGTTCATATGTACTTATTTATAATAATGTAGCAAATGTAGTCTTATTTTTCTGTAATCTACTATATATTAGTTTATTTATGTTTTTATTTTGATTTAAAAAAATAAAAATCAACAAAACCAAACAATTGCAAATGAAAAACTTACTTATTTAGAAGTTTACCTTAGAGGTATAGGGTACCTTATAAAAAACACCTTCAGTAAATTGTATCTCAGGTTTTTCATCATCTCCTTCGCTAACATTTACTGCTGTAAATTTAAATGTTCCGGAAATGGTTTTATTTTCAATATCAAAATTTGTAATCACCACCTGACCGTTGCCCAGGTTTGTACCTGTAGTAAATTGAGGTGTTTCACTTGGAAAAATATTCGAATATGAAGCCGTTGCTACCTCATTAACACCCAAAATATAAGTCTGAGGAGTTGTAGAAGGCAATTTCAAACTTACTTTTTCAGCTCCTAAACCTCCTTCGATAAATAAATCTCCATCCATTGTTGTATAAGCAGTATAGTTTTGCGATCTCCAAAAGACATTGTCTTTTAATCCCTGAAAAGCAGGAGTATTAAATTTTACATCTTCGGTACAGGATGCCAGTACAAAAACACTAATTAACAAGTAGATATATTTTTTCATAAAATCATGAATTTGAAGCAAAAATACCTCATTTGATACAAAAAATGAAAATTTAAACTCCGAAACGGCTTAAAAAACAGCAAAAATCTGCATCAATTATATTTAATAAAGTTTGGAACGGATAATTCATAAAAAAATTATATCTTTGCGCCCTTAATTAACAGAGGTCGAGTACCTCAAAATTTAATCATAAGATTATGTCAGTAAAAATTAGATTACAAAGACACGGTAAAAAACAAAGACCTTTTTACTGGGTTGTAGCTGCGGATGCACGCTCAAAAAGAGATGGTAAATACTTAGAGAAAATCGGTACTTACAATCCTAACACAAACCCTGCAACTATCGAATTAAACATTGATAGCGCTGTAAAATGGTTACACAATGGTGCACAACCAACTGATACTGCTAGAGCAATTCTTTCTTACAAAGGTGCTTTATTGAAACACCACCTTGATGGAGGTATTCGTAAAGGTGCTTTAACTCAAGAACAAGCTGATGCAAAATTAGCTGATTGGTTAGATGCTAAAGCTGGAAAAGTTGATGCTAAAAAAGAAGGTTTAACAAAAGCGCAAGCTGATGCTAGAGCTAAATCTTTAAAAGCAGAGCAAGAAGTTAATGCTAAACGTTTAGCTGCTGCAGCTCAGGCTGAAGCTGATGCTATCGCTGCTGCAACTCCTGCAGTTGAAGAAGAAGTTGCTGAAGTTGAAGAATCAACTGAAGAAGCTCCTGCTGCTGAAGAAAATAACGAAACAACTGAAGCATAATTATACTTAGCGAGAATGCGTAAAGAAGATTGTTTTTATTTAGGTAAAATCGCTAAAAAATTTAGTTTCAAAGGTGAAGTTCTGGCTTATTTAGACACGGACGAACCTGAGTTATACGAAAATCTGGAATCAGTGTTTATTGAATGCAATAAACACCTGGTTCCTTTTTTTATTGAAAAAAGTTCACTGCACAAAAACGACTTTCTTAGAATTCGTTTTGAAGATATGAATACCGAAGAAGATGCAGATGCCATTATGGGCAACGCTATTTATCTTCCTTTAAACATGTTGCCGAAACTTACAGGTAACAAATTTTATTTTCATGAAGTTATTGGTTTCGAAATCGAAGATCAGCGTTTAGGTGTCTTCGGAAAAATCGCTGCCGTTAACGATACTACTGCTCAGCCTCTTTTTGAAGTTTTGAATGGCGAAGTCGAAATGTTAATTCCGATGATCGATCATTTCCTTGTAAAAATTGACCGTGAAAACAAAAAAGTCATTATGAACCTGCCGGAAGGGCTTGTTGAAATGTATCTTTAAATTAGATTTTTAGACTTCTTAGATTGTTAGACATTTTAGACTCACTTTAAATCTTACTTTTAAAAGTCTTGTATTTAATATTCAGCATCTGAAATCAAAAATCGTTAATCTTAAATCTTAAATCTAGTGTTTCAATTCAAGCAATTTTCTGTTAAACAAGATAAAACCGCTATGAAAGTTGGCACGGATGGTGTTTTACTGGGTTCTTGGGCTCCTGTTCATCACAACCCTTTTAGTGCATTAGATATTGGCGCTGGAACTGGGATCATTGCTTTGATGCTTGCACAGCGAACGCAGGCGGTACAAATTGATGCTCTTGAAATTGATGAAGACGCTTACGAACAAGCGGTTGAAAATTTTGAAAACTCCCCGTGGGGCGATCGTTTATTTTGCTTTCATGCCGGATTAGATGAATTTATAGAAGAACCTGAAGATGAATATGATCTGATAGTTTCGAATCCGCCTTTTTATGCTGAAGATTATAAAACTGATAACGAACAACGCGATTTAGCGCGTTTTCAAGATGCAATGCCTTTTGAAGAACTTGTTGAAGCTGCCGATTTGTTATTGTCTGAAAATGGAATATTTGCTTTAATTATTCCTTTCAGAGAAGAAGAAAAGTTCATTGTTTTAGCAAAAGAATTTGAATTATATCCGATAAAAATCACGCGCGTAAAAGGAACTCCAAAATCTGAAATTAAACGCAGTTTATTGGCTTTTAGTAGAAATGAAACTTCTGAAATTGAAATCGATGAACTTATTATCGAAATCGACAGACACGTTTATACTCCTGAATATATTGAATTGACTAAAGATTTTTATTTGAAGATGTAAAAAAAACATCTTTGTCAAAGTTTAAAACTTTGACAAAGATTATAGATACTGTATTATTTACCATTTTTAGCAAAAAGAATCGCACGGTCTAAAATCTCATCTTTGCCCTGCTGAATACCCAAAATAGTAGGTTTTATTTCGATATCAGGAACGATTCCAATGCGCTGGGTCTCTTTTTTATTCGGATAAAAAATACCAAAACCTGTAAATATTGTATTATATCCTTTTATGATTTCATACTTGCAGACTCCTCCATCAGCGCCGGCGGTCTGACTTCCAATAATAGTAGCATTTGGCGCTGCCTGTAAACACATTACCAAATGTTCTCCGTGGCTTTGCGTTTTTTCATTTTCTAAAATAATCACTTTTCCTTTATAATAATCTGGATTTGTTTTGCCCGTTTTTTGATCTTCTCTCCAAACATAGCGCCCCGGATACGTTAAATCTGTATCAATAAATTTTGCATACGCTTTATTTTCAGGATATAAATACGCTGCAAGAGCTTCTTCAATATTAGGTTCTTGAGGATAATGTCGGGCGTCGTAAATAATGGCTGTTGTGTTTTTAAATTGTTCCATAACAGCAGGAAGTTCACTTTCATTAATAGATTCAACATCAATATATCCAATGTTATTTTCTAAAAGTTTCCACTTCTCTTTATCAGGAAATTGAATTTTTAAATTCTGATATTTATATCTCTTAATTGTTTTGTTGGAAACCTTATTTTCACGGCTAAACTCAATTTCGATTGAATCTGTTTTTCCATTAAAAACTGTCCAGTAAATATTTTTTAAAATTGCAGGTCTGTTTGATCCTTCTACATATTTCAGCTTTTCATTCATTAAATCTTCAACCGTTCTCCCGTCTACTTTTGTGATTACATCTCCCATTCTAATATCATCATTTTTAGACAGCGAATCATTTTTAAAGTTCACAACAACAGCTTTGTTATCAATAAATGCAACATCAAAAGACACAAATTTATCTCCAAAATAATCATATAACTTGAATGCTGAAGTAGAAGAATGAGTGTCATTTAATTTTATTGAAATTTCTCGCATTGTTAAAACAAAATCCATTTCTGATTCTGATTTTATAAATTTTGGAAGCATTTCGATTAAAACAGCATCCCAGTTTTCATCCATTTTATATTTGTATGGGAAGAAATATTCAATTTGATTCCAATAGCGAAAAAGAGCCAAAAGACGCAAATTTTTATCTGACCACTTAAAATCAGGATATTTAATTTCATTTTGAACTTTTATATAAGGCTTTGAGGTGTAATAAAATTGCTGTCCCTGAATTCGGTTTTCTTCAATAAATTTTAATTTTTTTGAAAGTGATTTAGAAAACAATTCATTTTTGGAAAACCAGGACAAATCGAAGTTTTTGTCAAAATATTCCTTTTTCAATGTTGCTTTTGCAGTTTCCTGTTTTTTAACTTCTCCTAAAGAAACAATCCAATTTTCGATAACTAATGAAAATTCATCTGCTGTTTGTACTTCTTCAACTTTTGACAAAACCTGAAACAATTGTTCATCCCAATTTTTACTTCCATCCGCAACATTCGGATGATAATATTTTAGAAATCCCCAAACTTTGCAGGTTGCACTAAGTTTCTGTGTTTCTGTAATTGGTTTTGAAAAACAGAATTGAAAAAATAAAATAAGAATTAAAAGTAATTTTTTTTTCATTTGAAAAGGTTGGTTTTGGTTTGTTATTTTGGTTGTTAAACTTGCTCAAAAATACTTTTAAACTGATATAATATCCTCTCTATTAATCGGAGATCTTCGGTTACAATTTCGGCACTGCCTTTCATTTCCTGCTGAAATAGGATTTGTCTTTTATAGGAAGTCTGCAGTCCGTTTGGAAGCGCAACATCCAATAAAAGATTCCCGTCTTTGTCCGGAACTAAAGAAATATTCTGAATTTTACCATATAAAACACCAAATTCCCTGTCAGGAAAATTTGCCAGACGAATATTTACCTTCTGCCCTACTTTTATTTTTCCTGAATTTAATGCCGGTGCTTTTAATTTTCCGACAAAACCATTCTTCGCGTCCGGAATAATCGAGAACACATTATCTCCTACATTTATGGTCTGATTTTCTGTCCAAACCTGCAGAAAAGTAACAACGCCGCTTACGGAAGATTTTAAAGTATAATTAAGTTCCCAGTCTTTTATCACTTTTTTAAGCTGATAAAATGATTGTGCCATGTTACGTCCCAGGTTAACTTCTTCTTTTGTGCCGCTTATCTGCGAATTCTGACTTAATTTTGAATTATCGATCAAAGAGGACCTTAACTGCGAAATCGACGACAACAGCCCTTTATAACTCTTTTGCGCCTGTAGATATCCGAGCTTTTTGGCTTCCATTTCCTGAGCAGAAATGATACCTTTGTTGAATAAGGTTTCAAAACGGGCTATTTCGTTCTTTTGAAGCTGTAATTCACTTTCGTTAATTACTTTTTGCTGCAGCAGAATGTCTAATCTTTCCTTAATCTGTACTTTTTCAGAAATCTGCGCCCTGTTCTCAATCTCAAAAGGCTGGAGGTTATGATTGAGTTCCTGGGCCTGATAATCTTTTTGAAAAACAGCGTATGCACTTTCTATTTCTCCTAACTGGGTATTTTTTAATGAGGAGAAAGGAAAAACTTTCTTAGGATCGTTGATATCGTAACTCTCTACAATTTTCTTCAATAAAAAAACATCGTTATAATTGGCCGTGTTTTCAATAATGGCGAGAGTGCTGTTTTTTGCAATTGTCGATTTATTTTTTACTAAAATGGCTTCGATACGGCCAGAGGATTTTGATACTATTTTCTCTGGCGGAATATTTGTTGTAATAACAATTTCGGCTGTAACAACGTCAGGATATTTAATAAACCAGGATACGAAAAAAAGCATGAATATGATGGCAAAAATCACAATTGTCCCCCAGCGGATCATCCAGTGCGGCACTTTGGTCAGAATGTCCTGAACCTCTTCGCTTCTTAATTCAAATGTATCTTCAGCCATGATTTAATTTCCTAATTGCAATTGATTCCTAACGAGCTCAAAATAATTTCCTTTCTGTTCTACCAAGGCCGAATGGCTTCCAATTTCGATGATTTTTCCTTTGTCTAAAACCACAATTTGATCTGCATTCATAACGGTACTAAGCCTGTGTGCAATAACAACAACCGTTTTATCTTTGAAAAAAAGATCCAGCTTTCGCATAATTTCTTTTTCATTGTTGGCATCCAAGGCCGAAGTTGCTTCATCAAAAAACAATATTTCCGGATTTTTATATACTGCTCTTGCAATCAATAAACGCTGTTTTTGTCCGGAACTCATTCCCACTCCCTCTGCTCCAATTTTAGTATTATAACCAAGCGGTAATCCATTAATATATTCTTTTATGTTTGCCACATCTGCTGCATAAACCAAGCGTTCTTTATTGACTTTGTCTACACCAAAAGCGATATTATTGGCAATAGTATCACTAAAAATAAAACCTTCCTGCATAACGGCGCCAATATTAGAGCGCCAGGCTTTTTGTGAAATGTTTTTAAGCTGTGAGCTTCCAATATTAATTTCGCCTTTTTCCGGTTCATAAAACTTCAATAACAATTTCATCAATGTTGTTTTTCCACTGCCGCTCACGCCCACTATTGCGGTTACCTTGTTGGCCGGGATCTTTAAACTTAAATTATCCAAAACGGGAACATCTGATCCTAAATAGCGATAAGACAGATCTTTTATATCAATATCAGCATCATACGGAACATCATTCGTCTGATGAATTTCCTGCTGCGTTTCATCTTCTTTATCATGAATTTCAGACAATCTGGCCAATGATATTTTGGCATCCTGAAGTTCTCTCACAAACTCGATCAATTGTGTAATTGGGCCGTTTAAACTTCCCACAATCGCACTAATAGCCAGCATCATCCCTAGGGTAATGGAGCCGTCTATAACGAGTTTTGCAGAAAGAAAAATAATGAAAATATTTTTTAACTGATTGATTACAGAGGAACCAATGGTTTGTGTCTGTTCTAAAATCAATCCTTTAATTGAAACCCTAAAAAGACGCGCCTGAACGTATTCCCAGCCCCATCTTTTCTGCTTCTCGGCATTGTGGAGTTTAATTTCCTGCATTCCGTTAATCAGTTCCATGACTTTACTCTGTTCCTGAGAAACCTCTGCAAAACGCTTGTAATCCAATACTTCTCTTCTTTTTAAGAATAAGGTAATCCATCCAAAATAAAAAACACTCCCGACAAAGAATACCAAAAATATTTGAATGTTAAAGTATGCCAAAACACCTCCTAAAACAATCATGTTGATGATAGAAAACAAAACATTTAAGGACGAGGTGGTAAGAATTCTTTCGATCCTGCGATGATCGTTAATGCGCTGCATAATATCACCCGTCATACGAACATCAAAAAAGGAAATAGGCAGATTCATTAATTTAATAAAGAAATCTGAAATTAAGGAGATATTTATTCGTGTTGACAGATGGAGTAAAATCCAGCTCCGAATTAATTCCAGACCTGTTATTCCTGCAAAAATAAATAACATTGCAAAAAGAATGAGATAAATGAAATGTATGTTTTGATTTTGAATCCCAATATCAACAATACTTTGGGTTAAGAAAGGAAAAATCATCTGTAGTAAACTGCTTGCTATAAGCCCGATCACCAACTGCACCAAAAAAGATTTATAGCGCCATACGTATTGAAACAACAATCCGAATCCGAGACCTTTGCTGTCTTCTTTATCAAAATCTGACTGGAAAAATTTTGGTGTTGCATCGATCAATAAGGCGATTCCTTCTTTGGTAGAATCATCCGCGTTGTTCCCGATCCAGAATTTAATAAAATCCTGCTTATTATATTCAAGCAGGCCAAAACCGGGATCAGAGATATAATACCTGCCGTTTTTTATTTTATAAAGTACTACATAATGATTTTTGTTCCAATGCAGAATACATGGGAGTGGTGCTTCTTCTAATCGCTCTGCATTTAATTTTACGCCTAACGTTCTAAAACCAATTTTCTCTGCTGCATCACTTAAAAAAAGCAAATTACTTCCTTCACGAGTTGTTTCGCTAATATCCCGCAACTCCTGAATGTGGATTGTTTTGCCATAATGTTTTGCTATTATTTTTAAGCATGTAGGCCCGCAATCCTTATGATCAGCTTGTTTGTAATTGGTGAATTTTTTCAATGTGTGTTTTTTTTATACAAAAACGATTTTAGCAATATTATTAAAAAAAACAGAGAGGAATATATCCTCTCTGTTAAAGTATTAAAAATTGTTGTATTTATCTAATAATTTTTTGTTTATACTTCAATGTGAATGAAGACATTTGAAGTTTGTATATATTTTATTACAAGAACACTTTTAATAAAATAAAAATACAGTAAACGTAATTTCCTCTAGGAGCTTGGCCCTGATTAGCCCTAACCAAATAAAACTAATGCAGCGGCCAATTTTCCTGAGAATCCCGACACCAATCATCAATGTTGGGATATTTGCTCAATGTTCCACGATCGAGCGCCTACAAATTAAAAAAAACATGACTAAATTTTAAAAAGGCTGTATTGTATCTTACTTAAACTAAAGAAAATTAGCAGCAAAGACGACTTGAATCGCAAATACCTGACGTTGTCTCTAACGGACAAATTTCGCCAATTGGTATTAACACACATCCCGCTTCGATTGCATAAATCCAGCACTCAGGAATACCGCCTGAAATACTTTTCTGCTCATTTTTTGTTAATCTTTGAGCACTTTCGAGATTTAAAATTTTCTTTAACATAGTAATAGATTTTATTCTGTATTGCCTGTAAGTAATCTTAAAGGCTTTTTTTCTTCAATCGAATAATTAATTGCACGGAGGCATTAAAATCGAGCATTTATTTGATCCTAAATAAACTGGTCTGTAATATTCGCCATAAGCAAGACATCTGGTCTCACTTGCAGTTACTGTAACGAACTCTCCGCAATTTGCTCCGCCATCTGGTGGAATACTGCCGCCGTTGATGCTTTTTTGTTCCATCACCGATAATTCATAAGCTCCTTCTAGGTTTAAAATGTTTTTTAACATGATGTATAGGTTTTAATTTTGGGGAATACTTCAATCATTTTAAGACAGTTGAAGTTTCTGTCTGTATATTTATGCTGTCTTTTCTAATACCTGCGCTTCTTTTTCTTCAATAAAATCGTTTAAAAAGTATTTAAGCTCATTCAACTCATATTCATTAGGAAACAGTCTTTCATTTACAATTTTAACGGGTGTGTAATTAAAATTATTCTTAGAACACCATTCGTATTGTTTGTTGATTTCCTGATTAATCATCATGCTGACATTATCAACATGCCATTTTTTTAACCATTTTTTCAGCGTCATTTTTTTAATATGCCAATCTGAAATTGCTTCGACTGTTTTTCCAGGTGTTGACCTGTTTATTGCTAAAAGTCGTTCGACAACTGCTTTATACGGATTGTCATTATTCTCCGGATTGATATTAAATAAAACACTCAAATATATTTTATCGGGAAATCTCAAAACCAAATCAAAGGCTTCCTGAAACGTTTTATGACAATGGGCACAACTTGGACTTATAATTACAGAAAGTTTAACTCCCGCACTTCTATTTCCAAAATTCAGACCTCTTAAATCTTCAAATCCATTCGTATGTACCACCTTTTTAGATAAGAAATTCAGCAAAGAATAATTTCTTTTAAATTTCTTAAGTTCTTTAAGAGAGTTTTCATTGTTCAGAATATTCCTGACCATTGATTTTATAACAAACCAGATTGGAATAAAAAGAATGAATGAAAACACAAATGGAAACATTTCATTAAAACTAAACGTCAGCGTAAACAAATCTGATGAAAACCATATTATGCTTTGTGTAAAAATCAAAAATGAAACTATTAAACACATTACGCACCATTTTTGAATCTCAAATTTTTGAATCCAAATTGAAGACACAATGATAGGAATCGCCAGTAAGCTTAAAAAACCAATAAATATTGCTGCGGTTACAGGCTGCACTAAAATGGCTATAAAGCTGGCGCCGAAAAACAATAATGGCAGGTCTGAAAAACTAAACCATCTGCTTTCATTTTCTTCGTCAGACGTGATTACTGAATTACAAGAAGAATTAGAACTTAAACTGCACAATTTTGATATCATGCTATTTTTGAATCCGAGTTTTTCCTGAACAATTAAAACGCTTACAATTAAACCCAGAATTGATGTTATTAAAAACACTACACTAAATAAGGTGTACGCATTATAAAAAAATGATAATCCGACTAAAAGAAAAAGAGGCAAAAAATATTTTAACCAATTATATTCAACTTTTAAGTTTTCTCTCGCGATTACATTATTTGGCTCAATTGCCACAATTACTCCATTCCAGTCTAAAAGGAATTTTTCGTAAGCAATTTTGTGACTTCCTTTTTTAAGCGTATTAATACGAACAAAGTTTTTTGCCTTTTCTACCAATATTAGTTCATCCTTAAAATAGGCCAAAAAGTTAGATGGCAGATCGACTATCTGTTCTTTAGAAACTCTTACCGCAGCATTTTCTATTGACAACAAATCGAACGAATCTGTTATCGCAAATAGACTTGGATAATTAGGATGAGAAAGAAACAAATCTTTAAACTCATTTTTAATATCCGAGTATCTATTTATTTGAAGAAATTTTTGGACAAGTTTTAACATCGCTGGACATCGTTTTAAATCATAATTTCAATGCAAATATTGGTGTTTTTATTCAAAAAATGACGCTCAAGACAGACATTTTATCAATTATACTACATACAATTTATAAATTATATCAGTCATAGTAACTCTTTTAAGTTATTGATTTTCAATATTTTACATTGATATAATTTTTCCTAAAACCCTCGAAATGCCATTCTCGACTAAGCGTTTTGCTTTTTGCCTAGATTTGATAAAATAATATTCCTATTTCGTAAAAACATAAAAATACAGGAATTAAAATTTGAAGATTTGAAGAAGGAAAAACATCTGAAAATCGACAAAAAACGAAGCACAGAAGTGAATTTCGAGCATGAGAATTTGACTCATTAAAGAGCAAAAAAATTAGAAAAGCCAATAAAAATAAAAAAAATCCAACCCATTAATCCATAAAAAAATGACAAATCAAAAATTGAAATTCGAAGATTTTGAACAAGAGAAATTATCAAAAAACGAACAAAAATCTGTTCATGGCGGCAGCGATCCAAGCGGTCCCGGAGATAAAGACCCGATAAAAGGCGGTGGCGGCACAGTGGGTTAAAAACTTAAAATTTAATTATAATAAATACAACATACAATGGCAAATCAGAAGCTAAAATTCGAAGATTTCAAAGCAGATATATTATCAAAAAAACAACAAAAAACCGTTCGTGGCGGCGATACTACCACACCACCGGAACCGCCTCCAGTAGAAACTGACCCTGGAAAAGGCGGAAATGGCGGAGGCGGAGGCGGAAACGGATAAATCTAAAAAAAAATACAAGTCAACTCCTTATACAAACTTTAATACATCAAAAAAAATGAAAAATCATAAAATGAAATTAGAAGATTTTGAAGCTGATAAATTAACTAAAAATCAACAAAAAACGGTCCGTGGAGGCGATGGCGAAGATCCTGATCCAACTGATCCGGGAAAAGGCGGTCATGGAGGCGGAGCCGGAGGAAATGGTTAAAATACAAAAGATGAATTTTATTAGAAGTAATCATCCTAATCCTATTCTCTACTAAATATTATTCGCAAATTGAGCTGGAGAAACTCCAGTTCTTTTGCGAAATGATTTAGCAAACGATACCGCATTTTTAAACCCAACGCTTTCTGCAATTGCCTGAGTCGAATATTTACGATACATGTGATTGGTAATCATTTCGTTGATTACATAATTAATTTTAAGCTCATTAGAGTATTCTCCAAACGATTTCCCAAATCGTTTATTTACAACATACGACAAATAGGTGGTGTTTGTTTTTATCTTTTTAGCTACATAAGGCAATGTAAAATCAGCATTCAAGTATTCTAATTTACTTTCGAGTGCCAATAGTTTTTCGACGATTTTATTTTCTTTGGCTTCATCAATACTCAAATTGACAATCTCTTTTTTAAGCAGAATTTCTTCTGGCTCTGTTATAACCTCTTGTATTTCTTCTACAACTTCAGGATTATTTTTCTTTTCTAAATTGGCTTTAAACTCTTCAATTAAAGCATTCATCTTTTTATTTGCTTTATTTTTATCCCGTATGTTTTTAATTAAAAGAAAAACAATTGTTACAAATAAAAGCACATAAAAAACCTTTAGGCTCCTATTAAAGAAAACTTCATCTTTATACTTTTTCTCAATAGTAACCATTTCATCAGTTAAATTACCAACGCCTTGTTTGTAATTTACCTCTAATGCTTCATCGTTTAGTTTTGTTTCAAATTTCTCATAATTATCCAGATAGATTTTAGAATGTTTATAAGCTAATTCGGGCTTTTTTTGAATATTATAAATTTTTGCCTGATAATAATTGGACTTTAAATAGTCTAATTGATTAATATTAGTCAGAGATGCAATAGAGTCGCATTTTTTAAAAAAAACGAGTGCTTTATCGTATTTTTTCTGTGTATAATAAATGTCTCCTAAATTATAGTTGGCAACACATAATAAATCTTTCTGACCATTTTGCTGGGTCAAAAAAACAACATCGTAGTAGGTCTTTTCGGCATTTTCGAGATCTCCTTTCCAATTGTAAATATTGCCTAAGCTTAATTTGGAGGTAATCTTGTTATAAGGGAAATTATTAGAATAGGTTATCGTTTTTTTGTAAAAATATTCTGCCGAATCCAGCAGGTATTTTTTACCTTTATTCTTCATGAAATAGCCTTCATACGAACTTCCTAAACTTAAATTGATATTACTTTTTCTATTCGAAAAATCTTCTTTAGTAAAGATTTCTTTATTTTGATCTATAAAATCGCTAAGCTGCCTTGTGTTTTTTATAGCCAGCTGATAATTACCAATTGCTTCGTTTATTATGGCCACATTTGCTTTGAACTTAACAATCTGAACAATATCATCAACTTCCATAGAAAGTTTCATTCCTAATTGATAATTTTCAAGTGCTTTACTAAAATTTCCCCTGCTGTATTCTGATAAGCCAGCATAATTATAAAGGTAGGCTCTTAGCTGGGTTTTCTCTTTTGAGTCTGGCATTTTATCTAAGTAACTCAAAGCCAGTTTATTTTTATCTTTAGAGAGCTTCGTATTGCCTTTTAACTGCAAGACATACGACATCGCTCCATATGCAAAAGCCTGATGTTTATAGTCATTGGATTTTGCCAATTTCTTTGTATAAACGAGAGCACTGTCTGCATTTGCATTTAGACTTAATCGAATTTTACTTTGCATTTCTAAATACTCTTTTTCAGTCAAAGTATTTTTCTGCTGCGCAAAACCGTAATTTAGAGCAAAAAAAAGAAAAAAAGAGATGATCAGCCTCATTTAATGTGTTTTTGGAAATCAAAAATAGTTCATAAATAATCAATAAACTAAAATTAATCTGTCTTATTATTGTTTATATTGTAACAAACTTAAAAAAATATAACAATTAAGCTTTGATTTGTTATATTTTTATTACGTAAATTTGTTTTTGTAAAAACTATCAAAAATGAAACCAGACTTATTTCAAGCTCCAGATTATTACAACCTTGACGATTTATTGACGGATGAACATAAACTTGTTCGAGAATCCGCACGTGCATGGGTTAAAAGAGAAGTTTCGCCTATTATAGAGGAATATGCCCAAAAAGCAGAATTTCCAAAACAAATTATAAAAGGACTTGGAGAAATTGGTGGTTTTGGCCCTTATATCCCCGTAGAATATGGCGGTGCAGGATTAGATCAGATTTCTTACGGTTTAATTATGCAGGAAATCGAACGAGGAGATTCTGGTGTAAGATCGACATCTTCAGTACAATCGTCCTTAGTAATGTATCCTATTTGGAAATATGGAAATGAAGAACAACGAATGAAATACCTGCCAAAACTGGCAACAGGAGAATTTATGGGCTGTTTTGGTCTAACCGAGCCAGATCATGGTTCTGATCCGGGAAGTATGATTACCAATTTTAAAGATATGGGAGATCATTATCTTTTAAATGGTGCCAAAATGTGGATTTCGAATGCTCCCTTTGCTGATATTGCTGTAGTTTGGGCCAAAGATGAATCAGGAAGAATTCACGGATTAATTGTAGAACGCGGCATGGAAGGTTTTACAACTCCCGAAACACATAATAAATGGTCACTTCGTGCCTCATCAACCGGAGAATTGATTTTTGATAATGTAAAAGTTCCTAAAGAAAATCTACTGCCAAACAAATCTGGTTTGGGCGCACCGCTTGGCTGTTTAGATTCTGCCCGATACGGAATTGCATGGGGTGCTATCGGCGCCGCAATGGATTGCTACGATACAGCTTTGCGTTATGCGAAGGAAAGAATTCAGTTTGGAAAACCAATTGGAGGAACACAATTACAACAGAAAAAATTAGCCGAAATGATTACCGAAATCACAAAAGCGCAATTATTAACGTGGCGTTTAGGTGTTTTAAGAAACGAAGGAAAAGCAACGACCGCACAAATCTCGATGGCAAAACGTAATAATGTCGACATGGCGATTCATATTGCCCGCGAAGCCAGACAAATGCTGGGCGGTATGGGTATTACAGGCGAATATTCGATCATGCGCCACATGATGAATCTTGAAAGCGTGATAACGTATGAAGGAACGCACGACATTCATTTACTAATCACCGGAATGGATGTAACTGGTATTCCAGCTTTTAAATAGTAAACAACTATTAAAAGATTTACAAAAACAATACAAAAAGCTTCTTCTAACCGAGAAGCTTTTTATCTTTGCACAAAATTTACTTAAATGAATATTGAAACTATACACAATAGCATTCAACCTCAAAGAGACCAGCTTTTAAAGCATTCTTTATACAATAAAATCCAAAATATAGATGATTTACACAGCTTTCTGGAAACGCATGTTTTTGCTGTCTGGGATTTTATGTCATTATTAAAAGCCTTACAAGCCAAACTTACCTGCACCACTACACCCTGGTTTGCAACCAAAAATCCTCAAACACGATATTTGATCAACGAAATTGTTCTTGCAGAAGAAACGGATTTAAGTATGGATGGAAGAAGACAAAGTCATTATGAAATGTATCTTGAAGCCATGGAAGATTGCGGGGCCGATACTTCTGGCATTAATACTTTTTTAGCTCAGGTTCATTCTCTTCACAATATTTTTGTCGCCATCAAGCAAAGTAATTTGCATCCTGATGTAAAAGCCTTCCTTGATTTTACTTTTAGAGTTATAGAACAGGGAAAACCACACGAAATTGCTGCTGCTTTTACCTTCGGGAGAGAAGACTTGATTCCGAGCATGTTTACAGAAATCTTAAAAAACTTTCAGAAAAACTTACCAGAAACTGATTTAAGTAAACTGCTTTATTATTTTGAAAGACATATTGAACTGGATGCCGATGAACACGGACCAATGGCCATGCAGATGATTCATGATTTATGCGAAGACGATGCTCAGAAATGGAAAGATGTCGAAGAAATTTCGATTCTGGCATTAGAAAAAAGAATCGGACTTTGGAATGCTATTGAAGAGCAGCTCCTCATGAAAACCGAAATGGCGTAAAAACCAAAACAAGTTATTTAACGTAACTACTTGTTTAAAATGACCCGAAACTTAATTTATCTAAATTATGAAAACGCATTTCAAACAAGTAGTTACCATTATAATCTCCATATTTCTTTTAAGCTGCAGCACCGACGAAACTTCGCCTGAAGCTGCTGTTACCCCAAAACCTATTATTACACCGCCAGTAACTACAGTTCCTGCCGCTCCGGCTCCATCAATAAATGCCATCAATTACCTCGCTTTGGGCGACAGTTATACCATTGGTCAAAATGTGTGCGAAACCTGCCGTTTTCCGGAACAGCTCAAAGCAAGTTTAAGTTCAATGTATAATGCTTCAAATTTTTCATTAAAGGTAATTGCCACAACCGGCTGGACAACTTCTAACTTAATTTCGGCTGTAAATTCACAAAATCCAAATGCTAATTATGATTTGGTCACTCTTTTAATTGGTGTAAACAATCAGTTTCAACATGTCGATTTTTCAGTTTACGAAAAAGAATTTCCAGAATTAGTCAACAAAGCCATCATGCTGGGCAAAGGCGATAAAAAAAACGTAATTGTAGTTTCCATTCCTGATTATGCTTACACTCCCTACGGCATGAGTTATAATGGAGAAACAGGAAGAGCAAAAATTTCAGCAGAAATAACACAATACAATACATACGCAGAAAATTACTGCACAAGCAGAGGAGTTGTTTTTGTCTCTATTACAGACATTACACGTCAAGGCCTAAACAATACTAGTCTGGTTGCTTCAGACGGACTTCATCCATCTGCTATGGCGTATAAAATGTTTGTCGATCGTATTTTACCTAAAGCAAAAATAGCGCTGGAGGATTAGTTTTTTATTTATTAGAAGCAGAAAATCTGTTTTCAAAACACCATTATTCCCGCTATCCACTTTATCTCTTGTGGCAAACACTGCCACAAGAGGATGCCGTTTCTATCGGGGCTAGATTAGAGATTTTTATTTATAATTCTCAAAATCAACCTCAACTTTCTCAAACAATTCGGCCTTTTCTAAAATCGAATTGATCTGAGCAAGAACCTCTTGATTATTTTCAGCCATTATAAAAGCAAAACCCCAGATATCTTTTGAAATTGTAAATTTTCCGGCTTCAGAATCATAAGTCATGAGTACTTCATCGTTCATCCATAAATCCAGAATGTCAATCATTTTTGGTTTTATTTCATGGATCGCATTTACAAAATCAGAAACGAATGTTTCATTTTCAGCGCCGCCAAAAACGTCTATTAAAAGTTCTTTAGATTGATAACCCGGCCGAAAATGATATTTATACATTGAGATTCTGTTTTAATCAGCAAGTTAAGCACTTTTTTAATTTACTGAATCCTTTTATAGTGATATCCTAAATTATAATCTGATCCTGCCCAAAATAAAAACAAAAGCGCACCCGAATTATCATAAGCATAATTGACCAAAAGTCCGTTGTCTTTTGTGAGTCCGATTCTTGTTTTGTAGTTTGTATAGCCGCCGGCAAGATATGGAATTCCGTTGCGTTTTAAGTAAGTGTTATTAAGATAAAAAAGTCCATTTTTAAATTTACCGCCCAATTCTACACTGTCAATAGCAGCATTTTCTTTTTTGGTAATAACCTTTATCTTATTTTGACCCACAACTTTTATTTCGACAGTATAACCTTTACCAGCATCGTATTTTGATTCTTGCGATTTTACAAAATAATTGAGATTGTATCTTGCTTTAGAATCCTGAGAATCTATTACATGAGATTCGCCATTTTTATTATACTCCAAATCCGGAAATAACTCATACGTTCCTTTTAGTTCTTTTAAATCGTTTTCTTTCAGGGAGACTTTGTTTTGTCTGATCACTCTGTCTGAAAATGAAGCACAGGAAGACAACAAGAAAATTATAAAAAAGGTATATTGGAGTAGTTTCATGATTATCTTTTAAATAAAGATAATAGATTAGGCAGTAAAACGCATCAATGAAAACATATTTAGGTCTTGAATTGACAATTGGAGAAAGACAATAAAAAACCCCGAAATAGAAATTTCAGGGTTTAAGTCTTTTAATTTGCAGAGAGGAAGGGATTCGAACCCACGATACAGTTACCCATATACTAGCTTTCCAGGCTAGCTCCTTCAACCACTCGGACACCTCTCTTTATTGGTCTGCAAAGAACACAAAAAAAATTGAGTTACAAAAACAAAATCGACTAATAGTTTACATACTTTTTCTAAATTCTTCCATAAACAATTTTACAGCCTTTTTTTGGTAAGCTCCTTCTATTGTTAACATAAACGAATCTCTTTTCGTGGTAACACCTGTAATATCAATTGCTTTTATAGTATCCCAGCCTTTCAACGCCTTCTCTGTTACAATTGTGGCCCAATCACTGTCTCCAACCAGGCGCAGCAAAGCATGAACCGCATTTAATTCGATGGAAACTTTAGGTTTCATATTATTTTTTAAAAAAAGTTCATCCAGAAATTCTCTTGAATTAAATCCTTTAACGGGCAAAATAAGCGGAATATCTTCTATCTTTTTAAAAGCAATTTGGTCTAAAACAGCTAAAGGATGGGATTTCGAAACCGCCAAAACTAACTTTGAAGTAAATAATGGCTCTTTTTGAAAAGGAAGCTTAATTTCATTAGAAGAAATAACCAAAACCAAATCTAATTCGTTGTTTAATAATTTCTGTTCCAAAGGCTCAGTTGTTCCATATTCGACCACAATTTTTAAATGCGGATACGTTTTGGCAAACAAATCGACAATAGGCAAAACCAAAAGCCCGAAAATATAAGTAACACCAATCCGGAGTTCACCACCAATCATTTCGTTCAAATCATCAATGGCCTGCTTACCACTTTGTACATTATCGATAATCTGTTTTGCGTGAATTAAAAAAACAGCACCTGCTTCAGTAAGTTTTACCTTTTTCCCTATCCGCACAAACAATGGCATTCCGAGTTCTTCTTCTAATTTTTTTATTTGCTGCGAAAGCCCGGATTGCGTTACAAAACACAATGCTGCCGCTTTTGTAAAATGCAGTACTTCAGCGGTTTTTATAAAATATTCTAATTGATAGATTTCCATATTGATAAGTTTCGCTACTTATTATCAGTAAAATTATTAATTTTTCTAATGAAATCATAATCCCGAACTTTGTAAAAAATAATACAGATCATGTTTAAGGCTTTAAAATCGAAAAACTTCAAATTATTCTTTTACGGACAATCGGTTTCTGTAATTGGAACCTGGCTTCAAAAAACAGCTGTAAGCTGGATGGTGTACAGCGTTACTGGATCTGTTTTTTTATTGGGGTTAACGACTTTTTTAAGCATGATTCCGTCGTTATTTCTGGCACCTTTGGCCGGAAGTATTATTGGCCGTTACGACAAACACCGCGCTATGATCCTGCTGCAATCTTTGGCAATGCTTCAGGCAGGAGCTTTGGCTTTGCTGATTTATCTTAAAATATACAACATCAACTTTATTCTGGCCCTTAGTCTAATTCAGGGAATCATCAATTCTTTTGACATGACCTGCAGACAAACCATGATGATCGATATTGTCAACAACAAAGAAGATCTGCCCAATGCCGTTGCCCTAAACTCTACTTTAAATAATTTTGCCAGAATTGCCGGCCCTGCCCTTGCCGGAATTATTCTTCATAATTATGGCGAAGACATTTGTTTTATTGGAAATTTCCTCAGCTACATTCCGGTTTTAATTTCGTTATTGATGATGAAAATCACGCCCCATATTAAAGCAACGAACAAGATGAACATGCTGGATGATTTTCTTGAAGGTTTTGAGTACGTTAAAAAAGAATCAGAAATGGCAAAGATGCTTTTGATGTTAATGTGCAGCAGTTTATTTGTCATTTCTTTCAACACTTTGATGCCGGTTTTTGCAAAAGATATTTTTAGCGGTAACGCTCAAACTTTCAGCTGGTTCGAAAGTGCCGCCGGAATTGGTTCTATTTTATCGGCGATTTATCTGGCTAATCTTAAAAGATCAGATCAAATGGGCAAAATAATGATTGCTGCCAGCTTATTAATGGGTTTCAGCATTATCATTCTGGCGTATTCTAATAGTTTGACTGTCGCACTTATCTGCATGGCGTTGAGCGGTGTTGGAATGATGGCGCAAACCTCATCAATCAATATTTATATTCAGACGCAGAGTACTGTAAATATGCGCTCGAGAAGTATCAGTTACTATTTGATGGCCTATCAGGGCATGATTCCCGTTGGAAGTTTGATTATCGGGTATGTTTCGCATGTTATTGGCACCAGAAACACTGTGGCGATTCAGGGCGTCATCTGTATACTTTCGGTAATTGCTTATGTGTATTATAAAAATCATAGTGCTGCAGCAGAATTGGAAAGTTGTCCGGTTCGTTATAAAGACTAATAAATTTAGGAAAGCTTATTTTAAACTATATAAGTGATATAAGTTCATTTTAGTTTAAGCCTGAAAAGTCTTCATCCAAATTTGAATTATACTCAAACTTGTCATTTCGACGGAGGAGAAATCACACAAGAAACTCCTTACTTAATCGCCAATCATTGTCGAATTCCGAGTGTGATTTCTCCTCCATCGAAATGACAAAAAACTAAATCAATTCATTTTTTAGGCTTGAACTAAAATGAACTTATATCACTTATATGGTGAAAAAAATTACAGGGAAATTTCCCCGCGCAAAGCCGTTTCAAAAATATTCTTAAAATCTGCCTGCGGAATATTGTGCCCTAGCAAATACATCAATTTTGTGATGGCAGCTTCTGTAGTAATATCTTTTCCTGAGATAACGCCCAGAGATTTTAGCGCAGTACTGGTTTCATATTGTCCCATATTCACGCTTCCGCCAGAACACTGCGTAACGTTTACAATGTGTAAACCTGATTGAATGGCTTTCTGAATCAAATTCAAAAACCACTCTTCAGTTGGAGCATTTCCTGAACCATACGTTTCGAGAACAATACCTTTTAAATCTTTAATTGCCAGAATCGAAGACAAAACAAGCTCACTCATTCCGGGAAACATCTTTATAATAGCAACATGATTGTTTAGGTTTTTGTGTACCATCAATTTTGCATCGGGATTCACAGGAAGAAATAAGTGTGAATTTAATTTTAAGTGAACGCCGGATTCTACCAATTCAGGATAATTTGGTGCTGTAAAAGCTTTAAAATGTTCCGCATTTACTTTTGAAGTTCGGTTACCGCGATAGAGCTTATATTCAAAATACAAACAAACTTCGTTGATTACCGGTTTTCCGTTTTCCTGAAGAGATGCAATCTGAATTGCTGTAATCAGGTTTTCTTTTGCGTCGGTGCGAAGATCTCCAATTGGCAGCTGAGAACCGGTAAACACAACTGGTTTGGCTAAATTTTCGAGCATAAAACTCAACGCTGAAGCTGAATATGACATAGTATCTGATCCGTGTAAAACGACAAATCCGTCAAAATTCAGGTAATTTTCTTCGATAATGTCTGCAATTTTTGTCCACATTTCCGGATTCATATTGGAAGAATCTATCGGATTTTCAAACGAAACCGTTTCAATCTCACAATCCAGCTGTTTGATTTCGGGAATTTTTTGCAGTAATTTTCCAAAGTTGAACGCTTTGAGAGCGCCCGTTTCAAAGTCTTTACTCATACCAATCGTACCGCCGGTATAAATCAAGAGTATTTTAGCTTTAGATGACATCCTGGTATTTTAATTTATTGACAACCGGATTGGCATACATTGATAAAAATCCTTGTCTTGTAACGGGATTATCACTTCCAATCCGCATTTCTAAACGGCGCTCGAAAAGTGATTTCTCGTTTTCTTTATACAAATGAGAAAATTTATCGGTGTTGTTTAAAATGTCGTAAGCAATAAAATTTGTAGGCCATAATTGGTAATTCTTCAAAACAGAATCATCAATAACTTGTGCCAGAGCCTGAATCTGCTTGTTTGCATTGTCATTTTCAGCTACGATCTGGTCAATTTCAGTATCAAGAACATCGCCAACAGAAATGTGTATTCTTTTTTTGGTTCCCATAATACCACTTAAAATGGTCATGAAATCCTCATTTTTTTCTTTGATGTAAATTTCGTTGTTGGCTTCTGCCATTAATTGCGGCATTTTCAAAACATCTGTCGGATCATATTCGTATGAAATCGAAACCGGAACGATTTTTAATTTCTTGAAATAATCCATCAAATTGGCTTCATCAGAACCCATTCCTATCATTTTTAAAACTCCGGGATTGGTTTCGTCGTTTCCGTCTTTGGTACGGCCTTCTCTTTGCGCGATCCAAACCGAACGGTTTTCGCGAAGCAGCAAATGGCCCATGTATTCGGCTAGCAATTTCGAACTTTGCAGCATTTCTCTCGGCGTTAAGCCTCTTAAAACCAAAAAATTTCTATTTAGTTTTGCCAAAGTGCTCAAGAACGCCTTTTTAACCAGATTATCTCCAATTGCAGACGCTGTCATCACCAAACCATGTTCGAACAAGCAAACGTTTAATAAGGTCGTATCTAAAAGAATGTCTCTATGATTGGAAACAAATAAATAAGAAGTGTTTTTTTCCAGTTTCTCAAAACCAGAAGTGGTAAGTCCTTCTGAACTTCTTTCGAGAACTTTTTGAATAGTATTATAAATAAAGTTGCATTGAAAATCACGAATCGAATGTGTTTTCTTCAATTGTTCTTTCCAAACTTGATCTTCTAATTCCGGAAAAGTAAAATTCATCATGGCTTTCATCATCGGATGATTGACAACACCATGAAGTGCTTCATTTATTTCTGAATCATAAAACGGTCGAATGGCATCAAATTTCTGCATTATAAATATCTATTTAGGTGGGCAAAAGAACAAAAAAAAAATCAAACTATTGTAAGGTAAGAATTAAATCCCAAAAACGTCCTTAGAATTTTGAGTTGTTGCATTCGCTATTGTTTCCTCAGAAACATCGTATATATCGGCCAGTTTTGAAATTACATTCACTAAATAACTGCTTTCATTCCGTTTTCCGCGATACGGAATTGGCGCTAAATAAGGAGAATCGGTCTCCAAAACAATATATTTTAAGTCAATTTGATTGATGAATTGGTCAATTTTTCCGTTTTTAAAAGTCACAACACCGCCAATTCCCAGCTTCATATTGTAAGATATGGCTTGTAATGCCTGCTCATAAGTTCCGGTAAAACAATGAAAAATTCCAAACAACTCTTCTGATTTTTCTTCCTCTAGAATTTCAAATATCTCATCAAAAGCTTCTCTGCAATGAATTACAATTGGCAATTTATATTGTTTTGCTAATTGAATTTGTCTTCTAAATGCAATTTGCTGCTCTTTTAAATATGTTTTATCCCAATACAAATCGATCCCGATTTCCCCAACTGCGTAGAATTTTCTTTTTGCCAGTTCGGTTTCAACGTGTTTCAATTCATCCAAATAATTATCTTTCACGTAAGTGGGATGCAGCCCCATCATTAAAAAGACATTATCCGGATAGTTTTGCTCTAAATCGTACATAGATTGTGTTGCTGCAGCATCAATTGCGGGAATAAAAAAACGGGATATTCCGGCATCTATCGCTCTCTGAATCATTTCGCCGCGATCCTGATCAAATTCTTCAGAATATAAATGCGTATGCGTATCGGTTATAATGGGTGTTGAATTCAATGGTTTAATTTTTAAAAATTCAAAATTACGACAATATTAAAAACTTTCCCAATTTGATGTTGTGGTGCTCAATGGCATTCAGATGATATGGATTTTTTATTCTTTTCAACAAATTCTACTCCAAACTTGGCTGTAAATAGTAAACCCGACAGGTTTGAAAAGCTGTCGGGTTTGAATGTATTGCGAAAAAATAATGCCAATCTCTGTGAAACAAAAAAACTGTTACTTAATCCAGTTCATGCAGTAATTCCTGAACTTCATCGTAGTCTTCATAATCTTCAGAAATGGTCAGCAAAACCTGTTTACAGCCTTTGTAATCTTTTTGTTTTAATTTGGATAACGCCAGGTTCCATTTTGCTTTTTCTTTATAGACAGAAGTTCCTGCTTTCAGTTCGTTAAAAACAATTTCGGCTTTCTTAAATTCATTTTCTTCTAATAATGAAACACCATAATAATATTGCATTTCCGGTGTTTTTGTTTCTTTTAAGACAGATTCAAACAGTGGGATTGCCACGGCATATTTTTTATCGTTAAACGCTGTTTCGGCTTCCTTTAAAGTTTTATCAGCGGTTCCTCTTTCAGTAAAGGCAGCTGTTTCATAATGATGATAATCTGCAAAGGCCGGATTTTGATTGTAGTCAAAAAAGAACAAACCAAATAAAATGGCCACTGATGCTGCAACAGCGATATACCAGGGTTTCATTAAAATTACTTTTGACTTATCTGTATTAAAATGTTTGGCTGCAATCTCGCTTAGATTTTCTTTAAACGCTTCTCTTTCCTTTTCAAAACCAAATTTATTTTCTAATTGATGATGAACCGTTTTGAAAGTTTCGAATTCTGAAGCAAATTGTACGTCTTCCGCCAATTGTTTTTCAAAGGTATTTTTTTCATCAGCACTTAGTTCGCCCTGAAGATATTGATCAAATAATAGGTAGCGTTCTTCGTTCATGACTAATTGTTTTTTAGAGATTTAAAGTTTTTCGATTCCTGAATCCACTGTGTTAACTGACCAATACATAACGACTTTTTCTTGCGCACATAACCATAGGTTACGCTGAGTTTTTCTGCAACTTCTTCCATCGACTTCAGGCTGAAACTCAGCTTTAGCAGTTCCTGGCATTTGTCTCCCAATTTTTGAAACATTGCATCAAAAAGCTGTTGTTTTTCATCAAATTCCTCTGTCTGCCCAATTAATTCGAGTGCAGATTCATTCATAGATACTACGTCTTCTACAATTGTTACCCCCTTGTTCGATGTTTTTTTCAATTCGTTGAGCCATTTTCTCTTGCAGAGTAAAAAAAAGTACGCATCAATCGGGCAGGTTAACTGAAGTGTCCTGGCTTTGGCCTGATTAAAGAGTAAAATCATGATTTCCTGAACCACATCCTGAGCTTGTTCTTTATCGCCGGAATTGTTCATTATAAAGAAAACCACCTTTGGAACGAACTTTTTATAAATGGTCTGAATTATTGCCGAGTCATTTGCGGCAAGCCCTTCAATATACATTTGGTCAGGATGAATTTTAGTTTGGCCCATAAAAAAACTTTTTATCAGCTAAAGTAAAAAAGAATCTCAAATAAATTTCACATAACGGGGTAACAATTATCAAATCAAGTTGATATAAACCAAAACGAGCTCTCAAAATAGTCTACAGATGAAACAGATGGCTGCAGATTTTTAATTATTGAAATTCAATTCTTGCTATTCGGCCGCAACGAAAAAACTTACCAGAAACATTAAAAATAAAATGAAATGGAAACCTATCAATTTGTAAACGAAAAAAATATGGATCAGTTCAATCAGATGATTTCTGCCAGAACACGAAATGGTTTTGTGATTATCGAACATAATGAAAAACTGCCGTATGTGGTTTTATCCAAAGAAAAAAAAGCAGTCAGGCATTCGTTACACCTATTATTAACGTGTATCACTTTTGGGCTTTGGGCCATCGTCTGGATTTATTTGATTGTTACGCTTTCGCGGAAGAAAAACATTCTCGTCGCTGTTGATGAAGACGGAAATCTGTTTGAAGACAAATGCCTTTCCAATTAAAATTAAAAAAAAATCAAAAAGAGGGGTAACAATTATAAAGGCAGGCTGATATAACAGCAGAAAACAAATTGAAAAATAAATTTTGAAAATAAGGGTAACAATATCAAACCCAAATTGATATAGGAATATAAAAATTAAAATTAACAACCAAAATCTGAAAACCACTTGATAACCATCAAGACAGATTTATAAAAACTAGAAATCATGAACACAAATTTTAAAAAAATCGGTCTTTTATTTTTATTGGTATTATCTTTCGTAAGCTGCGATACCGGCGATGGCGACGACAATCTGGTGCTGCCTCCATCTGCGGAAGCATTTAAGGGAATAACTGAAAAAGGAATAAAAAGAAATACACAAAACTTTACCGCAACGGCAGGAAATGGCTTAATAACAATTACTTCGGCCAAAGGAGTAAAATTAAACATCAACGGAGATTGTCTGACTAAAAACGGAGCGGCCGTAACCGGAACTATTGACATTGAATATATCGAACTTTTTGACAAAGGGAATATGCTCGTAACCAACAAACCAACCATGGGAATTACGGCAGACGGAAAGAAAAATTTATTGATTTCCGGCGGCGAGTTCTTTATTAAAGCCACGCAGGGCGGTGTTGAACTGAAAACTTCTTGTTCTATGAACTTAATGGTTCCGACGGCCTTAACTGACGGCCTTGATAATGCGATGACTTTATGGACCGGCGTAATTGATGATAAAGGAGATTTAGCCTGGAGAGATGCCAATAAACCAAATGCTGACGGAACTGGCGGCAAAGGTGGTGTTCAGGGCGAAGGAAACAATTATTATGTAACTTTTGGAAACTTTGGATGGACAAACGTTGACCGTTTTTACAGTGATCCGAGACCCAAAACTACGCTTCTTGTTGATGCGCCTGAAGGTTATGACAATACAAATAGTGCCGTTTATTTATCATATGACGGCGAAGGAAACAACGCGCTGGCCAAATTAGACACTTATACAGCAGCAGGACTATTCAGCGAACACTATGGTCAAATCCCGGTTGGCTTAAAATGCCATGTGATTTTTGCTACAGAAGATAATGGGCAGTGGCGTTATGCAATTAAAGCCGTGACTGTTGCAGCAAATGACATTTACACCTTTACTTTAGCCGAAACAACAGTCGGTACAGAAGCACAGCTGATAGCGGCAATCAATGCTATTCAGTAACTTACAAAATACTTTTTAAGAAAAAGTGGTGATTTGCTCATCACTTTTTTTTACATTTAATCCTGTTTTAAAATCAAGATTAATGATTTTAAGGCCCAAAACTATCTAGTTATGAAACCACAACTGTCTATTTTCTTTATTCTATTTTCCATTTTTTCAATAGGACAAACCAAAGTAAAAGACACCATAACGCGAAGAGCCAGCATTGGTTTAATACAAAACGGAAATGCCGTTACTTATGCACCTGAAACACCACCGCTGATTCCGATTGCGGGTGCGCCAAAACCAAGTTATTCGTATTTATGGGAACTCGGCGATGGCCATTACAGCAAAGAAGCGGCACCTAAACATGTCTATAAAAACAAAGGCAATTATACAACCCTACTTGCGGTAACCAATAATTACGACAACGGAAAACCGCCGGCAACGCGTCCGAAAAAAGTAGCCATAAATGATATTACAGATACTAATTTTAAAGACATTGCTTCCATCGAAGACCAAAACGGATTTGTAATCCTGAAAAACTGTGATCCGATTCCGGAACAGGAAATGGTAGTTGTAGCAGGTTATCAAAATCTGGAGAATTATGTTTCGGGCGGCAAGCTGTATCTTTTTTATAATGAGAAACAATTCAAAAATAATAATTTCGAATTGGTTGATTTTAGAACGTACGCAAACGAACGCGAGGTAAAGGAAAACACAGTGGCTTCTGTTGACGATTTAGACGATACAAAATCATATCTGGCTTCTGCCGAAAATACAATCAAACTTAAAAAATACCGAAATACAACTTCTGAAGAAGATTTGGATGCTTCCTTATTAGAAGCTCATAAAATCTATCATAATGTTTCGGTTTTAGAATTTGATGACGCTGATCCGGGCGAAACACGCAATGTTTTTTACACTTTTAAAACTACGCCGGAAATGATCAAAGATACCAGCGCAACGGTTACAATGCGCGGGATTTATGTACCCAATAGAAGTTATAAAAACCATAAAATAAAAAATCTGGAAATGGAAATCGTAACTTCTCACGATCCCAACAAAATGGGCTCGAACGGAAGTTTTATGAATTACAGACTGGTACGTTTTAAAAGGGTAAATTTTAAAACCCGTTTTCAAAACAATGGCGAAGGTCCTGCGAGAATGATTCGGTTAGAAACGGATATTCCGGATATGTTTGATAAAAAAACTTTCCAGATCGAAGATATGTATCCAAAATGCCCGATTTGCCCTAAAGACGAAGTGCCAACGGTAAGCTGTCTTGATACCATTATCAAACAGAAACAGATTTTCTTTACTTTCAAAAACATTTATTTACCAGGAAGCGAGCAAAAAAATGTACACGAAAAAGACAGTACAAAAGGTTTTGTAAAATATTCGATGAAGTTTGCCGAAGATTTTCATAAAGTAAAAACCCGAAGCCGCACCGCTATTATTTTCGATAAAAACGAGCCTATCATGACCAATTATGCCACAACCAGATTCCTGCCGGGAATTTCGATTGGAGCCAAAGCAGGTTATAATTTATATCCGGATTTAGAAAAATCGACCAGCTATTTTGTGGGCGCGACGATTTCGCCTTTTAAATCGTATCGTTTTTATTGGCAGGCGGAATGGCTGAATGCCCTAAATAAATACGAAAGCGGTATATCAGTAGTCGACGAAAACGTAGTGAACCCAAATGGTGTAAAGCAATTTCAAAGAACTACAACAACTACAGAAAATAAAAATGTCAATTGGGAAATTCCGATTTTGATACGTTATAACATCAATAATTACATTGGCGCTGGCGCGGGAATTCAGGCGAATTTTGATGTTTCGTCAGAACAAAATCTCACCAGAACTATTGAGAGTTTTGAAGGTGGAACCGATCAGTTTTTAATGGATAAGAGAACAACATCTAATTCTGTAAAAAGCTCTTTTACCAACTTAAAAACCGGTTTGTTATTAGATCTTACGGCGGGTTTTGCGAGAATCGGGCCGAGTTTGGGTGCGCGGTATGTGATTAATTTTGAACAGAATTTTAATTATTTTCAGTTGTATGGAATTTGGAAGTTTTAATGAGATATACCACAGAGATTCACGAAGGTTTTTTTTCGCAGAATACTCCCGAGTATAGTAGAAAACAGTCACGAATTGAATAATTATTATCCTTTTTGATCAATACAATTCTGCATTCGCGACGGAAAATTTTAAACAAATGACAAAACTATTGTACTCTATTTTGATCTTTTCTACTCTGATTTCATTCGGGCAAAAACCGCTTAATCCAGAAGATACAATATATCATGCAATCGATATTTTTACAGCGAATCCTTCCGCGAAAGCGCTGCAAAATTTAGCGAATACAGAAGCTGCTTTTTGGAAGAATCCTAAACCAAAAACAAACGACGAATTATTGGCGATTGTGGTTTTAAACTGCAATAAAGCGTATTATGAAAATCAATTTGGGCAAACCGAAAAAGCGATTACGAGTTATGAAAAAGCATGGCAGCTCTACCAGAAAAAGAAACTCAAAGATTATGATATAATTGAATTCTGCCTGAAACCTTTGGGTAATTTATATACGGTTTTGGGCGAATTTGAGAGCGCCGAAAATACGATTAAACAATATTTTTTTATTGTCAATACTTCTAAAAATTATCCTGACGCTGAGAAACAAAAATTTGCTGCGATTCTGAATTTATCAAATGCCTATCAGAGTTCTGGGAAGATTTCTTTGGCAATCGAATTATTGGAAAGTACTTTAAAAACAACACCTTTATCCAATTCGCAGAAAGGGATTTTATTGAACAATCTTGGGAATAATTATTGGGTAGGTTCACAGCAGCTGATTTCTATTAAAAATTCTCCACACGATGCTGAAAAAGCATTTTTAGCCTCGGTAAAATATCTTAAAAATGAAAGAGGACAATCTCAAACTTTATCTAATTCTTACCGAAATCTGGCCTCGATGAACAGACAATGGCAGCGATTTGATGTCGCAGATTCTTATATGGAAAAAGCACAAAAGTTATTTTTAGAAGCAGCGAATCAGGAACCGCGAAAATTGGCAAAATTATATTATGAGAAAGCATTACTGCTTTTTGATGAACAAAAATTTAATGAAAGTGAAAAGCAAATTGCCGCCGTTTTTAAAGTTCTAATTCCGAATTACAATGCCAAAAACATACTGCCAAATCAAAATCAATTGTATGCAGAAACAGTTTTAATTGACGCTCTTGATCTTCAGGCAGCAATACTACAGCGTAATCAGCCCAAAAAAGCGCTTGAAGCTTTTCAACTTTCTTTTCACATTGAAGATGTATTGATGAATGTTTTGGTTTACGAAAATTCTAAAATTATAGCGCAATTACGATCTCGCAATCGGACGGAAAAATGCCTTTCGATTTATAATGAGTTATTTAAAAAAGAATTTAAAACCCAATATCTGGAAGAAGCTTTTCAATTGTCTGAAAGAACAAAATCAGGAATCTTAAAAAATTACAGATCAAATATTAAAAACGCTTCCGCGGAAGAAAGGCAGCTGCTGCAAAAACTTCAAAACTTAAATAATGCTATTTTGAAAGAACAGCAAAAAGGCGATTTTGCAGATATTGCGAGAATAAATACTCTTATCAAAAATCAAAACGAATTGATGCTTTCGCTGAAAAAGGTACAGCCTGAAAACGCTGCTTATATTCCTGAAAAATGTGATTTAAAAGCGTTGTTTTCAAAACTGGAAAATGATAAAGCCATGCTGTTGTATTATTTTATGGGATCTGAAAGGCTGTATTTTTTCGTTTTACAAAACAACCGGATTGCTTTAAATCATATCAACATTACACATCTTGCAATTCCGAGAATCGCTCAGTTTATCGATTATTTCAACAGCGCTGCTGCTATTACAAATGATATTTCAGGTTATAATCATTATGGAAAAGATGTTTATGATTTATTAAAACTGCCCGGTAATTCTGTTTATCAAAACCTGATCATTGTTCCGGACGGGATTTTAAATTTTCTTCCGTTTGAAGCTTTGATTACACAGGAATCATCAACGACAAATTTTGCAAAAATGCATTATTTGCTGCATGATTTTAAGATTGGATATAATACTTCGGCTGCTATTTATTTGAATTCGAAACCCATTTCAAAATCAGCAAAAACGGTTTTTGGCGTTTTTCCGGTTTTCGAAGGCACCCCTTTTGAATTGAGTTATTCGAAGAAAGAGTTAGCATCAATCCGAAACAATTTTAAAGGGAAATATTTAGAAAATTCTGATGCTACATTTCATAGCTTCAAAAATAATGCTTCCAGGTATTCGATTGTGCATTTGAGTACGCACGCTTCATCTGGTGATCTTGAAACCCCGGCGAGCATTAAATTTTACGATCAGGAAATTTTATATTCAGAACTGTATAATCTCAATATTAATCCGGATTTAGTGGTTTTGAGTGCGTGCGAAACCGGAATCGGAAAATTGTTTAAAGCTGAAGGCGCGATGAGCGTGGCGCGGGGTTTTCAGTTTGCGGGAGCACAGAATTTGATGTTTTCGTTGTGGAAAGTAAACGATTACACGACATCGGTTTTTATGGCTGATTTTTATAAAAACATTACAAATGATGTTCCGTATTTTGAAGCGAATCACAATTCGAAGCTTGATTTCCTGAACAATAAGTCGATTCCGAATGCTAAAAAATCGCCTTATTATTGGGGTTCTTTTGTGTATTACGGAACCATTTCTGCTGAAGAAAAATCGACAAATTATATCTTTTACATCATTAGTTTATTGTCGTTAATTGGTTTATTTTTGATTTTCAATCACTATCGAAAATGGAAAAGCTTCACGAGGTTCTCAAAAAAGAGAAATACAAAAAAATAAAATTCAAAGTCACCAAAACACAGCATCTTTCTATCAAAGCAAAAATAAACGGGGTTTCGGGCAATTTTATTTTGGATACAGGAGCTTCCAATACCTGCATAGGATTTGAAAGTATTGAACTTTTTGAATTGTCGGCAAAAAAATCCAGAACAAAAGCTTCCGGCGCTGGCGGCACCGGAATGAAAACGCAGCTTTCCTCTGGGAATAAATTGGAAATTGGAAGCTGGAAAAACAAAGATTTCACCATTGTAATTTTTGACCTTTCACATGTTAATGAAGCTTTAGAATCGTACAAAGCCAAATCGGTGCACGGAATCATTGGTGCGGATGTTTTGCTGGAAGGAAAGGCTATTATTGATTATTATAACCATTATTTGTATTTGAAGAGATAAATTCAATTTTTAAATACCAAATTCAAAAAAGCTTCAAATCAAATTTTCATTTTTTTAACAATACTTAGTTTATAATTATTCGAAATTGGGTTTTTTGTATATATTTGTTTCGCCATTTTAACAAATCTAATACTATGAAAAAAACTCTACTTTGTTTTCTTTTCTTGTTTACTACTATTTTTTATGCTCAGGTTAATGATATCGTGCATTGTGCCGGAAATAACGTTTTTGATTTATCAAAGCAAAAAACACTTTTAATTGGCAATTTAAATCCAGATGAAACTGTAGTAAGCTATCATCTTAGCCTTGCGGATGCATCTAATAATACAAATCCAATTGCAAATCCATCCAATTACACTGTTTCAGGAACTCAAACTATTTATGCAAGAATAGACCATAATGGTACTATTACAACCAGTTCTTTTGAAGTGAAAGTTATTCAGGCTTTAAATGTAACAGCGTCAAATGACCCTATATTATGTAAAGGAAGCACGGGACCAATGAAAATCAGTGTTTCTGGCGGGAGTGGTTCCTATCGTTATTCTATAAACGGAGGTAATTTTACTGTTGATGATTACTTTGCTAATTTATTTGCGGGAGTTTATACGATTCAGGTATTAGACATTGTTTCAGGCTGCTCTACTACCATTAGCCACACGCTAACTGAAGCACCTGCTATTACTGCAACTTCAATGGTTTCTGGTCAAACGGCATTTATTACAGCAAATGGAGGAACTCCTCCTTATCAATACTCTACAAACGGGGGCGATTTTCAGACCAGTAATGTTTTTCCAAATTTATCTCCGGGAAACTATGTTTTTTTCGCAAAAGATGCTCACAATTGTGCTGCCACTGTGTCATTCAATATCTTACCTCCTTTATTAGCTGTAAGTACGATTGTTAAAGAATTAGACTGTATTGGTGATGGTACTGCGACCATACTAGTTACTGGTACGGGAGGACAATCTCCTTATACATATTCTATAAACGGAGGACCTTATCAAGCGGGTAATATTTTTAATAACCTAAACGAAGGAACATACTTTATAACTGTCAAAGATGCTGCGAATGCAGTTTCAAATACAAATTCAGTAGTAATAACCCCCCGTGTTATTGTCAACGGAGTTGCGCTTGTTACTAATCCTACAAGCTGCAACAACGGATTAATAATGGTTCAGGCAACTTCAGGTCAGGCTCCGTATTATTATTCTATTGATAATGGAGTAACTTTTGTGGCTCAAAATGTTTTTTATAATCTAACAGCTGGAAATTATTATCTATTAATAAAAGACAGCAAAGGCTGTATTTCTCCTACTTTATTTAATACGGTACAGCCTCCATTACCACCATTGGCAGCAACGGCCGCAAATACTGCTTTAGTGTGTGCTAAAGATAAAACTTCCATAACCATTAGTACTGCTGGCGGACAGGCTCCCTATCAATATTCGTTGAACAATGGCGTTTACGGGAGTAACAATATTTATACAAATCTTAATTCCGGAACGTACTATATTAATGTAAGAGACGCGAATAATTGTACGTATTCATTTCAACACACAATAGAGCAGCCAATGCCTATATATCCTGATTTTGTTATTGATGGACAAACAATGGGTATTACTGGTCAGGGCGGTACTGCACCTTATGAATATTCTGTAGATCAAATGCCTTTTCAGACAAATAATGTTTTTACCAATTTAAGTCCGGGAAATCACACTGTATATTTAAAAGATGCAAAGGGTTGTGAATCTTATTTATTTATTGCTGTTATTCAAGCTCCGGTTCCTTTGACTTTCACCGTTGCTATCAGACAACCGGATTGTCTTAGTAACGGAACAATCAATATTAATGCTTCTGGAGGAAAAGCACCGTATTTATATTCATTAGATAATGGCATAAATTTTCAAACAAGTACTATTTTCAATAATTTAACTCCGGGCGTTTATCAGGTAATTGTTAAAGATGCTGCAAACACCATTTCAAATACAAATACAATAACGGTAGTTGCACCACTTCCGGTAAACGTTACTGCTGTCATTACCAAATCAATAGATTGTATGGCTAATGCATCAATAACTGCAAGTGCAACGGGAGGAAAAACTCCCTATTTGTATTCGCTTGATGGCGGAATAAACTATACCAGCAACAATACTTTTACTTTTACTAATGTCGGGGCTGGAACTCATCAAATAACAGTAAAAGATGCTAATGGCTGTCTCTCTCAAAGTACCATAACAGTAGCAGCACCTCCTGTTTTGATTGGAACAGCAGTTATTACAAAACCTTATAGCTGCAACGGCCCTGCTGCCATACAAGCTGCAGCAACAGGGGGAACGCCTCCTTATCAGTATTCAATAAACAATGGTGCCTATTCAGCACTAAATCTTTTTTATGAGTCTACTGGTATTCATATTATAAATATAAAGGATGCTGCGGGCTGTACTTTTACAAAAGCTATAGATATTGCGCCTTTAAGTCCTATATCTTCTGTTCCGCTTGTTACAAAAGCTACCTGCTCTGGTAATCCTGATGGATCAATAATGGTTATGGCAAATGGGGGACAAGCTCCTTATACGTATGCATTAGACAATGTATTTCAAAGCAGTAATGTTTTTAATAATCTATCGGCTGGAAATTATGTCGTAACCATAAAAGACAATTTGGGATGCAGTACACGTACTCCTGTGGTAGTTGGTTTTCCGGAAGGTCTAGAGATCAATGTAACGACTACAAATACAAATTGTTACAATTCTGCAGACGGAACAATATCTCTTAGCGTTTCTGGCGGAACAGGACCTTATGTTTACTCTTTAAATGGCGGTGCTTATCAATCAGCCAATACATTCAATGGCTTGAATGCCGGAAATTATATTGTAGACGTTCGGGATGCAAAAGGATGTACTGCCTCGTATACGGCAAAAGTTGCGCAGCCAGATTCCTTAGCAACTTCTATAGCAGTCAGCACAGTATATTTTAATGATGGTACAATTGGCGGCACGATCACATTAACTACTACAGGAGGTGTGGCTCCGTATACGTATACTATAAAAAATAATGACACAAACGTCATAAAGGTTAGCAATAAGCCGGCAACCGTTTATGGCGGTCTTCCTTCAGGTTCTTATACCATAATTACCAAAGATGCAAATGGGTGCCAAATCGAAAAAAATGACCTAAAAATAAAATCGCGAACTCCAATGACGGTAGCGATTGAAAGTACGCCTATTAACTGTACAACAAACAATGCCGTAATAACAGTTACTCCTACCGGAGGCATCGCTCCATATCTTTATTCAATTGATGGCTGGAACTTTAGCCCTTCAAATACTTTTACGGTTACAGAGGCTGGAACTTATACGATAACAGTCCAGGATTCTCTTGAACTAATGGATAATTACGATCATATTGTAAAACTATCTGTTCCTGTAGCGGTTACTGCAAATCTTAGCTACTATACCATAAATGGCAAAGCTGAAGGAAAAATAAGCTTAAGTTCTTCCGGCGGAACTGCACCTTACACTTATACTCTAAAAAATAATATAACTGGTTCAATAGTGTTTGAAAATTATACCTCAACAATCTTTGCCGGTTTGCATAACGCATCGTATTCTATTTTCTCTAAAGACGCAAATGGCTGTCAATCAGAAAAAAAAGACATAACGGTTGTCTTACCAGACCCTATTTTGATAAGTGCTGTTCATACTCCCCCTACTTGCATGAACAACAATTCAGATGTAACTGTGACGGTAACCGGAGGTACTGCTCCTTATCTTTATTCGTATAATCTTGGCACAACTTACACCGCAAGTAATATCGTTAATTTAGATCCCGGAAATTATTTAATTGAAGTAAAAGATGCTGCTGGCAATACAAGCAGGATTAACTATAGTATAGCGCCATATGTACCTCTGACTTTTAATTTTACTAAAACAGATATTAATTGTTTTGGAGCTAAAGATGCCTCTATCACCGCGATTGCAACAGGCGGTGTCGCTCCTTATACTTATGCATTAGACAATAATAGCTTTAGTCCATCGAATGTATTTACAAATTTGGCTGCGGGAGATTATCGGATTACTATTAGAGATGCTGCTGGATGTCTAAGAAACTTTTTGACCACGATAGTTTCACCAAATCTGTTAGTAACGACAGCAAGTGTTACAACTGTTCCAGACGGTACAAGTAATAATGGAAGAATAACGGTCGCTGCTACTGGAGGTACAGTTCCTTACACTTATTCTCTAAGAAATTTTAGCGGGATACCAATCATCGGAGCACAGACTTCCAATATCTTTGCTGGTGTTGCAGCAGGAAATTATGAGGTACAGGTTACTGACGCTAGAGGCTGTACTGCTATTCAATCTATTGTTGTAGAAACAGCCCCAAGGCTTTTAGCTTCTATTAGTGTTACGGATATTACATGTAATGCAACCGGAACCATAGTTGTTACGGCTTCGGGAGGAACTGCTCCTTATCAATATTCGAAAGATGGGGTTAATTTTATTTCTTCCAATGTGTTTTCTGGTTTAGCTGCAGGTATTTATAGTATTTCTGTCAGAGATGCTGCAGGAACCTCAATTTCGTTTGAAACAGCGGTTAGAATGGAAGCTGTTTTATCAGTTTCTGTTAATCCAACTAGCGAGATAAATTGTCACGGTGATAATGGAGGCAGAATATCTCTTACTATAAAAGATGGAAAAGCACCTTATTATGTTTCTTTAGATAATGCGCCTTATATTAATTTTGGCAACAGCTGGGCTGGAATTTTTGAAAATCTTCGAGCGGGCATTCATACCATATCAGTAAAAGATACTTACGGATGCATCGCAACAGGAATAACCACGATTACAGAACCGGCAGCTCCTTTAGTCGCTGCTATACAAGTTGAGGACCAGGCTGCAGCTATTACCGCATCAGGCGGCACTGCTCCGTATAAATACGCAATCTCGCCTAATCTGACTGCATTCTCTACAAACAATATTTTTACAAACTTAGCCGCGGGTATGTATCAGGTTATGGTTCAGGATAAAAATGGCTGTGTTGTGGCATTGGTTATTTCAATCGATCCTCCAGCACCCGTAATAGATGGCAAAGAGAATGTAACTGTAGAATTTACAGCAGGACAGACTTTAGCAGATCTTATTGTTGAAGGTCAAAACATCAAATGGTACAGTGCTCAAAATCCTGCCGCTGGAAAAACAAGTAAAATGACAGAAACTCCTTTACCATTAACAACAGTTTTAGTAAACGGAACAACTTATTATGCCTCACAAACTATAAACGGAGTAGAAAGTACAGAACGTCTTGCTGTTACTGCAAAAATAAAAGGATCTCTTTCAACACCTGATTTTGTGATGCGTGATTTTACTTTTTATCCAAATCCTGTCAAAGATATTTTAAAGATAGACAATACGGCTGTAATTGATGAAATTGAGATATTCTCTGCTTCCGGAAGTTCTGTTTTATTTCAAAAAATAAATAATCTTCATTCTGAAATTAATGTATCATCTCTTTCTTCCGGGTTTTATTTATTAAGAGTGAAATCTGATGGAGAGGAAAAAACGATTAAGATTTTGAAGAAATAAGGAGGAAGAAAATTCTAATTTTAAATTCCAAATTCCAAACTTTATCCATAAAAAATCCCAAACTCCTTAATTGGAATTTGGGATTTTTTTCTATTTAAAATTCTTTTCATTCGGAATTTCAATTCAACATTTAGTGAACAAAGAAGCATCATAAGTGAAATTTCTTAACAGCATTTAACCTTTTTATTTTGAAGGCAAAACGAGAGCGTAAATTTCAATCAGGAAATTCCAAGCTTTACCTTATCTATAAAAAAAATCCCAAACTCCAGTAATTGGAATTTGGGATTTTTACTATTTAAAATTCCTCTTTTGGTAATTGGAATTCTTTTTGGAATTTTATTAATGCGTATGTTTCGGATTAAAACCGTCTTCGCTTAATTCAGTGTGCTCATAATCAGCAACCATTTCAGCTTCGTAATCGACTTTTTCTCCTTTGCTGACTCTGGCAATAATTTTCTCCATGATGTTATAAATAACCGGAACCACAATTAAGGTTAGGAATAATGAAGAAATTAATCCTCCGATAATTACCCAAGCCAAACCGTTTTTCCATTCAGCTCCAGCTCCAGATGCTAATGCAATTGGAAACATACCAAATACCATCGCAATGGTAGTCATCAAGATCGGACGTAAACGAGCGTGATTCGCCTGAATTAATGCCGTTCTGATCGATTCTCCTGCTGCTCTTCTTTGGTTCGTATAATCGACAAGCATGATCGCATTCTTACACACCAGACCAATCAACATGATAATACCTAAAATGGTAAAGATATTTAATGAGTTGTTTGTTAAAGCCAGTGCTAACATCGCTCCGATAAACGAAAGCGGAATAGCAAACAATACGACAAACGGGTGAACGAAACTGTCATACAAACTCACCATTACAAGGTAAACCAAGATAATAGCGGCCAATAAAGCGATTCCTAAAGTACCAAATCCTTCTGATTGGTTCTCTTGATCTCCACCCCAGATATAATTTACTCCGGCTGGTTTTTTCAGTTTATCCAGCTTTTCCTGCCAGATTCCAACAATTGTTCCTGAAGGAACCCCAACATTTTGTCCTTTTACGGTTACAGAAGCCGATTTGTCTCTTCGCTCTAACTGACTAGGTCCGGAACCTTCTGTAATATCAGCAAACTGAGACAATTTAATCTGCTGTCCTGCTGCATTTACAAAGATCAGGTTACTTACGTCAGTAATACTTTTTCTGTCAAAAGCGTTATATCGAATGTTGATATCGTATTCGTATTCACCAGCTCTGTATTTACCGTCAGTATTACCACTAAAAGCGGTCTGCATAGTTAAACCTACTGTTTGAAGTGTTAGTCCTAAAGCAGCCATTTTATCACGGTCTACTTTTACGTTAACTTCAGGGTTTCCGTCTTCAACTGTTAATTTAATCTCAGTTGTTCCAGGAATCGTTCTTAATTCGGCTTCAGCCAATTTAGCAAATGCCATAGCACTTTCTGTAGACGGACCTGTTACAATCAATCCTAACGTTGCATCTTCAGCAGTACCTAAGATACCTACAGGAACGGTTTTTACTTTTGCTCCTACCAATACTTTTTCAAGCTTACGTTTGATTTTTGCTGCATACACATTCGCATCATCTGTACGATCTTTTTGTTCGATCATTTTTACGTCGATCTCAGCTTTATACGCTGTAGCCTGAGATGCTCCAAAACCTTCACTGGTTTGTCCTACCGTTGTAATCTGACTGTGAACATATTCCTGACCTTTTAAGTACGCCTCAGCTTTTTGAGTCATAAAGTTGGTCTGCTCTAATGATGCATCTTTTGGCATTTCGATTTGAACTAAAAACTCTCCACTATCAGATGATGCGAAGAATTCTCCACCAATAAATCCACCTCCCATTAATCCTATTGTTGATCCGAAGAACAATACCAATACAACTAAAATAGTTTTAACATAGTGATCTAAACACCAAGTTAATAAATCAGAAACCCAGTTCGTAAAACGAGTTAAATAACTTTCGAAACCAAGAATAACTCTTCCGAATAAATTCTTTCCTTCGATATGCTCTAATTTCCCGAAACGAGATGACAACCATGGAATAATTGTAAACGATGCTAAAAGTGATAGTAAAGTTGAAATAATTACCGTAACACAAAACTGTGTAATGATATTAGAAACCAACCCTGAACTCATCGCGATTGGCAAGAATACCACGACAATTACCAATGTAATCGAAGTTACTGTACCACCAATTTCGGCTGTTCCGTCATAAGAGGCACGAATACGGCTTTTACCCATTTCCATGTGTCGATAAATATTCTCGAGGACCACAATCGCGTCATCGACCAGAATACCTACCACCAGAGACAACCCTAATAAACTCATTAAGTTCAACGTGTATCCCATTAAATAAATACCAATAAATGTTGCGATCAACGACGCCGGAATCGAAACCATTACAATCAATGAGTTTCTAATACTGTGAAGGAAGAACAACATTACAAATGCTACCAGAACTACTGCAATCAATAAATCGTGTACTACAGAATCTGCTGCTTCAAGAGTAAAAATGGTACTATCTTTTGCAACTTCTAATTTTAACTGGTTTACCTTATAATCTTTTTCAAGAATAGCAATTGTTTTCAATAACTGCTCACTTACCGCAACGGCATTCGCATCAGATTGTTTTACGATTTGCAAAACAATGGCACTTTTTTGATCTACACGCGATATTTTCTCCGCAATTTTCTGTGTATCCTGAACATCGGCAATATCACTTAAACGAACCTGAATCCCGTTTTGAGATGAAACTACTAAGTTTCTTAGTTCTTCAACACTTTTATATTTACCCGCTAAACGAATTAATATTTTTTGATTACGAGTCTGAATGTTTCCTGTTGGGAAATCTAAGTTCGAAGTCAAAATATTTTGCTGTACCTGAGGAACAGACAAATTATAACCCTGCATTCTTACAGCGTCAAGATTTACCTGAATTTCACGCTCAGAACCACCAATGATATTTACCTGCGCCACACCTTGTACACGAGATAAAATAGGCGCAATTTTTTTGTCAATTAAGTCATAAAATTCTGCTTCATCCATTTTTCCGTTGGCACCAAGCGTCATGATTGGTAAATCACTCAGCGAGAATTTGGTCAGTGCCGGTGTTTTAACATCGTCTGGCAAATCACTTATGATTGCATTAATTTTTCGCTGTGCATCATTTAAAGAGAAATCGACTTTTGCGTTAGATGTCAGCGTAATCGAAACGATAGACAAACTTTCGTATGATTTCGAGTCAATTTTCTTGACATTTTCTAAGGAGGCAATCGCGTCCTCAATTTTTTTGGTTACGGTATTTTCTACCTCACTCGGAGAAGCTCCAGGATAAATCGTAGAAATTGTAATAACATTTTGTTCAAATTTCGGGATCAGCTCATAACCTAACTGGCTGTAGCTGAACAATCCACCAAGTGTCAGAATTGTAAACAATACAATTACCAACGACGGACGTTTTATGGATATTTCGGCTAATTTCATATTTTTTTAATGCTATAGGCTTTAGGCTGTAGGCTTTAAGCTTTAAGGTTTAATTTCATATTTTGTTTTAGGCTGTCGGCTTTAGACTTTAGGCTTTTTAAAAAGCTTAAAGCATATTGCCTATAGCTTAAAGCTTACTTAATAATTTCTACTGCGTTACCGTCTTGCAAGTTAATCTGACCTGTCGTAATAACGCTTTCTCCGTCATTTAATCCGTTGATGATTTCTACCTGATCTCCTAAAATTCTTCCAGCAGTTACTTTTCTTAATTTTGCAACACCATTCTCGACTACAAAAATCTCATTACTGCTCACACTTCCTACGAAAGCATTTCTAGGTACCACCATTAACTGTTGTTTTTGTTGGTTTGATGCAAAGTTTGCAGTTCCGTACATACCGGCTTTCAGGTCGTTATTTACGTTGTTTGTAATTTCAATTTCAACCGGGAAGTTCAAAGATTCATCAGATTTTGCAGCAATGAAAGTAATTTTTCCAGAAAAAGTTTTGTCAGGATACACACTTGCCGTTACAATAATACTGTTGCCTACTTTTAAGCTTGCTACCTGATTTTCATTTACAGTAACAACTAATTTTAATTTAGAAACATTTACGATATCAAATAATGCAGTCGCCGGCATTCCTGTTAAGATAGATCCCGGCTCAATATATTTTTTATTGATAAATCCGTTTATAGGTGCTTTTACTCTCGTGTCTCCAACATTAATGTTAGCTTGTTTTAAATTAGACTCAGCATTTGTTAAGGCTAATTTTGCCTGATCTAATTGTTGTTTTGTTACACCGCCTGTTTTAAAAGCATTTTCGTATCTGCTATAATCTGATTTTGCATTTTGAAACGTAGCTTGTGCCTGCTGTGCGCTTACATTAATGACATCTCCTCTCATTGTCAATAAAGTCTGCCCTACTCTTACGTAATCTCCTTCTTTGGCCAAGACGCTGATTACCTTACCAGATTTTTCAGCAGAGAAAGTCAATTCCTGAATCGGCTGGAAATTTCCGTTTGCAACGAAATCCAATGAAATTTCTTCTGTTTTAACCGGAGTAACTTTTACAGAAACAGCTGCGTTTTTGGTAGCAACAATATCTGTTTTCGCTTTATTTTCTTTCTTATTGTTCGTTAATACATATCCAATCAGAGCTAGTGCTGCAATTATGATTACGATCGTTATAATAATTTTCTTCATTTTGTTTAGTTATTTAATAAGAGTTTTTAGTTCGCCTTTTGATTTGATTAGTGCTACTTCGGCAATTTTATAATTTAAAACTGCTCTTGTATAATTGTTTTGTGCTTCAAGTGATGCATTTTCAGCATCTAATAAGTCGGTTAATGAGGCTAATCCCTGAAGGTAATTGTTTTTTGTATTGCTTAAAATTTCACTTGCCAAACGCATATTTTCTTTTTGATTTTGAATCGTAATCAAATTATTTTCAATTTGAGCCATTGCGTTTCGGTAATCTAAATCAAGTGAAAGTTTGGTATCTTTAATATCTTCCTGAAGCGATCTGATTTCTACATCGGCCTGTCTTACTTTAGCACGGGTTCCAAATCCGGTAAAAATAGGCACGTGTAAATTCAATCCAATTGCAGAATAATCTGACCAGTATACTCCATCTGAAGGTTTTGCAAACCAGGGCATATTAGGTCCCTGACCAATATAATTGTATCCTGCAACCAGAGAAAGTGTTGGATAATAACCCGCTTCGACCGCTTTTTTATTATAAACTAATAGTTCTTCCTGTTTTTTCAAAAGCAGATATTCCGTTCTGTTTTCTGTGTTAGGAACTTCTGTCAATGCAGCCGGAACCACTTCAAACTCTTCCTTTGGAATCTCAATTACAGTTTCAATAGGCATTCCCATATAAAACTTCAAAGCATTTTCCTGCAAAGCAATCTGGTTTTTAATCTGCTGGCGTTCTGTATCAATATTTGACATTTTTACGACGATACGGTCTAAATCAATTTTTTTAGCCAAACCATTATCAAATTGTCCTTTTACGATATCACGTACTTTAGTTGTATTAACATAATTACTATCAAGTAAAATTAATCTTTCTCTTTGTACATAAACCGAATAATAGTTATTAGCTACCCTTTCAATTACTTGCTCTTCTGTTAATTGATCGTTTATTTGATAAAACTCACGAGTAGATTTTGCTGCTCTTAATCCGGTAAAAACAGATTGATCAAATAATGTCTGCGACAATGAAACCCCTGCACCAGAAGTCCATTTTTGTCCAAATGCTGCCTGAATCGTAGTTCCCGGCTGCCCAAATCCTGCTCCGTCAATAACCGTAGTTTGTATAATTGGATTATAAGTTAAACTTCCGTTCGCAGCAATTTGAGGTAAAGCTCTTGAGCGTATTTCCTGAATTTGATATTCACTGTTTTCAACCTGTAACTTCGATTTTCTAGCGTCGGCTTTGTTTTGAAGCGCATACGTAAGAGCATCTTTTAGGGTTAAAGTTTTGACTTGTGCGTTGACCGAGAAGCCAATTGAGCACAAAAATATAAGAACTATTCGTTTCATATAGATAGATGATTAAGTGGTAATTTTTTAAGTTGTTTTTCTAATTCAGTTATTCCTTTTTCAGTTGCCATTGCTCTGGTATGATATTCCAAAGCTTCAAGCTCTATTTTTTGTGCTTCTCTTTCAGAAAATGTAGTTTCATTGATGTGAAAAATTAAGGTGTAATAAAATTTCACATACAAATCTATATTCAGGTCTGGCCGATATAATTCTTCGCGGATTCCTTTTACGATGTTATCTCTGAAATAATGATTACACTGATCTATTTCGTGTGTCATTACATTTTGATAAATTTCCGGATAATGTTTTTTTAGTTGATAAAGAGGCGACGTATCGGCAGCGTTTTTAAACATATCGCGAAACATCTCTCTAATTTCAAAATTTTCGTGTATCGCGTTAAGATTTCTCGCTACAATCGTATCAATAACTTCATGTACCTGCTGATGAACCATCGAGGTGCTTTCTTCTATCAGCACTTCTTTATTACAGAAATACTTGTAGATCGTTTTTTTCGAAATACACATTTCACCTGCAATATCATCCATCGTAACGCTTTTAAAACCGAGTTTTAAAAATAATTCACTCGCTTTTGATATAATTTTCTCTTTCATTTTAATTTCAAATTGCATTACAAATATACTTAGGAAACTAAAATTGAAAAAATAGTTTCCGTAATAATTGTAATAATTTTACATTAATTTATTCATTATGTAAGATTTATATACTGAATTCTAAATTTGCAATAAGTTTAATATCTTTTCCTAAGGCCAAACCTCCGTTATGGTTATAGGAGTTATAATCTAAACCAAAATCCTGACGTTTGATATCGCCTTTAATTTCAAAAGCAACTTTTTTCTCACCGTTGTAAGTATTGATGCCAATAAATTCAGCATCGAGTTCTACTACTCTTGTAACGTCTTTTATAGTTAAATCGCCTTTGAAAAAATTGATGTTATTGTTTACTTTTTGAAACGAAGTCGATTTAAAGCTAATAATCGGATGTTCATTTACATCAAAAAGATCCTGAAGCTGCAAGTACGTATCAATTTGCTGAAAACTGTCATTTTTGTTATTAATATCTAATGAAAACTCTACCGAAGCATCTTCGATTTCATTGTCTTCGATGTTTACATAACCATCAAATTTATTTGTAGTTCCTCCTAAATAGGCAATTATCGAGTGTCTCATTTTAATTAAAACATCTGATTGGCTAGAATCTACGGTCCATGTTGTTTTCATAATAGTGGGTTTGTTTAGTTGATAAATAGTCTAAACTTCTTTAGGAAACTTTTACAGTGTTTCGAGTTTCCAATTAAAAATGCAAATATAGACAGGAAACTCGAAACACCAAAAAAGTTTCCAAGTTTTTTTTAAATAATTTTAACAAACTATGAAATAGGAGATTACAATTAATTTTAGATGGGAACTATCATTTAAATTTTAGAAAGAAATAATTCATATTTGAATTGTATCTTTGGGCTTCGTAAATCAGAATTTCATTTTATGCACGATATTAGTCAGTACCAGGATTTTTTCATTACTTATTTAGAAAGCCAAAGCATAAACAAAGAGCCTAAAAATCTATATGAACCTATTGAATACATTTTAAGACTTGGCGGCAAACGCATGCGTCCCGTTCTTACATTGATGGCTTCGGAGGTTTTTGATACCGATTATAAAGCTGCACTTCCGGCTGCAATGGCCGTTGAGGTTTTTCATAATTTTTCGCTTGTACATGATGATATTATGGATGATGCGCCTTTGCGACGAGGACAGGAAACCGTTCATGAAAAATGGGATCTTAATACCGGAATCCTATCCGGCGATGCCATGCTGATTCTTGCTTATCAATATTTTGAACAATACGAGCCTGTCATTTTTAGGGATTTGGCAAAACTATTCAGCAAAACAGCTCTTGAAGTTTGCGAAGGCCAGCAATGGGATGTTGATTTTGAGAGAAGAAACGATGTTTCGATTCCGGAATATTTAAAAATGATTGAATATAAAACCGCGGTTTTAGTTGCTGCAGCCATGAAAATGGGCGCAATTGTAGCCAAAACTTCTGCAAAAGAAGCCGAATTAATTTATGATTTCGGATTGAATTTAGGATTAGCTTTTCAATTACAAGATGATTTTCTGGATGCGTTTGGAGATCCCAAAACTTTTGGAAAACAAGTGGGCGGTGATATTATCGAAAATAAAAAAACCTATCTATATCTTAAAGCACGCGAGTTTTCATCGGTAGAAAAAGCGTCAGAACTGCAAGAGCTATTCAGCTTACAATTAGAAGATAATACTGAAAAAATTGAAACCGCCAAATCAATTTTCAATCAATCCGGTGCTTCAAAAGCCACTCAGGAAGCAATAGAAATGTATACTTTAAAAGCTTTTGAAACATTAGAAAAAATGGATATTAACACCGAAAAGAAAGATATTCTAAGAGCTTTTGGCAAAAATTTAATGGGACGCAAGGTTTAATATTCAATTTTCAGTAATCTACAATCATAAATAAGCAATCTAATATCTAAAATAAAATGTTTGTAGCACCAATTAGTACAGAAGCACTTTTAGATCAGGCACAGTCAGAGACTTTATATTTAAGTCTGATTGAGCAGATCAATAAAGATTTTAATCTGGCCAATGAAGGAATTGATTTTCCATTAAGTATTTCGCCTGACGAATTGAAGATTCAGCTTCATGAAAAAATCTACCGTATGATTCAGTACAAATTTGCTGAATATCTCAACCTGCTGTATATTATTGATGTTTCTGAAATAGAAATCAAAAAACTCGATGGTTCTGATTTAGTGATTCTCGCCGAGCAGGTTTCCTTTTTAGTTTTGAAAAGAGAGTGGCAGAAGGTTTGGTTTCGAAATTACTATAAGTAAAAACTTAGTCGGTGAGCAGGATACTATAACTTTCAGGTCTTACGGTTTTTTTTAATTTGTCTAATTCACTCCAAAGTCCAAAGCCACTAACATCTAACTTACTTCCTATAATCTGAGTACGACCACATTTAAAACAAATCTTAGCTATTCCTACGGTTTTTTCTTTCTTCTTAAAAATAAAAATATCACGATATTCGGCAATGCACGCAGCGAATGTATCTTGCAGTGAGTCTTTTTCGCTAAAAACACTTTCAATCCTTTTTTTTTGTTTGATTGACAAGTTTGATTTTTTGTACTTGTATTTTAATAAAAGTTTTTCAAAATCTTGCTTTGGAATAGTCTTCGGATAATTTCCGTAAAAAAAACTGGAAAATTCCTTTTTCTTTTCAATTTCCCTGGCATCATCATTAGATGTATGCTCAAATTTTCTTTCAATGGGATTCAAATAATAATGATCCATTTTATCTGAATCAAAAAAAGGTTTTAATTCTTTCTTGACCACTTTTTGATTTGCTACGTCTGTTTTTCTGGAGTTATTACAACCCGAAATTATAACAACAATAAGTATAAAAATATATTTCTTCAAATTTCAATATTTAGAAAACCTAGCATCTTACCATCTTAGTCCCGAGACTTCGGGATAG
>Ga0247811_1000046_pt1 | contig 47249 bp, 22 predicted proteins | sample UWRJL134311R1_FD_189018 | JGI IMG/M metagenome (GOLD analysis project Ga0247811, IMG submission 189018) | Plant litter microbial communities from Arlington Agricultural Research Station in Wisconsin, United States - UWRJ-L134-311R-1 | ecosystem: Environmental > Terrestrial > Plant litter >...
CATCCTTATTCACCAAATACCGATTGTACAAAGCATCAGCCGTCCAACTGCTGAATTTGTACAATTTGTTCATCGGTTTCCCTTCATTACCACGGTACCAAATTTTCACATCCTGCTCAATGTACTGCGGATCGTGCACCCAGCGAAATTCATTGATGTGATGCCCAACCGCACAAGCTATCAAATTGTATTTATCCGCATACGAACGATCCACCAAAAACTCGGTAATTCCGAAACCAAGTGGCGTTTTCTTGATGTGTTTTCGAGCCGTCCACCAACGATAATAATAAATCTCCTCAAAATTCTGCTGTGGACATTCAAACAACGGAATATTCTTTTCCATCCAAGTCCAAGCCGAATCATTGGGAATTGCAAATTTTAAGTTTTCATCTTCCATCGTGTTGAAATAATCAACATAATGTTTGAAGTTTTTTTCTTTTAAAAGAACCGCTTTTCCTTTTTGAGAATAGTCTGCGCTCGATTTACAGCTGTTTAAAGTTGCAACCAAAATTACTAAAACGACTATTTTGTATTTAAAATGATGTAACATATTCTGTTTCTTATTTTATTCTTTTCATATAGTTTTGTCATTTCGACGTAAGGAGAAATCACACGCGGGATTCCGTAATGAGAATCACCAATCTTTGTCGAGTTTCGAGTGTGATTTCTCCTTACGTCGAAATGACAAACTAGACTTGCTAATTATACATAACAGGTTTTCAAAACCTGTTAGGATACGACATTTATTAATTCCCCGTAAAAGTATACGTCTGCCCTGCTTTCATATTCACATCGTAAATAGTATAAGCTGGCAATTGTGCTTTTTTCAAATTCGCCTGATCCGAAATAATTGGTTTCTTCACTTCAACATCATAAAACAACGGATTTGTGTTTTTTCCCTTTGCTTTTTTTAGCGAAGATCCTTTTAAAGTATTCTCTACTTTTAATCTGCAATTTCCTCCTATTTTAGAATAAATTTTCAATTCTGAGACTTTATTGTTTTTCCACGTCATATCAATTACAAATCCGCCTCTGGCAACTAAACCTTTTATGCTTCCATCTTTCCAAACGCTTGGTAAAGCCGGTAATAAGTGAATCGCATCTTCCTGACTCTGCATTAACATTTCGGCAAAACCTGCAGTGCATCCAAAGTTACCATCAATTTGAAAGGGCTGATGCGCATCTAACATATTTGGGTACGTTCCGCCACCTTTTCTTTGTTCTGCAGTGACCAAATGCAATTGATCCTGAATCAGTTTATAAGCGTGATTTCCGTCTAATAATCTGGCCCATAAATTTACTTTCCAACCCATCGACCATCCAGTCGACTCGTCTGTTCTGTAAATCAGAGACTGTTTGGCAGCTTCAAATAATTCTGGCGTTTTTGTTGGCGAAATCTGATTACTTGGGTACAAACCGTATAAATGCGAAACATGTCTGTGATTGTCTTTCGGATTATCCCAATCTTCTTGCCATTCTTGCAACTGATTGTATTTACCAACTTTCATTGGAGGCATTTTTGCCAAAGCATCGCTTACCTTTTTCACATAAGCAGCATCTGGTGCAACCAATTTTGAAGCTTTAATTACATTCGTAAATAAATCAAAAACCAACTGATTATCCATTGTCGTTCCAGAAGCAATTGTCGCTTTTCCCGTTCCGCCTGCATGTGTATTTTCAGGCGAACTTGAAGGAACAACCACTAAATATTTTGTATTGGGATCGATAACCATAAAATCAAGGAAGAAATCTGTAGCACCTTTCATAATTGGATAAATTTCTTCTAAATATTTTTTATCACCCGTATATAAATATCTTTCCCATAAATCCTGACAAACCCAGGCACCGCCCGTTGGCCACATTCCAGATGCTGCCGAATCTACCGGAGCGGTAACGCGCCAAATATCGGTATTGTGGTGTAAAACCCAACCGCTGGCATTGTACATCATTCTGGCTGTCTCTGCACCCGTAACACTCAATTCTTTTGCCATTTGAAAAAATGGTTCGTGCATTTCCTGAAGATTCGTAACCTGTGCAGGCCAATAATTCATTTCGGCATTAATGTTTGTGGTGTATTTACTATCCCAAGGCGGTGTTACCATGTCATTCCAAATTCCTTGTAAATTGGCTGGCTGACCGCCTGGCTGTGAACTTGAAATTAAAAGATAACGTCCAAATTGGAAATATAAAGCCGCCAATTGCGGATCAAATTGTTTAGAGAAATCCCTAATTCTTTCGTTTGTTGGCTGCTTCACCAAATCATTTGAACCTAAATTTAAAGCAACTCTATTGAAAAACTTTTGATAATAATCAACATGGGCTTTTTTAATCGTTTCAAAATCTTTTACTTCGGCTTTAGCCAAATAGTCTTTGCTTTTGGCAATTTCATCGCCCGATATATCTTTATAATTTTTAAAGTTGGTGGCAATCGAAATATATAAAGTTACTTCATCGGCTTTGTTAATGCTTAAAATTCCGTTGCTGACATTTATTTCGCCACCTTTATTTTTAGCAGTAAGTCTTCCCTGAAATTTTACTTTTCCTTTTACATTTTCAAAATTAGTTCCTAAACCAGAAAGTATAATTTGGTTTCCTTCTGTCGAAGCAACCGTTTTATCAATCGGACTGTTCATGAAAACATTACACGTAATCTGTCCTGGCTGACTTGCTGAAAGTTTGACCACAATAACCTGATCTGAAAATGCCGTTAGAATTTCTCTTGTAAATTCTACTCCATTTACTTTGTATTTTACTTTTGCTGTCGCGTTGCTAATATCTAAATCTCGATAATAATCGGTATATTTTTGATGTCCTGCGAACGAAATATAAACGCTTCCAAAAGTTTGGTAAGGCATTCCGTCATTGGTTTGCGACATAATATCCTGCGTTGCCAAATCTTGTGCTTCATCAAATTTTCCGTCAAAAATTAACTGACGAACAATTGGCAGTGCTTTCAAAGATTTTGAATGTGCATTGCTATTTGGTGAACCAGCCCAAATGGTTTCTTCGTTCAATTGCAAACGTTCTACTGCTGGATCGCCAAAAACCATTGCCCCTAAACGTCCGTTACCTAAAGGCAATGCTTCGTTCCAGATGGATGCTGGTTTGTCGTACCATAATTTCAGATCGCTTTGCGCTGTTGCCGTAAAGGAAAAAATTCCAAAACAAATTGCCGTTATTTTATTTCTTAAATTCATATTTATACTTTTTGGACAAATGCCCGAATTATTTTTTTAACCATAAATTGCACAAATTATCGCAAATTTATTTGTTTGAAAATCTGACAAACTTCTTCAAATTATGAGAGTGCGTGAGGGATAGAAGCAAGCTACCGAAGTAGCGCGGATAGCCCGACCCGATTTGGGAAAGGGGGCGACTGAACGGTTTCGAGAGCTGCCCCCTTTTTCAAATTGGGTCACGCCCCAATATTACTTCTTAACTCCATAAATATTTTCTTTCGCCACGAATTACACTAATTGGCACTAATTTCTTTTTTAATTTTTATTTCAATTTCTCTAATTTATTTTGCCACAGATTAAAGGATTTCCACTGATTAAAAATCTGATAGATCTGCAAAATCTGCGTGAAAAATTTACTCTCGCAGATTTTGCAGATTTAGGAGATGAAAAAAAACTTTAATCTTTTTAATCTGTGGCAAAAAAATAATTCGTGCCAATTCGTGAAATTCGTGGCAAACTTTCTTATTTCTTAACCTCGTAAACTTTCAGATTTTTTTCTCCGAACATTTCATATAATTTGTTAATGTCTTTCAATGCATTTTTTGGTAAATTTTCAGCTTTATTACCAAAAACATACAATTTATCATAAGGTTCGATCACACAAGTCGATTCGTCGATTTCGCCTTTATCATTCTTTATTTTATTCAAATCTAAATTTAAATATTTTGCCATAAACGGATACAAAGCCATACGTTTTGAAACCCCAAAATCGTGTCCTTCTTTCGCGAAATGAGCATTTTCGACTAAATCTTTCTTTCCGTACAATTCATACGTTCTTTGGATAAAAGGAAATTCCAATTCGGGAACCGCCAATGTCCAGTCTTTTCCGTCAGAAACAATTAGTTGCGGTTTTGGCGCCATCATCGCCGAGATTTCAGCATTGTTTGTTCCGTTGCCGCAAAGGTGAATCCCGCGCCCGCTTTCGCAAGGACAACCGCCTGAAAAGTGAGACGAAACCATTACAACGGGAGCAGAAACTTTGATTCTGTCATCTAAAGCCGCTAAAAACATCGTATGCGAACCTCCGCCAGAACCTCCTGTGACCCCGACTCTTGTCACATCGGCATTTTTTGTTGTTGCTAAATAATCCAATAATCGAATCCCGCTCAAAACCTGAACCGTCGATGCGATACTGTTTCTGTGCGTTTCTTCTGGAAACTGCAATAATGATTCTCCCCATGCAAATAAATCATAACTGACTACAATAGCGCCCATTTTTGCCATCATAGCACAACGGTACTGCTCGTCTTTTCTATATCTTCCGTCACCAAAATGCCCGTCTGGCGTTAAAATAATCGCCGCTTTTTTGTTTAATGGATACGGTTTGTAAATCGATCCCGTTACATAAACGCCCGGCAGAATTTCCAGAGCAATATTCTCAACGCTGTAGTCTTTATAAATTCTCTTTGGAGTTAAAAGTGGTTTAGATTTTGGTGTTGGGGGCGCCTTGTCTAAACCAAATGATGTAATCATACAAGCTTTTAACTCCGTTTTACGTTTTTCCCATTCTTCTTTAGTCGAATAAAGGCTTTCTAAATAGAACAAACGTTCTTTTCCTTTATCAACTGAAACTTTATGGTTTTCATATTTTCTTATAATGTAAGTTCCGTCCGGCTGTTTGAAATACATCAATTCAAACGGTGCCAGAATGTTAGTTAACGAAATAGCCAGATTTCCGGGCTCGATTCTCCAATCGGCATAATCGAGTTCTTTTCCTTTTAATAAACCTCTGTCGTCGTTTATCGTAACATTAAAGACGGTTTCTATTTTCTTTACTGTTTCTGAAACGGGTTTTCTAAAATTAGTATCAGAGGTGCTTTGCGCATTGGCAAATGTCAAAGCAAAAATGGAAACTGCAATTGTAAATATTATTTTTTTGATATTCTTCATTTTTATTGTTGAGATTTTTGAACGCTGATGAAACGGATTCGCTATTGCGAAGACGCGGATTTATGCGGATTTTTTATTTTCTTCATCAAATGAAACATTAAAAAATCCGTTTTTATCCGCGTTTTTACGAAGTAAATCCGTGTCATCCGCGTTCTATATTTCGTACCCTATATTTTACATTCTATTGTATAAATTCCAGATCCTAATTCTAAAAATGGCTTTTGCGACTTTTCATCAAAACCAGTCCTAACCTTTTTATTGTCAATCTTAATTTCCGAATTTTTAGCAACAGGCAATTTTATCGTCGCTGTTGTATTCACCGGAATTTCAATATTCAAAATAAACTTCCCATCTTTTTTTTCCCAAGAAGAAACTATTTTTCCGTAAACCGATTGATAATCCGCTTTCGCGAAAGTCATATCGCCTACCACTTCTGGCTGAATAAAGAAATGTTTGAAACCTGGGTTTTTCGGATCGGATTTAATTCCGGCTAAACTTTGGTAAAACCATTCTTCAATCTGCCCCAGCATAAAATGATTCCATGAATTTCCCTTTCTTGGATCCCATTGTTCCGTTAAAGTGGTCAAGCCAAATTTAATCTGAAAACCATAACCCGGCGCATCATAATGATTGTGCATTTTGTACATGGTTTCGTTTTCGCCATTTTGTGCCAAAGCCTGAAACAAATAACGGTTTCCCACATCACCCGTTGTCAATCGATCGCCTTTTGCTTTAATATCGGCTATTAAATTTTGCATGACGGCGTCTTTATATTGCGGTTCTACAATATCCATAAAAACCGGAACAGCATTACTAAACTGACTGCTGGTACCATATTGTTTGGTTTCAGCATTGAAAAATGCTGCGTTAAAAGCAGTTTTAATCTCAGAAGCCAAATTTTCATATTTCTCTACATCTTCTGTTTTGTTCAATAATTTCGCTGCTTTTGCCACCAAATAAGCTCCGTAATAATAATGCGAAGTGGCCGAAAGCGCAATTGGACTGTTTTTCGAATATCCTGCTGCGTGCGTTCCGTAATCGTACCAATCGCCTAATCCGTGAGAAACAATGTGATTTTCAGCTTTTGTTCCTAAATAATCCACATATTTTTTCATCACCGGAAAATACTTTTCTAATAAAGAAGCGTCTCCGTAATATTCATAGTACATCCAAGGTAAAATTACGCCTGTTACGCCCCATTCCGGTGAATCGGTAAAATCGCCTCCAAAAATTACGTATTCCGGAACGATGGTCGGAATTAAACCGTTATCGCGTTGTGAATCAGAAATATTCTGCATCGTAGCAGGAATAAAAGTTTCAAGATTATAATTGAACATTAAACCCGGACCATTCAAATGAATTTCTTCCAACCAGCCTAATTTTTCACGTTGCGGACAATCGGTAAAAACGCTTTGGAAATTACTTTTTATAGAATTGTTAATCAGTTCGTGTGTTTTATTGAAAATCTCGTTAGAACAGGCAAAACTTCCCGCTTCTCCCGCCGAGTTGTAAATGAAATTTGATTTTAAATCTACAACCGTTGGCAGTTCCTTGTTTTTAGCATCTTTGTAATTTACATTCTCAATTTGAATGTATTGAAATCCGTAAAAGCTGAATTTTGGCGTCCATTCTTCTGTTCCGTCTCCTTTTAAAGTGTAATCGTAATAATACGGTTTTCCGGATCTTCCCTGCGCAATGGTTCCGTCTTCATTTAAACCTTCGGCTACCCAAACACGAACAGTCTGCCCTTTTTTTCCTTTTACTTTAATCGTAGGAAAACCCGAAAGATTCTGCCCCATATCAAAAACATAAAAATTCGGTTTCAGCTCTTTTACCGTTTTAATTTCATATTGTTTTTGAATTGTAACGGGCGGTGCGGTTTGCGGTCTTAAAACTCCTTTTGGTGCTTCCTGAATGACAACTTTTTTCCAATCTGAATCTTTGAAACCTTTTTTATTCCATCCTTTTTGAACTAAATTGGCATTGTAATCTTCTCCTCCAAAAATGCTGTTGTACGTAATCGGGCTTTTGCTGTATTTCCAGCTTTCGTCTGATTTTATGATTTCTTCTGAGCCGTCTTTGTAGGTAATTTTCATTTTGAAAAATAAAGTTGGCGGACCAAAACTCACGAAGAATTTGGTATATCTTTCAGCCAGCGTATTGTACATTCCGTTTCCTAAAAGCACACCAATTACATTTTCGCCTTTCTGTAATTCTTTTGCGCTTAACTCATAAATGTTATAATTAACCGTTTTGTCGTAATCTGTCCACAGAGGTGCAAATTGACTGTTTCCAACTTTCTTACTGTTAATTGTTAATTCATAATGTCCTAAGCCTGAAATATAAACAACGGCTTCTTTGATTTCTTTTTTTACTTCGAAAGCTTTACGAAGCATAATACTTCTGCGCGACAAAGAATCGGAAGCATTGATAAACGAATTCTTTTTTTCTCTATTGAAAGTGGCTGTGTGATAATTTCGGCCTTCCGGCAGATGACTATCGGCTTTTGTAATTGCGCCAATCCAAACCGGATTTAAATCTGATTCTAACGAAGCGGTTCTGAACGAAGCCGTTTTACTCCATTTGGAAATTTTGCCTGTCTGATTCCATACTTTAACTTTCCAGAAATATTTAGTTTCATTTTTTAACGGATTTCCGCCATACGAAATGTGCAGATTTTTATTAGAATTTACTCTTCCGCTGTTCCAAATATCGCCTTCGTCATTTTTTAATTTTTCTTCAGATGAAGCAACCAAAATAATATAGGCAATCTGTGACGCATTCGATTCTTTTGAAACCAACTGCCAGCTTAATCTCGGCTGATTTTGAACCACTGCTAATGGATTTTCGGCCATTTCTGTGGTGAGATGTACAGGCAAAATTTGTCCTTTAGCAACTAAGGTTACTAAAAGACAAATTGCTAATACGATGTTTTTGAAATTCTTCATTATTATTTGTTTGTCTACAAAATATTGCTTCTTTTTTGTCATCCTGACGAAGGAAGGATCACACAAGTAGCTCGACAATGATTGTCGATCAACTTTGAGGAGTTTCTAGTGTGATCCGTCCTTTGTCAGGATGACAAGATTGCGCTCAACTTTACAACTTTTTCGTTATCAACGACTGAATATTGAATACCGCTTCCGGGATTAATTTTCCGGTTTGAGGCAGATCGTCGTAATCATCTGTGTCCGGTTCGGTATCCGGATTTGGCGTGTGTCTCTGTTCGCCTGTGCGGAACATGATTCGCTCAAAACCGTCTGTTGGCGCGTACAATATCTTTGTGGATTCTTTTTCGTCGTTTACTTTTACCGTGTACGAACGATTTTTTGCATCTAACTTCACGGCAACTTTATAAATCTTATTTGCTTCGTATTTTGCAATCGTATTAAAACGTGCTCCTGTTTTTACTTTTAATTGTCCGTCGCTGTCAAAAACCAATCTTACCGAAGGCAAACCCTGTTTATTTTGAAACTCTATCTGCAATAAACCGTGATTATTTTGTTCGGGCATTACACTAAAAACAGCTTCCATTTTTGACGCAAAAGGAATCACTCTTTCGGCACGCGAATAATCAAAATAATCCTGATCTCTTAAAGTCAGCCATTTTTTCCCGTCTTTCTTTTCGATTTTTGTAGATGCCCACGAAAGATCGTAGGTATTCCAAAGTTTTAATTCTTGTCCGTCTTGAAGTTCGTTAAAAATGTCATTTACATTTTCGTTCACCACAGCTGTTACCGGAACAGGAATCGATGCGACCCAAATATCTTCTTTATTCACACTGTAACCCACCCAAATTTTTCCATCGGGAGGCGTTCCATTTTTTTCTGTAATTCCGCGAACGTATTGAGGGCCTGCAGATTTGTAGTTCCCGCCATAACGCATCGGACTCACTTCACCGTGAACCAACAATAAATCTTTATAATTGAGACCGTCATCACTTGTTGAAATTGCCAATGGCCAACGGTATTCTGATGGGTTATAAAGTGTCGCATAACGATTGTCTGATGTTTTTTGTCCCCAAATCTTAGCATTGCTGTTTACAAATCCCGGAGCACGCAATGGCATGTATTCCCAAGATTTTCCGCCGTCTTTACTGATTGAAGTTAAAGCGTGTTTCCATAAACCCACTACATTTCCGTTTGGTAAATGGTAATAACTAAACGCTTTGTATGGTTTCTGTAACGGAATTAACGCATCGTCACGATCTGCTTCTTCTACCCATTGCTGTAGAACCAATGGTTCTGATAAAATTTCCTCACAGGCTTTTTTGAATCCTTTATCTTTTGATGCGGTGTAAAATGGAAATTTTGATTTCGATTTGTCCCATGTTTTATTGTATCTGATGAAATATATTTCGCCAAAACTTCCGTCTTTTTTAATTTCACGAATCACACGCCCAATTCCTTTTCCGTCGTTTGGATCGTCTTTTTCATCCATTGCGATTCCGTAATACGCTAAAGCAAAAAGTCGTTTGTCTTTTGAGGTATAAAAGCCCATTCTTTGGTGCATAATCGCGTCCAGATTTTTGGCGACGCCTTCTACTCCTTCTTTTTTCCATCCATCGGGAATGCGGTAAATCGGAAAAATCACTTCGGGTTTTGTCCATGTTACACCATCTTTAGACGACATTATAAAAGTCTGGCTTGGCGGAATATGTTCTCCTGATGGATCACTTAAATAATGCAGATAAAATGTATTATTCCAATACGCCATCATCGGCTGGTGATTGTATGTCCATCCAAAACCATCTGCTTTTTCCGGATGTTCACGGCTTGCACGCATAATCTGGGTAGCGTGAACGCCAACGGCCGGACTTAACTGTCCGTGATGATAATCGACATTTGAAAGTGTTTTACCAACATAACGCACGGTGTCGTTTTGGGCATTTACAGCTGTACCAATCAACAGAATTGTGGCTGTGGTCAGGATGTTGGTTTTTATGTTTTGGAAAGTAATCATTGTGTTTTATTTTTGATCATGATCAGACCTAACAGGTTTTAAAAACCTGTTAGGTCTCGTTGAGCATTATTTCTTGTCTTTCAATCCGTTTAAAACTTCCTCAGAAATTGTGGTAATCGTTCCGTGTTTGTGTCCTTCGGGAAGGCTTATTTTTGAGGAAACATCTTCAAAATGAACAAAATCTGAAGTACTTAAAGCTTTATAATTCTTTGAACCGTAATTGTCATAATATAACAGCCATTTTTTACCGACTTTTACTACTGTTGGTCCTTCTGATAAATATTCTGTCAAGGACTCTGAACTTTTCATGAATGGCCCTAAAGGCGATTTTCCGAAGGCTACTTTTATGTTGCGCATGGGTCTTGTATTGTCTTTCAAAACCAATACATAATCTTTCTTGCCTTTCTTTACAATCACGCAGTCGATTACGCTGAAACCTGGATCGTAATATAATTTTGTATCAGAAAATGTTTTAAAATCTTTGGTTGTTACATAATACATTCTGTGGTTGTTTTTTTCTTCTTCCACTCCTTTTTCAAATCGGAATGGAATTGTCGATGCCCAAATAATAATGTATTCTTTTTTGACATCGTCATAAAAAATTTCGGGTGCCCAAACATTTATAACATCGGGCTCATTTTTCATTACCGGAATATATTGCTGTTCTGACCAATGAATCAAATCTTTAGAACTGGCGTATCCAAAACCGTTTCCGCCTTTCCAGTCGGTTGTCCAAACCATGTGATAGGTTCCATCTGCTCCTTTTGTGATCGATGGATCGCGCATGATTTTGCTTGCGCCGATTTCCGGTTTTAAGAATGATCCTTCGAGACCTTTCCAGTTGTAACCGTCTTCGCTGTACGCCAAATACAAACCCTCTGTTGCTGGTTCGCGGAACGATGTAAAAAGATAAAGTTCCCTCTTTTTTTGCGAATAGCTGATCGCAAAAAGAAAAACGGTTATAATGATGAATATTTTTTTCATGTCTTTTTTTTTCTCCTGCAAGGTTTCCAAAACCTTGTAGGTATATTTTATGTTCAATTCAAAAACCTATTAATTCCAAAAAAGCCAAATCTTTCTCTTTAGCCCCGATTGCAGTGGAAATCCTTTTGTGCCGGGGTTCGGCACAAAAGATTGTAACGAAAAGCGGGACGATGTTTTCAAAAATGCCTAATGTTTCTGCTTCTAATTACTAATACCTAACAGGTTTTAAAAACCTGTTAGGATACGTCTAAATAATTATTCTATAATTGCTTTTTTATCTAAATCTTTTCCTTTTTTAACTGCCGTTGTTACGTTGTTAAAAACATTGTTTTTTAAGAAAATATTCTTTGTTTCTTTTCCGTTTGCCTCGATGAAAACATCGGTTGCATTAAAGGGAAAATTATTGTTGATCATAATATTTGATGCATTCTCGATTTTGATAACCGGAATTCCTTTTATTGGCGTCGATGAACCTACATTATCTAAAATAAGATTTTTAGAATCTAATATTTTGAAGGAAGAACCAACGGTTGCATTTACTTTTACATCATGGAACTCAATATCTGTGGCTGTATTAACGGTAAAGCCTTCTTTTCCGTCCATGTTAATATTAGAGAATGATATGTTTTGAATTGGCATTTCGGAAATTCCACGAATGAAACCCGCTTTGTTTACATTTCCACCCGTAACGTTACTGATATGAATGTTTCTAAAAATAGGCGTTCGTTCTGTAACCGGCTCTGCCTTATTATCTTTATCATAGAATAAATCCAAAATAATGGCTTCTTCTTTGATGTTTTTCATTACGATATTGTCTACTCGAATGTCTTCTACAACCCCGCCACGACCACGAGCTGATTTGATACGAATTCCTCTGTCTGTTCCGTCAAAAACACAATTTGAAATCGTGATTTTTTTGATTCCGCCTGACATTTCACTTCCTATTACAACGCCACCGTGACCGCTCAACATGGTACAATTGGTAATCGTAACATTTTCTGTGGCTTTTCCATATTTACGACCGTCGCCGTCTCGTCCTGATTTAATTGTAATACAATCGTCTCCAACGCTGATATGGCAGTTTGAGATATGCACATTGGTACAAGATGAAGGGTTAATTCCGTCTGTATTTGGCGAGTGTGGATTAAAAATTGAGATTCCGGTAACGGTTACGTTATCACAAAATTCCGGGTTGATCGTCCAGAAAGGCGAGTTTTGAAACGTAACACCTTCGATTAAAATATTTTTACAATTGTAAGCCTGAAAAAAAGAGGGTCTGAAAAACTTTTTATCAACCGTTCTTTTGTAGTATGGTTCTGTGTAAAGTCCTTTGTTTTGTTCTTCCCACATGGTTTGGTATTTGGTTGGAGGCAAAGGTTCTTTGGCAGTTTCAATTCGGTAGACTTCATTCCACCATGCTTTTCCTTGTCCGTCGATTACGCCTCTTCCTTTAATGGTAATATTTTCAACATCTTTGGCATAAAATAAAGGCTGAAAACTTTTCATTACAATTCCTTCGTAACGCATTTCAACATACGGAAGAAAATCATCGAAGTTTTCTGAAAATTTTAAAAGTGCTCCTGAATCTAAATGAATCGTAATGTTACTTTTAAGTGTTAATGCTCCGGTAAGATATTCTCCTGCAGGAAAAAAGATAGTTCCTCCGCCGTTTTTAGATGCTTTTTCGATTGCATTTTGAATGGCTTGGGTGCATTTTATTCCTTTGTTGTTTCCTCCTTCGTTTAGGATATTCAGCCAGCCGTCGTTTGCTAAGGCGGTGTTTAAGCTTGTGATGAAGCAGAGAATTATGAGTATATTTTTGATTTTCATAGTTGTGTTGTTTTGTTTCACGCAGATCTGGCAGATTTTGCAGGATTTTTTATTTTTTGTCATCCTGACGGAGGAAGGATCACACTAGAAACTCCTCAATCTGAATCGTCAATCTTTGTCGAGTTTCGTGTGTGATTCCTCGTTCCTCGGAATGACAAGATTGTGGTTAGCTTATAGTTAGTGAGGTTGCTTCGTTCCTCGCAATGACAATCTTTGTGTTTACTTTGAGTTCAAAATCAAAACCCAGTCATTACCATCTTCGTTTTTACCTGATGGTTGAAAATTTTGAGTTCCTTTGTTATCAAATGTTCCAATTTTAGTTTTCTTTCCATTTCTTGGATTGTACCAAATCGCCTCGAATTTATCCCCTGAAATTTTCCCTAGTTTTACTTCTATTATTCTTCCGTTGTAGGTGTATAATAAAGCGTATTTTTCGCCTTTTATGGCTGGAATATAATCGTATTTTTCGCCTTGATTAACAATTAATGATGGATCTGGAGTTCCTTCTAGAAACGAAAATTCCGCCATTAATTTCTTAATATAAACCATTTGTTTTGCTCCTGGCGCATTGATGGCGTTTGTCCATAATTCTTTGTTCCCATAGGCTGGTTTATCGCCTTTTCTGAACATTTGCATTACTGAGTTATGCCCGTATGTGTAACCTGCTGCGCCTGAAAGAACCGACCAATATCCGTAACGACGAACGTCATTGTCTGTCCATTTTGGTTGTAAAGTGTCGTGCAAACCATGCGGAATTGCTTCGTAAGATGGTTCTCCATCAAGCGTAGGTTTTGTTGGTTTTAATTCGAAATCTCTTAATACGAATTTGTAATTGTCTTCTTTGAAATTCGTTTTTACTGAATCCTGATCATATCTTCTGTGACCTGACTGAAACATATTAAAATCTAACCAAGACGCATTATGATAATTCTCTGAAGAATCGGTTCTTCCAAACGGGTGAAAAGTCACTAATTGTTCCGGATTATTGGTTTTTAAAGTATTTCCAATCGCGTTCCAGATATCCATAAACTCGTTTCCGTGTGTATCGCCTCCGTTTAACCAAATCACGTTGGTTTTGCTTTTATAACGGTTTGCCAAAAACGTCGCATATGCTATTGCCTGTTCTTTGCTGACTTTATTTCCTTTAGAAACATTTGTTCCCCAAACTGGCACCATTGCAAGGTAGATTCCGTTTTTGCGAGCGACTTCTAAAGTATAATCTACGTGATCCCAATAATCGTATTCTTGTTTGTTGTTGAAATTATTTCCTGCCGTAATTAACGGTTTTGATACATCTTCGTTAATCAAAGCGGCACTTCCATAAACATTCACCGCATTTATGTTGTGCAAAACCATTACCTGAACTACGTTAAATCCTTTTTCTTTTCTGTCTTTAAAGTATTTATCAACTCCTGCTCTGTCTAGTTTTCCGAATGTCAGCCAGCCTGTATCGCCTAACCAGAAAAAAGGTTTTTCGTTTTCGGTAACAAAATAATGCTGATTTTTAGAGACTTTGATTAGAGGCAGTTGTTTTCCAGCTTGGGAAAATCCGCTTTGTGCTGTCAACAAAAAGCTTATACTTAGGGCGTATAAATATTTAATTTTCAGATTCATTTTGGTTTATTTTAATTGTGTTTTTTGGTTTGCCACAAATTGCACTAATTTTCTCGAATTTTTATTCAGTTTGAGATTATTGTTTCTCGCAGATCCTGCAGATTGAGCAGATTCTAATTTTTAATTAATTCGTGAAAATTTGTGTAATTGGTGGCGAACTTTTCTAATTATTTTTAATTATAAATAATACTTTTTCTTTTATTTCGGAAGCAGGAATGGTAATATTTTTTCCTCCTTTGATATTTGCTTTTTTAGTAGAAGTTCCAGTTGCCGCGTTTATTACGTAAACTTCGAAATCTCCTTTGTAAGCTGACAGATCAATTGAAACTTCTTTTTCATTTTTGATATAGAAAAGATAACTTTTTCCTTTATTTTCTAATGTCCAGATGTTGTCTGAGAAAGTATTTCCGTCGACTAATTTCATTTCGCTTAGAGCGGTATAAAACTCAGGCAATTCAATTTTTGGAATGTTGGGCATTGAAGCTCCCGCCATTAAAGCCGGCCATCCGAATCTTGGTGAACCATCTGTTGAGTATAGAATTACTTTTTCAGGGTATTTTTCTCTGTATTCCCGAACGGCTCTATAAACCTGATTGTCTGTTTCTTTTCCGGTTTTTAATTTTCTGGCGTGTTGTCTTGGTGCTAGATTTTTTCCGCCTTCTGGCGCATAAGCTGATCCGTCTTCTTTGTAATACCAATAACGAATATCAATTGCATCTACTGTTTTGGCTCTTTTGGCATCATTTAAAATCGCATCCTGAACATCTTTTGTCGCACTTAAGCCTATCATTGCTTTTTTACCCGTTTCGTTTTTCCATTTTTGAACTTCGTCCAGCCAAAATTCCATAAAATGAAGCGGACCTGTATATTCGGCACTTGTTAACTGAATTACGTTGCTGTTTTCCTGAAAATTCTCCAATGATTTTCTGATGAAGCCTTCGTGCAATTTTCTTCTTGCAGGGTTATTAACATCGTAAAATTGTTCTGCCATGAAAATACGCTTGTCTCCAGCATACGGTGGGGGTTCCGGAAAACCTGTACTGTTTATATTGTTTGCGGAACGCCAAGGCGAACTTGACCAATGTGCTCCGGCTTCTATAATATTATGCTGAAAATATTGCTGATTGACTAATATTTGTCCTTTAGTTTCGGCAACATTCGCAAAAACTGCCAGACGATCCCAATACCAATCATTGAATTTCGTTAAATCGTATTTGCTCAATTGATCCCAAGCTAAATCCTGACCGCTTCTCGCAAATGGCTGTTCGTAAAACGGAGGCCAGACATCGGCATCAAAACGGCGAACGCGTTCGTGATCGTCCATTCTTCTTTCGTACCATAAACCGTAATTGTGCTCTAACGCGACCATATTATTGGTACTCAAATAATCTGAAACTTCATTTATATTATCTGTGAATCCGGTTCCTGTTCTTCCTGGAACGAATCTGGTAACATCCGGAACTGATTTAGAAATATCACTGTCTCTCAAACTTCCGCGCCACCACGGCACGCTTAATCTGTTTCCGGCAATTACTTTATTGTCATAAGTAAGCCAGCCGTTTTTTGTGATTACTTTTTTATCTGAAATTGTATTTTGTGCCGAATTTATTTTTAAATCATTCGCATTTTTTAAACCTGAATTCTTCGTGTCAATTTGATTTGATTTAGAAACTTCTGCAATCCATTCTATTAAACTTTGCTTTGGACTAACTGAATTTTTAGTTAATTCTTCCGCAACTTCCATTGTTGGACTTGAAGACGGTTCTGAACCTAAATCATAGATATATGGGTTCACAGGGAGTTTTTCTAATCTGTTTTCTAATTGTGCATAAAATAAACTTCTTGGAGAAATATGATTGTTTACGTCTTTCCAATGTCCGTCGCCGGCCATGATGCCGCCCCAAGTTCCAAAAGCCCAGTTTTGCGCCGTTGGCGGATTGTAGCATTCTATTTTAGATGCTGCTGTTTCCCAAATAACACTATTTGCTGCGGTCCATCCTGCTCCTCTTCCGTTTTGTTCTCTATTATTGTAGCTTAAAGCGTGCCCGTCAACATAAGAAATTTCAAATAATATTCCTGTAGCCCAGCTTCCGATGGCGCCGCTATTATTAAAAGGCATAAATGATTCGCATTGAATAAACACATTTGGACCTGTTGTTCCGAAACCGCCTACCGCAAAATCGTGGTAACCGTATTCAGAATAACAACGCTGAAATAAAGTCTGTTGGCCTTCTGTATAAAAAGTATGGCGTCTAAAACCTGCGATTTCTGAAACTGGTTCTGTTGCGATACAATCTTCAACTGTAATTTGCTGTGCTGATTTTAATACCGAAACGGCACCACCCGCAAAATGCTTGAAACCAACTTGTTTTACCCATGCATTTTTTGTGTTTTCGATACTGATTCCTAACCATCTGTGTTCTTCGTCTTTTGGTTTTGAAGTATCGTAAGCTGATTTCAATAAAATATTTTCGATTCCAATTTGCTCGATTCTTCCCTGCCAATTATAAACATTTACTTTTGCAGTTCCGTAAACATCGTCTAAAGTCATTGTCAATGGAGCGTTTAATGTCAGTTCATTGCCGTTGATTTTGGTTACGACTCTGTTCCAAGTAATATCCCAATCGTTTTTTTTCCAGCCCACCCAGCCTGTTTCTGCACCAAAATCATCCATTTTTAACTCTTTAATCCAATTATCGGTTAAAGTTTTTGTGATGATGATTTCATCAGATACTTTTAGTTTTGAGGTATTTTTTAACTGAATTGTTTTTGTTCCGAGTGGTGTATAAGTTGTATTGAATTCGAAAGTTTCTCCGAGTTTTTTATCATCAACTCCTAAAATTCTAATTACGGCTTCTCTGTTTAATCCGGTTCCTAAAAGAATGGTTCCGTTTTCATTGTTGCCGTTGCCGCGTAAAACAACACCTGATTTTTTAATAAATAATGTTCCGCTGATTTTAAAAGTTCCTTTGTCTAAAAGTATCGCTCCGCGAAAACCAGATTTGTTTGGCTTCAAATTACTTACATAATCAATCGCTGCCTGAATTCTCTGGGTTGCATCTTCTTCTTGTTTCGGAACAAAAATTTTATTCTCCACATTCGGAATTGCTTTTTCAGATGCCATATATCCGGCATAAGAAAAATCAGGAATTTGGTTTCCTTTATTATCAGTTGTGAAAGAAAGTTTGCCTTCTTTGGTTTTGATAATGTCTGGGAAATTGGTTTGTGCTGTTCCTGTTCTGCAAATTAAAAACAGACTAAAACACATTAAAAATAATGTGTTTTTAGAAGAAGGAATTATATTTTTTAATTGGATAAAATTCAACTCAATATTATTTTAAAATTTACATTTTCCACAATCTTGTCATTTCGACGAAGGAGAAATCGCACTAGAAACTACGTCTTGAAATCGTCAATCTTTATCGAGTTACGCGTGTGATTTCTCCTTCGTCGAAATGACAAACTATATGGATATTCTTTATGCTAATTCTTGTGACTAAATATAAAACTTTATTGCAATAATGCCTTTAATTTCGCCAATGTATCCGTATTATTTTCGGTTTTTGTCCAGTCAGTTTTACTTTTTGGATCAATTCCGTTAAAATATTTCTCGATATTGGTATAACCGTCTCCGTTTGAATCTTTGTTAGCATCTGAAGCATCATTCGGATTTAATCCAAATTTTTTCTCCCAAGCATCAGGAATTCCGTCATTATCAGAATCCTTATAGGCTTTTCCTTTATAAGCAGGATAACCTCCCACTTGGTCTGGATTTGTTATTATTCCTTTTTTATAAGAATCTGCAGGCAATCTTCTTTTAATAAATGCTGCACCAATGGTATTTTCTAAACCGTCTTTTATTTCTATTTTTCCTGTGCGGACTTGTTTGATGATTCTTTCGTCGACTGCATCTCTTTTTGGAATTGTCGCTCCAACATTCGTCAAAACAAAATCATACGCTTCTTCTGCCGACATAATATTGAATTTTGGCATAGAGAATGGTTTTGGCTGTTTGATTGCTTCTAAAAATGATTTCTTTTCCGCTTCCGGAAGATCTTCTAATTGTACACCGCCATTCCAGTTATCTGCTGTAACTTCTGGAGAACCAACAATGAAATTACCTGAAACATAAGCTCTTCCGTATTGTTTTGGTTCAATATAACCCGATTCCGGTTTTACAATTCTGTATCGAATTGGCTGATCTGCGGGTGTAATTGGTCCTGGTTTAAAGTAATTATTGATGATGTTTAACATCGAACGATAATCACCGCCGTCTAAAGTACGATTCCACCAATTGAATACGACGTTATTCACAAAATTAAAATCGCCATACATACCAATAGAAGCGTTTCTTGAGATATTATCGGCCCATAAGTTGCGCATAAAGGTGCTGTTTAATCCGCCAATTGTACTTCCGAAAGCGTGATTGTAAGTATCTAAACCTTCTGATGAAATGGTGTTTTGAATGGTAATGTTGCAAGCTGGTAATTTCTCCAGTTTCGATTTAGCATTAGCTGCAAACTGATGTCTGTACAAAGAAATATTTTCATCTAATCCCCAGCTTACAGAACAGTGGTCTACGATAATATTTCCCATCGGATTGCCTCCTAATGCATCGTCTCTTCTCGTAACTTCTGTCGCGCCTCTTCTAAAACGCATGTGTCTGATAATTACGTCGTGTGTGTCAATTTCTAAAGTTTCTCCTGCGATACAAATTCCGTCACCTGGAGCAGTTTGTCCTGCAATGGTAACGTAAGGCGCGCGCATGCTGATTCTTTTTTTCAACTGAATAATTCCAGAAACATTAAAAACGATTGTTCTGGCTCCAACTGCTTCACAAGCTTCGCGAAAAGTTCCTTTTCCGCTGTCTTCTAAACTTGTTACTACGAATATTTTTCCGCCACGTCCACCTTGTGTATAAGCACCGCCGCCTTCAGCTCCCGGAAAAGCAGGAATATCTGCCTGAACAAAATCTTTTGGATAGGAAGCCCAAGGTAAATATGGTTTTCCTTGTTTTGCCTCTTCTTTGATTATATGTAGATTAGCATTCCAGATTTCGCTCAGTCTTTTTTCTTCGTCAGCTAAAATAGCATCTGCTTTTTCCTGAACAGGTTTTGGAATTACGGGATATTGGGCATACGCCGTTGATACAAGCGAACAAAATGACAAGGCCATAAATGTTCTTTTTAAAGTATAGTTGGGGAAAATATTTTGCATTTGTTTGGTTCTTAATTTTTAGTACTAAGTTCTTAGTGCTTAGTTTTTAGTACTTAGTCATTAGTTTTTAGTTCTTAGCTATTAGTATTTAGCTATTAGTATTTAGCTATTAGTACTTAGTAATTTGTTCTTCACTTTTACAATGACTAATCAATTAGGAATCAGTCATAAGGACTGAAGACTAAGGACTACTTATTATCTGCTTTGGCTTTCTCTCTTTCTTCAACACGTTTGTGCCAATCAGTACTTTCTTTGTTTAAATCGTAACCTTGTTTAGATAAATAATTATTGATTCTTCCTTTGTATTTACCAAACCAGCCGTGTTTTTCTTTAGATGTACCACCATCCATTGCATGTTCTCTTGCTTCTACTAAAGCATTATAGATGTATTCTTTTTGCTCTTTTGTTAAATTTGGAAGCATATCGTTATAACCGTCAACCGTTATTGGCAATACACCATACGTCATTCCGTCTTTAACTTCAACAATTTTATCTTCAGATAACTGTGTTGCTAATTTCTTCAAATACGATTTGTGCAGTTTCTCGATTGATTTATCAGCATCTGATTTTAATTTATCGATTTTCTCGCTTTGTTTTTCTTTGGCTAAACTGGTATCTTCTTTTATTTTTTTGATCGCGGCATCTCGTCCGTCCTGAATTGTGCTTAAATCTCTAAATTGCTGTGCTACGATATTGCTGACAGCTGCTTCTTTTGCCGGATTTGCTAACGCTAGTTTGGCAGCAATTTTGGCTCCTCTTTCGTTAGTTACTTTTATGTATTCCGGATCTGTATTTTGTGCGTTTATTTGGCAGAAAACGAACATCACAAACAAAATACTTAATTTTTTAATTGACATATCTTATACTTTTATATTAATTGAAAACATTCTTTTTTCATAATCACTATGAAACAAGAATGCTTTCAAAAATTATTCCTATTTTAAATCTAATAAAGGTCTTACAAGAGTTTCTTTATTATTGGCTAAATCTTTCCAGTCTACTTTTATAGCAGGATTTACACCGTTGATGTAATCTTCGATGTTAGAATATCCGTCTCCGTTTAAATCTCCCTTAGCATCAGATGGGTCATTCGGGTTTAACCCGTATTTTTTCTCCCATGCATCCGGCATACCGTCTTTGTCTGTATCTACATAAGGTTTTCCTTTGTATTCAGGATATCCTCCGACCTGAGAAATATCTGTAATGATTCCTTTTTTATAAGAATCCATTGGTAAACGTCTGTGCTCGAATTGGTAGAATTCTTTTTTCTCTAACCCTTTTGCATATTCCGGAACACCAGTTTTTACCGTTCTCACGATTCTTTCGTCAACTTTATCTCTAATTGGTAAAGTTGCTCCCACATTTTTAAGAACATATTCGTAAGCTTCGTCAGCTTTCATGAAAGGACGGAACCAAGGCATTGGAAAAGGCTTGTCTGCTTTCATTTTATCGAAATAATCTTTGGATTCGTCATAAGTCATCAACTCGCCTTTTTTATTTTCAAGTTGAATACCGCCGTCCCAATTGTCTTTTGTTACTTTTTCATTGTTATTCACAATGTTTCCGTTTACGTATGCCCTGCCAAAAACCATATAAGGCAGTTTGCTTCTTCCAGATTCCGGTTTTAAAATTCTGTAACTGATTGGCTGTGTTAAATCGGTTACAGGACCTGGTTTGTAAAAGTTATTGATGATGTTGTAATTTGCTGTGTAGTCGCCTCCATCTGTAGATCTGTTGTACCAGTTGAAAACAACATTATTTACAAAATTGAAAATTCCATTCCACCCAATAGAAGGGTTTCTACCAGCATTGTTGGCCCACATGTTTCTCATGAAAGAGCAATTTTCTCCTCCCAAAGTACTTCCAAAAGCGTGATTGTAAGTATCTAAGGCTTCTCCGAATAAACTATTTTGGATTGTAATATTTACGGTTCCTACTTTTACTTCGGGATAACCAGCTCCAGGGTTATACATATGTCTGTACATTGACATATTCTCATCTAATCCCCAAGTTGCAGAAACGTGATCGATCATAATATTTCCAACAGGATTTCCTCCAATGGCATCGTCACGACGTCCTACGAAAGTTTCTCCACGACGAAAACGCATGTGCCTGATAATGACATCATGTGTGTCGATCCAGATTGATTCTCCCGCAATACAAATTCCGTCACCCGGAGCAGTTTGTCCTGCAATTGTAATATACGGCGCACGAATAATTAATGGACTTTTGATTTTGATAATTCCGGCAACATTAAAAACTACGATTCTTGCTCCTCCTTGTTCACAAGCTTCACGTAAAGTTCCAGGACCACGGTCTTCCAGACTTGTAACAGTGTAGACATTACCACCGCGACCTCCATAAGTAAACATTCCTCCTCCTTCAGCTCCTGGAAAAGCAGGAATTTCTGCTTGTGGTAAATCATTTGGTCGAGATGCCCACGGAATATACGGTTTTCCTTGTCTCGCTTCTTTTTCAATCACTACCAAGGCTTTTTCCCAAGCTTGGTCTGAAAGTTTGTTAGCTTCTTCTTTTATTGCCTTTTCTTGTGCCTGAACTTCTGGACTGATCTTAGGATATTGTGCAAAACATTTTGCATTTCCCAAAAACAGGAGCGTTAAAATAAATAATGCGGAATTTTTCATGTTAATTTTTATTATGGTAATTCTATTTAAACAAATCACCTGTATGTTAGCTATACAGGTGATTGTCTTTTTTGTTTTTCATTGTATTATTACTAAGAAGGATAATTAAATTATCCCGTGTTGTTTTATTCCAAAAGAGAAACGATGTGCCTCTCCTTTTAATATAACAACTTAATCAATATAATAAGAACCTGAATACTTGTTAATAATACGTTAATGCCAAAAAGGTGTTTAATGCGAAATGCCTGAACTAAATCAGGCATTTCTATTTGGTATTTTATCTATTCTTGATAATTTAAAGTTCCGGCACCGCCGTTAGCATCATTCCAGCCAACAGTCTGCAACAACCAAGGATTTTGAGTTAAAGCCGTATTATTAAGCCCGCTTATGTAATAATTTGGGTTAAATTTAATTTTAACTGGCAGTCCGCTAAAGTTATCCAGAGGCGTAATTAAAGCTGTACGGATAAAGTTAGTATTATAAAAAGCAGCCAAAGCTGTCAATTGAGCCTGGAAATTAGCTGCATCAGGGTCTGCTGCTACGCTTGCACGTGAAGCCGCTAACGGATCAACTGTTGAAGAGGCAGCTGTATTTTTATACTGTAAATAATTTCCTGTACGTTGTGTACCATTGATTGGCGTTAAACCTAACTTACTAACTGTACCGCCAGTAAGACCAGGAAGTACCGCATTATCATAAAGCATCCAGCGTTGTACATCCCAATAACGTTTTCCTTCGTAAGCTAATTCTACTCTACGCTCATATAATACAGCTTCAATAGCAGTATACTTATCTGTTAATGTACCTATTCCATAATTGTTTGCTGCAGGAATACCTACACGGTTTCTAATTCTTCCTAAATAGGCTGAAGTATTACCTGTTTGTCCTAATGCTGCATAACATTCAGCGATATTCAATAACAATTCCGCGTAACGGTATTCAAAAATATCCGTTCCTGAGTATTGGTAATTAGTTGCATTACTAGCTGCTAAATTAGTCATTTTTCTAACAAATGCAGGGCTTGATACTGCACTGTTTGCATCTGCGAAACCAATTTTATTGGCAGCATCTAACCAGCGATATGCCCAAACAACAGGATTAGCATTTTCTTTGTTTGCCCATCTAACACCTGAGAAAGCAAATGTTCTGTAGAATCTTGGATCACGGTTAACAAAGAAAGTAAAATCATTATAACCGTTAGCTGCTGTAGGTCTTGAACCATTAGCCATTGGAAACAAATCGATCATTTCCTTAGGAGCAGTAGTACCGCCACCAGTTCCACCCTGACTTTGTAAACGAATTCCTTTTTCCCAAGAATTGTTTACTGCTGTAGCTGTTGTACCAGGTCCGCAAAGCTGTACTGTGATTGCTTCAGAGCAAAAAGCATTATCAATCAAAAACATAGATTCCCATTGTTTGATAGTACTTCCGTACAATCCAAAACCATCTGCTGTTAATTGCGTTTCTGCCGCCAATCCGGCTTTCAAAGCTGCATCCCAACGCTCATTAGAACCATCCCAGTTTTTATTAAACAAAGGACTTGCATATGTTAATAATACACGGGCTTTTTGTGCCAAAGCTGCTCCTCTTGTAAAACGGCCGTAATTTGCATCATTCCATCTTCCAGGCAATAACTTGCAGCCATGTCAAAATCTTTTACGATCTGTGCTACCACTTCAGAAACTTTTGCTCTTGGAAGCTGAATATCAGGATTATCTGCTGCAGCATCCTGAACAGTTGTTGCAAGAGGAACCGCACCATAAATACGCATTAAATCAAAATATTGTAATGCACGCATATAATACATTTGTCCTTTTGCCTGATCACGAAATGTTTTGTCCAGACTAGCCCCTTTTACATCGATATCTTCCAGTAAGTTATTACACTCTCTGATTCTGTTATAAGGACTATTGGTAATACCAGTTCCAATCTTTGCACCATAATATGCATTTGCATCAGCTGCATTGATAAAGGTTTTGTTAGGATTAATTAAATCCTGTGTACCGCCTAACTCTTCAGTAAGTCTTGAATTTGCATCTGTATATAACCCCACAACCGAAGCCGTTGGTGATTTATAGGCGTTGAAAAAGTCATAATACTGATTGTTTATGTATGCCTGTACACGCTCCTGAGTTTGATAGAAGGTATCATCATAGGAACCGTAATTCTTTTTGTCTTTTAGAAAGTCATCACTACACGAAACACTCAAAACAACCAAAAGTGTCAGCGTTATATATAAATTAAATTTTGTTTTCATAATTGGCATCGAATTAAATTAGAATGATACGTTGAAATTAAGTGTCCAAGTTCTTAATGTAGGGTATCCTACAGAAGAATTGTCATACATATTACGGTAATGATTAGGATATGGATTGTATAAATCCCATAAATTATTACCTGTTACACCTAAAGTCATGCTTGCAACTTTAGTATCTGCGAACACTTTTTTAGGAATTTCATATCCTAAAGTTAAGTTTCTAACAAAACAACGGAAAGTATTCAGCTGCCAGAAATCAGAAGGGCTGGAGATGTAAGCCCATTGTGCCATACTAGGATATTTTCCGTTCGGATTATCTTCTCCGTACATGTCATTCCAGAAGGTCTCATGTGACCACATATTGTGTGCTGAAGAAGTTCCCTGATTTACAAGATCAACAGAAGTAGCTCCTCCCCAAGAAGTTGCAATTTGGGTTCTTACATAAAAACCACTATATTTTGCTCCCAAGTTGGTTGTAAATCCGTAAGTTCTGCTGCTGTTCGCTAATTTAATATAGTCATTCTCTTTTATAATCTGACCATCAGGTCCTGTAAGAGTTCCGTCAGGATTAAGTTGTCCGGCAACGTCTGCGTAAGCCAATGAACCTCTTCTCATTCCGGCAGCAGAGTTAATATCCAAATATCTAGGTACAGTTCCGGCTGCAGTAGCACGTTCTGTTAAATAAGCCCAGTAATTTGCAATATCTGCATCTGTACGTAAAATACCATCACCAGTAGAAGTTCCTTTCCATGTCTCGAATCCCCAAACTGGGTTAAATCCAATTGATTGTCCTTCTCTTGTTGCATTATTAGATGGAGCTACAATAGCTTGAGTTGGATATTTTTTTACTTCGTTGTTTGCATAACTAAAGTTGATACCCACATCATAACTAAATCCTCCTTTTATTTTATCACTCCAGTTAAGACCAAATTCTGATCCCCAGGCATCAACAGCAGCAAAATTTTGTTCTGCGAATGCTCCTCCAATAGAAATTGGCACCCCTGCAGCACTACTCATATCTGTTAACATGTTAGTAGTTCTGTCATAGTAGAAATCAGCTGTAAAAGATAATCTGTTTTTCAAAAGATTGATATCAACCCCAATGTTATTTTTTATTGTAGAATCCCATGCAGCATCTCTGTTCGGGTTTACTCTAGGAGTCAAACCTGCAGCATTTTCTCCTCCTTTATCTCCAAATTGAGCACCTTTATCAACAATAACATCGTAGAATTGTACCCATTTCCAAGCCTGAAGGTTGTCTTTTCCTGTTTTACCAATAGAGTAACGGATTTTAAAGAAATCTACAAATGGAACCGCTTTTTCGAACCAGTCTTCTTTAGACACTACCCAACCCAATTGAAGTGATGGAAAATATCCCCAGTAATGTTCCGGTGCATACTTTGTAGACGCATCACTACGTAAAAGAAATTGTGCTAAATATTTTTGTCTGAAGCTGTAATTTACACGTCCAAAATAAGAAAGTGTCCCACCTTCAATTTTGGTTGCAATACTGTTTGAAGGGCTTAATGTTCCTGCAGTAGCATAGCTTCCCAAGTAATCTTTACCTGTACTTTCGTAAGCTAAACGAGTAGTTGTATTATATTGCTCAGATGCCTCACCACCAACCATGGCACCAATTTGGTGATCTCCAAAAGTTCTGTCGTAATTGATCAAGAAATCTCCCTGAGTACTTTTACTATCACTATTGTTGTAATACACTCTTGAGTTTCTTACGTTAGTTTCTAATAAATAATCTCCAGTAGGATTTGTTGTAGCATTATAAAAACCTGGAGTAGCTTCGCTTGCAAGGTGATTACCTGCTGTTTCGTAATTTCTAATTCTTACCAGGTCATATGGCAATTGAATTTGTTCTGTATAATTAGAACTTGAAGTTCTGGAATAAGTTGCTTTAAAAGATAATCCTTTAACAGCAGATAACTTATAATTTAAGGACGCATTTACGTTATAAGAGTTATCATCACTAATTTGATGAGAACCATTATTTAAATTCGCAAAATAGTTCCATCCTGCAATTGTCGTATTTGCATTTGCACTTCCTAAGTTTTTGTTTGAGTTAGGGAATGGTGATACATAATAACTTTTCCCGTCAATGGTGGTCTGCCATGGCACGTGTTGCGGCATGTGAAGCAAGAATCCGTAATCAGCTTGTTCTCCACCAGCAGCAGATCCAAAACTACCATCACTAATATTTGCAGATGCTTTAGTAAAAGATTTATCGATAGTTCCTGTATTTCCGGAAACCGAAGCAGATAATTCTAAATTTTTTGCAATTTTAGCATTAAGTCCTGTACGGAAATTCCATTTATCATATTTTTGATATCCAAGATTCGCATCCTGAGTAAAATAAGTTGCGCCGGCAAAATACGTAACATCTTCGTTACCACCGCTTACATTAAAGGAATGTTTTTGTTGAATAGCTGGTTTCCAAGCTTCTTTCAACCAATCATTTTTCAATCCTTTCATCTCTTCCAACTCTGCAGCTGAATATAATTTAGTCTGATCAACTACAGCAGGTGCAACTGTTTGTGAAGTGAAGAATCTATTACTGAAAACTCCAAACTCATAAGCGTTCATTACCTTACTATGGCTTACAGCATCATTTACTGAAAACTGGCTGTTATAAGAAAATTTCGCTTTACCCGCTTTTCCTCTTTTAGTTTTTACCACTATCGCTCCTTGTGAAGCACGAGCTCCATAAATAGCTGCAGAACCATCTTTTAAGACAGTAATACTTTCTACCTCAGAAGGATCTAATCTGTTGAAAGATTCTAATGTTGGCTTACCAGTAGTTGGATCAACCTGAATCATATCATCAATGATTACTAAAGGAATAGTCGAATTTCCGTCTTTTGAGAAACCAAAAGACTGACGAATCTGAATACTTCCAGCATCGCCGGGACGTCCGGAACCGCTGGTAACAGAAAGACCAGGAACTAATCCTTTTAAACCGTCAGATAAGTTGGTTATCGGCAGGTCCATAATATTTTCCGGATTGATTGTGGCAATCGCACCAGTAAGTTCTTTCTTTCTTTGTGTACCATAACCTACAACAACGATGTTTTCAAGTTGATTAGAATCTTCTGCTAAAGCAACATTTACAATCGTACGGCCATCAATTGGTAATTCTGTTTTTCTCATTCCGATGAAAGAAAAAACCAAAGTAGCGCCGCTTTTTACTTTAATCTTATACTTTCCGCTGTAATCTGTAGAAACTGTGTTTTTTGTCGATTTCTCAGTTACGTTTACACCAGGAATAAGACCGCCTAAATGGTCAGTAACAGTTCCTGTTACGGTTACAGTGCTTGAGTTTTGAGCATAACTCAACATAGTCATCAGTGTAAACAAAAGAAAACTACATCTCTTAATAAGTGTTTGTTTCATAAATGCTTTGATTTTGGGTTTGGTTATTAATTGTTAGTTTAGTCATGTTATAAAAGTGTAGAGCGCACAAAAATAAAATATAATTTTTTCTTAAAGTATTTTATTAAATGTTGAAAACACATTTATTTTTCATAAACCAAAAATATGACGATGATATATTACAACCGTCCTGTTGTATCCTGCTTTAATATTATTATCTAAAAAAAAATAGTGTAAAAAAACCATATTAATAAAAAAACGAAAGAATAAATGTACGTAATCAAAAAAACGAAGATTATGTTTGCACATAATTAAATAACAAAACCGCTTTTGGGTAAAATTTAGAAGAATCTGCATCAAAACTAAAAATAAGCTATTTATTCTGCAAAACCTAATTGATCCATGCTGAGACAGAATTGTTTAAGTTATTCGTTTAAAGACTTAAAAACATCTCTTGCCACATTGACGCAGTAAATTATACTAAATAAAACCTTACAGGATGCCTACTTAAAAAATCATTGCATTTCTTAAAAAAATATTAAAAAAAATTTCCTTTAAAAGTAAATTCTGACCAAAAAATGATAATTACTATTTATCATCGAAAAATATAAAGTAATAATAGCCTAACAGGCGATCAGGTTACTTCTCTGGATTCCAACCTTTAAGTACCAAATCCTTATTATATTTTTTAATATCTGACTTTTTTAACTGATGCGACCATGACAGTCTCTGAGCGATATGCTTTGCTCCGGGTCCTTTGCTTCCGTACTCTGCGTAATACGCGGTTTTATCTTTATCAGGAAATCTTGCATCAATCCACGCATTCCAGCCTTCAGGTGTAATATGCTCACCCATATTTGTGTTAATAAAAACGGTCTGTGCATACGGTCTCCAGGGCCTTCCCAGAAAAACTTTAGTAACTGTGCTGTCTTTTGCCACAAGTTTGCAATCTTTAAAAACAAAACCATAAGGCTGGTCTTTAGGAGTTGAAGCAGCTGTAATATAGGAATTGCTTAAACTTTCGATAGTACATTTATAAAAATAAGCTGTCGCTGCTCCAAAAATAAAATCGGTTGTACCGTTAATAAAACAGTTTTCAAAATAGGTTCGTGTATTTTCTTCGGACAGAAAGAGTGTGTCCTGATTTCCCAGTATGTCACAATTTTTCACCACTACTCTGTCACTTTTTATATGTAAAGCTACTGCCTGTCCTACCCTGCCCGCAGTATTTTCGACAGTAAGATTCTCAAGTGTGCAGTCATTTCCTTTTATTAAAAAAGAATAGGAAGTAGAAGTTCCGAATGCTTTTTTACCAGATGGATCAGCTTCACGAAGCGGTTTTCCTGAATAATCATCAAAAGAAATAATGGTTTTATTTCTGTCTAATCCTTTTAAAGTAATGAATGTTTTAGAAGCTGGAATCTCTAATTTCTCAACATATTTTCCTGGCTTTATAGTGATTACAACACGTTTTTCTGAATGGTCTTTTACATTATTTATCGCTTCCTGAATGGTTTTAAAATCTCCAGAACCATCTTGAGTGACTGTTAATGCCAATTTATTATCAAGCGTTTGGGCTGAAAGGGAAATTGTTGTTATTAAAAATAAGGTTAGGATATATTTCATGTGTTTTTTATTTAGGATTAGTGTTTTTTGTCATCTTGACGAAGGAAAGATCACACTCGAAATTCCGCAATCTTTATTTCCAATCTTTGTCGAGTTACGAGTGAGATTCCTCGTTCCTCGGAATGACAAACTAGCTGGTTGGTCGCTTTTTCAAAATTTAAAAATCCGCTTTAATCCGCGTTTTGCCAAGGGCAATCCTTCTCATCCGCGTGCATAATTTAATGAGACATCCAAACCGTCATTTCTCCTTGCCCTTTATTTCCCCACGCAAAATACGGAATCAATTTTACGTTTATCGATTTTCCATCTTTTGCAGAAATTGGTTTGTAAAGTGTTTTGTTCCAAGAATTATCACCTGCAATTGTTGAACTGGCTTCGATCGTTACCAATTTTCTGCTTTTTAATTCTGTGAAATCCGTTTTAAAATTTGAATTCAAATTCAAAATAACATCGTTGACGCTTGTGTTTGCAGGAAGCTGCTCTGACTCTAAACAATAGACAATTGGTCCTCTTTTTACAGCCACCTGATTTTTAATTTCTTCAACTAACGGATTGGCCTGCATTAACTCAACCGGCATCGGAAGATTCAATTCTATTACATCGCCTTTTTTCCACTTTTGGACTAATTTCGAATAAGAACCTGCTTCGATTTTATCGCTGAAGTTTTTATTATTGATTGCAATGGAAGCGTTCTGACTCCATCCTGGTATTCTTAAGAAAAAAGCCTGATCTCCTTTTGGCGCTTTTATTATTTTTAAAACAATTTTTCCATTCCACGGATAGTTGGTCTGCTGTTCCACTTCTAAAACTTCCCCATTCAAAGTAATTGTTTTCAAATGATTGCTTCCATATAAATTGACATATAAACCTTCTTTTGAAAGATTATAAGCATAATTCGCCACTTCGGCAATTGTTCTTGTTACGTTTGGTGCACAGCAATTCGATAATTTTATATATCCTTCGCGCTCATTTCCCCAACGCTGGTGAAAGGGCAGATCGTTAGAAACATTCAGCGGATTATTATAAAGGAATTTTTCTCCTTCTAAATCCATTCCTGAAAGAACACTATTGTAAAGTGCCAGCTCTACAATATCAGCATATTTTGCATCACTTGTGATCTGCAGCATTCTCCAGTTCCATAAAACATTCCCAATATTGGCGCAGGTTTCTGTATGTGCAGTAGCATTTGGCAATTGAAACGGACGGCCATACGCCTGATGAATTTTCTGGACCACGGTAGGATCATAAGAAGTTCCGTCTGGCGAAACGCCGTCATACAAAGCGCCGCAAGCTCCCGTAATGTACATTTTTCGGTACGTTACATCGTCCCAGATAGATTCTAAATTATCCAATAATTTCTTTTCTCCTGTTTCTGCATATAAATCGGCTACACCTGCATATAAATAATTGGCTCTTACGGCGTGCCCCATTGCGGTGGTCTGCTGCCTGAACGGAATTCTGTCCTGATTATCGTCTGTTCCGTCATTTGTGGTACCGCGAATATCAATAAGATTATTGGCGAGTTCCAGATATTTTGGATTTTTGGTCGTGCGGTACATTTCGACAATTCCCATATAATGTGACGGGCAAATCGCATTTCGTGCCAATTCCGGTGATGCTTTTTTGTAAAAATCATACAAATAATCTGCAACTCCTTTTGCAATATTCAGGAAAGTAGTTTTCCCTGTGGCGCGATAATGAATACAGGCCGCAGTCATTAGATGTCCCATATTGTATTTCTCGAAACCCAATTGTTTTTTCACTTCTTCAGGTCCCAAAGTTCCCCAGCGTTCATCAATTAACACCGGCGTGTGAATGTAACCGTCTTTTCGCTGTACTTTTGCGAAAAGTGCAATGGCTTTATCCATTTCGGCATCTAATTTTTTATCTTTTGTAACGGCGTAAGTTGCTGCCATTCCTTCAAAAATCTTATAAAAATCACCATCGTGAAAGGACGGACCGCTAAATTTTCCTTTCATTAAGCCTGCTGCAATTTCGAAGTTTTTATAAGCATGCGAAACGGAATCGTTGTGATACAAATTCCACATATACGGCAGTGTATTTTTAGTTTCTACATCAAATTGCTCCTTCCAGAATCCGTTGGTCCATTGTACATCCTGCAAACCTACACTTTGAAGTTTAGAATACGGACTTTCTGAATTGGCAACTAAACCTTTGTTTTGTGCAAAAATCACAGTTGAAAGAAATAAAGAGGTTATGATGATGTTCTTTTTCATTTTGAATTAATTTTATCTGCCTGATCTGCTAAATCTGCGAGAGAATATTTTTTTCACTCAGATTCAGCAGATTTTGGCAGATGTTTTATTGATTTTTATTCTTTAAAATCTGCGTGAAGTCCTTTTTTATTTTACGAAGAAATTAATTGTACGGCTCAATGAATCTCCGTCAGCATCTTTAACTGTTAGTACAAAAGACGCAAATCCTGGTTCTATAGCGGTAAACTGAATTTCTTTTCCTTTCAAAATTACTTTTCCATTTTTAAGATCAGAGAAAGTATACACTGGTGTTTTTTCATATCCTTTAAAATAATCACTTGCAGAAAGTGCTTTGTTTTCACCAGAATTAATAAAATAATGAGGTTGTGCCAGCCAGTCCAGGTAATTATCCAATTGCGTAAAACCGTCTTTATCTTCATCTGAATTAGCATCTGAAAAATCGCCGGCTTTTGAGTTTTCATTCAAACTAAATGCTTTTTCCCACCAGTTTGGCAATCCGTCATGATCTGTATCCCAATCTGCTGCACGAGTTTCTGATGCAAAATTCGGCCATCCGCCAGCATCTGCTTCAGTATCAATCATACCGCCTAAACCGCTTTTGCTGCCTTTAAAAGTAAAAGTTCCTTTTAAGGTCTCCTCAATAATTCGATCGTCATGTTTGTCAAAAAACGGCTGATTTGCACCAACATCCGAAAGTACTTCTTTATACGCACCTTCAGCTGACTGCGTTTTTACAAACGATTCGAAAAATGGTTTATCAACGTACGTCTCATAATTTACAATTTCCTTGTTTGAAATTGTAATGGTTCTTCCTTTTTCCTGCGTTTTTTCATCAAAATAACCCGGCATTACATTTCCACTAAAATAATAACGCTGCATTCCTTTTCCAACTCCTTCGTGCTGCGCATTCAAAGCAAAGAAAAAATTAGTCGATGCTCCGGGTTTGTAATAATTATTTACAAAATTTACTTCGTTTGCACCGCCGTCCGTTGTACGGTGTCCCCAGTTGTAAACCACATTATTGGTAATGTCTACTTTGCCAGAATAATAACCGTCGCCATTTAAGCCGCCGCCAATACTCCAGTTACGTCCGTAATTGTGTGCCAGCAAATTATGGTGAAAACTGCCTATATCACCGCCAATTGTAGCAGCATAACCGTGCATTTTTCCTGCTTCGTATTTATCATGTCCAGCCACATTTAAGGCCTCTGAAATTAAAGTTTTTTGTAATGTAATATGATGTGCACCACGAGAACTAAAGGACTCATCGATAGTCCAGCTGATTGAACAGTGGTCGATAATACTGAAGTTGGCTCCTGTTAGTCCCATACCGTCAAAAGTTGTGCCGCCGCCAATTCTCACTTTTAAAAAGCGGACAACACCGTCATTTCCTGTCAGTCCAATTGGTGCTCTTGTAATGGTAATTCCTTCTCCCGGAGCGGTTTGACCAGCGATCGTTACATACGGCTGATTTGCTACCAATCTGGAAGCCAGTTTTATATTTCCAGAGACATTAAAAACAATCGTTCTTGGCCCTATTTCCTGATTTATAGCATCACGCAGACTTCCCGGTCCGTCATCGTTTAAATTGGTTACTTCTACTACTTTTCCACCGCGTCCTCCCACAGCATAGCGTCCGTAGCCTTCTGCACCCGGAAAAGCCAGTTGTGCCGGTTTAAACGACCATACATTTCCTAACGTTACACCGCCTTTGCTGTCAACTTCATCCACTCTCCAATAGTACGTTGTGCCACTATATAAATCAGGAGTCTGAAAGGTTCTTTCGGTCAATTTTCCTTTAAATTCTTTTGAAGATTCCGTTGCATTGGCAACAGCATTTTTATCTTCTCCAAAATATAATTTATGAGCCACAGCATTTTTAGAAGCGTCCCATTTCAAAATGGTGTTTTTATTTACTTCAACATGTTCGTCTCCATTTTTGGGTTCCGGAGAACGTCCCTGATTCATAAGGTTTGGGGTATCAATCTCAAATCCGTTGATCACGATTTGTTTTACCACATCAGGATTTGTTGTTGGATCAATTTCAAAACGAATTACGACCTCTTTACCTTTTACGGCATTGAAAGTAATATAAGCCATTGCCGCATCAATTTTAGCATTTGCTCTTTGGCTTGCGTTTATTGTTTCTTGTAATTTTCCATTTACAAAGATTTTAATGGGAGAAAAGGTTTTTCCTGTAATAACATCAAAAGCATTATGAAAGGTTAAAAGCGTATGTTTACCTGCTTTAAGTCCGCTGATTTTCATTTCCAGATTTTCAGCTGTTACGAGTCCGTCACTTCCTAATCTATTGTAATGCGGTGCGTTCATTCCAACTTTATACCATTTCGAGGTAAAATTTCCTTTTAATGTAAACTTCACATTATTAAAAGATTTAGTGGCTTCTTTCTGATCACTTACTACCCAGGAATCATAACTTGGGTCATGAACTTCTTCTAATCTTCTTTGAAAAAAGTCGAAATCGACCTTTACAATTTGTTTTTCGGTTCCTTTTGAAACAGATTGAGCTTGTCCGTTTGTCATCAGCATTGCTGCTGCTGCTGTCAAGGAATATAATAGTTTCTTTATCATTTCTTTTTTAAAAATTTAATTTTAGTTTTTCGGTTAGTTCTTTGTTAATGAGATTAATTATGTCTTTTTTTCTTTCTTCAGGTGTTACTTTTAAGTTTTGTAATTCTCCGTTTATAAGCTCGGCTTCTATAACCGTATTTTGTTTCGCATGCAATTTAAAATGCACGTTCCAGTCTTTTGGCCAGGCCGGAAAAAGATAGATTTTTCCATCGCTTTCCTGCAAAAGCATTTCCTGCATGCCAATCATTCCCGCGCCTCCCCAATTATGATCCGGAACCCAGTCAAAACCAGGTCCCCAAAATGCCGGAAATCTACGTTCTGAATTGGCCATTTTGAGCGTATTATATTTTGCCGCTTCCTCCGTTAAACCCAAACGGGCTGCAAAAATATTGTCTTGTTTCCAGCCAATATGACTTCTGAATTTTAAAGCATCTTTATCGTATTTCCAGGTATTCAAAGCCGTTTCTAAATCAGGTTTTCCTATTCCATAAATTCCCCACGGAAATACAGGATATAATTGCGGCACTTCAGAATTATTAACCCGCTCCCAAGACTTGGCAGGAACTAGTACTTTATGATTTTCTATCTGCCCAAAATTTAAAGGTGGAATTCTATTTTGAAAACTTTTTAGATACTCGGCGTTATCTTTAGATAACTCTTTTGAAGAAAGGTTTAATAGACTTTCTGTAATTATTTTTAAAGCAGCAATCGTGCTGTTAGAATTGTTCGTCATTTTGTATGTTTCGGCGCCAGAACCCGGAAACAGAATCAAATGTCCGTTTCCATCCAAAGCTTTTCTTCCTCGTTGTTTTGCGAGATATTGATAATGTTCATCAAAAAAACGAAGACAGCTAACGATAAACGAATTGTATTTCTGAATATCTTCTCCCGCATATTCTTTTTGCTGCAGCATCATTTGGCAAAATTCAAAAACCGTGTCCCATTCGTATTCCAGCCACGCATTGTATTCCATACCAGGATCGTAATCTGCGGGACGTTTCCATTCGTATTCTGCAGGATTTGGCAGGGCGAAATTTTCCAGTTGTTCTGTAAATGACGCACCGTTATGATTCCAATATACTTTACTTCTTAATTCAGCATTTTTTTGTAAACTCAAATAATAATCCAATTGCGATTTCATCATATCGAAATCACCGCTTTTTACCATCGGAAAATAAACCAATCGCTGGTTTTGAGCCGTCATCGTTCCTCCGCCCCAATTTCTGAAATCAGGCGTAAAATCTAAATCGGGATTGGTAAAAACGGGATCAACGGTAAAAAGTCCACCATTGAATTTTGTTGGATATTTCCCGTAAGCATTGCATCCCAGCATGTATCGAAACAATTGATAATTCTGCCCGATTTGATACACCGAATCCTTCTCAATCGATTGATTTTTTTGAGTAAAAATAAAACTACGGTTCCAGAAATCATTCCACCATTTTATGGTGTTCTTTTCAGATTGTTTTGAAGTGTTTTTATTAGATAAAATTTGATTTTTTAATCCATTATTCCATGTATTTAAATCCGATTGACTGGCATTTAAATAAAGCTGTAATGAATGTTTTTTGGATGGTTTAATACTAGATAAACTAAAGCCTTTAAAATCGGTCGACTGGTATTTTCCTAAATACGTTCCGTCTGCTTTTAGATTATCTCCCGTCATAAATCCCCCGAAAGTCAAATTCGCAATTGGGTTCAGCATTTGCTCCTTAACCGATTCCATTTTTTGTTGTTTCACAGCAACATCAAAAACGGTATTTTCTCTGTTTCTGTGATAGAATTTTATGCCGTTGTTTTCAAATGAAATCGAATCTTTATACGTAATAATTTCTCCCTGAGGTTCCCATTTATAAGAATTGGCATTATTAGCTTTCCCCTTTGAATCGCGGTTTTTATAACGCCAGCTTTCATAAGAAGCCGTCATTTTAAGCGAAGTTTTACTTTCTAAATCCAAATGGATTATTGGTTTAAAAACATCCACCCAAAGTTTGATTTTAGTATCATTTTGTCCAACTAAAATATAACCATCTTTTAACTTTAATTCCTGATGAAAACCTGCTGCACCAGCAAACGGATTTGGCGTCAATGTCACTTTTACTCTTCCTAATTTTAGTAAAGTATTATGTTCGTCAAAAGTCCCGCTTTGTGAAAAATAAAAATACAAATTGCCATTTTCTACCCAGACATTCATACCAATATCACCACCGCCCAAAGGCATAGATTCTGATGAATTGTGGCTTTGCGTTTTCCAAACCTGATTGTAATTATCAAGCGTAGGGATTTGCGCTTTAAGGCAAAGCGTTGTGAAGAGCAATATGTATTTTATATATTTCAATTTTATTTATTTTACTATTATTTGTCATTTCGACGAAGGAGAAATCACACTAGAAGCTTCACGCGGAATGTCTTCAATCTTTGTCGATTTACGCGTGTGATTTCTCGTTCCTCGAAATGACAAACTAGAGGTTAAACTCATCATTAACAATTAACAATTAACAATTTATAATTAACAATTATCAATTATAAATTACCACTCATCCGTTCTAAACGAAGAAACTGGCAAACCACCTGCGCTAAATAATTCTGCTTTTGCAAAATCCTTCCATAAATAACGAATAGCAACTGGTTTCTTTACTTTATCTGATGTTAAAACCACTGATTTTCTGCGGACAACTGTTTTTGCCGGATAAAAAACTTTGTCTTCTCCAGCCAATTCAAAACCTAAAACTTCTTTATCATAAGAGGTAATTCCGTTAGCGACATCATCAAAAGAAACCGTAACCGAACCGTCTTTTATTTCCATCGATTTGTATTTCGGACTTTCGAATTCGAAACCTTCAATTCCGTATGTTTTTGCCAAAGCCTGAAATGCCAGTCTATTTCCACCTTTTTCTTTATCCATTGGATGAATGTTATTTTCTTCGCCGACATCCATCAAAACTGCCATTCCTGAATTCGGGATTTCCTTTGAGGCTTTCAACTGTGCCTCTCTGATATAAGCCGAATTATATTTCTCTAAATAGTCTTTTGGATGAAAAGAAGCATAATTAAACGGTGCAATCTGCGCATAGTAAAACGGGAAATCGCCTTGTTTCCATAAAGCTCTCCAACTTGAAACCATTTTCTTCATCAAAGCAGTATATTCAGAAGCCCTTTCGTAATTGGATTCTCCCTGATACCAAATACAGCCTTTGATTCCGTAACCAATTACAGGCGAAAGCATTCCGTTAAACAAAGTCGTTGGGACACGATTTGGATCTTTTGCCAATTCTTCTTTTGTCGTCGGAATTTTAGCGCTTGCAAAATCTTTTAGCATTTCCTGATTCATCCACGCTTCCATACTCGAACCGCCGTATGAAACATGAATCAAACCAACCGGAACATCTAAAACTTCCTGCAAAAGCGAACCAAAATACCAAGCTGTTGCGCTAAAATTAGATGTTGATTTTGGAGACGCAATTTCCCATTTTCCTTCAAAATCTTGCAAAGGTTCTAAAACCGTTGCTCTTGGAATTGTAATCAATCGAATGTTTTTATTGGTTGATCTCACGATGATTTCGTTTCCGTTCTTAACGGGCTGACCTTGAAATCCTTTTAAAGGCATTTCCATATTCGATTGTCCGGAACAAAGCCAGACTTCGCCAATTAAAACGTTTTTAATAGTAACTTTTTCGCTTCCTTCTGAAACTTCAATTGTAAACGGTCCGCCAAATGATGGGGTCCGCAATTCTGTTTTCCATTTTCCGGAATTGTCTGCTTTTACCTTATAGGTTTTTGAATCCCACGACGTTTTTATAGCAATATTTGCGTTCTTCTCTGCCCAGCCCCAAATCGGTGAATTTGATTTTTGCTGTAATATCATGTTGTCGGTAAACAATGCTGGAAGTTTGATTTTGGCATTGATTTGGCAAGTTCCAAAAACCAAAAGAAGCGTAATAATTGATTTTCTAAAATGTTTCATAATATACTTTTTTTGCCACGAATTCACGAATTTTTACTCCTATTTTCTTTAAATAATTCTTGAATTCGTGGCTATTTTTTATTTTTCTTTCACCATAATAATTGGCCCAAATAATCCCGCCTTCAACAAAGGCTCTCCTTCTAACCTATATGTCGCATTTGTCCAAGTTGATCTTTCTTCTTTTGGCAGTTTTTGATCGCCCATTAATCGGTTTCTCCATGTATTGGTGATCTTGATTTCGATTGTGTTTTTTCCTTTTTTCAAGGTTTGAGAAATATCCGTTTTATAAGGAAAAGTCCAAAGTGTACCGCAATCTTTTCCGTTGATTTTGATTTCTGCAATATTGGCGATTTCACCTAAATCAAGCCAGATTTTATCGCTGTTTTTTCCTTTCCAAACAAACTCTTTTTTATAAACTGCAGTTCCCGAATAGTATTTAATTTGTTCATTTTCAGAAGTACTCCAATCAAACAATTTGTTGATTTTCACCACTTCTTTTGGACCTTTATATTCCGGATTAAATTGTAAATCCCAGTTTTTATTTAAAGCCTGTACGGTTTCAAATTCCGTTTTATTCAGATTTACTTCCGCAGTAATCATTTCAGTTTTATCCTTAAAAATTACAAAACCAGATTCGTTTTCCTCTAAATTAATCGTAACAATTGTCCTGCCATTTTGCATTTTCCAATTGGCTAAAACCGAAGTTTTATCGGTTACGGGATTATACCAAACCGGAATTTTTCCAGCCATTCTAAACGAAGCTTCAAACGATCTTTTTTCTCCTTTTTGATTCGAAATAAAATAAATATCTTCTGTTTCAGATTTACGATGTGTCCATGCAATTGTCTCAGCATCTGCTCTGTTTAAGTTTGGAAAATAAACATCCTGCGTAATTCCAATTGAAGCAAAATCATTCTCTAAATACGGTAATTTAATAACCGTTCCTTTTCCTATTTTCCAAGTTGATGCATTTGAATTGTTCCAAATTTCATCGACAACATGCTGCCATCTTTTAAAATCTTCATTGGATTGTAAACCAGGCTGTAAATTTGGTTTTTCATCTACAAAAATGGTTGCGCCGTCTTTTATTAACTGCAGTATTTTTTCGGCGGAAGCCAAAGAAAACAACTTATTTGGCGCCATTTTATGACTTCCGGGAAGCAATAAGGCGCCATATTCAATTCCGCCTCCAAAAGATATTTTTCCGTTCTCTACTATCGCACGGTTAATCAAAACATCTGAGTTAAATGAATCATATTGATAACCGTTCATCGCATTAATCCATTCTGATAAATCGGTTAAATTTTTAGAATACGATACTTCTTTTGGCATTTTAGCACTTGGCTGTCCTTCATTTTTTAAACGAATCGCTTCGCTTTCAATTCTTGCTGCCCCAAAAATATTCGGAATAAAAGGCACCAAACGATCCGGTAGCACAGAGCGAGAAGGCAAATCTTCGCCAATAAAAACAGCCAAATCAATAACCGGTTTTCCTTTTTGTAGCTGAAACTGTACTCTTTGGCAATATTCAAACCACGCTTTTCCGGGATCCCACCATGTCTGGTCCCTTTGAAAATACGTTCCGATTCCGTCTAAAGTCATTCCGGGTTTTCTGTCCAGCCACGGATTATGTACAAAAACGTGATAGAAAAAACGGTTGATTCCAAGAGCATAATTTCGATCGGCAATCACTTTTAGATTTCCCGGATGTTCGTCCCAATCCATTTTTAAAGCCGTAAAAGCTTCTGCCTGAATAATATCTTTTCCATAAATATGTCCGCCCGAAATGGCGTCTAACATATCGTTAGGCTTGTCGTGCGTTGGGCTTTTCAGCCAAAATTCACCGCTTGGATAATCTATATATTTAAAATGCAAAAGTCCGTCGCTCATCATCGTGGGAGCCACATTTTCTGAACTGAATTTTACATTCGCATCATCCGCAATTTTTCTCAACGTTCCGAAGAAATTATCTGCCACCAATTCTGAAATCGTCTTTCTAACATCGTATAAAACCTTCTCTGAAGTCTGAATATCTTTTACCGGAATTCCCGCCATAACAGGCAGATAATCTACAATATCGTAACCTCTTCTGGTTTTAAATTCGTTTCTAAAAACAGGCGACCAGTTTTGGCTTCCACATTCCCAGCTGTCCATATGCAGGATTTTAACCACTTTTGACGCTAATTCAGGTCCAGCAACACGAAGCATTTCGCCAAACCAATGATCCAGTTGAAAACGAATCGCCTCTTTATTGAATTTGTCTACTTCTAAACCTCTTCCTGCGCCTGCTGTAGCATTTTCGTGACCTGTAGAAGTATGACCGAAACGAATAATTCTCCAATTCGCTTTCGCGGAAGCTTTCCAGTTTAAAACGCCGTTTGCATCAACAAACTTCGAAATATTAATCATTTTTGAAGGATCGATACAGTCTGCAGAACTGATTTCTTTTTCGTTTACTTGCGGACTTAAACGCCAAATCGCTCCTGATTTTCCTTGATAATTATCAATCAAAGGTTCGTTGGACAAATAGATTTTTGCGACTTTCAATCCTTGATTCCATTTTGCAGGATCCAAATCTTCTGCGCCTGGTTCTGTTCCTTCGGGATCATAAACGAACCTAAAATATTTCGCTTTTGTGGGAACAATACTGTGCGTGTAAAATGCATCAACATCCTGCCAGCCGTGACGTGGCGTTGTTAATCTTCCTAAACTTCTGAAATTTTTTCCATCATCGCTCACTTCAATTAGTAAACGATGTGCTTGATAATTATTTCCTTTGGTTTCAATTTGTATGGATTTACACAAAAAAGGTTCCTCAAATTCGTATTGAATCCAGCCTTTTTTTGGCATTCTGAATTGTCCATCTTTCTCTGATGAACTTAAAATCGCAGCATCAGATTCGGGATTTGTTGATGTAATTTTTGGACGTTTTTTATCCGAAGTTATAAAACTTTCTTTTAACGGAATAGCAAACGTCGCAATGTCTCTATAATAATCTTTATAATGATTTGGAACGGCTAATTTTAAGTTTTTAAAACTGTTTCCACTAACGATTGTATCTTTCCAAACTACTTTTTGCATTGACATTTCGGGCGTAATCCAAGGTCCTCCGGCAACGGCAAAACCATCGGCTGGATGAAAACCAATTTTTACACCTACACGATCGGCTTCTGTGAAAGCCCAACGTACCAAATCCCAAAACTCTTTGCTCAACTGCAAAACCGGCGGATCCATCAAAGGCGGATTTGCCGGACCTTTAATTGTCATTAAATACGCACCTTCGATCCCTACTCTTTTCATCGCTTCTAAATCGGCTGTGATGCCTTTCTTAGAATAAGCGCTTTGCATCCAATACCAATATGTCCACGGTTTTGAGGATTCTAGGGTTGGCTGAAAAAAGGTATTTCCTTTTTTATGGATTTCCTGTGCGGAGACAATACCCGAAAAGAGGAAAAACAAGACAATCGAAAGTCTTAAAGACAAAAATCGAAAGTCTATTTTAAAAAGGAAAAGGTGTTGTTTGTTAAACATTTTATTTTTGTTTGTTTTCTTCTTTTTGTCATCCTGACGAAGGAAGGATCACACTAGTAGCTCGACAAAGATTGGCGATTCTCTGTGCGGAGTTTCGTGTGTGATCCTTCCTTCGTCAGGATGACAAACTATACTTATACTCTATTTTTAATACAAAAACCTAACTCGTTTTAATCCCGAGTCTTCGGGACTGTCGGGTTTAATTTTTCATTCTAAAACATAGCCACTGGTTTCAACCATGGAGACGTAACGCGATTTTCGATACGTTTCCCGAGGTTGAAACCTCGGGCTATGTTTGATATTCTGCCTGATCTGCCAAATCTGCGCGAGTAAACTTTCACGCAGATTTTGCTGACTTAGGAAATTCCTGTCATTTCGACGAAGGAGAAATCACACTAGGAACTCCACTAAGTATTTCCCCAATCTTTGTCGATATAGGTGTGTGATTTCTCCTCCGTCGAAATGACAAACTATATCTCTAATTTTTAATTCTGCTAAACGAAAAATACCTAACAGGTTTTGAAAACCTGTTAGGATAGATCGTAACCTAATATTTGAATTTCTTTAAACTATTTTCTAATTCATTTTTTGAACCATTGAAAGGCGTTAAATAAAAACTATACTCATAATCTCCTGACTTAATTTGATATTGTTCCAAAGGCTGTGCAACCAATGTCCAGCTGTCGTTTCCTCCTACTCCCATCTGGATTAAATCAATATTTACCGTCAAAAATCCTGGATCTTTCAGATCATACGTATGACCTGCAGAACTCAAATTTTCCTGTGTATAAGGCCATGCGCTCATGCTTAAAACTTTTGAATCGTTTACAACTAAAAATCCGTTGTTTTTTTGTGGCGTTGTTAGTGCCATCCATCTTACATCACAGCGATTTCCATTTTCCTGCGGTTTTGGATAATGTTCAATAAAATCATTAATTGGAAGCGAATATTTCCCCACAAACGAACCGAAACTTCTATCATTGTAATTTTCTAATTCTCCTTTTCCGTACCACGAAATCTGGTCGAATTTTCTTTGAACTCCCATCTGCATGCCGATTTTTGGAATGTTCGGCAGTTTGTTTGATGCTTTTAAAGTGTAATTTACTTTTATTAATCCGTTTGGTAAGATGTTGTAAACCACTTTTACGCTCGCACTGTCTTTTATAATTTCGTAATCGCTTGTAATTTTAATTTCCGAAGCTGATTTGTCTATTTTAATGTTGACCAATTTTGGTTTTGCTTTGTACCATTGTTTCAGTACTTTTTGTGATTTCCATCCTCTTTTATCGTTATCCGTAAGCGGTCTTACGAAGTTAGGAAGCAACGGCGCAAAAACCTGTTCTTCGCCATTAAAAACATACGAACTCAAAGCTCCGTTTGCTTTTCCAATCGCAATATCAAACGTTTTTCCTTTGATTTTAAAATCAGATTCCGATTCAGAAACGTTTAAAGTTTCTTTTTTAGATTCTGGTGAAACTACTTCTTTCTTTTGCAGCAGAAACTGATCTTCCGCGACAGCGTAACCCTTTGAAGCCCAAAGTTCCTCTTTTGAAAGCTGGAATTCGATATTTAAAATATATTCGGCATCAGCTTTCATTTTTGGAAGATACTGGCTTACATTCAATGTTGTAGATTCTCCCGCTTCTACTTTTAAGGGTTTTAAAAACTGAGTTTTAATCACGTTTCCGTTTTCCAAAACTTTTAAAACCGGAATATAATGTTCTAATGATTTAACCGACTGGCGATTTTTTATTTCCAATTGATTTCCGTTTAAAGTCGAAATCGCGGGCTGATACACCCATTTATTCTCAAAAATTGATCCTTTTGGTTTTCCGTTAGAATCTACAATTCCTTTTGTATTGAAGTTTCCATCATGGTATTTTTCACCAAAATCTCCTCCGTGAGCAAAATAATTCTGACCTGATCTGGAATCAAATTTTACGATTCCCTGATCTTTAAATTCCCAAATACAACCTCCAATCACTCTTGGAAGCGAACGGAATTCATCCCATAATTCTTTTAAGTTTCCAACTGAATTTCCCATCGCATGAGAATATTCAACGAAAATAATCGGACGAGTATCTTTCTTTTGATCGACTAAAAATTTAGGTGTGAAAACACCCGGATAAAAACGGCTGACCATATCTACATAAGAATCATCCTGCGGATTTTCGAATCGGTAAGCGTGATCGATTGTTTTTGGATATCCCGGATCAAGCGGATCGATATATCCGTCTAATTTTGCATTTCCCTGCGCTGGTTCATAATGCACAGGACGTGTAATGTCGAAATCGTGAACCCAGCCCGACATTGCCGCGTGGTTTGGTCCTTTTCCTCCTTCATTTCCTAAACTCCACATCACGACCGATGGATGGTTTTTATCTCTTTCGACCATTCGGGTCATGCGTTCCAAATAAGCATTTGTCCATTTTGGATCGTTGCTTAATTTTCCGCCAATTCCGTGTGTTTCCTGATTCGCTTCGTCCATGACCATGATTCCGTATTGATCGCATAATTCATAAAAATAAGGATCGTTTGGATAGTGGCTCGTACGTATAAAATTGAAATTGAACTTTTTAATCGTTGTAATATCTTGTTTGATATCTTCTCTGGTAACGGCTTTTCCTCGTGTTGGATGATGGTCGTGACGGTTTACACCATACACATAAGTTTCTTTTCCGTTGATGAGCATTTTTCCGTTTTCTTTTGAGAATTCAATCGAACGGAAACCTACTTTACAGCTTTTGGCGTCGGTAACGTTGCCATTTTTATCTTTTATAGAAAGAACCATTGTGTATAAATTCGGCTCTTCTGCACTCCACTTCTTCGGATTTTTAATGGTTTCCTGAAAGAATCCAAAGCGAACATTATCCAAACGAGGATAACTTTCGTTGATTATATCTATTACAGGTCTTTGAAGCGGTTCTTTGAACATTGCCGTATTATTGGCATCGTACAACTGAACATTCATCGTGTAATCTTTGACTTTTTCTCCTGTCAGATTTTCAACTTTCGGACGCAGTTTAAAAATCGCATCTGTGTATTGTTTGTCTAATTTGGTTTGAACAAAGAAATCCTGAATGCGTAATTTTGGCTCGGCCATAATAAAAACTTCACGTTGGATTCCGCTTACACGCCAGTGATCCTGATCTTCTAAATAAGAACCATCTGCCCAGCGGATTACCTGAACCGAAACTACATTTTCGCCTTCTTTTAAATAGGGTGTAATATCAAATTCTGACGGCAGAAAACTGTCTTCGCCATAACCTAAAAATTCTCCGTTTAGCCAAACCTGAAATCCTGAGCTTACGGCTCCAAAATGAAGCGTTACAGTCATATCTTTCCAGTTTGCAGGAACGGTAAAACTACGCTGATATGAACCTACTCCATTATAATCTTTAGGAATATAAGGCGGATTTATTGGTCTAAACGGATAAACGGCACTTTTATAAATTGGATTATCATATCCTTTCATTTCCCAGTTTGACGGCACTTCGATTTTATCCCAAGCTGAAACTTTTGACTTGTAAAAATCTTTATTGGCTTCTTTTAAATTTACGGCATATTTAAAATCCCAGTCACCGTTCAACATCTGGATTCGGCTTTTGGTTCTGTCGCCTTTTAATGCGTCTTCAATATTTGTATATGAATATGCGGTCGCTCTTGAAGGCTGTCTGTTGATGCTTGTAACCGTTGGGTCTTCCCAAGGTGCAAATTGGTATTTTTTATGTAATTCTGGTATTCCCGCAGGTTCTCCTGTTACGGATTGCGCCCGCGTGTAAGTTGTAAATAGTAAAATTACAGTCAAAAATTCGAAAATCGCAAGTCGAAAGTTTAAAAATTGGTGAATATGACTTGACTTAAACATTGATTTTATATTGTATTTCATTGTTGTTGTTTCAGATGTCCCTACGGGACATACATGCGTATTAATTTCTTTTTTTCTACCGATCAGTGCCTCCTAACGGAGTCTTTTCTTATATTGTTATGAACGTTTTCTACCGACCAATTACTCCTAACGGAGTATTCTGTAAAAAACGTTTACATTTCACATCTAACTATTAATGCAATTACTGTTTTTTCTTTTTCTCCGGAGGAGCCACAAAATTCAATTTGCTTGTTCCTAAATCTTTAGAAGTTGCAATTGCAATTCCTCTTTGTTCGGCTTTGTTAACGGCACAGTAAAAATGATAAACTACTCCGTCATGTTTAACAACAAATGATTTATGGGCAAACATATCATCGTAATGTTCAGATGATTTAACCAAATCCTCACCATTCCAGTCGGTCCAGTTTACTAAATCGTTCGAAACGGCAAAACGATTAAACGCACCTTGATTCCAACCCGTCCAAAAAGCTCCAAAATAGAACATCACCCAGGTATCATTAATACGCTGAATATAGGCATCTCCTGAAATTCCTTTATGATGATTGATCAAAGGTTTATCGCCATAACGCTTCCACTCTTTCATATCATTTGATACCGCCATAGCAATACGCTCTGCACCTTTAGCAGGGTTTAAACTATCGCCTCGTGCATTGTAATACATGATAAAATTGTGTCCTGTAACTTTGTCCTTATCGCGAATCACACTGTTTTTGTACATTGTACTATTGTCCCACCATCTGGCGTCTTTGTCTTTTGGCGTTAAAACCGGATTTTCTAATCTTTGAAATTCGTGTGGTTTTGTCGGTGCTTCTTTTGTATACGCCATTCCGATTGATAAAACTCCTGCTTCGTAGCCTTTGCTGTCTCCTCCAAAATAACTCATCCAATATTTATCATCATATTTTTCCCATTCGTAACTTCCGCCCCAAGTTGGGTCTTGTAATGAAATATATCCCGCTTTTTGGTTTACGTCCCAATGTTTTTCATTTTCTGAGAAAGACATTACTTTTCCTAAGTATTTCCAGTTTAGTAAATCATCGCTTTCTGCAAGCCATGTTTCGTAACCTCTTCCATCATAAATTAAATAGGTCATAAACCATTTACCATCTTTTCTAAACACACTCGGGCAGTCCATTTTGTAGGAGTTGTCTGTTGGAACCATCACCAAACCGTATTTATAAGGCGTTTTTATCTCATTATAAATTTCCTGCATTACGGTTTCTGTAATGTCTCGTTTTTTATATTTGGTTGCACAGCTTGTTATCGCAAGTGCTGAGATGGTTAAGATTAGGTATTTAATTTTCATTTTATGTTTTTTTTGCCACGAAGGCGCTAAGGCTCTAAGTTTTTTTTGTTTTGGAGCGATTTAATCTCGCAAAGTCGCAGTCCCG
>Ga0247811_1000047_pt1 | contig 46743 bp, 74 predicted proteins | sample UWRJL134311R1_FD_189018 | JGI IMG/M metagenome (GOLD analysis project Ga0247811, IMG submission 189018) | Plant litter microbial communities from Arlington Agricultural Research Station in Wisconsin, United States - UWRJ-L134-311R-1 | ecosystem: Environmental > Terrestrial > Plant litter >...
TACTGCGAACCCCATCCACGCTTGGGAGCCTGATAGGTTCACCTGTAACCAGCTATATAGATTAACAATAGCTAAACCATTTGCTCCGATTGCTACTGTTACAGTATCTGTAGTTGTTGTCAGATCCACATAGGACGTGGACGTTGTGCTCTCGGCAGTCGCAACCAAGGACGCAGCTGCGCCAGTTGCTAGTTTTGTAGGCGTAACTTTTGCCGTACCAATTACTGGGGCTGCGGCTGTTCCAGCTAAATCACCTGCAAGCTGTATCTTTCCCTTAGTTATACTAGTTGCGTCTGGTGTTGGTGAACTAATCTGTGGCATATTTTCTCCTAAATTGACGTTTCTGTAATTCTGGCAGACCCTACTGCAGACAACCATATTCCTGTCACGAGTCCTGCATACTCTGCACCAAGTATAGTAGTGGTCCCAAGTGAGGGAAGATAGATGGTAAATGTAGTGCTGGAAGCTGTTGCAGCGTATGCAATATACATATCTGATGCTGAATCGTTGTAGATAACGAGTGTACGACGAGCAGCATTAGCCGCTCTTAATGTCACACTTGTAATAGATGCTGTCACGTTCGCCAGTGACGCCGTATTAGAAGGAGCATCGCGGATAAACAGTGTTCCATTAGTATCCGTAGAAATCGAGCTATAATCTCCGTTAGCTGATGTCATAGCAGTAGCAGCGTTATCATTACGTACAGCGAGAGCAAGGATTCCCGTGTCTCCTGAGGTATGAGCCGCATCTTCTGCCTTACCTAGCGAAGTAGCAGCAACACCAGGCACAAGTGAAGTAACGGTAGTCGATGCGACCGTTACAGCCCCCGCAATAGAGAGCACCCCAGTACCTGTCGTACGAAGACGGTCCCACGTTGTACCGTTAAAACCATGCAAGAATCCAGAGACTTGTTCAAAATCGTTCTCGTTAGAAAGAGCATCTTGAGGGCGTTGAGATGATGGCTTTGTAACGCTCCAGTGGAACACAGTTTGAATCCTGAGAGAAGTGGTAAGTGTAGCACCGTTTGTATAGACTAATCGGAAAAAGCGAGCAGAAGCTTGAACTGAAAATACTTTACCCGTAGTTGCAGGTACGGTGAATACATCTGTTATATCCCAGTTTGTACCGTCGGAACTTTGTTGGAGCGATAATCCGTCAATTGCCGATACGTGTGAGCTAAAAACAGTAACTTGAATAACGGCGTAAGAAGAAACGTCCTCACTCGTTCCTGTAAATACAGCACCAGCCGCAAGGTTAGATGTTGTTGAGTTAGCGGTTGATATTACATTTGGTGGTATTGGTGAGTAGGCCATTATATTATGCTCCAGTTAGTGTTGTTTGAGATGAGATCTATAGACGCGCCAGGCTGCAAAGTTACTGCGCCACCATCAGCTGTCTCAGCTCCAGTAAAGGCAATTGCAACAGGTGCAGTGTGACTATTTTTTAATGTATATCGGTTGGTATTTCCTACAGCCGTAGGAAGAGTCACAGTATGAGCGCCAGCAATAATGTATACATAATCAACTGCTGATGTTGCCCCTGCGCTGACATTTCCCGAAGTAACAGTAATGCTTCGTGTTATCCCCGATCCACCACCTCCACCAGAGTACTGAGGAATATTTAGAACATTTGCTATTAAAGTAGCTGCTCCACTTGTTCCCGTAGTTGTAAGGGTAATTGGGGCTTGGTAGTCTGTTCCTGCAGTTGCCGATGACACAACACCTGATCCATTAGCTTTGAGAAGCCCTGAGACCGTCCCTGCGCCACCTTTAGTAGATGGAACAACGTTATTATAGGTAGACGTAATTGCAGTCGTCCCTGAGCCTGTTATATCACCTGAGATTGTGATGGTTTGGTTGGCAGTAAGATAGGTACTCGTGTCAACTGATAGTGCGCCCGTACCCCCTGAGGTTTTTACAAATCCGTTAGAGGTAAGATTCGAGAGGGTTGCTATATTTTGACTAGTATTTACCGTTACGGTATTGGTAGTACGAGTAAGCCCAGTCGAAAATGTAAGAGGTACTTCGGGAGTTGTACCATTTGAAGCTGCAGTAATTAATCCTTTTGCGTTAACTGTAAATGAACCATACGTGAATGATCCGACATTAGAGTTAACTGTTGCAAGAACTGTAGTGTTTGTATTGTTTGCTGTCCCGTTAAAAGAACTTCCTGCACTCGTTACATCACCAGTTAGTATCCCTATCGTTCGGCTGTTTTGTAAGGCAGTAGAGGTTCCAGAGTTTCCTGTGATAGTTGTCTGATCACCTGTGTTAGTTCCAGATAGGTTAGACCCAGTAACTGCCCCAGAAGCTGATACTGATGTTGGAGTAATAGCCCCTAAACCAATTGTAAGGCTCCCTGACGTGGTTATGGGACCACCAGAGACACTTACACCATTTGCCCCTGTTCCGTTAACAGAAGTAACCGTACCAGTGCCAGATATGGTAGACCACTCTGTAGCATAATCTACGCCTGAACTCTTTTTTAGGTATTGCCCTGTAGTTCCACCTGAAGGTATACCAACACCCGAAGGACCCGCTGGACCGACTGCATCAACGTCCACGCTAATAATAACGTCAGGCGCTAATGTAATCGGTACAGATATAGGAGCAGCCAATGAAATGTCTACGTTTAAAGCATCGTCAAGATCTACGTTCACGTCAATTGGCTGCATTATATATCCTTAGTTACATCTTGGACAAATTCAATGTCCTGCTGTTTTGTACTTGAGACTTTTCCTAGTGGTGATACTGCCTGAATATCGTACACATACTGCCCAGGAGTGACCCTGGTATCAGTATTTGATAGGGCAATAGTTGCAACATTACTGAGTATAGTAATACCGTTTGTAATATCTTTGGCGATTATCGCATCGGTATCGTTGTCTGGAGTTAGGCCATTGATGTCTTTAACAGTAAAGAATACCTGGTATCCCGTAATATCCATCGGAAAAGTAACGATGAGACTTCTGTCGTCACCACAGATTAAAGCGTTCTTCTTGGTCAGTTTAGTTGCCATTGTTTCTCCTTAATATTTGGAGGGAGACCCCACTCTCCCAATTTAACTACGCAACTCTTGCCCAGGTACCGATTACTTCTTGTACAAAGTAACCACCTGTGCCTGTAGCACCACTACCAAGAAGAGTGATTTCGTCACCAGTCTTAGCTGTAGCCTTTGTGTTCACTGCACCTTTGTTTACAGTAGCGGTATAACCGTTTCCTGTAACACCATCAGCTGCTTGTGGAGCAACTGTGATACCGACTTTACCGTCGTATGATCCACCGTTACGGATAGTAAATACTGCACCGTCGACTGTAGCTGGGAGGGTAATAGTAACTCCATCAACTGTGACGTTCTGTACAATACCACTGTCTGCAACAGTAAGAGTCTTGTTAGCCGTTACGGTCACGTTTGAGCGATCGTAGTGAGCTTGAATCGTATTTGCCATTATATTTTATCCTTATTTCTTATTAGCAGATTTTACTTCTGCTGCGTTTTGTTCTGGAAGTTTCTTAGCTTCTTCAGCGGCTTTTTCAGCCTGTTTTTCTGGAGCTGAGAGGGATTCACGTACTTCTTTTTTAGCGTCTGCAGCAGATTCACGGTACTCTTCAGTCTCCGCTTCTGTTGCTGCACGCCAACCAAGGTGGATGAAAGCATCGGCCTGAGCTGGATCAACAGCTTCGAGGAATTTCTTCTCACCAATCTTGTTGTTTAGCTCGTCTGTTGCTTCAAATACATAGACACCATTCTTGCTAACATCGCCAGTGACGCCGTTAACTTCTTGTGGTGCAATTCCTTTAGGAATAGCCATAGTATTATTCTCCTTTATTTAACTTAATTAGGCAGCCATAACAGCGTAGATTGCTTTTCCACGGTTCGTTGGTATAAAGGCGTCGTAGTATCGGCGTCCTTCAACAACCCATCCGTCAATACCCTGTACTTCATTAAGAGTACGGATCATGTCGAACTTAGTTGGGGCTACAAGTACGTCATCGGCTGTGAATAGGAATTCAGTGTTAGCTGGGAGGTAGCTTGCTGGAACGATGTGAATTGTAATTCCATCGACAATTTTAACGTCACCACTCTTTACGTCTTTGTATGCTTCGTCAGAGGCAACCTTGAACTCAGCGTCTCGGCGGAGAAGGTTGTAATATGTACGAGTCATGAAGACGTGGATGTTCTCGTTCTCGATCAATGCGTTAGTAAAGTAAACGTTAGCAGCTAGGTAAGTCTGGTAAGCGTTCACGTTAGTAACGACAGTAACTTGTGATTGTGAGTTCGCTACAGCGTAAGCTTGTAGTGTTGCAAGACGGTACTTGTCAGTAGTAGGGATAGCGACTTCACGAACTTGTCGTTTAACGCTTTCACCAACTTCTGTAACCATCATGCTGTCAGCCCAGTTACCACGGTCGATTGAGTATGTCCATGCTTTATCTTGTGAAAGGGTAAAGGTTTGTGTACCTGTTCCCAGTTCGACTAGTTGTCCGAATCGGTTTGAACCGCCACGAACGTAGTCAGTTTCTGCTACAACACTTACGTTGTAGATTGTTACAGACTGGCGACCATTAAAGTCAAGGCGGATACCTTTGTTAATGATGTCGTTAGTCTTTGCTTTCACGAAGTATCGTTCGTCAAGAACCTTCAGTGAAGCACTAGCGAAATTTTGTGCCATTATTATTCTTTCTTTAGTTAGTCGTCTAAGCCCTTAAGCAAGATGTCCATAATAGGATCAGTCGTTGCTTTCTGAGTCGTAGATTCACCCGTTGTGTCAGCGGCAGCAAGTTCCCTTTCGGCAGCTTTTTTTCCGTTGATCTGACCTCGTTGTGCGCCTCGCTCATGGATCTTAGACAGTGTTTCATAAAATTTGTACGGGAGAACATTTGCCTGTACGATCTGGCCTGTCTTAGGATCTGTCTGAATACCTGAAACATTCATGTATTGTTCAGCTGCAAGCTTTGCAAAGTCTTCGTCGTAATCCTTACTCTCTGGATTAAAGACTGGGAAGTCATACAAGACTTGCATAGATTCCATATTAAGGTCGTTCGTGAGTTCTACTACGTGGGTGTTGTACTCCTTGACAGCATTCTCTTGGCGCATAGCCTCGATCTTGGCGTCAGTCTCGTCCATACCCTGTTCTTGTAGTTCAGCCGCAGTGAGGGGCTTGTACACTTGGGCATTTAACTGCTCCACTTGTCGTTGCAACTCACGCTTCTCACTTACAAGAGTACGTATGCGGTTCTCGGCGTTGTTCTTTGCCTTCGGCTTTCCTTCTTCTGTTTCCTCTGCGTTAGATTCCTCAGACTCTTCAGTGTCCCCACTGTCTTTGGTCTCCTCGGCTTCCGTTTCTGGAGCTTCAGCCTTTTCCTCTTTGGTTTCTGCAGGTGACGATTCTGCTGGTGTAGTAGGATCTACGGTGTCGTTACCTTCGTTGTCGAAACTTAGGGTAATTTCTTCGTTAGCGTCATTAGTGCTAGAATTTTCATCCATAGCGGCCTCCTTTATTGTTTAACGTTCGTAGCGTGAACGAATCGAGAGTTGGATAGGCTCTATGCCAGCGTCGAGTGGGGTCGACACCAGCATACAAACTACCCTACTTACCCAAGAATCTATCCTCCAAGTTGATGAGGTTATCTATCTCACTCAGCACTAGGGCACGGAACTTCTTGTTTGCCTCTACTAGTATCTGTACTTGGGTTGGTGGCATAGAAGCCTCAACACCCAGCTCTGAGATGGAGTCTGTTTTCTGTACGACATCTTTAAAGTGCGTGATAAGATCTTTTACGATAGGGTATGACTTCTCAAACTTAGCTTGCTCTTCGCGCTCTTCCGCATCCTGCTCTTTGGGTATAGAGTTGAAGTCGTCGAAGGCTGCTCCGTCATTAGGGTATGAATCTTCCATTACTCACTCCTCTCAGCTTGGCCAATTATCTCTGCTACTTCTTCAATTGGTACATCTTCACGCAACATCACAATAGCTTGGGCGATAATCTCGTTGTCAAAGCCCCGTTCTTGCAAACCTTGAATCAACTGAACTTCTTCATCTGTAAGTCCTTCGTAGTCAGCCTCGTCTATGACACCGTCAGCTAGTGGGTCTGGAAGCTGCGTGAGGGCTTCTTGTGGCGCTTCTAGTGACTCCTGTGGGACTTGTGCTAGCTCGGGTGGTAGTTGTTCCATCTGAGGTGGTAGAGCTTCACTACGAAGCTGTGCAGCCATCTGTGCTTCTTTTGCCATAGCTTGGTCTTGTGCGAACTGGTCGGCATCAATTGCAAGTTTCTCCTGATCCTCCACGCCAGTAAGAGCTGTATATTGATTCCATAGTTCGACGGCTTTCTCTGGGTATTGTTGGAGGATACCTTGAAGTAGTGGACTCGCTTCAATGCGTTGGAAGAATGAGTCAAGAGCTTCAAGTTGTGCTTCTGTGCTTGCCTTGTCTGAGGTGCTCGCGTCGACCTCAAACTTAAGCGATTCTGTAAACTCATCCCAGTCGATGATATAAACGTCGTCTTCATCTACAGCAGTAGGGTCAAGGTCGCGTACTTTACGGGCTGTTTCCTTGTCTAGTTGGATTTCTTCAATACCATGCTTATTAGCAAAGGTAAGGTTAAGCATTGATTCGAATACGTCTGAGATCCACCGTTCGTATTGTTTACGCATATAGTTGTCTGAAATACCAAGTTTTAACTGCTGTGCTTGAACACCAGCACTCGTCTTAGAGAATCCTGGGTTGCCAACTTCTGCACTGACAGAGGTATCACCGTTGTTATTCATAGCAATGATCTGAGACTTAAAGAGGCCGTAATCGTTTGTAAAGTTGTTGAGGGCGGTCGTGTCTAGCTTTGCGCTCTCGATAGAGTTGTTCGGGTTATTCCCAAGATCCCAGATGGCGTTAGGCTGTAGTTTAAGTTGAGACTTGTTGTAGTCACCCCGTTTGATAAGAGGGGGAGCGATCATAAGAGCACGATTATACTGGTAGCTCTGAAGCATTGAGTCAATTACGTTCTGTGTACCGCCAGATAGTTCAACAACTCCACGGCCTAGTGGGTTTTCAAAGTCAATGTTTGCGTAGAGCACCTGAATAGGCATAACACCACGTGGGTCTTTGTTCTTCATGGTTCGCACAAATAGATCTGGGCCTGTTGCATAAGATAAGAACTCAGCACCAATTCCATTCTGGAAGCCGTGAATAATCTCTATCCCTTCGGCTCGAGTGTTACGCTCTTTCTCACCTGCAGACTTAGCAGCATCTTCTTTCTCAGTACACCAATCTGTAAGCTTCTTTAGTTCAGCAACATCCCATTCACCTTCATACTTCTCGCCATTAGCCTTAGCAGTTTTACGAAGTTTCTCTTCCTTCTTGATGATGGCTTCGATGTCAGACTCTTGATACCACGCACGAATAAATGTGTACGCACAGTCGTAGAAGGTGAGTTTACCTTTCTCAAGGAAAATATCTTTAATGTAGATAAGACGGAAGTCTCCACCGAAATACTCATTGTTGTGACCGAAGAAGGTCATAGAGTAGCATGAACCGAAAGTTAACCCTTTACCAACTGTTCCCCAAGACTTTTGTAGTACGTCAGCTTGGGCGTTAGCATTAGGAATAATCTGGTCTGTTAGGATGAAGTTCGCAACGATACTTTGAACATCTGATTGTGTGGTAGTAACCTTGCCAGATGGTACTTGCTGGATGATACGCTTAGGAAACTCTTGGATAATAGCTGCAAGTGTGCCGTCAGTGTTCTTTGGATACGCTTTATTGATGCCAGGATGAGGTCGGTTACGGGCGATGCGTTCGTATTCACTAAGAGGATCTTGAAGAGGACTCATGTAGTCTTTCGAGTCGTCCCATTTCTTCTTGAAATTCTCTTTAGTAAGATAAGCTTTAGCCACTGTTGTTCCTTGTTGAAGTGACCCTGGAACGTACAGTAGTCTTGATGTTTAAATTATAAGGTTATGCTATTAGTTACACAAACTATCGCTCGAAGTCATTTTCGTAGCCGTCATTTTGGCTCTGCTGCCGCAGCCTTAGATCAACCGTAGAAAGCATATAGTGTGGCTCTTGGTTATCTGTAATTACGATGAAATGTGGCATGTCTTTAGTAGGCGTAGAGTATAGCTGTTTGAACTTCTCTACCTGCTTACGATGCTCACGGTTAAACCACTCCTTCGAGTATTGGGGAACTGCGTCGGTATCTTCGCTTCTTAACGCGTAGTCGTCTAGAAAATTCTTCTTGGCTTCTAGAGCCTCATCGAGTGTGTCATAAAGTCCGACCTTGTGTGTAATGCCATTGCGGTGAATGCGAACACGGAACTTCCCCACAACAACCCAGTAATCTATACCTCGTGTATCCATTATGCTCGATACTCTCTCTCTAGAAATCTGTGTCCCTTATCCGAATAGATACGTCGGAAGGTAACTTCTTTAGAATCCTTGTGCTCACGTTGAAACTGTATGATCTTTGCAAGCTCCTCTGAGTCGTCCTTAGTAAGCTCTTTAACTTTAATCCACTTATGTTTGACCACTGATTTACCGTTCTCATATTTATCTAGGGTTCGTTCTTCTCCAAAGTCCATGTTTGTCTCCTTAGTAAATTAAGCTATCTATTGTGCCACTGTTGTATTCTGGTTCATCATCGTACGGTCTTGTGCTGGCTTGTGTCTGATAAGCAAGCGAGTCGCTAGCGTCATCGTTGGTAGCCTTTGGAAATAGTTTTAGCTCTTCTTCTACATCCTCACACTGATTAACACCATCAATTGTAATGTGATAGATGTTACCCCGCTCATATCGTGGGACTAGTGCTTCAATCCTAAGCTCTTTCTGAGTACCACCATGCTTTAGTAGCTCGATATACGGATACACACCCCTTGTCTTCATCTCCTGCTCCCATAGAGCTTTAAGACCTTGAGTAAACTGATTGTCCTCTATGCCGATCTTATGCAGCCCATACCGCTGCCAGTTCGTAAACATCATATCTATGAGCTGGGTTGCACTCAGCTTCACCCTATAACTAATGACATTCCAGTTACCATCTCGATCGACGAAGTTAATAGTGATGCCTACAAAGTCCTTACCTTGCTTGATGTCATCTCTACCCCTTGGGTCAATAGTCATAGTATTATAGGTTTCCATACCTTGGACATCTTTAAGATCTCGGTACTTGAACCACTCCTGTTTAAATTTCCTATTCTCTTCATCTATGGGTGTCTGTTGGTACAGTGCGCTAAACTCGTACGATCCCATTGCAGACTTCATGGTATTGAGCTTTTCAAGTGAAAACTTAGCAGGCCATAGTGGTTCGCCTTCTTTGCGATACTCGTCATCCTCTGTAGCGATAGCTTTGAACTGTACTATCTCCCAATCATCGTAAGGCTCACCTACCTTCTTTGATGCAGCAGCATCTCTCAGTACACGTCCTGCCAGGTCGTCTTCATGCCATCTCGTGAGGATAAATAGAATCATTGAATTGCCCTCTTGTCGTGTGTAAAAGGTAGACTGATACCATTTATACCTAGATTCACGTACAACGGGGCTGTCTGCTTCCTCCCTGTTCTTGAATGGATCGTCAATGATGCCTATCTTGAATCCACGTCCTGTTAGAGCACCGCCTACACCCACAGCTGTATAGCCACCTTTTTTTCCTGTACGCCACTTACCTTTTGCTTTGGCATCTGGCATGAGTCTAGTATCAAACATAGTCTGGTATTCTTCACTATTCATAATAGCTCTCGTGTTTTGTCCAAAGTCCGTTGCTAGTTCATCTGAGTAAGAAGACGTAATAAACTGCATCTCCTCATCCTTACCCAGTACCCATGAGGGGAACTTCTGAGTTACCTCTTCACTCTTACCATGTCGAGGAGGCATGAAGAACATGAGGCGCACGTTCTCACCAGCAAGCATTCTTTTATATCCATCCTCTAGCTTACGTGCGATGATCCTGTGAAACCACTCTAGTTGGTAGTTTGGATCAATAGCAATACAGTACTCGGCAAATGAGCCGTTCTGTGCAATCTCTTTAAGAATCGCTACGTTCTGCTCTTGCTCTAATAAGCTGTTCGGCTTGTTCTGCACTGATAGATACTCCCCCACTTATGTTTTGGTCTACTTCTGTTTTCTCCACGTATCCGTGTTTTCCTGACAAAATAAGCTTGGCAATAGACGCGTTGTACCTATTAGCAAGCGCATTCTGTATCAACTTTTCGGCCTGTCTTGACCTCAGTTCCTTAACGATGTCAGAAAACTCTTCGTTTTCCTTTTCCCATTCGTATACTGTTTCACGTGAAATGTGTAGATATAAAGCTAAACCCTCAATCGTTGGAAGGAGGGTTGCAACTGATACATCAAAGGTTGTAAGAAATTTTTTAGCATCTTCAATCAGCTCGTTATTAAGTTTTGTAGGGCGTCCACCTACCATTATCGGAGTACCGCTCCTGCTCTACTTTTCATTTCGTCTAAAAAGGGTTGAAACGATTCTCTGGTTTTCGTTAAATCGTCGATCTGTTTCTGAGATAGATCGAGAGCACCTACGTATATGAGTTGTTGGAGTTGGATATCCATATTCAACCACGACTGGCATAGATCGTTGAGCTTATCGTCTGGAATTGACTTTAGATTAATCATTAAGAGTTTCACCCTCTATATCCAAAACAGACTTAGAATGGTCAAAAGGTGTAGGTAAAATATCCACAACATCGTATTGTATAACGTCACCATCTTCAATAGCCTGTTCTAAAGTCTTGTCACCCCACATAAGCTTTAAACCTACAGACATTAAAGGCTATCATCCTCAGCTAAGATTGCTTTGGTCTTCGCAATAATCTGCTCGGGGTCTTCTTGCTTGATGCCCTGTTTGATTTGGCTTGCCCTGATTGTAAGACTGATAGAGTCACCCATTATTATTCTCCGTTAGATACTCGCATCATACCATAAGGATTATTGGTTGTCTACTACTTATTTCTTGATGTCAATGTCTTCGATACTAATATCCTTTGGGTCATAAGTAACCGTCTCTTTACCGAATACTCGGCCATCTTTTATCTTTGTGATCTTAATGTCGGTTCTCTTGTCTCCATCCATGAATGTAAGGATCTGAGATTCTTTAGGATGTGTATCACGGTAGATAACGAGCTTTTGGATAAAGTCCTCACTTAAGTCACTTGTTAGCTCTATGGGGCGTTTCATAAGTGCATAATCCCCGCTATTACAAACGCGAACAAAGCAAGCTCCGCTAACATAACAACCAAGAAAGTTGCAGCGAGTACTATTCCCATAGTTTTATCTTGTTTCATTATTCTATGTTCTTAACTTTCTTAGACTTTGGTTCTTTAGGTACATATCCGTCTGCAAACATACTCGTGCTTCGGGACTCTTCTAACTGGTATTCCCGTTGGATAGCTTCTATAAGCTCGTGTGTCTCGGCGTAGGGTTTAGATCCTAGGTAAGCGAGTACTTTGTTAACTAGTTCTGTAGTGATTGTAAATTCGTTCATGATTTCTCCTTATTGTTTTCTTGTTGTGACTTTGCAGAGCTTATGATTTCAAGTACCTGCTTGTAGTCAATCCATAATGTTCTACCGAAGTTTAGGAAGTTTCCACTCGTAGGATGTGTTGGGTTTGGTAATGCTTCGATGATAACATCGAGGATGTCGTCAATAGTAGCCTCCATGTAGCTCGAGCTTTCCATCGGCCAAAGGTCATACATCAACTCTTTTATTTCTTCTCTTAGCCCATTCACTCTTGGTTTCTCCCATACTTAGATAGTATCTTACTTTTCAGTTCTTCTACTGCATAGTACTCGTGTTCAGATTTGATCGCAGCGGCCAACGTGTTATACAGTTCTCTCTTCAACTTTTCGTCTACCATTACCTTATCGAGCAAAGGGTTAAGTCCAAGTCTAAGGATATACCTTACCCTGTCTTCAAAAACTTCGTCCTCTTCTCGTAATTCGTTAGAATTCATAGCTTAATCTTCCTTAGTTTTTCCTCAAGTACACGTATCTGATTAGAGGTTTTATCGTACTCTTCTCCAAGAAATTCGTACATAAGTGACGTATAGGCCATAGGGAACTCCTCTAAGTTTTGAGAAGTGAATATTCTAAAGTATATACGTTTGAACTTGGGCATGTGCCTCAGGCGAATGCTCGCCATAAAGCCATTGATGTTAGATTTCCTCTTACGTAACTCTTCTAGTTCTTTCAGTGTAATCTCTATGGGTATCGCGGTCATCTCTTCTCCTCTGTGTTGTAGAGAGCCTGAATGGCTTGCTTAGCTTTCTTTATATCTTCCTCAGTTTCTTCATCGCGCCCCTCATAACCTCCGTACTGATTAGCTGTTGCAATAACAAGATTCTCGAGGATTTGGTCTAGATTACTTTCTGTAGGCATTACAGGGGTGGAGTGTTCTTGTTCAATATGTTGTCTGAGATAGGCGTAGTCGTGACAAGAAAAATCACATTGCTTACATTTATTGACCATTATTCTGTTCCTCCTTAAATGTCTTACTTTCTACCTTCATCTTTAGAAACCTTGGTTCACCTTTATGTTCTCGCTCATTATGCTCATCTATTGCCTCCCTAACGCCTTTACGATAACCAGTGAACCAACAGAACCAAAGGAAGTTACTCACTATAAGGGCTATCAGCAAGAATGTCTGCATTACTTGTTCTCCTCTTTAGTCTGGAGGGCTTGAAGCTCCTGTTTTTTCGCTTCACAAAATACTTTAGCCTCTATGTAACCCATAGCACCCATAGTATTAGATAATTCCTGCACCGCCTTTATTTCCCTATCCCGAAGCAGCCAATTCAAGTCTTTCTTAAACTTCGTGAACCTTTCAGACTGTAATATCCACTCATCTTCGCCCATTAGGTTTATTAAGAACATATCTAACCGTCTTTCTTCTGTGTCTATTATGTGAGTCATAAAACCCTTGCTCCGTAAAAATGATATGTGGCAACTTCACCGTCAAAATTAATAAGTCGAAAGTATAGGCTTACATTGTGTGCGTCTTCCACAGATGCGTCGCCAACAAGAGCAAATCCAGTGTCCATAGCTGGCGTACCTTCCATTTCAATCTCTTTTTCCCAACCACTAAAGTTGAAAACTGCTTTATATTTCGGCATCTTTCCTCCCTTCTTCTGATAAACCTAAATGTATCATCAGCCCCTTTAATAGTTGCCGATCTGATGTTAGATTGCTTGCCGTACTTAGTTTGTTAAGCTCCTCTCTTACTGATGCTTTTGATATGAAGTCTTGGTTTATGATAGCCATGATTTCACTAGCAGCACCAGATACATCATTGCTCTCACCTAAGAAGTTTAGTATCTCGTTTATTTCTCGCCTTGTGTCTTGTTGTGTCATTTAGTATCCTCCTCTAATCCTGCACGTTGTTTGCTACGGAGTAAATTAAACTCGTTGTGCAAAGGTAGATCTTTAACGTCATCGTCCCCTATAATCCGTCTCACCTCGTCTTTAAACAGGGTATCTAAAGCTTCTAGGGCTTCATCGTTTAATATCCGTTTCATGTTTGTCACTGTGCCATTACCGTCTCTGTAAACATCATACGAAGAACATTTTTCGATAATAGTCCTAGCCTTGTCTTTAAAGTCAGACATTAGTGTTTCTCCTCTGTTAACTGAGATGCAAAACTCTGAAATGCTTCGTGCAGGGCTTCTACCATAGGTATTCCTGAGTCGTTGAGCTTCATGGCATCAGTGGTAATCTTATAAATTGTTTCCCTCTTCGCCTGCTCCATATTTGTATCTATAATTGCTTGAATGGCCTCTTTAAAATCATCATCGTTTATCTCGTCATAGTGAATCTTTGCCCATATCTCTTCTAACTCAGTATTAACGTTTGTCATTAGATAGCCCCTTGATCTCTTTCCCTTTGGCTTGAATATAGCTAACATTTACAGCCTTACGTGGCACTCCTTGAGGGTAGCTCAACATCGTGATCGCCTTGGACTCTAACTCATCAAGCAACTGTTCTTGTGCTTTGGTAATTTCGGATTGGATAAGCTTGTCTATCTTTTTTACAGCTAGCTTCTTCATATTTGACCGATATAGATCTGGGTGTGGCATACCCCCCTGATTAGATGTCAAGTGAAGCACATTAGTTTTTGCAACTTTCTCGCCAGCATGGATGGATAATTCAGTTATTCTATCAATCTGCTCTTCTCTCGTAATATCAGCCATTACTTAGTTCCCCATAGTGATTGACGTTGCTTATCTATCTGCCTGAAACCACCTTGTGCGAATGCGTCGTCGTAGCTGTCTACAGTGTCGAAGTCCATATCGTGGTGCGTAATCATGTGCACTAGTAGGTGTTTATCTACTGCCTTTTTGATGGCTTTCCTTAACGTCTCTTCGGTGCGGTCATCCTTGGGGTCTGAACTATGTACCGATGTCCAACCTGCCCTCTCTCGGTAGTCGGAAAAGATAGCGTCTAGCTCTTTGTTAAAGTCTGTACTCATGACTGTATCACTCCTAAAATCACAAGGGTTAATACTACTAACACTGCTCCTGAGATCTCCATAGCTCCCTTACGTGGGGTTTGAATGTATCTTGGCTTGTAGTTAATACTTTTGCTACTCATGGAGGTCTTTCCCCTTTAGGTCGTTTAGTTTCTTCTTTCGGGCTTCTACACCTATGCGGCTAAAGGCTTTCTTTTCTTCTTCGGTCATAACACGTTTGCTTTTTTGGCCGCCAACGCCACCTCTACGTTTGAAGAACATGGGATCTAGTCTCTTTTGTTCTGCTGCACGTACCTTGGCTGCTTCGCTTCGTTTGTTTTCTGTCATCTTATTTTTCCACCTTTTTAACATCTTCCATTGTCCAAGATCCGTTTACTGTCTTCGTGAAGAGTTCACCCCTTTTGAGGTAGAGAATCTCTGTAAACTTAACGTCCTTCCGCCTCGTTGTCTTTTTAGTACCTCCGAGAGAGTAACCATAGTTATGATCGATCTCTTCTTCTACGTCATTTGTTGTGTGTTGAACCTTTATAACCTTGATCTTACTCATCTTATATTCTTTCTGGTGGGGTTATTCCCCTTACAATTTCTTTTACTGTCGCGTACTGGGTCTTGTACATAAGGGCTAGTTCTTCTAGACAAAAGCCTTCTCTGAATAGTGATCTAATACGCTGCTTGTGGGTGAAGTGGATCTTAATAACGTTTCTCATAGGGTTGTTACCCATTCGCCGTTAACAAGCTCAATTCTCGGCCGTACAATCTGAGCAACTCTATCTTCATAACTGGAATGTCGCTCTACTTCGGCCTTGTAACGCTTCGTACGGCGTCTTAGCGCAGTAGGTGAGTATTCTATCAAACCTAGCTCATGGAGCTTTCTACGCGCCCTAGCTGCGGTCTCAGCATGCATTACTCGGGTAAGATTCCAGTACAGGCTCTTTGTTTGGTCAAAGCCTTGCTTAAGCCAGATCGCTTCGAGTAGTTTGTGCTCGTCGTCTTGAACGCCTTGGTTGTCCTTTATTACTTGGAGGACGTACTGTTCATTATTAGTAAGTTTATTCATTTTCTCGCCTTCCCGTATATGTAGCCAGCTATCCAACCGATTATGAAGAACACCCCAAGGAGTATTGATTTTGCTATGACGCTATCACTCACAATCCAAACTCTCCTCTTTTTCTGCAGCAGCTTCATCGGCTTCTATCTGAGCTTGGGCACGCATCTTATCGTCTAAAAGTTCTCTAGTCTCGAAGTCCATTATTCATCCACCTCGATCTCATTTCCCTCGTCCCAACCACAATTCAAACATTCGGCGGAGCCTGTACCGTTATTAGTGATACCACGTTCTTCGTCGGCAGGGTCGCCGTAGCCACAGTTCGGGCATTCAGAATAGTCCATTACTCTTCCTCCTCTAATAGTTCAGCTAGTTTCTCACTTAAAGGGAGGATGTTGGTGTTAAAGAAGTTAAGCATTACCTTTTCCTCCAGATACAGAACTACCAAATTCTCTTAATATGTTTTCTAGATCAAGTTCTTCATACATGACTTTCTTAATATTTTTGATTGCTTCTTTATCAATAGTCAAAGGGTCTATTGTTTTAGAATCTGCAACAATGGCGTGATTTATAATAGCTTCTAGCTTTCTATCAAAATCTAAAGACGAACCCACGTTACGCCTCCACAATCTTATTATTACGGTAGTCCCAACGACCCTCAGCCTTGGCTTCTTTTTCTGCTTGGGCTTTAGTAAGGATACGGTTAACGGATACCTTAGCTTGTTCGTGCTGGGCTTTTTGTTCTTCGGTGATGTTCCATTTAAGTTCTTGCATGATAACCTTTCTTGTTAATCTACTTAGAAGTATACAGCAACGGTAAGCGAAAGTCAAACAAATTAAATAAAAAGACCCGTTTAGGATCTCGTTACTTCGTCAAATATGTACTTACCAAAGTCTGGATGGACTGCGTTTCTTAGTAGCTTTCGCTGGTTCTTCGTGCCCTCTGGTAAGGTGATTCTGTACTCTGCCGCTAAAGTCTCCTTTGATTGGTCTGTGATGCGTCCAGCGTATCCACGGCTAAAGTTTGACTCGTTTATAGGCTTATTGCTCCATACAAGGTGTCTATCTATCACCGCAACAGGCGATACAAGGGGCTTGTAGTAAGGGATGACATTTTCGACAACCCAGTCGCCCTTATAGAACTGATCTAAAAATATGATCTCTTCATATAGCTTCATGTCAGGATACACTGGCTTGCTCTTCACAAGGGACATTCTCATACGTGAGTGGCTTGGACATGGAGGACTTGACCATATAAAATCGAATTCTTTGTAGTGGTCTAAAAGGTACTGGTGAGCATCTGCAACAATAATAGTATCATTTGGGTAGAGTGCTGCATAAGCCTCAGCAATATAAGGCTCAAACTCTACAGCCGTAACCTCATGTTCGTCACCCCAAAGATTTCTATTGCCGCCAATTCCTGCATATAGGTTAAGGATTCTCATCGCTCTAACCACTCGAACCATAGCTGCTCATAAGTAAGGTGTTTTCTCCCTACCCGTCTTAAACGGTATATTTGAAGGTCTAGTAGTGTAGCTTCTAAATCCATTGGGTTCTCCTTTTGTTATGTTCATGTATCTATTGAGTAGAAGCGAGAGGGCTTTAGACCGCTGTCCTAAAGTTTACTACTAACCTCGTATACAAGGAGTTTCGTACGGTTGCCGTAGCTTTCCCTCACGGCTATACTCAATCTTTTAATGTACCTTGGTTATAAGTTTGGGGAGTTGTAGGAATCGAACCTACTCATGAACAGTCCTTTTTCGCTATTTCTAGTTACTTGCCGTGTGCCTTCCCATCTGGCGCAACCCCCGTGTTTCCTATAACCTGTTTACTCTTGGAAGCTAGAAGCCGCTGTTGGCTGGAGTTTCACCGCCTTGCGTAACCTCTCGGTAACTGTATGCTCGTTTAAACGTCATCTCCCATCTAGTGGGTCACGTCACTTCTAGCCTTTGTCTATATATAAGCATGGCTCATCATATACGTTTAGCTCGAAAGCCTTACGAAGCCGCAGATTACTCTTTTGGCAGCCCTCTTATATAGTTCGTTGCCAATAGTTCTGGCTCCAACATTACTTGTAAGCAGTAGCTATTACGGTCTGATGGGCAACGTTCTTATTATACTGGACGTGGGAGCTTTAGTATTTCGAGGACTTCGGTTAGCTCGCTAATAAGCTGTTCAACTTCTTTCTTATCTAGCCCAATACCTCCGACTACGGCGTAGTGGCCTTTGTGAATTTCAGTTATCATCCTCATTATATACTCCTTATAGTTCGTTAATCTTGGTCATCGTATTCAGACTTTCCGTCTTCGAGGTTATCTAGTCAGCGGTGGGGTCGATGTTTGGGATAGGGAAGTCGAAGTTCTTAAGTAACGCCATGGCTTTAAAGGCAGCCTCTCTGTCTTCATCGCTCACCCTATTACTTGCAACCATCGTCTTAAAAACAGAGTATAAATGTGCTTCAATCATTTGCTCTAGTATTTCAGCGGCTTGACCCGTGCTTAGCTTCCATTGGCGCTCAAGCTCGTCTAACTCTCTCACTTTTGTCGTAAGTTCCTTTGCAAACGAGTGGATAGATTCCATAGGTGATAGTAGCTTAATCTCTTTACTCATGTCTTCTGTATCTCCCTCTTAGTTTAATTCAGTCAACGCAAGGCTATATAAGCCGCTTTCGCTCGTATCATCAATTGCGCGACGCTTATACAGCCATGTCTTAACTAAATCTTTAATCACAGAGTGCTAGCAACAATCCCTTAGCCACCACAGGAATGACCCTAGTGAACTAAACAGACAGCTCAGACTAAATAAGAGTCAGCTCTAGCATCTGTAATTGCAACTAGCTCGCTAACAGCAATCTACGTGGCTCGGTCATATTTCAAAACCGCAACATGTGATTATTGGTGATGTCACCCGAGTCGGTTGCTACCAGCACTCTGTGATTAAAGATTTTAATGTACTACCACCAGTTACCAACGTCGTTACCGTTTATTGTAACTCTCGACTGCCAAAACTGCATAGCCTTATTCCAGCTGCCGTACCGTGAGAGCATATAACGCTCCCAGTAGGCATCTTGGCAAGCATAATCAGTTCGCCAATTAGGACAATCTATTTCTAGCTGCCCGTTACAGTCCTGTCCTAATCCCTTACATCCTTGGCTATTCTCAGCATCAAGACGGTTGCTTGACTCCTTGAAATAGATAAATGCCTTGGCCTCTGCTTCTTGTGTATCCTCGCTGAATACTGGTGAAGTGCTCAGAGGCTCTGTGACGACTGTTTGTATAGGTACTTCTACCGTCTTTGGTGTTTCAACAGTAGCGACGGTGTCTACTGGGCTTGTTTTGACACTTGTTTCAATGTCTGTACTTGGCTGTTAACCTGTGCTTTGATGTAATCGTTCACATTGGTCATAGCGATACCGCCACCAATAAATGCTCCGACAACTGTTGCAAGCCAAACGACTGCGATAATGAGTGTCTTTACTTTAATGGTACGTGCGATCTTCTCTTGTTCTACAAATGTTTCTAGTTTCTTGTTCTTCACTTTTTTCTTTCTATTTTGTATTAAGCGTACGGACTTCCCCAGCACCGTGTCCCTAACCGCCTGTCCGCAGAGCGAACTCCGTCGGATGCCTGATAGTTTGTGCCAGCGGTCTTCCTTAGCCAAGTCGCGTACTTGGGAACGGTCAGCTGTTTGCCAGGGGAATCTGTACGCTTAATTGTTAATGTGTATTCGACTGTATGGTGCTAGTAGCAAGATGTTTGACCCGTTAATTAATCGGGCTTTAGAGTCCTTAGACTCACTGGATTTAACTTAGTATAACCAGTTCCTTGTCGTCATACCTGTCTTGCTTACTACCAGCACTACTACAGTCGAATCTTGTTTGTTAAATTGTTGAACCTTGATTTGCCCTATTTCGTTAGCTTATGGGCTGGTGCATTTTTCCCGATCTTGGTTCTTCGTTGTATGGCCTTTCGGGTCATATATTAATACTAGCACAACTTTCGCTTACCGTCAATACATAAACGTTATGAAATGTCTTTTAGTGCCTGTCTCCAGATAAGAACTTCTAACTTTCTGTCTTTTTTCTTGTAGGTATTTGACTGGATTATAAGCTGGTCTACCATAGGTTGCCCTTTTTGCTCTACTTGCCATGCTAAATGTTCTGCGGGCTGACTTGTAAAATACTGATGGCATCCATAACACAAAGCGTCGCAATTCATTGGCTCAAAACGTGTACCTTCTTTAGCTCTTCCCATAAAGTGAGAGCACTGGAGGGCGTTTGTGGGAGGCTCATAGTGTCTGCCGCACCTTTTACAGTTCCATCCGTCACGAGTCCTTATATACAAGCTAAAGGCCTTATCTGCTGCGTCTATCTTAACCATTGTGTTTCTTCTTGAAAAACACTTGACCGTCGAAGTACCAACCCGTTGATGTCGTTTGCAGAGGTTTGATACAAATTCCAAACATAAATGGTGTGAGTTTTGAAGCTCTACTATTCAAATCGCAGTATGGACTATTGAGCATACTTTTTGGATATTTACTCCTCATCAGTTTCACCCAGTGATAGCTTCTTTTTATAGTCATCTTTATACTTCCAGCCTTGCATATAGCTCAATGCAAGTGAACGTTCTTCGTGACGAGCCTTTGATACCTCTTGTTCGACATACACTTCAATAGCTTCGTACAGGTCGGGTTTGTCATAGTTGAAATCAAAGTACAGTTCTTCGACTATTTTTTCTATAAGTGATTTGGGATCTAGTTTCTTACTGTCTAAGTGGGGGGAGTTAGCTTTCATTTGTTCCTCACAATTAGGTTAATATCTCCGAGCCTAGTATCTTGTACGTCATCGATTGCAATAATTCTGTATTTCTTTGCTATATTTTCGTGGTCAAGTTTGGAAGCAAATGTAATCTTATCCACCAATCCTGGGAGTAACCGATTAACTATAGTTCTTGCATAGTCAGCACCGCCGCCAGACCATACTACAATCTTAACGTTTTTCCATTTCTGATTTACAAACATAGCCAGCATGGTACGCATTGTATCGTATGTCTTCTCCTCATCAATCAATGTACCGTCTACATCAAAACATACGGCTACTTTTTCCATACCGTCCCCAAAAGGAAGTCCTAAATCCTTATTAATGCCCATTCTTGCTCTCCTTATACTTGTAGTTAGACATCTCGTGTCTCTTTTAATATCTGGCTAGTAAACTCTAGTAGCCTACTATCCCCTGTCTCTAAATCAGCAGCTAGTGACCTTATCTTTTCTAGATTGTCTATTTTCTTCGCGTCTAGAACCTCTCTTTTAATTCCAACAATAGACCTCTTTATGTGTGTCGCAACTTTAATATTGACATTTAAATGGTATTGGAGAGACAGGATGGACGTATCTGGTTCTACTGTCAGGAGGTAAAATGCAACAAGCCACTTTGAAACAGGAGTCTTTGACTTGTTAAAAACTGTCCCACCAAGAGGCGCTATGTGATATCCACAATCATTACAAGCATAAGATGCTCTTCCTCGTATCGGCGAGAATCTAGCTGGGTTACTGCACTTCGGACATACTCTTGACTCTCCTTTCCCAAGCTTCACCGATAGGAGAATATCTAAAATCCCTTGCTCACTGTATGATGAGTTATTCACTACTCATCCCTACTGAGATATTCAATATCTCCAAAATATTCCCTGGTCTCTTTTGATCTACCAAAGTTATATAACTTATTAAACGCCTTGAAGTATTCAATTTCAGTGCTATAGCTTTTCACTATATCCAGTCCACGCGCACTCATCAGTGATAAGAACCTGTCATGGTCATACCTTTGGTCAGTTGCAAACTTAAGAAAAGCTAGTGCAAATGATTTCTTAGTATAGTCATCGTGATAATACCCTACATCTCTTAGCTTACTCAGTAGGTCGACAGACCTGTCTTTGTCTGGTATCAAAAGAGCGCCATTTTTGAAAATCTTTGTTGAAATAGGTTGATATAGCGATAGATACTCTACGAGAATAGAGTGGCTATTACAAACACCCAGACTTCGCATATCAAGGTATGTCTTATAGTTTTCATTTCCAAACTCTGCAAATGACTTTGCATAGTCCATGAAGTTCCATTGCTTACTGTTAGAGTTGAGCCTCTGAGTGTCTAGGATTGTGAGGTTTGGAGCTTTGATGAAATATACTGGGAGCTTAAGCTCTTCTAAGGCTTTGAGGCGATGCTGTCCATCGATGACCTCCATCTGATCGTTTACCAAAATTGGGTTAAACTTAATACCTTCTGGGTTTTGCTGGATAGACCTCTTAAGCGCATTGACGTGGGAGCGGTTAACGTCCCTGTTTCCAGTCAGTCTCTTAAATTTCTTGTACACGTTCGTAGATAAGTATTTCTGAGTACTCATTATTCTTCCTCCAGCTGAGATTCAGGAAATCCACCCCAGTCGTCACCGAAGTCTACTATATACGGTGCGTATGCGTCTTTAGGATGAATCCAAGCAATGACACCATGTTTCACTTCTTTAGTTGTATCAAATGGGCTTACCATTGTTTTGACTTTATCTCCTATCGCAAACATTATTCTTGACTTTCTAGCGCATTGGCTACATTATGTGCATCTTCTATATTGTCGATCGTCTCTTTACCGATTGCAAACTTGACGAATGCCGTACGGTCTTCTCTATCTTTATACCCTTGGGCTACCAGTTCAGCGTTAATATCAATCTTAGCTTTTACAAGCGGATCTCCTACGCCCATGGGTTCTGTTCCTGCTTCTATCTCTTCTGTACGGTTACGGATCTCTTTTGTGGCTTTAGGTTTTATTTGCTCTCCTGCTGCATCCGCATCTTCATCGGTAATAAGTCCTAGCATTGAACTAAGTGAGTAACGACGTAGGTATGTAATTGCACTTCCCATTACTTGAAAGTCATTCATACTATTTAGTTTTACGCCCTGTGGGATATCTACAACGCCCTCTAAGGTCTCTCCACTCTCAACATGGTACAAGATAGTCTTTACGCTATTCCCAGCGAGAGGTTGCGAATAACCAAGTCCGTTCTTACTAAGGAGCGGCTTAATGATGTCATTGATCTTTCCTAGGTCTGCAAACTTGTAGTTATACCCTTTTGCGTTTTTATAAATGTTCGGTACTTCTTGCTGGAATGCTGCAAGTGCTTTGTATAGGTTTTTCATTGTATATTTTCTCCTACAATTGAGGGTATTACACCGTACAACAGTGCGTGTTTCTGGTTAACGTCTAACTCGACTTGATATTCCTCTATCCATTTAAGGATAAAGGTTTCAACGGCCTGTCTTTTTTGTTCTTTCATTTTGTTTCCTTCTCTACTGACTCATCTTCGACGCGCATAAAAATCTCCCGTGCTTCCCACATAGCATCCCCGAACCCCTTGTAATAGTCGTCGGTTACTGCCTTGAGATCCTTGGCTTTACGAATTACATCCGATGCATCTATTGTCTTCTCTTTAAACTTATCGTATTGCTTACTCATACCTTCTCCTCTATATAAACCATTACATAAATCTCCACGTCACACGATTGATAACATTCGTCATTGCGGCAAGCTTTATGGGATAGACCTTGACGATGTCTTTTGCTTTTAGACCCGCCTTTGCAAACATTCTTATGTCTCGCACGTCTTCCTCGTTGAGTTTTCTTTTTCCGTTGTGGCTACCGTCTCTTTTTATAAGTCCAGTCTCAAGCGCATGCTGCGTATTCTGCTTGTATGTACACCATTCAAGGTTCAAAACATTTGCATTATGTTTGTCTCCATCTAGATGGTTTACGCATGGTAGGTTGTCTGGATTTGGTAGAAACGCCTTAGCAACTAGGCGATGAACGGCATAGTGTTTAAACTTAGCACCACTCTGTATAACTAGGTACTTATAATCTGTTACTAGTAGTTTTCGTATACGCTCTCTAGTTAATCTCTTATAGTTGTTGCGACAGTTTAAATAACGAGGCATTAGCTTCACCCTACCCAGGTTAGACACTTGGTGGTTTTCAAGTTCAGCTATGGGCATCCATATTTCTTGACTGTCTTCTGTATATACGTTAGTAGTTATATACGCGTTTAAGTAAAAGCCATATCCCTTACACATTGGTTCATTGTCATTTCCCAATTGAGTACCAACTAGTGTAGTGTTTTTAGTAACTTTCGGATAAAGAAGTTCGTGAATATATTTGCCACTTCGTTTATTCATTAGGTGCTTCATTAATTATTCTCCGACGGGTATATCACCCAGTTATAGCCATTTTGGGTATGGAGTTCGTTGTACTGTTGTACGTAAGTAACATTAATGCTCATGTGATAACCTTTCTTGTTAATCTGTCTCTAGTATAGCACTTTCGCTTACCGTTAGCAATAGGTATCTGGACTTTTATTGCTTTACTTGGTATAGTGACTGTATCTGGGAGATCTCTTATTGCATAGCGTCCCACCACGTTATGCTGTTGATGACCTTTCACTCCTAGAAAAGAAGAAGCCCTTTTCGGGCTTTTTTCTTATTTAAGAAATATCTCCTCATAGCCAATGCGTGCGGACAGTGCCTCTTCGATGGTTGTGTAGTTGCCTATATTATATCTCTTTCCGCTTAACACTATCCTTGTTTGGTAAAAACCATACTTTGTCAGGGATATGTTGTAGTTAGTACCAGTACTTTTACGGACGTTGATCTTCGGGAAAGCTAAGCGTGACTGAATATATCGTACGGGCTTCTTGTTCGGTCTACGCTGGTTGTTTGCCTGCTGCTTTGCCGTAGCCCAACGACAATTACCTGGTTCATAGTTACCGTCGTTATCAATACGGTCAATACTAAGACTCGGATTTGGTTTCGTGCCCATATCGTCTATAAAATTTTCAAAACTGTTACGCCATCTATCACAGATAGTAATACCCCTTGCTCCGTAGAGGTGGTACTTAGAGTGACTGGGCGTATAACACCTTTCTTTCATGTGTAACCACGCCATATACTCCGTTGTCTTGCGTCCGTCTGGGCGTTTTCTGTTATACTTATCCATAGTAGTTCCTTGTTTACCTTTAGTCGGGTCAAGGGGCTGCTTTTAATTACAGCCTCTTGTAGATAATTATACCATTGCATTAAGCTTATGTTAGGTTTATTATTTCCTTATTAGCAATGTACTACGGTATAGCTACGTTCTTTCAGGTTGGCACACTCTACAATGCAAATCAGGATACACACCTTTTTGTCGCTTTTTTCATATTCATAGCTTCGATAGTGCCAGCTTCATCGAAGTAAACAAAAACACTAAATAGCAGCCCCTCCTAATGTAATGGCTGCTATTTTTATGGTATACTAAAGCCTCGGACTAACCGAGTACCTGTCGCCAGCCTTAGTGTATTTTGAGCTGAGCCGTAATTATAGACCTTACCGCACTTGGGGGTCTATTTTTATTTCTTCTTGCTCGAATAATGCTTATGCGGTATGATAGAAGAAGTATCACTCGTATTGCAACCTGTGACTACTACATAACAAAGTTAGTGATTGCGGGTGTATTCCGTTCGTGCTATTATTAATTTAGCAATACGAGTTTGGCCCCAATCGAAAGAGAGGGGTCTTCTTTATGGAGAAAGAACCAAGTTACTATGCTGTCATACCAGCCAGAGTCAGATATTCAAAAGCTCTAACAGCGAATGCAAAGCTATTATATGGAGAAGTGACAGCACTCTGTAGTGATAAGGGCTATTGTTGGGCGTCAAATAGGTACCTCGCAGACCTATACGACGTGTCGGAGAAACAAGTTAGTCTGTGGGTGAAGCAGCTCGTCGAAGCTAACTTTATAGAAATGTCACTAACTAAGAGCAAAGATGGCACTTTACGAAAACTGTATATTTTGGAAGAAAAGGTAATACGGGCATTACAAAAAGGTAAAGTGGCTAACAGAGGCAGCACCCCACCAAAAGGTAATACAAGTATTACACCTATTAATACAAAGAGTAGAGATTTTGTTATTTCTGGATATAAAACACCCGCTCAACTCGGTATGCCAGACCTAGGTGGTTATAAAGATGTTCGAGAATAAGGTTGACCTTACCAAGGTTTATGGAGTTAAGAGAGTAGCATACAAACCATCTCCCACTAGTGGAGAAGCTCGAATTGTAAAGACTTTCGATCCTACGACGGCCCGAAAGAAAGCAAAGAAAAAAGCTGAAGAATCTAAAGTTATCGATGCCAGCAAAACCTGGTATGAGTATCAAGAATTAAGGCAAACAAAACCCTTCAAATACTGGTGGTGGGAACAGAAGGCTAGACAGAGAGGACTTTGTTATTACTGCCTTAAAGATCTAGACTATGGAGTTATAAACGTGGAACATGTGAAGCCCATGAGTGCTGGCGGGACGAACGACTATAACAACCTTGTACTATCCTGCCAACCATGTAATAAAGCAAAAGGTTCAAATGTACTTTCAAAGAGTAAACGTAAACAATTAAAAGCGAGTATGGAAGAAGCTTTAAGAGTAAAGAAGTTTATAGACGATAATATATATCTTATGACGGACTTTGAGATTGGAGTCTGGGCAAGTATGAGAGAGATGGATAAAAAATTTCGTGATAATGGCGTATAATAAGCTTATCTTTAAAGGAGATTAAATCATGACAATCATACTAGCTATCGCACTAACACTTGTATTCGCCTACTCACAAATGCATTACGCGTTAACTACATTCTGGAGCAACGTAGCGGGGCGTATTGCCGTATCAGCAGTATTTGCGGTGCTCGTCTCAATATTCGTAGGTGTGTTCACTGCAGGGGCTTTAAATGCCTAATACCATAGAATACGGAGCAGCGTAAATGAGTATACCTACTATTCTACTCATAATCTTAGCTATATGGCTATTTGGAGCGTCACTATTAAAGGTAGCGTTCTGGATCATATGTGTTGTAGGAGCCGTGCTTCTTATTAGTGCAGCATTAACTTACTTCCGAGATAAGAAACAGTTAAAATAAGAGTTGGCTTCGGCCTACCGCTTGTGGACATTAAAAAGGACTCCTCAACCAATTAGGAGTCCTTTTATTATGCAGTAAGATCTGCCTCTACTATATATCTAATCGACCGATCGTACAATCCACTTAGAGTCTTCATGGTCAGGATTTAAGTAATCGTCCTGTGAAGCATCATAAAGGCCGAGGTTACCAATAAGGTGTCTTACCCGTGCAAGACTTTCCTCACTCATTACGATTTCCATTGGTTCATTATGGAGTTCCATTATTTTAACGTCTTCGTATCAACTACTAAACTAGCAGATTCTGTCTTACCTGCACTCGCAATACTCGTTAGGATTGATATAAGTCCCGCCATGCCGCTTACAGACAATAGGACGACGATTTGTATATCTAATATTCCAAGCACACCAGAAGCCGTTAGAAGAGCTACAGCAGCTTGTGCGATTGTCTTGATTGATCGTTCGATTGCGTCTACCCAGAATGTTTTACTAGTTAAAAAGCTCATTATTTGTTCCTCACAAACAGGGTGTCCCCTGCGTTTAAAATTGGTGTATAATTTCCCGTGGCTGGGTTGTTGATAGCTGAATTAACAGTTGTCGCTAGCCACTTCTGGAAACCTTGTGCCTCAATACCACCATTAATAGTGGCGTAGAAGGCATTGTTAAGTTTTTGGTCTTTCCAATATTTCTCCCACTCATCGTCACAATCCCCATTAAGGGCGTTCTGTTTACTATATACTCCGTTGCGACCTAGTACCGAGTACCAAGTAATACGGAATGTTGTTAGGTCTACATTCTCCATTGTATTCTCCTCTATTACTTTTACTTTACCAATCCACTCACTCCAACCCAAGTAGGTGCATGACCCGTTAGCCTTCGCGTATATCCGCATCAGATCTTCTATATTGGGGTGAATGTATGCTGTTGAATGATACCCTGCCTGTGTAGATGAGGCTACACGCCCGTCTTCCAGCTGTATCGCGACATGGTCGTTAGGGTTATTACCTAGTTTGAAATACACTGCCCCTCTAAGTCCTCTAGGAAGGGGTTCGTTGGGGTGGTTACCGTTATTAGCCTTCCAAGCAGCTGTGGCTGAAGGATACACACCAAATGTCGTAGGATTAGAAGGCGTTGGGAGTGTGGCTTGCCCTACAGTCCCCTCTACAAAACCTTCACATAGTCCACCTACGTAAGGGATGTCATAGTCTGGAAGAACTGATTGTTGCATAAGACTCCTTAATTACAAAGTAACTTTATACCGAGGACGTCTATTTTGCAAGACTCTTCAGGGGGAGGCGTGGTTTCTTTCTCTTGTGGTGCTGGAGGGGTGGGTTGCTCCTCTTGAAATGGAACAATAACAGTTTGTGGAGTAGGAATACTAAGAGTACTCGCGACAGGCTTAGCCCCAAGGATACGGAGTTGCTCATAAATGTTATTTAGTTGGGCACTCAGCTCTTGCCCTTTAATAGTAAAGACTTGGTCGGTGGTGTATTCGATCTTTACAGGTTCTCTTAAAACAGAAGGATAGTAACGAGTGACAAACTTGAGTTTATACGTCCCGTCCTTAATGTGTGAAGGAATGTCGATGGTTCGTTTTACAACCGCGCAGCCTTTTTCTCCCAGATCATCCGTACTCGATAGGAATATGTCTGACTTAGTTGCATCAGTAGCATCTACAAAATACCTCGAAGCAGTGCCAGGTACGGCACTAGAAACGTTCTTACAGCGGTCTATGACAAATGACATTTCCCCACCAGCTTTAAAACTATCCCCTTCTATACGGACGCTATTAATTTTAAGCGGCTCTACAGGGGCAAGCAGAAGGAATAGAAAACCACCGACTAGTGCGATAAACAGTACTAGCAATGCCCTTGGGAGAGTAATGTATTTCATGAGAATATACCAATCTTATTAATTTGACTAGCGACTGCCACGATTGCCCCGACGATAAGACCACCTATAAGTATCTGTGTCCATCGCGAGTTAAGAGCCGCAAAGAACTTCACAGCTGGTTTAGCGTTGTTCATGAAATTTTCAACGCTTTCCTTCCACAGAGCATATGCTTCTCTGTCCTTATCATAGTCTGATTTCGAAACGAAAGACATACCTTTAAGTGTTTTCTTGATATCTGTAAGAGTTGGAAGCACTGTCTCCTCCATCCGCTGATCTACACGGTTAACCTTATCCCGTAGGTCTTGGAAGTCCTTATCTGAATTAGTCTGCACTCGGGCACTCTATCTTCCATATTGCAGCCAGATCTACACACGAAGTCTCTACGCTCCAGGTACGCCATGTAGATAGCCTTGTCTCAAAGTCACCAGTCTCAGGGTTAACGCGGCTATACTGTATAGGCGCATCCTGGCCGTCAACCCCATCTTTACCATCTGCGCCAATGAGACCCGCAAGGGGTACTTCTTTTACTATGACGGTATTAAAGCTTGTAGCGTTTATTCCAGGTTTCCCATCGGCTCCGTCTCGATAATCTATCCCCTTCTTGGGAGTGTATCCGTCTGCACCGTTGTAGACAACTGGACTCTTGGGAAGTTGAGAGACCTCTGACTTGAGGTCTGATAACTGCTCACGAGTCTGAATAGAATTACTAAAAGATACTATATTTAATATAGCTAAGACTACTAGCCCGAAGGTTAGCGTCTTTCTCACTAGTTGCCCCACTCGAATAACATGGTAGGAGGAGAAGCCACATTAGTCGTAAGGTTAAAATTTATGTTGTTACCACTAAATCCAGTGTGAGTACCTTCTATAACAACCGTACCTGACGTATCTTTAATACGGATCGCTTTTGTAGTATTCATATTCTCCCCAGGTGCTGGAAAGCTATATTGAAACGATCCACCCACAAATGAGAACCCGTCGAAGTCTTTATAAGATGTGTTTCTAAGATGAATCTTCACCCACGTAAAGCCCGATGTCGCAACTCCCACATTAATAGACTTAGCACCTGTTCCCGCTGTAAATCCACCGCTACCACCGTCTGCTGCCATAATATCTCCCTTGTTAATTAAGCTGCTTCGTAACTAAACGCACCAACAAAGTAGTCAGACGTTCCCCAAGTGAATGGGACTGTTGCTGAAAGACCACTATATTGACCGTACGTTGAAGCAGTACCTAGAATAGTTAATTTTGCTACTGTTGTTGAACCTATTTGAATGACTCCGTAGTATCCAGTAACACCGAAGTCTTCTATATAGTTGTTCCCAACAATAGGTTGAAGTGGTGAAGTTGCATACCGTGCCGCACCTGTAACGGGAAGGCTAAGGGTTGGGTTTGAACCCATAGAGCTTGTTGAACCCATTTGGAAGGCGATGTTACACGTGATTGTTTTACCAATTTGGCTGTAGAATGCACTTACAGTTCCGTTACCCACAGTAAGGTTTGTCCATGTTGGTGTCCATGCTACCCAGCTGCCTGTGTTAACTGTGTTACCGCCGACTTTTAGAACACCAGTTCCCTTAGGTGAAATACTAAAGTCGATGTTCGTATCACCACCTGTAGCTGTAAGTGTAGGAGCATTACCTGTTGCGCCGTTCGTAATAGTAAATTCATTCACTGCCGACGCGGTAGGGGTAAGCTTGAGAAGTTCGTTTCCGTTCGTGTCGTTAATGGCCGTAATAAATTTAGAGCTAGTAAGAGTAGAAGCTGAGGTAAGTGTATGTGCGCCTGTTTGCGTGTGCTCGACTAAGATTCCCTCGACTATAGAATCAGCCCAGTCAGAAGTAGGAAGACAAACAACTATTGTTCCAATAGGGTAAATGTCATCTGAGCCACCAGTGAGCTGAAGTTGTGTAATCGTTGTACCGCTTACAATACCTACCCAGTCAGATTGTGACCCTGGAACGATGTTATTCTGCGTGTCGGTCGTGTATAGCTGGAAGTTAACAGGTGTGTCTGTTGGCCAACCGTTAAGTGCGGCAGTGGAGATAGAAGAGGCAGCCAATGCTTTCTGTGCTGTGAGGGTTGTAGCTTCCGCTCTTGTACCGTTACTTGCTTTGTGGAATTTATCCGTAATTAAGACCATAGTTTATCCTTTTATGCTTTCATTATAATTTTAGTTTAATCGTTATGCTAATCATCAGAATCAATTAGGCCGATAGTTACATACTCGATAATAACGTCAGACAGTTGGTAGGCTGTATTTGCAGTGGTCGTATCCACTGACCACGTCACCCAGTTCATATCTTCTTCGATTTCAATAGCGATCTTTTCACGTGCGTTACCGTATGAGATAGGCACTTCTAAGGTAGTAGACCAAGGAAGAACAGACCATGCAGCCTCGCCCCAACCAACGGCGGTTGAGACACTCGAGAACGAATCAGAACCCACTGTGGCTAGCTGAGCGTCTTCCGTTTTTCCAGACACAGCAACATTAATGATTCCCCTTGGTCGAAGGAATACAAACGTCACTCGTGTAACAGTTGCCCAGACTTCCCCGTCTTCTGAGAATCTTAACTGACCAGAGGTAATATTGGTCGGGAATGCAGCCATGTTATCCATCGTTGCCTGAGAATCTGTTAATTCAAAAATGATATTGTCTTTTAATACTAAGTGGTGTGTATTACCAAAATTATCTTCGTAAAGGCTCATCCAATCAGCTGAGATGTTAAACGGAAGCATCCATGCACCTTGTCGATCGAGGTCAAGTACCCAGATCTGGTTATTCGTAGCTGAGCCTACAGGAAGCGCCCAATAAATACGTCCATCGTAAGCAAGACCGACGCATTCGTTCATAGCCTGAATATTAAGGTTCACTACGTCAGGTTGGATTGTTTCTGAGACTGTCGTAGTAGAGAGGATGTTCTGTAGTTGGGGCTTAGTTCCTGTCGTTTTGAAACCACCACGTGATGGATACCATAGGGCGTCTCGATATGAAACAACACCGTCGGGCGAGTCTGTTCCATCTTGGCCGTTGTCTTCTTTCACATCAAAGTAAGGGATAACTTCGTCTCCTACTGTCACAGAGGCATTTGTCATGGTGTAACGTTTACCCGCACCGTTTGTACCGCGACATATAACCATTGGAGTCGGTGTACCTTGGCCTGTTCTAAAAGGCTTAACGACTACAGGGAACTCTTTTGTACCTCGTCCAATCTCTACCCAACCACCACCACCATAAGGCGAGAAGTCTAACGCGGCGATTCCTGAGCCACCGTACCGCACATACCGAGGGTTGTCTGCATCCCCAGTGAGAAAAACCTGACCATTAATAACCGTACCCCTTGTAACTTTTGGCCCTTCCGTCGTGTCGGAAACAGGTGCGGTGCGTGTCACATCTTTTGTGGCCGTCCCATCGTCTTTATAAGTAAGCCCCGTAATAGCAGAAGCAATGAGATACTGTTCGTCGGCCGTCTCACCTACGTATAGGTTGTAGCTTTGAGCACTTGGAACGGCACTCCAGCTAACAGTCAAATAGTTTGTTGTCGAGTCCCACGCTCCACGAACGAGCGAAACCTGTTGACTAGCGATAGGGGATGCGGCAGTTTCACCAACTGTTGAGTTCGCGGTAATCGTATAGTAGTAAGTATAGGTAGTTCCAGAAAGCCCAGTAGGAACGATTGTGGGTATCGTAGGGGTCGCTAAAGCTACAAAAGGTACAACTGTTTGAGTTGGGATATTAACGTAGCTAAGAGCGTCTACGCCGTTCATAACAAGCATCTTGTCGTCTATTTGAACAAAATGAGCAGGAGCTGAGTTATCATACGTTTTGCCATTGAGGATAATCCAGTTTCCACCATCTTTAGAAATAGTCACCTTAGTAACATTAGATACGTTTTGAAGAGTGATAATCCATTTATCAAGAGTTACAGAGTCCAAGAACTCACCAACCTCACCCAAGATAGTCCCTAGAGGTGTTTGGCCATACTGCACTAGAGAAGGTCGAGGACCAACCGTACCATCTTGGTATACGAGCACGTTCGCCGCACCAACAAGCCCCTTAGAAGGAGTACGCCCAACGTCTAGTGTAGAATTGTAGCCTTCAATCCAAGAACGCGTACTTAAACGCTCGATCTTAGGGGGTTTAATCTGTTGAGGGATGAAGCTCATTAGTCATCCCATCCAAGTGGTTGGCCTGCCGAATTACCATACCAACCTGTAGCCGCATAAGTAGCACCCCAAGACTCACCGAGAACAGATGGAGCCATAGGAATTTGATCTAGTTGGGCGTCATTCTTTTGCTTCATCTTAATCATAATGTTATTCGCTTTTTGAATGAGAGCTGGGTACTGAGAAAGCTTCGTAACAGTGTTACGTACCTGTTCTGCAGCGACAGCGTATACAAGCCAGTTAGGATCATCGACTAAAATGTCGTCGTTAGGATTAATAAGCGGATCGAGTTTCAGCGTAACAGGGACAATAACTTCACCGCCGTACTCGTTGTCTCCTGATACGAACGTTCGGGCGAATACTAGTTCTCCATCTATCACCGTACAAGTGTTGTTATAACGGTACTGTCTAAATTCCTCTGGTGTGACGAGTGACCAGTAGCTTACGTTTCCATTTGTACCTGTAATAGTTATATAGTCGCCTTCACGCTTTGAAAACTCGTAGATGTCCTCGTCCATATCAACGCGGTCAGACGTAATGTTTCCTAGAGATAATCTCTGATAACGACTGTTCCATTGAATATCTGGTTCAGAAAGCCAATCATCCTGAAGAACATTAGCAAGTGCTAAGAACTTAGTGTAGCGCGGTGACGTTGGGGCTAGAATAGCCGTTTTACCGTTGCTTGTGAGGTAGACTTTTTGAATAAATTGAGTAACGTTCATGAGTATTTTCCTGTCTTAATTATAGGTATATGCATATGGTTATCCTACCTTCTGGGCTTTAATGCCTTTTCCAGCAGAAGAAAGTAGCTTACGAATCGCAGCAGTTGACTGAGTACGCTTAAACCCACCACTCGCTGGAGCTTTAAATCCAACACGTCGAGTACCACTACTTGCAGTCTTTTTTACAGATGAGCTAGGAACTTTTGAAGTATCAACTGCGCTTTTTGCGGTTTCTTTCTTCTTGTCATCGGCAGCGTCTGCCTTAGCTTGCTCTGGAGATATAAGGTAGTCTTCTATACTCCGTGTACCGTCTGCAAGTGCTTGCTGGTTTTTTGTAAGTTTGGTTGGCTCATACTTATCATTAGGATTTTCAGTGTCTGCCTTATTATAAAGTACAGCCTGTATGTCGGTCTGTAGTCTATTTAATGCTTTTGCTCTCTCTTCTTGTGGCAATTCTTTATAGCCATCGGTTTGAGTAAGTTCTTTTCGTGCTTTATCGAATGTATCTGTGATTGCGTCTTTTGTCTGTTTGGCAGTAGCACCATAAAAACGTCCTGTAATAGACTCTTCGATTGTTTTACCTTGAACTTCTGAAGGGGCGATCGACCCTGTGGCGGCAAGTAGAGAGTCGACTTTATTGACAATGTTTTGACCAGCTCCACCAGCAGATGTCTTTATAGCGTTATCAATAACTCTTGGGGAAGTATTTGTCAGCTTACCTACCACTTTAGCGGTTCCACTTGTGTAATCACCGTACTGTTCAGCTGCGGGAAGGTTCCTTTGGCTCTCTGGGACAACATCACTACCTGTGTATAGATTCTGGTTAGTCAAGGTTTCGATCGCTGGCTTGAGTGCCTGAGGTATAACTTTATTGGCTATATCTCTACCTGATCCTACATCAATAGAGGTTGTTGTACCGATAAGGTCTCCGAGGACTTTCCCAATATTAACTTCACCGTTACCTGTGGCTGTCTCAAGAGCAGAGCGAGCAATATTATTAAGCCCTGCAATCTCTTGAGATACGGGGATCTTGATGACGTTCCAACGTCCAGTTTCAGGGTCTTTTACTGGATGCTCTGGTACGATGATAATGTTTCCTTCTTTTTCGTAGTCAGATATATCCTCGTATGCTGCGAGTCTTTCAGGATCAGAAAGATTCCAAGCCGTCGTTGTTAGGACGGGGAGTGTACCGAGCAGTGCAACCTTGGTAACTGTCTGAACGGGGTGTTTAGTTAGAGTACGGTTGAATGTCCGCGCTCCTTGTATTCCAGCGTTAAGGTACGGTAACGCGCTGTTGAGGACTGCACCCCATTCTCCAGCTCTAGCAAAGTTCACTGTGTTGTTCCGAGCAGCGTTAGCTCCGTATCGAACGGCATCAGGCGCGCTCAGACCCTTAGCGAGGGCTGCGTCTTTGTTTCCATAGTACTGAAGGGCACGGCTAAACTCTTCACTTCGTCCGATAATATTTTCAACTGCGCGCAAGAGTTCTCCTGGATGAGTAGCTGTATACGCTATGTTGGTGGCCGCATTCTTTTCAGCCCTAATACGTTTAACCGTTTGAACTGGGGCATCTCTAGCAATATCGAACGAAGTACCACCAGCACCTTCGCGTACTAGTTCTTTATAAGACTTACTGTTATGGTTCAACGCCGAGGCCGCGGCGCGTTTCATTACCGTTGGGTTGAATACAGATGAACGTAGGGGATGTTCAGAGTTAATAGCCGCAGACACAAGGTCTTTGGCGACGTTAGCAAGCGTAAATCCTACGTTAACGCCAGTAGCACCCAACCTTAGTACGCGAGTAGGAATACGAACAATCTTACCTAGCAAGCCAATCTGCTCTTTATTTAGCGCCTTAGCAGCAGCTGCAATCTCGGGAGACGTCTCGAATCGTTTCACTTTACCGTTATCTAAGTAAGATATAACAGACTTCGAGCCTACTGTCTCATCAGGCTTCATCTCTCTAAGGTTGAAAGGGTTATCCTTCAGATCTTTGTAGCTAGCGAGAATAGCGGCGGCCTTGTTTCGTTCACCTTGAGCAATAACATCTGTTGTCTTATTTGCAATGGACGCTAGTGGACTTTCTATATCCCGTTCTGATCCCTTAATGCGTTGGACAACTGTCTGCTGACCAATAGAAGCCTTGCCACCACCTATCAGCTTTGAAGTATTAATTTCATCTTCGCCGAAAATGCGATTCGCTGGTACATAGTTTGGATATTTTTTCTTTAACCCGTCCGCGAGTTCTTTAGATATAAGTCCGTACTCCACGCTTAGGTCAAGCAACCCATCGTTGTAAGATTTTATTTCCTGGGAATATTGCTCATATTTTGGACCTAGTTGCTGAACTAACTTTGCATCGGAATCTAGGTTACGCCCTGTTTTAACACCATTTGCTTCCAAGTCGGCAGCATGTTTCGCAATAAGATACTGGTCAAACTCATTTGTGTCAGGAACTTTTTGGATCACCTTTGCTAGACCCCTATCGTTTATATATTGTCCTGCGATAGTATCTGCTCTGATGGCGCGGTCAAGCTGCGGCGTAATATGGTTAGCGTCGCTAATTTGAATGTTCGCACCATCTTTATTGGCACGCTTAAGAGTACCTTCAATAGGTGCAAAACTGTCGATAAGCTTAGTGTTAATTTCGTTTTTAACCTTTGAAATGCCCGTTAGTGATTTCTGACCCCGAGATTCTTTTTGTGAGTTAATTTGATCACGAATGTATCTTTGGACACTTATATCTTCAGTAGGAACTAAGCTCTCAGTACTGGGCTGGGTGGGGACTTGTTCTGGAACAATACCTTCAACTGGGATTGTTTCTTGTTGGCTTTGCTCTAGTTTGTTGGATTGTGGCAACGGTTCTTGGCCGTCCGAAAGGTTAGGTGTCTCCTTCTTTCCTCCTGGTATTTGAATAGATCCGTTCTGAGCTACTCTACGTTCAATAGCTTTACGGGTATTTGTTTTCTCTACCATTAACTGGGCCATTGCTTTGGATACATCCCGACGAGCTGGAGAGCCAGCGGGCAGTGTGTCGAATTTCTGGGCTAGGTTGCTGTACTCTGTATCATACTGCAGAACTGCAGGATGCTGAGAGGCAACAACTGATGGTCTAGTCTCGTTAACGGCTTTTGCGGTTCCCTTAGAAACTGCGCGTGCGAGGGGTGCAGCTACATCTAGTGCACCTTGAGTTACTCCACTAAGTAAAGCGGCTTGTCCACCCTTTTTAAGAGCTTCACCTAGATCGCCTCCTTGTCCTAATACCTGAGCGCCTGTTGCAAGTCCTTGTGTACCCCCATAGAAAGCGGTGTCTTTTGCTGCAGTCTTTAGTATCTCTTTAGCACCTGCTCCTCTCGCTAGGGCTACTGGGTTAAGAAGAGAGGTGGCGTCGATACCGAGCTGTGCGCTCTTTCCAGCGACATTAAGTATATCTTTAATATCACCACGGCCTGTAGCTATCTTTGTGGCGCTCTCATCCACGTCGCTCGTTCCGATAATGTTGTTACCTTCGATGTCTTTTTGACTTTGGATAAGTTTTCTAAACTGTTCTGCACCCTTACCACTAGCGAGGCTTTTATCCAACTCGAGAGTTTGTGCAGCTTTTTGCTGAGCATTAAGGAAAGGGTTAGTCTTAATACCAAGGTCACCAATAACACCCCCCCCTTGTACCGCGAGGTCTGCCAAACCACCTGCACCCTGTTGGACACCTGCACCTACCGTTTTAGCGAAGTTGCCAAGGTTTCCTAGAAGCTGGTCTAAAAACGACTCTTTCTTTTTCTTGGTATCGGCCACATGAAACTCCTTTGTTAAACTAAACCGAGCTTCTTCCTCTGGTCATCGCCAAAGATATTAAAGTATTGTCCTGCCGTGCGTTGAGCTGGTGTTTGACCTTGTGCTACTTTGATTCCACTCGTATTGTATTGGTCAAGTGTTGGAGCTGTAAAGGCTACGTTCTTAGCCGCAATCGCAGGGTTCGCACCTAGTTGGTCGATCTGACTTAGGAGTGAGCTTACACGGTCGTTAAATGGTGCAATTGACCCACGAGCTTGTGCATAATTCTGTCCTTGAGCCTGAGCGCGTTGAAGTGCAATGTTAGATAACGTTTCATTAAGGCCAGCTTCAGTTTGTAGAAGCCCAGCGTTAAGTTGGTTTTCTTGTACAGTTCGTTGACGTCCAAGATCTTCTTGCGCTGAACCAAAGGCTTTTTTACGGTCTTCATCTGCAATGTCGATGTTCTGTAGGTTACGTCCGAATGAAGTCTGGATAGCTCCCTGCTGTTGGTTGCCTTGTCGTGCTACTGCAAGAGGGGCAGCGAACTGTGCTGCACTCGAAGAGTTACCAAGAAGACGTCGAAGTCCTTGTGCCTGACGGGAAACTGTTTGGTCAACGTTAGATCGAGCAGCCACGTTGTCGTCGATAGTGCGTTGCTTAGTAAGACCTGCATCTCGTTCAGCCTGTGAATTAGAACCTAAAAGGTTGTCTAAGGCGCTCTGGTAAGCTCCTGCAATGTTGCCCTGTCCGATTCCTCTTTGAGCATTAAGTCGATCGATAGCCTGACGAGCCTGAGCCTCTTGATCGTTATAGTAAGCAATTGCTGCTGGGTCAAAGCTGGCAGCACCGCCTGCAGATAACTGACTCGATTGGTTTGCGGCTGCATCCCCTGCCCGTTCCATATCCCCGAATAAGTTATTGCTTGCCCACACTGGCGCTGTAAAAGGACTGAACGTAGGGTCTACAATTTGGTTTGCTATTTCCTGTTGTTTGGTAGGTATCTGACCCGTGCTTCCTAGGCGTTCAGACCAACCTAATTCTGGTGCTCCTACCTTATTACCAACTGATGCTACCAAATCTCCTAAAAATGACATGTATAAATTCTCCGTGTAATAAAATGTGATTTTATCGTCCAGGGTTCCTTAGATCGACTACTCATATAGATATAGTCTCGATGTATAAAGTATAGTATAGGTGCTCTCGTTACACTAATGGTTGATGTTTGGCAACACAATTTCTAGTGGTCGTTCGATCTGGTACGACTGGTCTACGCGCTCTACCTGTACGGTGACTGTTTTAGGTGAAAGCAACGCGTATAGAATAAGTCCAGTCACTATAACTTGTATAGTAACAAATACAACAAGGAACTTCTTGTTTACGATAAACTCTTTATCTGTAGCCATTACGCAGCTATCCCTATTAGTTGTAATTTAACTACCACGCCGTCAGGAATGCTCGCCATAGCCGCAGAACCTAAGACGTTTATCGAAAGAACAGTGACCCCATTAAAGCCTTGCTTCGTAAAAGTAATAGCTACCGTCTTGTTACTTGTCACTGTAGGGAGTCCTTGGGCGTATACTCCTGAGCTGTCTATGAAGTTTGTTTGGATTGAGTCTGGGAAGATAGTCGAACACAACGCCGTACCACCAGAGGTTCTGGTTGCTCCTTGCGTCGTAACATATGAAGTGGTCGACCCACCTAACGTATTAACTGTTTCTGTCCACATCACAACATCGCCCGTATTTGGTGTTCCGTTCTGAGCGATGCCGTTAATGTAATAACGGATAGCTGTTTTCTTGTCAATCTTGTCGTTTAAAAGGGATTCTACCGTATACACTGCGCCCGAAGACGGTACTTTGGCGTTATCGTTTAACATCGGCACAACGGTTGACAGTGCTGCGACATCCATTTTTGTGTCATCGTGTCCTGCGTTCATCTGATTAAATGCTTCTGGCATATATTCTCCTTATGTTCCTATGAAGAAAAAACTAAATGTTTGGTTTGCGAACGTGGAAGCAGCGACGTTACCCGTCGTGATATTAGCGGCTGTAGCTGTATAGGTGTTTACACCGACCATCTGTGCTGCTGTTCCGTTCATGGACTGTAATGTAGCCATACCCATCTGTACCGTCGTGAAGAAGCTTGTAGGGAAGGTAATGCCGTAGTTGTTACCGTTCGTAGAGGCGAGAGTAGCTGCGGTTGTTCCCCAAAGCATCTTGATACCACCAAGGTTCATGTAGTACATCGTACCACCAGCTGTTCCTGCATTGGCTTGTGAACTTGCCACGAAAGATAATGCGGTAAGCCCTAGTTGACCGCCACCAGCTGCGTTTGTGTGGTTATGAGTGGCGTTTGTAAATGAAGCGATGGTAGGGGTGGTGAGTGTCTTACCCGCAAGAGTTTGCGTAGTAGTGGTATCTGCGAGAGTAATCGTACCAGCTGGGTATGTGGCATTCGTTGTACCAGTGACTGTGTGGGTTTGTGAGAATGCTCCTGAGGTTATAAGCGAAGAACCGTCAGCTACTGTAAGGGTAGAAGAAGTGGTAGGTGCTGTGATAGCCACCTTGTTAATTGAAGTCGCTGTAGCTACACCAATTGTAGGAGTCACTAGAGTAGGGCTTAATCCGAATACAAGGTTTCCTGAACCTGTTTCATCGGTCATTGATGTTGCAAGCTGAGCTGAGGTAATAGACCCCGATGCCGTACCGTAGAGTGTTCCAGATGTAGGCAGGGTAACGTTCGTAGCCGCGGTACTTGTCAATGTAGTAGAAAAAGCACCAGCGGTAGCAAAGGTTGAACCAGTAGGGATAGTGAGCGTTCCTGCTGAACCCACAATAAGCAGACCGTTATACGTTTTATTCGTAAGTGATTGTGAATCTGAGATACCGACGTAGGCGCTACTTGGAACAGCGTTTGAGTTGATTGACACAACACCATTTAAGTTAGTACTCGAAGCGGTGATGGTTGTACCACTCTTAATAATCTTACCTGTAGTACTGTTGAACGTCGCTAGTCCGTCAGCTGTAGCCGAAGCTGGTCCCGTAACGTCTCCGCTCCCAGCCGCTGCAATAACGATACCTCGTCCAATATTCACCAACAGAGAAGTTGTAGAAAGTGCTTTACCAATTGGCTTACTTACCTGTCCTACCGTAGTAGGCTCAGTGGTCGTAAGTGTTCCAGCTGTTGTGGGTGAGAGGAAGTATACAGAACCTGAGGTTAACCCAGAAAGTCCCGTAATTGGCCCACCGTTCTCTGTAAGGATGAAAGAGTTTGCGTTAACGACTGTAGAGACAATCCCCTCAACACCTGCGTTAGCAGCTGCGTCGGCTTTGGAAGCTACATAGGCTGTTCCGTTCCAGTACAGCGGTGTTCCTACTGTGAAGCCGTGAGCCGTTTGAGAGACGGTAATATCAGTAGCTGGAGCGCCATTAATGGTAATAACTGGAGTAGTAGTCGTATTCGCGACTGATGCATCCGTGTTGGCCGAGGTGACTGATGTGACTGAGCCACCGCCTCCACCAGAGTAGATAGGGATGTTTAGCGTATTCCCAACTAACGTGGCTGCTCCAGAACCACCCGTGGTAGTAAGAGAAAGGGGTGCTTGGTAGTCTGTTCCTGCTACTGCGATGCTTGGAACACCTGTAGTTGTAGTATTCTTTAAGATACCCGTTGCGAGTCCTGAAAGAGCTGTTCCGTTAATCCTTGTAACAGTAGTGGAGTTCGTGTTAACCGCTGAGCCATCGAAGTTTGAACCAGCCGACGTTACGTCACCTGTAAGTGTTCCAATTGTACGAGGAGTACTAAGCTTCGTTGCATTGCCTGCTGTGAAAGAAGCTCCCGTACCCGAGATGTTCGTCCCCACAAGTGTTAGAGGGGTTCCAAGGGCGTTAGATGCACCCGATAGCGTTACTACACCCGATGTGGTGATAGGGTAAGCTGTTCCTGCTGTTCTAAGCCCAGCGTTAGAAAGGACTGTTCCAAGATCGACAGTTGCGCCTTGGGTCGTAAAAGCTGCTGGTGGTTGTGGCATCATGTAAATAATACCTGTAGTTGCGTTTGAGGTGAGGACAATGCCAACCCGCGCAATAAAGGCTGGGTTAGCAGGTATGGTTGAGGTAAGCGAACCAGGTGTAGCTCCGACGTATACGATAGCCCCAGCGGTGAAAGCTGCGGTATTTACGTCTCGTACCTTCCCTTGAACAGTTACATAGCCACTTGCCCCATTTGCAATACTTTCGGTGGTCAAGCCATATACCTGAGAACCAGCTGAGGTTGTATTAATAGCTGGAGTTATGTTCGGAACACCTGTTGTTTGTCCACTAATATAGACAGGTACGCCGTTGGCAATAGTACTACCCGTTGCGTTGTTAACTTTTACACGCGTCTCTGCGCCAAGCTGTAGGTTGACGTTCGCATCCGCGTTCATGAAACTTAGCTCATCTTCTGTTGAATCATAGTAGAGTTTACCAGCCGAATACGAAGGCGTTGAAATGGCTGTGAACGTAGCACCAGCCGAAAGAATAGGTGCTGGAGTGAAGGTCTTAGTTCCTGTGATAGTCTCTGTTCCTGCAAGGTGTACGTCCAGAAGGTCGTTAGAGGCTATCTGAGCCACTGTGTAAGCTGTAGTGGCGAGTTGTGTTGTATTCGTCCCAACCGTCGCTGTAGGAGCTGTAGGAACGCCCGTGAGACCAACCGACGATTTGATTGTAGGGTTTGGGTATGTGCCTGTGAGGTCGCCACCAGCTGAACCGTTAGGAGGGAGAGACGTTGGGATAACTTGGTCACCTGTATTCGTACCAGATAAGTTCGTTCCTGTGACTGTTCCAGTAGAAGCAACACTTGTAGGAGTGATGTTCCCTAGCCCAATTGTGAGACTTCCTGATGTGGTGATAGGAGAGCCAGAAACTGAAACACCGTTAGAGCCTGTAGCTCCTACTGAGGTGACTGTCCCGCTTCCCGAAGCTGTAGCCCAAGTAGTATCATAGTCGCCATTTGAGTTCTTCTTGAGTACTTGACCTGTTGTTCCCCCTGTTGGGATACCTACTCCTGCAGGTCCTGCTGGACCAACTGCATCAACGTCCACGCTAATAATAACGTCAGGCGCTAGTGTAATTGGTACAGATATAGGTGCAGCCAATGAAATGTCTACATTGAGGGCGTCGTCAAGATCTACGTTCACATCAATTGGCTGCATTATATATCCTTAGTTACGTCTTGGACAAACTCGATGTCCTGTTGTTTTGTACTTGAAACTTTGTTCGCTGGTGAGACTGCTTGGATGTCGTATACGTACTGACCAGGTGTTACACGTGTATCAGTGTTAGACAGGGCAATAGTCGCTACATTTCCTAAAATCGTAATGCCGTTTGTAATATCCTTAGCAATAATCGCATCCGTGTCGTCGTCTGGTGTCAAGCCGTTCACGTCCTTAACAGTGAAGAATATCTGGTATCCCGTAATCACCATCGGGAAGGTAACAATAAGACTTCTATCGTCACCACAGATCAAAGCATTTTTCTTGGTCAATTTAGTGGCCATTGTTTCTCCTTAATATTTGGAGGGAGTCCCCACACTCCCGTTGAACTAGGCTACTCGGGCAAATGTACCAATGACTTCTGAAACGAAGTATCCACCTGTACCAGTTGCACCACTACCAAGAAGAGTGATTTCGTCACCAGTCTTAGCTGTAGCTTTTGTGTTTACTGCACCTTTGTTAACAGTAGCGGTGAAACCGTTTCCTGTAACGCCGTCAGCAGCTTGAGGTGCGACTGTGAAGCCGACCTTTCCATCGTATGATCCACCGTTACGGATAGTAAATACTGCACCGTCAACTGTTGCAGGAAGTGTAATAACAACTCCATCAACTGTGACGTTCTGTACAATACCACTGTCTGCGACAGTAAGAGTCTTATTAGCTGTTACGGTCACGTTTGAGCGATCGTAGTGAGCTTGAATCGTATTAGCCATTATGTTTTATCCTTATTTCTTATTAGCAGATTTTACTTCTGCAGCGTTTTGTTCTGGAAGCTTTGCAGCTTCTTTTGCAGCTTCTTCAGCTTGTCGTTCTGGGGCAGTCAGTGTTTCACGTACTTCTTTTTTGGCTTCTGCAGCAGATTCACGATACTCTTTAGTCTCGTCTTCTGTTGCTGCGCGCCAACCAAGGTGGATGAAAGCATCGGCTTGAGCTGGGTCAACTGCTTCGAGGAATTTCTTTTCTCCGATTTTGTTGTTTAGCTCGTCTGTTGCTTCGAATACATAGACACCATTCTTGCTTACGTCGCCAGTGACGCCGTTAACTTCTTGTGGTGCAATTCCTTTAGGGATAGCCATGTAATATTCTCCTTATTAACTTAAATTAGGCAGCCATAACAGCGTAAATAGCCTTACCACGGTTGGTAGGGATAAATGCGTCGTAGTATCGGCGTCCTTCAACAACCCATCCGTCAATACCCTGCACTTCGTTCAAAGTACGGATCATGTCGAACTTAGTTGGAGCTACAAGCACGTCGTCAGCTGTGAAGAGGAACTCTGTGTTAGCTGGTAGGTAGCTTGCAGGTACGATGTGAATTGTAATTCCATCGACAATTTTAACGTCACCGCTCTTAACATCTTTGTATGCTTCGTCAGAGGCAATCTTAAACTCAGTATCACGACGGAGTAAGTTGTAGTATGTACGAGTCATGAAGACGTGGATGTTCTCGTTCTCGATCAATGCGTTAGTAAAGTATACGTTAGCAGCCAAGTAGGTCTGGTAAGCGTTTACGTTAGTAACAACAGTAACCTGTGATTGTGAGTTAGCTACAGCGTAAGCTTGTAGTGTTGCAAGACGGTACTTGTCAGTTGTAGGGATAGCGACTTCACGAACTTGTCGTTTAACGCTCTCGCCAACTTCTGTAACCATCATGCTGTCAGCCCAGTTACCACGGTCGATTGAGTATGTCCATGCTTTGTCTTGTGAAAGGGTAAAGGTTTGTGTACCTGTTCCCAGTTCGACTAGTTGTCCGAATCGGTTTGAACCGCCACGTACGTAGTCAGTTTCTGCTACAACACTTACGTTGTAAATTGTTACAGACTGGCGACCATTAAAGTCAAGGCGAATACCTTTGTTAATGATGTCGTTAGTCTTTGCTTTCACGAAGTATCGTTCGTCAAGAACCTTCAGTGAAGCACTAGCGAAATTTTGTGCCACGATTGTTATTCTTTCTTAGTTAGTCGTCTAAGCCCTTGAGCAAGATGTCCATAATAGGATCACTCGGTGCTTTTTGAGTCGTTGACTCACCCGTTGTGTCAGCGGCAGCCAGTTGCCTTTCAGCAGCTTTCTTTCCGTTAATCTGACCTCGTTGTGCACCACGCTCGTGGATCTTAGACAGTGTTTCATAAAATTTGTACGGCAAAACATTAGCCTGCACGATCTGACCTGTCTTTGGATCTGTCTGAATACCAGACACGTTCATATATTGTTCAGCTGCTAGCTCTGCAAAATCCTTGTCATAATCCTTACTCTCTGGATTGAAGACGGGGAAGTCGTATAAAACTTGCATTGACTCCATATTTAGGTCGTTCGTAAGTTCCACTACGTGTGAGTTGTATTCCTTGACGGCGTTCTCTTGGCGCATTGCCTCGATCTTGGCGTCAGTCTCTTCCATCCCTTGTTCTTGTAGCTCGGCAACGGTGAGAGGCTTGTACACTTGGGCATTTAACTGCTCCACTTGTCGTTGCAACTCACGTTTCTCACTTACAAGAGTACGTATGCGGTTCTCGGCGTTATTCTTTGCCTTTGGCTTACCTTCTTCTGTTTCCTCTGCGTCGGATTCCTCAGACTCTGTAGTGTCCCCACTATCCTCGGTTTCCTCTGCTTCCGTTTCTGGAGCTTCGGCTTTTTCAACCTCTTTGGTTTCTGCAGGTGACGATTCTGCTGGTGTAGTTGGTTGCTCTACGGTGTCGTTACCTTCGTTGTCGAAACTTAGGGTAATTTCTTCGTTAGCGTCATTAGTGCTAGAATTTTCATCCATAGCGGCCTCCTTTATTGTTTAACGTTCGTAGCGTGAACGAATCGAGAGTTGGATAGGCTCTATGCCAGCGTCGAGTGGGGTCGACACCAGCATACAGGCTACCCCTACTTACCCAGGAATCTATCCTCCAGGTTAATGAGGTTATCTACTTCTGACTGAACTAGGGCACGGAACTTCTTGTTAGCCTCAACTAATATCTGAACTTGGTTAGCTGGCATAGAAGCCTCTACGCCTAGACTAGAGATGGAGTCGGTATCACTGATAACCTGTTTGAAATGGGTAATGAGGTCTTTTACAATAGGGTAAGACTTTTCAAATTTAGACTGCTCTTCACGTTCTTCAGCATCCTGTTCTTTAGGAATGGAGTTAAAGTCGTCAAATGGTTGACCATCGTTAGGGTAAGTATCGTCGTTCATTATTCATCCCTCTCTGCTTGACCAATTATTTGTGCAACCTCTTCGATGGGGACATCTTCCCGTAGCATCACAATCGCTTGAGCGATGATCTCGTTATCGAAGCCACGCTCTTGTAGCCCTTGGATGAGTTGTACCTCTTCATCGCTTAGACCTTGGAAGTCTGCTTCATTAATGACGCCATCTGCAAGTGGATCAGGTAGCTGGTCTTCTTGAATATCCATAGAACTCATTGGCTGTGGCTCCATAGCCTCTAGTGCCTGTGGTGGCAGTTCTGTCATCTCTGGCTCTTGCATAGCTTCACCTTCTGGGATCATTGTAGGGTCAATCTGAGGCATCTGGGCATTCGGGTCGACTTGTGGCTGTACAGCCTGTGCTGCCTGTGCTTGTTGTGCGGCCGCCTGGTCGGCTGCGAACTGGTCAGCGTCGATGGCAAGCTTCTCTTGGTCTTCTACACCAGTAAGAGCAGTGTACTGGTTCCATAGTTCAACAGCTTTCTCTGGGTACTGCTGGAGGATACCCTGAAGAAGTGGGCTAGCCTCGATGCGTTGGAAGAATGAGTCAAGGGCTTCAAGCTGCGCCTCTGTACTTGCCTTATCTGATGTGCTAGCATCCACTTCAAATTTAAGAGATTCAGTGAACTCATCCCAGTTAATGATGTAAACATCTTTAGCATCTACTGCAGTAGGGTCAATATCACGTACTTTACGAGCGGTCTCTTTATCTAGCTGGATCTCTTCGACACCATGCTTGTTAGCAAATGTGAGGTTAAGCATAGACTCAAATACGTCTGAGATCCATCGCTCATACTGTTTACGCATGTAGTTGTCTGAGATACCTAGCTTGAGGTTTTGAGCTTGAACACCTGCGCTTGTCTTAGAGAAGCCAGGGTTACCTACTTCAGCAGAGACAGAGGTATCACCGTTGTTGTTCATGGCGATGATCTGAGACTTAAACAGTCCATAGTCATTTGTGAAGTTGTTAAGAGCAGTTGTGTCTAGTTTGGCACTCTCGATGCTGTTCTGTGGGTTATTGCCGAGATCCCAGATAGCATTAGGCTGAAGCTTTAGTTGAGACTTGTTATAGTCACCTCGTTTAATAAGAGGGGGAGCGATCATAAGTGCACGGTTGTACTGATAGCTCTGGAGCATGGAGTCGATAACGTTCTGTGTACCGCCAGAAAGCTCCACAACACCACGTCCAAGAGGATTCTCAAAGTCGATGTTAGCATACAGTACCTGGATGGGCATGACACCACGAGGATCTTTGTTTTTCATTGTACG